>Ga0153923_100020_pt1 | contig 107820 bp, 91 predicted proteins | sample TSNJ007MetaG_FD_104682 | JGI IMG/M metagenome (GOLD analysis project Ga0153923, IMG submission 104682) | Attine ant fungus gardens microbial communities from New Jersey, USA - TSNJ007 MetaG | ecosystem: Host-associated > Fungi > Mycelium > Unclassified | place: USA: New Jersey, Brendon T. Byrne...
ACCGTCCATTACCTGATTTTTTACCTTGGATTTGATGGCCTGACGCAGTTCACGCTCCATGTTCTTGCGAACTTCGGTGCGGAAACCGTCGATACCGCTTTCCTTGATGCCGAATTGAGCGAAGAACTCTTCGTTCAGCTCTGGCAGCTTAGGCTCGGACACGGTGTTTACAGTCACGGTGAACTCAGCGGTTTTGCCGGCCAGGTCCAGGTTCTGATAGTCCTCTGGGAAGGTCAGGTTCAGAACGCGCTCTTCGCCCGCTTTGGCGCCAACCAGGCCTTCTTCGAAGCCCGGGATCATGCGACCGGAACCCAGCACCAGTTGAGTGCCTTTGGCCGAACCGCCAGCGAACACTTCGCCGTCAACCTTGCCAACGAAATCGATGTTCAGCTGGTCTTCGTTCTGAGCGGCACGGTCGGTCACTTCAAAACGGGTGTTCTGCTTGCGCAGGATGTCCAGCATCTTGTCCAGATCAGCGTCAGCCACGTCAGCGCTCAGGCGCTCGACAGTGATGCCGTCGAAACCGGCAACGGTGAACTCAGGGAACACTTCGAATACGGCAACGTATTCCAGGTCCTTGCCAGCTTCCAGCGACTTTGGCTCGATCGAAGGCGAACCGGCAGGGTTCAGCTTCTGCTCAACCACAGCTTCGTAGAAGGAGGACTGGATGACATCACCAACAGCTTCCTGACGAGCGTCAGCACCGAAACGGCGCTTGATTTCGCTCATTGGCACTTTGCCTGGACGGAAGCCAGCAATCTTGGCCTTTTGGGCAGTCTGCTGCAGACGCTTGTTGACCTGGCTCTCAATGCGCTCAGCCGGCACGGTGACGCTCATGCGGCGCTCAAGAGCAGTAGTATTTTCAACAGAAACTTGCATGGATATTCCTCGTTGCACAGACGTTAGCCGGCCGTTTCCGACCCCAGAATCAAGGGCATGCATTCTAGTGGGTCAAACTCAAGAAGTCACCCTACTGAAAACGGGTAAAAAAACAGCAGGCCATTTATAGGTGTGAATGCAGCAATGCGCTCCACCCCGAAGACGAATAAAGACCATCACGCCAGGGCTCTGCTCAACCGCCTCTATATATAGAAGAGACCGCGAACCATCTCCCTGACGGCCGATCCTGCGAACATGACCGGTGGTCGACACGCAGGCCGCAAGCCCATGAACACGACGAAACGCCCTGCCCTTCAACCTGAAACCCAGCACGACAAACCACCAGCCGTAAAACAAAAAAGGCGCCAGACTGTTAAATCTGGCGCCTTTCGAAATATGGGGTGGACGATGGGGATCGAACCCACGACAACGGGAGTCACAATCCCGTGCTCTACCAACTGAGCTACGCCCACCATATTGCGTCACAAAAAAGCCATTCAACTTATTTGCTGAACTTCATCAGGCCTGCGGCATGAATGAAGCTTTAATTGGTGCGGATGAAGAGACTCGAACTCTTACGCCTCGCGGCGCTGGAACCTAAATCCAGTGTGTCTACCAATTCCACCACATCCGCAGATGAAGCTTTTAAAGCAAAGGCGCCAGACTGTTACATCTGGCGCCTTTCGAAATATGGGGTGGACGATGGGGATCGAACCCACGACAACGGGAGTCACAATCCCGTGCTCTACCAACTGAGCTACGCCCACCATATCGCGTTACTTGTGCCAAAGCTGCCTAATGGCGCACCCGGCAGGACTCGAACCTGCGACCATCCGCTTAGAAGGCGGATGCTCTATCCAGCTGAGCTACGGGCGCCTTGTTAATCTGTACCCTTGGAGGACTACAAACTAAATGCTTTCCAGCCTCGCAGAACCGTAATCCCGCTCAACCTTCTTAACCAGTGCTAGGCTGTGCCCGACAAGTGCGACGAATAGTATAGAGCGACCTTAAGGTCGTCAAATCTTTTTTGAAAAAAATTCATTTAATTAAAGGAGTTAGGGGAATTTGCTGACCAAGCGCCTTTGCCCTCACCGCCTGACATGCGAGAATGCGTTCTCTTTTTTTCCCCTCTCGATGGTTAATCACGCGCAATGACTGCACAACTAATCGACGGCAAATCGATCGCCGCCAGCCTGCGCCAGCAGATCGCCCAACGAGTTGCCGAGCGTCGCCAGCAAGGCCTGCGCACTCCCGGCCTCGCGGTGATCCTGGTCGGCAGCGATCCTGCCTCTCAGGTTTATGTCTCGCACAAGCGTAAAGACTGTGAAGAGGTTGGCTTCCTCTCTCAAGCCTACGACCTGCCTTCCGAAACCACTCAAGAAGCGCTGACCGATCTGATCGATCGCCTCAACGACGACCCGGCCATCGACGGCGTGCTGCTGCAACTGCCGCTGCCCGAGCACCTGGATGCCTCCAAACTGCTGGAGCGCATTCGCCCGGACAAAGACGTCGACGGCTTCCATCCTTATAACGTCGGCCGTCTGGCCCAACGCATCCCGCTGCTGCGCCCATGCACCCCGAAGGGCATCATGACCTTGCTGGAAAGCACCGGTGTTGACCTTTATGGTCTCGATGCGGTGGTGGTTGGCGCCTCCAACATCGTCGGTCGCCCGATGGCAATGGAACTGTTGCTGGCCGGTTGCACGGTGACCGTCACCCATCGCTTCACCAGGGATCTGGCCGGCCACGTCGGTCGCGCTGATCTGGTGGTGGTCGCCGCCGGCAAGCCGGGCCTGGTCAAAGGTGAGTGGATCAAGGAAGGCGCGATCGTGATCGACGTCGGCATCAACCGTCAGGACGACGGCAAGCTGGTCGGTGACGTGGTGTACGAAACCGCCCTGCCCCGTGCCGGCTGGATCACTCCGGTGCCGGGCGGCGTTGGCCCGATGACCCGCGCCTGCCTGCTGGAAAATACTCTCTACGCGGCAGAAACCCTGCACGCCTGAGGCGTAATTTCAGCAAGAAAAGAACCCCGCCTTGTGCGGGGTTTTTCGTATCTGAGAAAAAACACTAACCGTTCGCCGGAAACCCCTCTTTTTACAGGCCTTTTCACGAGATTTTCAGGTCATTCAAACAACCATCGACAGATCTTCAGCCATACTCCTAGAATGCGACGCTTTGAAGAAATAACCCGTTACAAACTAACGGAATATCCAACCTTTATGAGTTCGCCCGCGTGAAAATTCGTCTTTCGATCCTGAGCCTGGTTTTTGCTTTTTCAGGCACGTTCGTCACGCCAACCGTCAACGCCGCTGAAACTACCGCCGCGCCACGCGATGCTTCGCAGTTGAAGATCGCCTCCGGCAGCGCCCTGCTCATGGATTTGCAGACCAATAAAGTCATCTATTCGAGCAACCCGGATGTGATCGTACCGATCGCTTCGGTGAGCAAGTTGATGACCGGACTGGTGGTGGTTGAAGCGCACCAGAACATGGACGAATGGATCGACGTCGACATCAGCCATACACCGGAAATGAAGGGCGTGTTCTCCCGAGTCAAACTGAAGAGCGAACTGCCGCGTCGCGAGATGCTGCTGATTGCCCTGATGTCCTCGGAAAACCGCGCGGCCGCCAGCCTCGCGCATCACTATCCAGGCGGTTACGCCGCGTTCATCGCCGCAATGAACGCCAAGGCCAAAGCGCTGGGCATGACCAACACGCACTATGTCGAGCCGACCGGGCTGTCTGAACGCAACGTGTCCACCGCCCGCGACTTGAGCAAATTGCTGGTCGCCGCGAGCAAGCATCCGATTCTCAGCGAGCTGACCACCACCAAGGAAAAAACCGTAGCGTTCCGTAAACCCAATTACACCCTGGGTTTCCGCAACACCGATCACCTGGTGAACAAGGCTGACTGGGACATCAAGATCACCAAAACCGGCTTTACCAATCCGGCTGGGCACTGTCTGGTATTGGTCACAAGAATGGGCAACCGTCCGGTGGCCTTGGTGATTCTCGATGCGTTCGGCAAGTACACGCATTTTGCCGATGCAAGCCGTATTCGCAGCTGGGTGGAAACCGGCCGTAGCGCCGGCGTCCCGGCAGTTGCCCAGCAGTACAAGGCTGAGAAAAACCTCAAGAGTCGCCAGAGCGGCGTGGTCGAAGCCTCCAAGTAACCAGAAAAACCCAACTGTGGCGAGGGAGCTTGCTCCCGCCGGGGCGCGTAGCGGACCTTCTTTTTTAACAAGAGAAGGCCTGCTGCGCAGTCCAGCGGGAGCAAGCTCCCTCGCCACAGGGGTATTCAGCCAGTCGTTAAATAGCCTTTATTCAATCATTGGGTAGCGGCATTTTGTCGTCATCCGGGATGCCGTCGCCTGCGCCCGGATCTGGCGTCAGCACATTGGGTCGCGCCAACGGATCCCGCAGCGGACTGTCCGGATCCAGCACAGGATCCACATCGTCCTCAGGCGTGGTAGGCACGCTGTCCGGTTTTTTATCGTCGAAGCTGGAATCGGTACTCATACGCACCTCACTTCAGGGTTTCAGGTCAGCCAAAGGATCGTAAGGCTTGGCCGGACGTTTACTGTCTTCGCCGGGCTCCACGTCTTTCGGCGCCTTGGCCGGACCGACGGGGTCAACCTGTGGATCGTCGAGGTCCGGCGAATCCGGATCAAAACCCAGATCATGACCGGACGAATGCTCGCTTGAGTGTGGGCCTTTCGGGGATGGGGAATCTGCCATGCTCGCCTCCTGAATCACCCGCACATTCGGGCTCTATCAGTGAGAGACCTGCCGGGCGTGAGGGTGCCCGGCAGATGACGAACGGAGCCTTAATGTGCGGCCAACGCCTTTTTGGCTTGCGCCGCTTCACGTTCCTGCCCGGCCTGCGCCAGCTCATCCGCTGCCGTGAGCCAGCGCTGGCGATCAACCTCGGCGGGAATCTGCGACGGCTTCTGGATCAGTACCGCCCAGCCACCCGACTTTTCGAACGCCGATTCAAAGGAACTGAAGCTCATCAATTCGCGACGATTCATCCCGGCGCGCAACAGCACCTTCTGTTTCAGCCGGTCGTAACCGGAAAGGATCGCGTAACGCGGTTCAGCCCAGAACGCCGAGCCTTCACTGAAGCGCACCATCACCGGATAACCGGCCGCCACCTGGGTCAACAAGGCTGGCAGGTTCTTGTCCAGCGGATAGACCACCATGCCGTAATCGCGGGCCAGGTTCTGCAGATTCTGTTGCAACTGATCCTGTGCCCCCGGCAGATGCAACGGTTTCTCCAGCAAGCCCGGGGTGATCATGATGCCCTGCTGCGATAACAGGCTGGCCAGCACTTGCGGACCACTCTGATTGGCTTCGCCGCGATAGAACGTGCCGCTGAGTTCCACCCGCTCCGGCAGGCGCTTGACCTGCGGCGCCACGCTGCCCGCACACCCTGCCAACACGGCCGCGCAACCGGCAATCAGCAGCGCCCCTCGCATTCGAGAAAATACCTGCACCATCGTCACTCTCATCAGACGCCGGTCATCGTGTTCCGGCAACGCCTGCGATCATAGGGCGGCGCACGCCTGCGGTATAGCCTTAAACCGCAGACCGATCGAGTGCATAGAGCGAACTGATTGGTCATCACCGACCTTTGGTCAATAGTCTGAAACACCCCATTGTCTAGACTGTCACTGAAACAGAGCGAATTGAAAAAGTGAGTGCCCGACGCAGGGCAAAGAGGAGGCACTGATGAGCCTGACCATGACTATCGTAATGCTGATCGCCGGCTGGCTGGCAGTGGCCAGCGCCATGCTGTGGGGCGTGCTGCGCATTGCCCGGCGCCACCATCACCCGGTCGATTCGGCAGCGGCACAAAAACCTGAAAGACAAAGCGCCAGCCACGCGACTGCGCATTGATAGGTCAGTTGATATAAAACCCCTGTAGGAGCTGCCGAAGGCTGCGATCATTTGATCTTCAAAGTCAAAAGATCGCAGCCTTCGGCAGCTCCTACATAAGTCACCAGCCATACGGCATAAGCCATGAGGCATGAGACATAAAGCAAAAAGGCCGGCTGGACTACTGACGTCCAGCCGGCCTTTTGATTTGCTGCAGATTAAGCCTGCTGCGCCAGCTTCTTCTGCTTCGCCCGGCGCGACAGCATGTTCAGCACTTCAATCGCTGCCGAGAATGCCATGGCCGCATACACATACCCTTTCGGTACATGGGCGCCGAAGCCTTCGGCGATCAGCGTCATGCCGATCATGATCAGGAAGCCCAGGGCCAGCATCACCACCGTCGGGTTGTCGTTGATGAACTTGGCCAGCGGTTCAGCCGCAAACAGCATCACCATTACCGAGACCACCACCGCAATCACCATGATCGGCAAGTGCTCAGTCATGCCCACCGCGGTAATGATGCTGTCGATCGAGAACACCATGTCCAGCATCAGGATCTGACCGATCGCGGCAGCGAAGCCCAGGGTCACGGTCGATGTCGCGCTTTTCGGATCTTCCGGCGCCGGGTCCATGCTGTGATGGATCTCGGTTGTGGCTTTCCACACCAGGAACAGACCACCGGCAATCAGGATCATGTCCTTCCAGGAGAACGCCTGGCCCATGATTTCGATCACAGGGGCAGTCAACTGCACGATGAAGGCAATGGTGCTCAACAGGGCCAGACGCAGGATCAGCGCCATGCCGATACCGATGCGCCGCGCCTTCTGCCGATGCTGCACGGGCAGCTTGTTGGTCAGGATCGAAATAAAGATCAGGTTATCAATGCCGAGCACGATCTCCATCACCACCAGTGTGGCCAAGGCAACCCAGGCGGCGGGGCTGGCGGCGAGTTCTAACAGATATTCCATGGGTCAGTCCTGACTCTGTGTAAGACGGTTTAGATGGTCTTGGAGGAAGATTCGGATTTTTCCGCATCTTTTTCCGGGGTTTCTTTTTTCTCGATCAGGCCGCCGGTGGCGTCGCTGAGCGCTTGTTCAGCGGCTTTATGCGTATCGTCGATTGCCTGTTTGGCGCTCTCGGCGGCCTTGCCCATCAACTGCTGGGCGCTCTTCTCGGCCTGATCGCAACCGGCCATAAACAGTAAAGACGTAAACATCAGTGCTGGAATTGTGTATTTCATGGGACTTCCTTCGAATGAACAGACCGGGTCGCAGACCACACGTCGATGGCTGGGCATTCTAGGGAGACAAACACTTCAGGAAAATTCGTATTTTTAGCGGTTATACTTCGGCCTTAACGAACTATAACAATCGATGCAGGAGCTGCCGCAGGCTGCGATCTTTTTGTTTTTTTAAAGCAAGATCAAAAGATCGCAGCCTGCGGCAGCTCCTACACGGGGGAACTGTAGAGTGCTGAATTACCGACAACTGCATTACTTCTGGGTGGTGGCCAAGACCGGCAGCATCGTGCGTGCCTGCGAGCAACTTAACCTCACGCCACAAACCATCAGCGGGCAGATTTCCCTGCTCGAACAAACCTACGGCATCGAACTGTTTCAACGAGTCGGCCGCCAGCTTGAACTGACCGAAGCCGGGCGCCAGGCCCTGCCCTTCGCCGAACAGATGTTTCAGTTGGGCGGTGAACTGGAGCTGATGCTGCGTGCCCAGCCCAACGAGCAGCAGATCCTGTTCCGCGTCGGCGTGGCAGATGTGGTGCCCAAATCCATCGTCTACCGCCTGATCGCGCCGACCATGGAGCTGCACGAGCCGCTGCGCATCACCTGCCGCGAGGACAAACTCGAACGCTTGCTGGCGGATCTGGCGATCCAGCGTCTGGACCTGGTGATTTCCGACAGCCCGATGCCGTCGCACCTCGACATCAAGGGCTACAGCCAGAAGCTTGGCGAATGCGGGATCAGTTTCTTCGCCACCGCGCAGTTGGCGGCGCAATACGGGCAGGATTTTCCGCGCAGCCTCAACGGTGCACCGCTGTTGATTCCCGGGGCGGAAACCGTGGTGCGCAGCCGTTTGCAACGCTGGTTCGCCGAGCAGCAGATCCAGCCGCGGATCGTCGGGGAGTTCGATGACAGCGCCCTGATGCAGGCCTTCGGCCAATCGGGCAGCGGGATTTTCATCGGCCCGAGCGTGATTGCCGATGAAGTCAAACGCCAGTACGGCGTCGAAGTGATTGGCCAGACCGACGCGGTGACCGAGTCGTTCTATGCCATTTCGGTGGAGCGCAAGGTCAAGCACCCCGGCATCGTTGCTATTACCGAAGGCGCCCGACGCGAGCTGTTTACCGCGTTATGACGCCTGGACGCACGCTTCGCGCGGCTTGAGCGTCATCAACACCATGGCAAGGAACACCGACAACAAAATGAAACCGGCAGCGGCGAACCCCAGAAAGCCGAGGCCGGCACTGTCGATCACCCGTCCGCCGATCATCGCACCGAGGCCGATCCCGAGGTTGGCCCCGGCGATATTCAGCGAGGCGGCAAAGGCTGGCGCTTCTGGTGCGGCTTTCATCAGCCGTACATGGCTGACCAGAAACAGTGCAGCCTGGGTGATACCCCAGATGCCCATGGCCACCGCCAGCCCCACCGTCGAGTGAATGTTCGGCACCAGCGAGACCATGCCGGCAATCATGAACGCGCAGAACAGCACCGAGGCGCCCAACGGATGACGATCCACCGCACGGCCGCCCAGCGAGTTGCCGATCAGCCCGACCGCACCGAAGCCCATCAGGCACCAGCCAACCACCGTGCCATTGAACCCGGCCAGACGCTCAAGGATGTCGGCCAGATAGGTGTAAGCGGTGAACATGCCGCTGAACACCAGGATCGACAATACGACATGACCGATCATCAGCGGGTTGCGCAGGATCTTGAACTGCGAGGCGAAGCTGACCTGATGCTGGTGCAGGCTGGTTTTCGGCAGGTAAACCAACAGCAGCAAGGCCTTGGCGAAAGCGATCACCGCCAGAATCGCGAACGCACTGCGCCAGCCGAACGCATCGGAAATCAACGTGCCCACCGGAATGCCGAACACCGTCGCGCAAACAATGCCGAAGCCGATCTTGGCAATCGCGCGGCCAGCGTGATCCGGGCCGACGATGTCGACTGCGGTCTCACTGGCCAAGGCCCAGAACACCGGCAGGCCGAGCGCCGGAATCAGACGGGCGATGGCCATGACCCAGATGTTCGGCGCCAGCGCCGCCACCGTGTTGGCCAGGCCGAACATGATCAGAATGGTGATGAACAGCTTGCGCCGCTCGAACCTGGCGAAATACGCGGTCAAAAATGGACCGAACATCGCCACCGTGAAAGCGAATAGAGTCACCAGCAAACCCGCCTGCGGAATGGTTACCGCCAGGTCACGGGCAATGGCCGGCAACAGGCCGACAATGACGAATTCTGTGGTCAGCACCGTGAAACCGGCGGCGGACAACAGAAGAATGGGCAACAGCATGAGCAACTCCAGCAAAACGACGACACCAGCGATGACCGAAAGGCCCGCTGGCAGACTATGAAGATGAGGATGGCGAATCTTAACAGAGTGTTTCCGGGCTGACTTGCACAAACCTGCCGACTTGCCGATCTATCCGGTGGCAGATCGTCACAGGCCTGAAGGATAACGCCTACGCTGTGATAAAGTCCGCGCCCTGAAAAACGTACACCCTATTCAGCGGCCTGTTTAACAGCGTTGATGGCGCGTCAGCCCTTTCGTTTCGTGCCGGTGACCTGCCCCCGATGTATCACCGGTTTCACGCAACCTTGCACCCTATAAAAAACCAGAGATGCCGTTATGACCGCTTCACCCCCTTCTCTATTGCAACGCCTGAAAAACCTCAGCCTGGTCACGCAGATCCTGATCGGCCTGATTGCCGGTATCGCCTTGGCGCTGTTCGCTCCGGAAGCGGCGAAAGGCTCCGCGTTCATCGGCAAAGTGTTCGTCTCGGCGCTGAAGGCCGTGGCACCGATTCTGGTGTTCGTGCTGGTGATGGCATCGATTGCCAACCACAAGCACGGTCAGGAAACCCACATCCGGCCGATTCTGTTTCTGTATCTGCTCGGCACCTTTGCTGCGGCGGTGGTCGCGGTTGTCGCGAGCATGGCGTTTCCCTCGCATCTGGTGCTGTCCACCGACAACGTCGCGGTGACCGCGCCGGGCGGGATCACTGAAGTCCTGCAGAGCCTGCTGTTAAGCGTGGTCGACAACCCGGTCAGCGCCCTGATGAACGCCAACTTTATCGGCATCCTGGCCTGGGCGATCGGTATGGGCGTCGCGATTCGCCACGCCGGTGACACCACCCGCGAAGTGGTTGGCGATCTGTCCAACGGAGTGACGCTGATCGTGCGCGTGGTGATTCGCTTCGCCCCGCTGGGCATTTTCGGTCTGGTCGCCTCGACCCTCGCCACCTCGGGCTTCGGCGCTCTGATCGGTTACGCGCATCTGCTGGGCGTGCTGCTGGGCTGCATGCTGTTCGTCGCGCTGGTGATGAACCCGCTGATCGTGTTCTGGAAACTGCGTCGCAACCCGTACCCGCTGACCCTCAAGTGCCTGCGCGAAAGCGGCATCACCGCGTTCTTCACCCGCAGCTCGGCGGCGAACATTCCGGTCAACCTGGAACTGAGTAAACGTCTGGGCCTGCACGAAGACACCTACTCGGTATCGATCCCATTGGGCGCAACCATCAACATGGCCGGCGCAGCGATCACCATCACCGTGCTGACCCTGGCCGCCGTGCACACGCTGGGGATTGCCGTGGACATCCCGACCGCGATCCTGCTCAGCGTCGTCGCGGCGATCTGCGCCTGTGGCGCGTCGGGCGTGGCCGGCGGCTCGCTGCTGCTGATTCCGCTGGCGTGCAGCCTGTTCGGCATCCCGAGCGAGATTGCCATGCAGGTGGTGGCCGTCGGTTTCATCATTGGGGTGTTGCAGGATTCGGCGGAGACTGCGCTGAATTCGTCCACCGATGTGCTGTTCACCGCCGCGGCTTGTTTGGGTGAAGAAGCGAAAGCCCAGCGCACTGCGTAACAATTGCTGCAATGAAAAGCCCGCCAAGGAGTGAACCTTGGCGGGCTTTTTTGTGGCTGAGATCTTTCCCCCCTCACCCCAACCCTCTCCCCCAAGGGGGCGAGGGGGAAAGGGAGCCGATCTTTGTCGCATTCAAGTCTTGAGTTCGACTCGATAGATCAGGTCGGCGTATCTCGAACAAACAACGCGATCAGTCCCCTCTCCCCTTGGGAGAGGGCTAGGGTGAGGGCTTCTAACGATTTAGTACGCGCCCATGTAATCGCGTTTGCCCACTTCAACACCGTTATGACGCAGCAGGTCATAGGCAGTGGTCACATGGAAGAAAAACTGCGGCAAACCGTAGCTCAGCAGGTAGGCCTGGCCGCTGAAGCGCTTTTCTTTCGGGGTGCCCGGACGGGTCACGATCTCGATGCCTTCCTTGCCGTCGATCTGCTCCGGCTTGATCTCGCCGATGTAGGCCAGGACCTTGGCGATCAGCGCCTGCAGCTCAGAGAAGGTGGTTTCGGTGTCGTCATATTTCGGGATTTCGACTTCGGCCAGACGCGAGGACACGCCTTTGGCGAAGTCGACCGCGATCTGCACCTGACGCACCAGCGGGAACATGTCCGGGTACAGGCGCGCTTGCAGGAAGGCGTTCGGGTCGATGTTTTTTTCGGTGGCGTGGGCTTCAGCCTTTTTCAGGACATCGCTCAGGGCGTTAAGCATTTGTTGAAAAACCGGGACGGATGCGGCGTACAGGGAAATGGTCATGGCAGTCTCGTGTAGTGGCTGGGTGGAACGTGGAGGCGATTATAGCCATGCTTGATGACCACACGGCTTGCCTTTTGTTAGCCAAGGATTAGGCTAGGCGCCTTCGACTGCAGAGGGAACGCGCGATGACCACCGAACTTGCAACCACCACCGACGAACCACGGCTCAACGCCACGGAAATCCGCATTCTGGGTGCGTTGATCGAAAAACAGGCCACCAGCCCGGAAACCTATCCGCTGACCCTTAATGCGCTGGTGCTGGCCTGCAATCAGAAAACCAGCCGCGAGCCGGTGATGAACCTGACTCAAGGCCAGGTCGGCCAGAGCCTGCGTGCGCTGGAAAGCCACGGTTACGCCAAACTGGTCATGGGCAGTCGCGCCGACCGCTGGGAGCACAAGCTCGACAAGGCTCTGGAACTGGTGCCGGCCCAGGTGATTCTCACTGGCTTGATGTTCCTGCGTGGCCCGCAGACGGTGAATGAGCTGCTGACCCGCAGCGGCCGCATGCATGACTTCGAAGATGCCGAGCAAGTGGTGCATCAGCTCGAGCGCCTGATCGCGCGCGGTCTGGCAGTGTTGATTCCGCGTCAGGCCGGGCAGCGCGAAGACCGCTACACCCATGCGCTGGGCGATCCGGCGGACATCGAGGCGATTCTGGCGGCGCGGCATAGTCCAGCCGAGCGCTCGAATAGCGGTGTGTCAGTTGAGCGCATCGAAGAGCTGGAAGCGCGGATTGCCGCACTGGAAGAGCGTCTGGCGCGCCTCGAATAATCACCACAATACCTTGTAGGAGTGAGCCTGCTCGCGATTGCGCCGGTTCATTCAGAATCAGTGCCTGACAGACCGCCATCGCGAGCAGGCTCACTCCTACATGAGATCTACGGGTTATTCACCATCCCAGTAATCCACCCGGTCGGCCTGCCGCGCCACGGCAACAAAGCCTGACGCGTTGCCCTGGGCATCGACCTTGAAGTTGTCCATCACCGCGTATTTGTTGGAGTCCGGGTATTCGCAGATATCCGGTTGCTGCTGGGTACTGACCGCCAGATAACGCAACTCGGCATCGCTGGTGTTGATGATCTGGTGCGCCATTTCCGGGCCACCCGGCGGGCAGGCAATCACATCACCCGCGCGGATCGCAAAGCGCTCGGCCCCCAGCCGTACCTCGCCCTCCCCGACCACCACATAGAACATCTCTTCATTGACCCGATGGCTATGAAACGGACTGCCGCGCATACCCGGCGGCAGGGCATAAAGCCGATAACCGAGTTTCTGCGCGCCAAGCTGCTGGCCGATGCGCGCCATGCGTTGTTGATAGCGGCCAGCGGTTTCACCTTCCGGGGCCAGCGCTTCGGGCAGGGATTCGAGTTCGACCTGGTGCAGGTTGAGGATGGGCGGATGCATGGGGAGCCTCGATCAGTTTTTTATGAGGGGCAAGTCTTGGCTTGCTGAGGCTGCAGTATAGGTAAACGGATAAACCGAGTTGAATTCATCGCTGGCAAGCCAGCTCCCACAGAATTTGTGGTTGCTCACCTATCAGTGTTGCAACCTGACACCTGTGGGAGCTGGCCTGCCAGCGATGGGGCCAACTCATTCAACACATACAGTCCTGAACATCAACTGCGGGCGAAATTCACCGCCGCCGCAAACTGCTCTTCATTTGGCCGCACCCCGGTGTACAGCACAAACTGCTCCAACGCCTGGATCGCAATCACCTCCAGCCCGGTGATGACCTTTTTACCTTCGGCTCGCCCGCGCACGATCAGCGGCGTTTCCGACGGGATTGCCACCACATCGAACACGGTGTCGGCGGCCTGGATCACTTCTGGTTCGAACGCCAGTTGCCCAGCTTCCGGCCCGCCGTCCATGCCCACCGGGGTGACATTGATCAGCATCTGCGGTCGCTCTTCGCCCAGCTCCGCCTGCCAGCGATAGCCCAGCGAATCGGCGAGTGCGCGCCCGGCGCGCTCGTTACGCGCAACGATCAAGCCATTCTTGTAGCCACCATCGCGCAAGGCACTGGCCACCGCTTTGGCCATGCCGCCGCTGCCGCGCAGGGCGAACGTCGTATCCTTTGGCACCGCGTGGGTTTCCAGCAATTGCGCGATGGCGATGTAATCGGTGTTGTAGGCCTTGAGGTGGCCGTCGGTGTTGACGATGGTGTTGATCGACTGGATCGCCGCTGCGGACGCATCCAGTTCATCGACCAGCGCGATGCACGCTTCCTTGAACGGCATCGACACGCCACAACCACGAATCCCCAGCGCACGAATGCCGCCGACGGCTCCCGGCAGATCCTGGCTGCTGAACGCCTTGTAATAGAAGTTCAGGCCCAACTGCTCGTACAAATGGTTATGAAAGCGCAGACCGAAATTCCCCGGGCGCCCGGACAGGGACATGCACAGTTGGGTGTCTTTGTTGGGATTCATCTGCATGAAACTTCTCCTTCAAAACGGACTTTCGGATGGACGGAGTTAGCCATTCCATCGGGTTCTGGACGATCATAAGCGCCTGTCTGCAACGGGCCGCGAGCCCCTTTGACCGACCGGTAAAGAAGCCGGTACAGACCTTACACAAAATTTACCCAGCGGCTGTGCTGATTTTCAGAATTTCGCTGTCATAGAAGTATCCCCGCGACAACTTTGGGCCTGGTGCAGGCCCGGACGCCGGGTCGAAGAACCGAGGAATTATCATGATTCGTAAACTCCCCATCGTGGCCTTGTTGATTGGTGCATTCGCTATCACAGGTCAGGCAGAAGCCCACGGCGGTGGCTGGCAGGGTCCGGCAGTGTTTGGTGCGATCGTCGGCTCGGCCATCATCGGCTCGGCATTGATCAATCAGGACCGGCCGGTCTACGTGCAACAGCCTGTTTACGCTCAGCCGGCACCGGTTTATGTGCAACAACCGCCGCCACCGGTCTACTACCAACCGGCGCCGGTCTATGTGCAACAACCGGTCTACGTGCCTGGCCCGGTCTACTACGGCCCACCACGCGGCTATTACGGCCGGCCACACGGCTACTACGGTGGCCCGCGCTGGTAATCACGAACAACGAGCCCCGCTTTATAGCGGGGCTTTTTTATGACCGTCGGTCGGGCAAAGTCTGAAAAAATCTCGCCAAGGTCGCTGTGAGGACAGTCCCGGCAGCTAAAGTCGGCATGATGGACTTGACCGTCGGGGGCAAAACACAAAACGGTCATCCATTTGTCATGACGGAACCGCAATCTGAATCCGTCCGTAAACAACAGGTTGATAAAAACAAGGACGACCCATGCCTACACAGAATCCGCACCGCATCGTCGGCCTGTGCACTTCAAGCAAGGTGTACAGCGCGCTGACTGAACTGAAACACCTGGAAGGCCACCGCTGCGCCAAGTTTCTTTCGCTGCTGGCGGAGAATCTCGTGCACAAGGGCCTGCTCAATGAGCGTGAAGTGGTGCACATGCTCGACCAGGTTGTCGACTGATACAGTCCTCACTGTGATCAATGACCACTATCGAAAGCGTTGATTGTCCCTGAGCGCAGCGAATCCCTAAGGTAGCTCCACAGATTGATGGAGGTACTTGTCATGGCTCAGGTTCAAATCATGTCGGTGGTCGGCAGCGCCGTTCCCGCATCGCTCCGAGCGTCGGGATTGCTCGCCTGCTGGTATCTGGTGCGCGATGGCGAGCCGATCAGCGGCCCGCTCACTTCACTGCCCGCAGCGCAGGCCCTGTCGCAGAAAATCGTCAGCACGCCATTCCACGCTTAAGGCAACTGGACCTTCGGTTTGGTCTCGATGAACAGCGCCCAGCTCGACATGAACAGCGCCGCGATCAGCGGCCCGATCACGAAACCGTTGAGGCCGAACACTGCGAGGCCGCCGAGGGTCGAGATCAGGATCATGTAATCCGGCATGCGCGTGTCCTTGCCGACCAGTATCGGGCGCAGCACGTTGTCCACCAGACCGATCACAAACACCCCGAACAGCCCCAGCACCACGCCTTGCCAGATCATCCCGCTGAGCAGGAAGTACACCGCCACCGGCGCCCAGACAATCCCCGCGCCCACCGCCGGCAACAGCGACAGAAAGCCCATCAGCACCGCCCAGAGCAATGCGCTGGGAATGTCGAGAAACCAGAAAATCGCCCCGCCCAGTGCCCCTTGAGTGACCGCCACCACCAGGTTGCCCTTGACCGTCGCGCGGACCACCCGATTGAATTTCAACTGCAAACGGCGTTTGTGATTCTCTTCCAGCGGTACTGCGGTGCGAATCTTGCGCACCAGTTCAGCGCCATCGCGCAGAAAGAAAAACAGCAGGTACAGCATGATGCCGAAGCTGACCACGAACTCAAACGTACCCTGGCCGAAACTGAACGCCTGGCTGGCCAGCACCTGGCTGCCCTGCATCGACGCCTTGACGATTTTCTCGCGCAGGCCGTTGAGCTCGCCCATGCCAAAGCGATCAAGCAGATGCTGAAAATACGGCGGCAAACTGTGTTTGAACTGCGCCAGATAGGCACCGATGTCGAGTTGGCCGCTTTCGATGTTGTTGTACAGCGTCGCGCCTTCCTGGACCAACAGCACGCTGAGGATGATCACCGGCAGAATCGCGATGACCAGGCAGATGCCCAACGTGCAAAGCGCTGTCAGGTTGCGCTGCCAGCCGAATTTGATCTGTAACTTGCGCTGCATCGGCGCAAACAGAATGCCGAGGATCACCGCCCAGAACACCGCGCCGTAAAACGGCAGCAGAATCCAGATGAAGGCGACCGTCACCAACAGCAACAGCACGGTGAGGGATTTGAATTGCAGGGTTTTTTCGTTCATGTCCGATCCATGTCAGTCAGGCGTCTCGCACGCCCCGAACCTTAGTCAGCCGGGGCGCGCGCGAGTGCCATCTTTGTTCATGGAGCATAGATTGCCTGGACGATGCAGCCCGGCTAATCAGCGCACCGGCAGTTTGACGATCTGCGCAGTGCTCAACACGTCGCCGAAGGTGTCTTCGACTTCCGCCAGCGCGGCTTTGTGCAGCGAATCCTTGTCGATGGACACGCCGTTGGCCCGGGTGATGGCGCGGGTTGCCGAGGCATCGGAGGCGACAATCACGTTGTAGCCCAAAGGCGCGGCGTCCCGTGCGGCACCCGCCACGCAGGCGTGGGTCATCAGGCCGGATATGATCAGGGTCTGGATGCCGGCCTTTTTCAGTTGCTGGTCAAGGTCGGTGCTGGCGAACACGCTGACGGTGTTTTTTTGCAGGACAACGTCTTGTGGGCGCGGCTGCATGTCCTTGTGAAACTTCACCGTCTCGCCATCAATGGCAAACACCGCAGAACCGGCCGGTGCAATGTGCTGCACGTGGTACACCGGGATTTTGTGGCTGTCGGCGAACGTGATCAGCTCACGGGTTTTCGCCAGCGCAGCGGCACCGTCCGGGATCGGCATCTTGCCGCTGAAGTATTCATTCTGAAAGTCGATCACGATCAGGGCCGATTTGCCGGCCGGCAGGTGATCGACCGGCGTAGCGCCTGACATCGCCCGAATCGTCGGGTGGCTGTCGGCGATGGCCCCGGTGCTGGCCAGTACACCGGAAAATGCACAAGCGGTAAGAAAGCGACGAGTAAAGTTCTGCATGCAAAATCCTGCTTCGGTTGAGTGGATGAGCAAATGTTAGTCAGCCGCCACCGCACCGAACACAGCGAAACCGGCACATGATCTGTGCTCTATCTGCACAGATAAGCTCCACAAACTCAAACGTAGATCCAGATCAATAAACCGCACTTGCCGCTGCACTACCCTGCCGCGCTTTTGCCATCGATGCCCGCCATGATCCCTGACCTGCCCCTCGCCGCTCCTGAACTGCTGGCCCCCGCCGGCACCCTGAAGAACATGCGCTACGCCTTCGCCTACGGTGCCGATGCGGTCTATGCCGGCCAGCCGCGTTACAGCCTGCGGGTACGCAATAACGAATTCGACCACGCCAACCTCGCCCTCGGTATTCGCGAAGCGCAGGCTCAGGGCAAGCGCTTTTACGTGGTGGTCAACATCGCCCCGCACAACGCCAAACTGAAGACCTTCCTCAAGGATCTGGCGCCAGTGATCGAGATGGCGCCGGACGCGCTGATCATGTCCGACCCGGGCCTGATCATGCTGGTGCGCCGGCATTTTCCGCAGATGCCGATCCACCTTTCGGTGCAGGCCAACACGGTGAATTGGGCGAGCGTCGAGTTCTGGCAGCAACAGGGGCTGAGCCGGATCATCCTTTCGCGGGAGCTGTCGCTGGAAGAAATCGGCGAAATCCGTGAACAGGTACCGGGCATGGAGCTGGAGGTGTTCGTTCACGGCGCGCTGTGCATGGCCTACTCCGGGCGCTGCCTGCTGTCGGGCTACATGAACAAGCGCGACGCCAATCAGGGCACCTGCACCAACGCCTGCCGCTGGAAGTATTCGGCCCAGCAAGCCACGGAAAACCAGCTCGGCGAGATCGTGCAGACCTTCCAGCCCGAGCCGACCCTGGGCATCGGCGCGCCGACCGATCAGGTGTTTCTGTTGCAGGAAGCCAATCGCCCCGATGAGTTGATGCCCGCTTTTGAAGACGAGCACGGCACCTACATCATGAACGCCAAGGATCTGCGCGCGGTGCAGCATGTCGAGCGCCTGACGCGCATGGGCGTGCATTCGCTGAAGATCGAGGGCCGGACCAAATCGCACTTCTATTGCGCGCGCACCACTCAGGTCTATCGCCGGGCAATTGATGACGCGATGGCCGGGCGCGAGTTTGATCGCAGCCTGATGACCGATCTGGAATCACTGGCCCAGCGCGGCTACACCGAAGGTTTCCTGCGCCGCCATGTGCATGACGAATACCAGAATTATCAGAACGGCAGCTCGGTGTCCGAGCGTCAGCAGTTCGTTGGTGAACTGACCGGCGAACGCCGCGACCGGTTAGCCGAAGTCAAGGTGAAGAACCGTTTTGCCTTGGGCGACCATCTGGAGCTGATGACGCCCAAGGGCAACTTCCATTTCGATCTGCACCAGTTGCACAGTGCCAAGGGCGAAGCCATCGAAGTCGCGCCCGGCGACGGGCACACGGTGTACCTGCCGATACCGGATGCGGTGGATTTGCGCTTTGGCCTGCTGATGCGCGACCTGACCTGCTGAATCCCCCCTGTAGGAGCTGCCGCAGGCTGCGATCTTTTGATCTTGTTATTGAAAAGCCAGATCAAAAGATCGCAGCCTGCGGCAGCTCCTACACGGATGGAGTCAGAGGAATTCCTCGCGCAACATCGCCACGAACGCCTCACGCGCTGGGTGCACCCCGGCGTTTTCGTGCCAGTAAAACAGGTTGTCGATCGCTGTCAGTTCAGGAAACTCATAGCCCACGCAGCCAGCGCCTTTGGCGTATTGCTCGAACACGCCTTTAGGCACCAATGCCACGCCGGCGCCAGCACTCACGCAACCGACAATCGCCCCGTAACTGGCCAGGCTGACAATCGGCAGCGCCTGTGCCTGACGCAACAACCAGTGCTCCAACGCTGCCCGATACGGACAACCCTGCGGCCACATGAACACGGTTTTGTCCTGCAGATCGTGGATGTCGCGCACGGGGCCGAATGACGTCGAGGCAATCAGCAGCAACTCCTCGCGGTACATCGGTGTGCGTTTGAGTTGCGAGCGCTCGACGTCCACCGCGACGATGGCACCGTCGAGGCGATGGCTGACGGTGTCGTCGAGTAATTGGCCCCAGGTGCCAGTGGTCAATTCCAGCGCCACCTGCGGATAGCGTTGGTGAAACTTGGCCAACAGTCGGGGCAAGCGCCCGGTGGCCGAGGACTCGATCGCGCCGATACGCAGCGGCCCGGAGGGTTCGGCGGCGGGATCCACCGCGCGCTTGGCTTCGGCGGTCAGCGCCAGAATCCGCTCGGCATACGCCAGAAACGTCTGCCCCGCCGGGCTGATCCGCAGCCCGCGCCCCTCGCGCAGAAACAGCGCCACACCGAGTTCCGCTTCCAACGCCTTGATCCGTGCGGTGATGTTCGACGGTACACAAAACAGCTTTTCAGCGGCCCGGGCAATGCTGCCCTCGTCGGCCACGGTCTTGAACATGCGGATCTGCGCCAGCTCCATACTCATCACTCAAAGTGAACATTCAGCGCAGTATAAGTCAGTTGTGGCGAATTGTTGCGCGCCCGGATACTCGGCGCATCAACCTCTGCGGTGCGCCGATCATGCCGTCTCCCTCTCCTGTAAAAATCATTCTGGCCATGGCTTTCGTGGTCAGCTGCTGGGCCTATTCGCCGACCGGCATTCACATCGGCCTGCAAGCCTACGACCCCGGGCATCTGGCGTTGCTACGGTTTCTCCTGGCGTCGTTGTTCATGGCCGTTATCGCAACGTACAAGGGCATTCGCCTGCCGAAACCGCGCGATGTGCCGCTGTTGTTCGCCCTGGGATTTTTTGCCGTCAGCCTGCATCACGTGGCACTGAACATTGGTCAGCAAAGTGTCAGCGCCGGCGCCTCCAGCGTACTGGCGCAGTCGAGCCCGCTGTTCAGTACGCTGCTGGCGCGTTATGTGTTCAAGGATCAGGTCAGTGTCTGGCGTTGGGGCTGCGTATTGCTGGGGCTGGTCGGCGTGGTGATCGTGGTCAGCGCGGATCGGGGCTTGGGGCAGATCGACGCGCATGGCTTGCTGATCCTGCTGGCAGCGCTGTCATGGAGCATTTACTTCGCCCTGCAAAAACACCACGCCCGACGTTATGACGGCTTCAGTCTGGCGTGTTATGCGGTGTGGTCGGGGACGCTGCTGTTGCTGATTTATCTGCCGGGACTGAGCGATGCAGTGCTGAAGGCGCCGTTGCGCGTGCAGTGGGCGGTGCTGGCGTTGGGGGTGTTTCCCAGCGCGCTGGCGTATCTGGCCTGGGGCTTTGTGCTCAAACATGTGGACTTGAGTCGGGCGACGATGACGTTGTACCTGATACCACCGACGGCGATGGGGATTGCTTCGCTGGGATTGGGCGAGCGACCGACGCTGATGGTGCTGGCGGGGTCGGCGGTGGTGTTGATCAGTGTGCTGGCGTTGAATCTGGAGCGGCGGGTGGTGGTTCGTACCCTTGAAGTCTGATCTCTGATCTTCAGCGACATTGCGGCCGCCATCGCTGGCAAGCCAGCTCCCACAGGGTTTGTGGCGTGCACAAATTCCAGAATTGACACAAATCCCCTGTGGGAGCGGGCTTGCCCGCGATGAGGCCCACATGAACAACACACACTGCAACTGACCACCCACAAAAAACCCGGCACCAAGGCCGGGTTTTCACTACCTGCGATCATCCGACAACGGCGTCGGCTCATCCGCCGGCGGCACATCATCGTCCGCCGCCGGGTCCTTCCAGTCTTCCGGCCGATCGGCATCACTCAACGGATCACGCCCGGGGCTCATGCCCGGCGGCGCATCGTGATCGGCCAGTGTCGGCTCATCCGTGCCAGGCACCGGACGGGTCGGATCGGTCGGCAGCACACCACCTTGAAACAGCAAATCATTAGCCATGACACACCTCACCAAGGAGGTCCGGAAAACCCGGGCCATACAGCTTGGAAGCGTGCCTGCGCAGGCGGTGCTATCGAGCAGACCAACGGCCATCAGCCCTGCGCACTGAAGCGGTCGCGGCTGTTGGTCAAGTGCAGCCACATGGCCGCGCGCGCTGCGTCCGGATCCTGCCGTTTGATCGCATTCAGGATCGCTTCGTGCTCCAGATGGGCCAACTGCCCCAGCTTGCTCAGATCCGCCGCGCCACGCTCGGCGGCATTGAGCCGCTGACGCGGAATCATCGCGCTGCCCAGGTGCTGCATGATTTCGCTGAAGCAGACGTTGCCGGTGGCCTCGGCGATCAGCAGATGAAAACGTCGATCAGCCTCGACACAACTGTCATTGCTGTCCAGCAGACGCTGATAGTCATCCAGCGCCTGACGCATCTGCAGCAATTGCTGCTCACTGCGCCGTAGCGCCGCCAACGCCGCGGCCTGTGTCTCCAGGCCCATGCGCAATTCAAGAATGCTGCGCACCCCGAGCGCGGTGTCGACATTCAGGCGCAAGCCCTGCTCGGCAGCGCGCTCGATGACAAAACTGCCGATGCCGTGCCGCGTCTCCACCAGCCCCGAGGCCTGCAATTTGGAAATCGCCTCGCGCACCACCGTGCGACTGACACCGTGCTCCTGAACGATGGCGTTCTCCGACGGCAGCTTGTCGCCGGGCGACAACTGGCCAAGCAGGATGCTCTGGGTGAGTTTCTCCACCAGATCGTGTGCGAGGTTGTGTGCACGTTTGGGCGCAGGGGCGTCGAGGTCTTCTTGCATGATCGGTTCCGGTCATCGGGGCTTGTCGATCGTAGCACTGCGCGGTGGCTGACGAGATCGATTTTAGTGCTGAAATAGCCACCAACTTGTATGACAACATTCAATAAAATTCAAAAAACCGGAATAGACAAGGTGGCTGAGCTGTTTGAACGTTGACATGAAAAACCATGAAACGCGGCTGACACGAGCAATCTAGGTCAACAAAAACGGGGTAAACCGCCAAAAAGAAATAAGAAATCTGCCCACCAGACAAATTTAATCGCTATACCCCACTTGTAGGACAAAAAATCTCAGTTGTATGATGTCTATCAACAACACAACACTCAGCCCTACCCCGCATAAAAATAATCAGTGGGAGAAAAACCAAGTGAAAACCTCCGTCTCCGGGATGAACGAGGGCGTCGATTCGACACTCGCGTCCGCCATCTCGAAAGTGAAACGCCACGTCCTGCCGCTCTTTGTGATCATGTTCATCGTCAATTACATTGACCGGGTGAACATCGGTTTCGTCCGCACTCACATGGAACATGACCTGGGCATCGGGGCTGCCGCCTACGGCTTTGGCGCCGGTCTGTTTTTCATCGGTTACGCGCTGTTCGAAGTGCCGTCCAACATGCTTTTGCAGAAAGTCGGCGCGCGTATCTGGCTGACCCGCATCATGCTCACTTGGGGCCTGGTCGCCGCCGGCATGGCGTTCATCCAGAACGAAACGCACTTTTACATCCTGCGCTTTCTGCTCGGCGTGGCCGAAGCCGGGTTCTTTCCCGGGGTGATCTACTACTTCACGCGCTGGCTACCCGGCGCCGAACGCGGCAAGGCGATCGCGATTTTCCTCAGCGGGTCGGCAGTCGCCTCGCTGATTTCCGGCCCGTTGTCCGGCCTGCTCTTGCAGATCAACGGCCTGGGCATGCACGGCTGGCAATGGATGTACTTCATCGAGGGCATGTTTTCCGTCGGGCTGTGCGTGTTCGTCTGGTTCTGGCTCGACGCCAAACCCCACGACGCGAAATGGCTGACCCGCGCCGAACAGGACGCACTGGTCAACGCCATCGACGATGAACAGAAGGCCCGCGAAGCCGCGACGCCGATCCGCCCATCGATGGGCAAACTGCTCAAGGACCGGCAAATCATCCTGTTCTGCCTGATCTACTTTTTCATTCAACTGACCATCTACGCCGCGACGTTCTGGCTGCCGAGCATCATCAAGAAAATGGGCGAGATGAGTGACTTCCAGGTCGGGCTGTTCAACTCGATCCCGTGGTTGCTGTCGATCGTCGGCATGTACGCCTTCGCCGCGTTCTCGGCCAAGTGGAAGCACCAGCAAGCCTGGGTCGCCACCGCGTTGTTGATCGCCGCAGCAGGGATGTTCATGTCCACCACCGGCGGGCCGATCTTCGCCTTTGTCGCGATCTGTTTTGCCGCGCTGGGCTTCAAGTCCGCCTCGTCTTTGTTCTGGCCGATTCCGCAGGCCTATCTGGATGCACGGATCGCCGCGGCAGTAATTGCGTTGATCAATTCAGTGGGCAACCTCGGCGGCTTCGTCGCGCCGACCACCTTCGGCCTGCTCGAAGAACACACCGGCTCGATTCAGGGCGGCCTCTACGGCCTGGCCGCGACCTCGATCATCGCCGCGATCATCGTCTTCGCTGCACGCACCACCCCGAAACACGCTGCTGACCTCGCCGTGGCCGAGGCCGCGCCAAAGCACGCATGACTTCCTTTTTAAAGATGCTGACAAGGATAAAAACATGACCGCACACGACACCGCCAAAGCGCCAATCATCACTGACATGCAGGTGATTCCCGTGGCCGGCCACGACGGCATGCTGCTCAACCTGAGCGGCGCCCACGGGCCGTTTTTCACCCGCAATATCGTCATTCTCAAGGACAACGCCGGCCACACTGGCGTCGGTGAAGTGCCCGGTGGCGAGCGCATCCGCCAGACGCTGGAGGATGCCCGCAGCCTGGTGCTCGGCAGCACAATCGGCAACTATCAGAAGATCCTCAATCAGGTGCGCCAGACCTTCGCCGAGCGTGACGCCGGCGGCCGTGGCCTGCAGACGTTCGACCTGCGCATCACCATCCACGCGGTCACCGGACTCGAAGCCGCCCTGCTCGACCTGCTCGGGCAACACCTCGACGTACCGGTCGCGGCGCTGCTCGGCGAAGGCCAGCAACGCGACCAAGTGAAGATGCTCGGTTATCTGTTTTACGTCGGCGATCAACGCGAGACCGACCTCGCCTACCGCAGCGAACCGGATGCCGATAACGACTGGTTCCGCGTCCGTCACGAGAAAGCCATGAGCGCCGAAGCGGTGGTGCGTCTGGCCGAAGCGGCGCAGGCGAAATACGGTTTCCAGGACTTCAAACTCAAGGGCGGCGTGCTCAGCGGCGACGCGGAAATCGAAGCCGTGACGGCACTGGCCGAACGCTTTCCCGAGGCACGAATTACCCTCGACCCGAACGGCGCCTGGTCACTGAAAGAAGCGATCCGTCTGTGCCGCGATCAACATCATGTGCTGGCTTACGCCGAAGACCCCTGCGGTGCGGAAAACGGTTACTCGGGGCGCGAAGTCATGGCCGAGTTCCGCCGCGCTACCGGGCTGAAGACGGCGACCAACATGATCGCCACCGACTGGCGCGAGATGGGCCACGCCATTCAGTTGCAGTCGGTGGACATTCCGTTGGCCGACCCGCACTTCTGGACCATGCAGGGCTCGGTGCGTGTCGCGCAACTGTGCCATGAGTGGGGCCTGACCTGGGGCTCACACTCCAACAACCACTTCGATATCTCGCTGGCGATGTTCACCCATGTCGCGGCGGCGGCACCGGGCGACATCACCGCCATCGACACGCACTGGATCTGGCAGGACGGCCAGCGCCTGACCAAGGCACCGCTGCAAATTGTCGACGGTTGCGTGCAAGTGCCGCAGAAACCGGGGCTGGGTGTGGAACTGGATATGGATCACGTGGCCAAGGCCCACGAACTGTACAAAGGCATGGGTCTCGGCGCGCGGGATGACAGCGTAGCGATGCAGTTTTTGATTCCGGGGTGGACGTTCGATAACAAGCGGCCGTGTCTGGTGCGCTGATGCCTTCCCCCTGTAGGAGCTGCCGCAGGCTGCGATCTTTTGATCTTGATCTTCAAAAATCAAAGTCAAAAGATCGCAGCCTGCGGCAGCTCCTACAAAGGATTTGTGTCAGGCAGAGATTTGTAGCAGCCAGTTTTTGAAGGCGAGCATTGCCGCCGTCTCCGGGCGCGACTGCAGGCGCGTCAGCCAATAACTGCCGGTGGTGATTTCAATCGCAAACGGCTGACAAATCACGTCCGCTGCCAGTTGCCGGGCGAACATCAGCGGTGGGGCCAATGCGACTCCGCTGCCCTGCAGCGCGGCTTCCATCATCGCCAGCGACGAATCGAAGACAATGCTCTGCGGCGGGGCCGCGTGGGTCGCCAGGCCTGCGGCATGAAACCACTCCGGCCACTCATCGGTGCGATAGGAACGCAGCAAGCGCTGTTGCAGCAGATCGCCCGGAGTGTGCAGTTGCCGGGCGATTTCCGGCACGCACAGCACCGACAGGGGCGCATCGAGCAGGCGAGTGGCCTCGATGCCATGCCACGCTCCGGCGCCGAAACGAATCGCGTAATCCAGCCCTTCTGCGGCGACGTCGACCCGGTTGTTATTGGTCGACAGGCGCAAATCTATGAGCGGATGTTTCGCCTGGAAGTCTGCCAGCCGTGGCAGCAGCCAACCGACCGCAAAGGTTCCGACGGCACCCACGGTCAACATGTCCCGATACTGACCGCCGGCCAGCCGCTCAAGCATCTGCGCGATATGATCGAACGAGGTGGTCAAAACCGGCAACAGGGTCTCCCCTTCACTGGTCAGCATCAGCCCACGAGGCAGGCGTTTGAACAGGGTGACATTGAGCTGCGCCTCAAGGCTTTTGACCTGATGGCTGACCGCCGCCTGGGTCACGCACAATTCCACAGCGGCGCGGGTAAAGCTCAGATGCCGCGCCGAGGCTTCGAATGCGCGCAGCGCATTGAGCGGCAGTTGAGGTCGAATCATGCCCAGTCCCAAATTTTTCTAATGGCTCATGCGAAATATCATCGTTTGTCGACGAGTGCCAGACTGCCTAAATTGTCGGCGCTGATCAGTCGAGCAACGTTTCAATTGCCCGCAGTGTAGCGGGATATCACCCTCAACACTCATGGAGAGTGGTTCACTCATGTCCTTCATCAACCCGAGAAAAGTCATTTCCTGCAGCGCATTCGGCGTAATTTTCGCTGCTAACGCGTGCATGGCTGCCACGCCGAGCGACGAGCAACTGCAAGCTCTGGTGAATAAAGCCGTCACCCCGGTGATGCAGCAACAGCAGGTTCCGGGCCTGGCCGTGGCTATCACCATCAACGGCCAACCGCATTACTTTAATTACGGCGTCGCCGCCAAGGATACCGGGCAGAAAGTCAGCGAAAACACCCTGTTCGAGGTCGGCTCGGTGAGCAAAACCTTCGCCGCGACCTTGGCCGGCTATGCGCAGGCGACCGGCAAACTGGACCTGTCGACCAAGGCCAGCCAGCTCTGGCCGGAACTCAAGGGCAGCGCTTTCGACAACATCAGCGTGCTGCAATTGGGCACCTACAGCGCCGGCGGCCTGCCGCTGCAATTCCCTGACCCGTGGGATTCGGCGGACAAGATGCTCGGCTACTACCAACAGTGGAAACCGAGCTTCCCGGCCGGTAGCCAGCGCCTGTACTCCAACCCGAGCCTGGGCCTGTTCGGTTATCTCGCCGCCAAGACCCTTGGCCAGCCCTATGATCAGGCGATGAGCGAAACCCTGCTGCCGAAACTTGGCCTGCAACACACCTACTTGCAAGTGCCGAAAGCGCAAATGAGCCTGTACGCGCAGGGCTACGACAAGAACAACCAACCGGTGCGCGCCACCCCGGGCGCGATGGATTCAGAAGCTTACGGCGTGAAAACCAGCGCCGCCGACATGCTGCGTTACGTGCAGGTCAACCTGAAACCGGCAAGCCTGGAGGCCCCGCTGCAACAAGCCATCGCCAACACCCACACCGGTTACTACAGCGTCGGCGACATGACTCAGGGTCTGGGTTGGGAAATGTACCGTTACCCGATCAGCCTCGATCGTTTGCTGGCCGGCAACAGCACGGAAATGGCCATGCAGCCGCACAAGGTGCAGTGGCTGACCCCGCCGCAACCGCAGGCGGATAATGTGCTGCTGAACAAAACCGGGTCTACGGGTGGCTTTGGCAGTTACGTGGCGTTTGTGCCGTCGAAGGATGTCGGCGTGGTGATTCTGGCGAACAAGAACTTTCCGATTCCGGAGCGGGTGAAGATTACTCACACGATCCTCAGCGCTTTAGCCGACTGAAAATCAAAAGATCGCAGCCTTCGGCAGCTCCTACAAGTACAGGATCGGGTTTTCAATCGGTCGATGCAGGAGCTGCCGCAGGCTGCGATCTTTTCTATTCAGCCGTCGTTAAAGCTGCGCCTGCAACTTCCAGCCGATGACATCCATCAAGTCACAACTGTCGCGCAATGGAATCGCCATCACCCGGGCGAAATCCTGCAGCAGCAAAGCATCGTGGCCCTTGCCGTCGCCCAGCGCCAAGGTTTCCATCAGTTGTGTGACACAACGCAACCGGTAAGCTGCTGTGCCATGCAGCACGTCCACCGGTGCATCGCGGTCAATCAGCAGGCAGGGGATCTTGCAGTCGATCCCGGTAATTGGAATGTATCGCGTCATGTTTGAACCTCCTGTTCTGTGTCAAATCGCCGTTGGCGGGTCGAGAATGTCCAGCGCGCGGTTGACCAGCAACTCGCCGATTACCGCCAATTGCTGAATCGAGAGCGCCAGACTGCGCTGCGCACCACTCAATTCGCAGGCCATGTCGGTAGTGAGGACATTTAATGAAGCAAGGGTTTCGCAGGCATGGCGTAACAGCGTGGGCGGATCGATATCGGGGAGGATGGTGAAGATGTGGCTGATGGGATCGGGGTGATCGGGGTCGCGTAAACGGAGATTTTTGATGTCGAAAGAACCTGAGTCCACAGGAGACTCAGAAGGTTTTGGCGTTGTTTTTTTATGCACGAAGTACCGCAGTGAATTGTAGGAAAACTACCTATCTCACTTCCACATGAGGGTGGCAGCTGCACGCAGGCGTGGAAGACCAGGCTAATCCACCAAATACCCGGCGCACTCGAAAGTGCTCCTGCGCACAGCCGCCAAAACGCGGCAATGTTGACATAAAGAACGTCAACATGTGCTTTTGAGTCATTGATGGATGTAACCGGCTACCGGACTTCCACGTCCAGCCGCTGTTTTTGCAGCGGCCGAATTAGACTATCCCTCCTCTCCAAGGTCCACCAGTTCACGATGGCCGCCGCGACCTGCAGGAAAAATCAGCGAAGATTGAAGGGCCTTTGCGTCAGACATTTCGGCGGCCACATACTGCAACGACTTTTGACTACCAACGCAATTCGCCGCATCTACACTGCTTCGGATCAATCTGTGGGCAGGAATGACATAATGCGCGCCAGAGCTTTTAAACCGACTGACCCTCGAAGGGCGTTGTAATGGAAATTACCAGACTTAAACTCGTGGATTTTGGCCGATTTACCAGATTGAGCATTGACTTGGCCCCCACCGAAAAACACGCATCAAACGTCACGGTTCTAGTGGGAAATAACGGCGCTGGAAAAACCACTCTTCTCAAATCCTTGGCCGTTTCATTGAGCTGGCTGGTCGCAAGGATTCGTACTGAGAAAGGTACCGGCAACCATGTAGGCGAAGAAGATATTCGGAACGATGCATTAGGCTCCGTAGTTACCATTGCGGTAGCAGATGCCTCGCATACACATACAGTTGGTCAGAGTTCTGATGATCCTTACTATGTATGGAGCATAGCCAGGGGAAAACAAGGACGGAAATCATTTGTTCATAGCGACTTAGCAGAAGCAACCTTGCTCGCTGATCACTATCGCACTCTACTGACAGCCAACGAAAAAGCGTCCCTGCCTCTTATCGCCTACTACCCGGTCGAACGCTCCGTACTCGAAATCCCGCTAAAAATCCGCACCAAACACACCTTCGACCAACTCGACGGCTACGACAACTCACTCAACCGAGGCGTCGATTTCCGTCGGTTCTTCGAATGGTTCCGCGAACGCGAGGACAGCGAAAACGAGACCGGTATTTCCGACACCGCACTGGCCGAAATCTCCGAGAAATTCGGCACCGACAGCGACGTGTGGAAAACCCTCGCGAACCTGAAAGCTTCCTCCCGCGACCGCCAACTGACCGCCGTGCGCTCGGCCATCGCCGCGTTCATGCCCGGTTTCACCAACCTGCGCGTGCAACGCAAACCGCGCCTACACATGGCCATCGACAAAGACGGTGTCACCCTCAACGTCGCCCAACTCTCGCAAGGCGAGAAGTCGATGATGGCGCTGGTCGGTGACATCGCGCGTCGACTGGCGATGATGAACCAGTCGCTGGACAATCCGTTGCATGGCGACGGTATCGTATTGATTGATGAGGTGGATCTACACCTGCACCCGAAATGGCAACGTAGCCTGATTCGCAATTTGAGCGACACTTTCCCCAACTGCCAGTTCGTATTGACCACTCACTCCCCACTGGTCATCAGCGATACCAAGGATGTGCTGGTTTACGTGCTCAATGACGGTGAACTTCATGAACACAACGGTCTGTATGGACTGGATGCCAATCAGGTTTTACTGGAAGTCATGGACACTGACATCCGCAACAGTGATGTTCAAAAGCGTCTGAATCGATTGATGGAATGCTTGCAGGACGGTGAACTGAAAAAAGCCAAGAAGCTTTTCGACGATCTCTCAAGTGAGCTGCCCGAGGGACATATCGAGTTGGCAAAGGCAGCTTTGCTGATCCGCAAACTGGAGTTGCGCAGTGCGTAAGATTCTCAAAGGAACTGAGCCAGCATCGCTAACCCAATGGAAGATCAGAAACCACACCGCTACATACCGCGATTTACCCGCTGAAGAACGTCAATCCGTTCGCTCAGCATGTATCACCGAGCAGTTCGGGCTTTGTGCTTATTGCTGCCAGGAAATCACCGTGAGCTCCGCTCACAACGAACACGTAGAAGCCCAGGATCGGTTCCCCGCTCGCACGCTGGATTTCTCCAACATCGTTGCCAGCTGCGAAAACCGTCATCACTGTGGACATGGTCGCAAGACTCAGCCGCTCAAGGTGACCCCGTTCATGACCGAGTGCGAAACCGAACTCAAGTTTTATTTGTCCGGGCGAGTGATCGGCAAGACCGACCGCGCTACGGAATCAATCAAGACGCTGAATCTGGGCGATACCGAAGAAAGCAATCGCGGGTTGATCGCAAAACGTAAAAGGATGGTGGATGACCTTATCTTTACCGGAGGAATGCGGCCTGATGGGCTTGAGGATGAAGAACTGTTGGGCATTCTTCTTGAGGATATGTTGACGCCCCAAAATGGCCAACTGCAGCCGTTCTCCCCCGTTTTGGTCAATGTTATTCGCCAGATTCTGCCGTGATGAGCACAAAGCAGAGTGTTAACAGGCACGCGGCAAGATCAAAAGATCGCAGCCTGCGGCAGCTCCTACACAAATCTCCTGTAGGAGCTGCCGCAGGCTGCGATCTTTTTGGCGGGCAATAAAAATGGGCGACCTGTAGCGGTCGCCCATTTTTTTCAGGCCATGCCATCAATCATCCGGCATTTCCGGTGGCTTGCTCGGTTTCGCCGGTTTGGTTGGCTTGGCGCCCTTCTCGCCTTTCTTGGCTGCCGGTTCGGCGGCGGTGGCCTTGGTTTCAGCAACCGTCGGTGCGCTGATTTCTTTCTCGCTCGCCGGCAATGCATCAACCGTGTCGAAGATCTTCTTCAGGTCCACCGACTTCGCTTCATCGCCCGAGGCCGAGAGCTTGGCCTCGCCGTCCTTGCCCAGCAGGAACACTTTCGGGTACGCGCCGGCACCGAGTTTCAGCGACCGTAGCAAAGCCATGGTGTCCTGCTGACCGAGGTCTTTGCCATCGAGCTGACCGGCCATGTTGAGGATGGTGTAGACCTTGATGTTGCGATCAGTCACACCTTTCTTGTTGGCAGGATCTTCCAGCGACTTTTTCAACCCCACCCACACCGGATCGACGGTGCTTTGTGCGATTACGATCAACGGTCGGGCCCGCCCCACATCCCCGGCTATGGGCGAGTCATTGTCAGCGGCGAACAAGGGGCCGGCAATCGCCAGCAAGAGTGTCAGGGTCAGTGACCTGATGAGCATGCGCATCTCCTTTTGATATCCACGCTCTAATGATTGCGCATCGCGGCGATTGTTCCGGGGTCGTGCCCGGCAAATATGTTTCGCCTTGTCAGAAGCTTAGGTCAGCCGCGTCATTGCGCAACCGCATCGGCGTAATCGTGACGCGGATTTGATTACCTTTTGTGAGCACATTAGGCTGGCTGTTCCGCCCACGAAATGGAGTTCAACCCATGCACATCGATTACCTGTGCGATCACCCGCATTTGATTGAGGAACTGGCCGAACTCAACTTCAAGGAATGGGGCGAATTCCGTGACGGCGATACCCTTGAAGCCCGCACCGAGCGGATGCGCGCCGCCTGCGGCAAGGGTGCGATTCCCAGCGTGGTGGTGGCCATTGAAGACGGCAGGTTGCTCGGTGGCGCGCTGCTGATCGACAGCGACATGAAGATCCGTCCGCAACTGACGCCGTGGCTGGCGGGCGTCTATGTGAAAGCCGAAGAACGCGGACGCGGGATTGCTTCGCAGCTGGTCAACCGGATCGTCGCTGAAGCGGCGGCGCTGGGCGTGACCGAGTTGTATCTGTACACCGACGCCGCGCAATCGCTGTATGCGCGGCTGGGGTGGGAGGTGGTCGAAGATGTGGTGTACGAAGACCTGCCGGTGACGGTGATGAAGTTCGTCATCCAGCGTTGATCGGGATTGATCCTGTGGCGAGGGAGCTTGCTCCCGCTGGACTGCGCAGCAGACCCTGCTTTTTCAATGCAAGCGCAAGGAACGCTTCGCGCCCCCGCGGAGGTGTGCGGCGTTCCGACAAGTGCCTTCGCCACAGCGGTCCAGTGCGTTCAGCCCAGCGCGGACGCCAGCGTTGAAGCCTCGACACGGCGCCCGGCAATTCTGAGCTGCCCGTCTTCCAGGCTGATGCTCAGCGTCACCGGCAATTGATCACCCGGGTACTTGCGCAGCAGCAAAGCGATCCCGCTGTCCGATTCATCCTCCGTGGAAATCAGATCCCACAGGCTCTCGCTCAAGTCGAGCAGCACCCGCCCGCTCTGCTGATCGACCACGCGCGGCGCATACAGCCAATGGCTCATGCGCATTTCCCGTGGTTCGACGGTGATCGCCAAGCGTGCGTTGCAGTGCAGAGTGGTTTCGCTCATGGCTGTCGATCAGAACGCCAGTTTGTAGCCAATCAGCAGCAGCATGGTCGCCAGGCACGGGCGCAGTAATTCGTCGGAGATACGCCCGGTCAGGTGGCTGCCCAGCCAGATGCCCGGCAACGAACCCATCAGCAGGAAGCCCAGCACGCCCCAGTCCATATTGCCCATGCTCGCGTGGCCCAGACCCGCAACCAGAGTCAGCGGTACGGCGTGGGCGATTTCGGTGCCGACCAGGCGCCGGGTGGGCAGCAGCGGATAGAGGATGAACAGTGCGACCGTGCCGAGGGCGCCGGCGCCGATCGAGGTCAGGGCGACCATGGTGCCGAGGATCAGCCCGGTGATCACCGTCATCACATTCAGGCGCGTGCCGCTCGGGTTGTAATTGCCGCCCGCGCGTTTGTGGGCGAATTCGAGCAGGCGCTTCTTGAACAGAATCGCCAGCGCCGTGGCAAACAGCACAAAGCCCAGCGCTTGTTTGATGATCGCGTTCATCGCTTCGGGCGCGGTGTGCAGCGTGCTGAGAAACCACAAGGTCATCGCCACAGCCGGCACGCTGCCGAGGGTCAGCCAGCCGGTGATGGCCCAGTCGATGTTGTTGTTCTTCTTGTGCACCAGCACGCCACTGGATTTGGTAATGGCCGCGTACAACAGGTCGGTGCCCACCGCGGTTGCCGGGTTGATGCCGAACCACAACAGGATCGGCGTCATCAACGAACCGCCGCCGACACCGGTCATACCGACAATAAAACCCACCACCAGCCCGGCGATCACCAGGCCGAAATTTGCCAATTCCATTAAGACGTCCAGAAAAACGACAGGAAAAATCTGGCCCGCAGCATAGCGATTTTTCATATAACCACATATATCGATGCGGTCTATCGTTATGCCAAATGGCTGCACATAAACTTGTAGGAGCTGCCGGAGGCTGCGATCTTTTGATCTTGACTTTACAAACGAAAGTCAAAAGATCGCAGCCTTCGGCAGCTCCTACAGTGGAGGTGTGGTTCAGTGCTGGCGCCGGCCCGGTTTGAAGCTGTGATGTCGGTTGATCCACACCGTCGCCAGCGCGATCAGCGACAGGATCAACAACGCCCACGGAAACGACATTGCCCCCGCCCGATCCAGCAGCAACCCGCCGAACAGGCCGCCACCGGCAATCGCCACGTTCCACGAGGTGGTGAGCATCGCCTGCACCACGTCCACATGCTCGCCGGCCGAATCCGCCGCCGCCGTCAGCAGCAACGTCGCCGAACCACCAAATGAAAGGCCCCACACGGCCATGCAGGTATAGATCAGCCACGGCGACGGGGATATCAGCGCCAGCACCAGTGCGGTCACGGCAAACAGCGCGAGGCTGATCAGCGTCAGCCAGCGCAACCAGCGATCCACCAGCAAACCGATGATCCAGATCCCCACCAGCGAACACAGGCCGAACACCAGCAGCACCAGATCGACGCGCTCGGCCAGCCCGGCCTGCATCAGGAATGGCGCTATGTAGGTGTAGAGAATGTTGTGCCCGAGCATCCAGGTCAGCACCACGAACAGCACCGGCCGCACGCCCGGCAGGCTTAGTGATTGCAGCAGCGGCAGGCGTTCGGCGCTGGTCTGGCCGGGACGATCCGGCACCGCGAGCACAATCCACGCTGCCAGCACCAAGGCCAGCGCCGACATGATCCCGAACGATGCGCGCCAGCCGATCAGGTTGCCCAGCCAAGTCCCCGCCGGGGTGCCCAGCGACAACGCCACCGGCGTGCCAAGCATGGCGATTGCCAACGCCCGCCCCTGCTGATGCACCGGCACGATGCCACGGGCGTAACCGGCCATGATCCCCCATGACAACCCCGCCGCCATTCCGGCAAGAAACCGTGAGGCCAGAGTCAGGCCGTAATGGCTGGATAACGTGGTCACGGTGTTGAACACCAGGAAACCACCCACCGTCATCAACAGCACCCGCCGCCGTGGCCAGCCCCGGGTGGCGACGGTCAGCGGAATTGCCGCGACAATCGAGCCCAGTGCATACAGCGTCACCAGTTGCCCGGCGAGCACTTCGCTGACGCCAAGCCCGGCGCCGATCTGCGGCAGCAGCCCGGCCGGCAGGGTTTCGGTGAGGATGGCGATAAAGCCGGTCATGGCGAACGCCAGTAATGCGGCATAGGGCAGTTTTTCGGTGCGGATGACGCAGTCAGTGCGGGTGAAGTCGGTGCTTGCGGAGTCGGTCATGACAGGTGCAGCTCCATTTGAGTCAAATGTGACGGAGGATTGTATACAACCTATCCATCATGACTGACAACATGTAGGAGCTGCCGCAGGCTGCGATCTTTTGATCTTGATCTTAAAAAACAAAATCAAAAGATCGCAGCCTGCGGCAGCTCCTACAGGGATTACTGCACCGGGAGGAAATTCAGGAACAGCAGGCTCTGCGCGTAATTCAACCCAATGCGCCGGTAGCGCTCATCAAGCATCTGCGCCAGCAGATCAAGCCGCGCGACGATCTTGCCGAACTCGGTGGCGAAACTGAGGTTGCTGCCCTCCTCCGATATTTCGTTGGAGAACAGCAGCGGCTGGCCTTCCTTGTTCTGGCGCTGGGCCAGAATCCACGTGGCTTTCTCGATGTTGCGCGCGGCGTTGTGGACGAAGGTCGGGTTGATTGCATCGGTCATGTAGAACTCGATGCGATTGCCATGGGCGGTGACCAGCATGCTGCCGATGGCGTAGATGAAAGCGCCGACCCGATCCCCGAGAAACTCCGGACTCATCGCGTAGCTGAGCGCCGCCAGATCCTTGCGCCCGCCCAGCACCGGCAATGGTTGCTGCTGTTCGACGGCCAGGCGCACCTGTTTCACCGCGGTGTTGATGTCGAGGAATCCCGATTTGCGCAGCTCTTCCGGGTTGCGCAAATACAGCTTGCCCATCAACCGATAAAGGCTGTTGAGGTTGTCGCGCATCGCTAACGTGGCCATGCGATCGACGCTGGTCTGCAGGAATTCCTGCGGTTGACCGTCACGCATCTGAGCGATGAAACCGTTGCCGGTCTGGTGCGTGCACCCGCTGACAAACAGCAATGACAGACAGGCCAGCAACAGGCACGGGCGGCGAAAAAATCGGGGGATCGGGTGAAAAGCTCTCGGCATGAATTCTCGAACAGGCACATTCCTGCGCGGCGGGCGTCGCCGCATCCTGGCCATGGATAGAGCCGGTAATTGCGAAAAAGTGCAGTGGCGGGTTGGTCCGGGCGATTGGCGGCGAACGACGCAAGGCAAATTAGTCAGTCTTTATTATTGAAATAAACGATTAATCAGCTATAAATCTTTCAATACGCTCAAATAGATTGACTAGTTCCGTGTAGGAGCTGCCGAAGGCTGCGATCTTTTGATCTTGATCCTGAAAAACAAAAGTCAAAAGATCGCAGCCTTCGGCAGCTCCTACAGGGGAGATGTGGTGTTTTCAAAACAACAACAAAAAGGAAGGTCAACCATGCTTCAATCACGTCACCTGCTCTCCGGCCTCGGACTGTCCCTGATGATCGCCACCCTCTCCGCCAACGCGGCCGGCCTCAGCGCCGAACACAAAGCCTTTGGCAAAACCAATGACGGCACGCCCGTCGAGCAATACATCCTGCGCAACAGCCACGGCATGCAGGCGACCGTCATCACCTACGGCGCCACCCTGCAATCGCTGCTGGTGCCGGACAAACACGGCAAAGCCGCCGATGTGGTGCTGGGTTTCGACGATGTTCAGGGTTACCAGAAAGGCACGGCGTATTTCGGTGCGACCATCGGCCGTTTCGGCAATCGACTCGCGGACGGTGCGTTCGAACTCGACGGCAAACGCTATCAGGTGCCGCAGAACGACAAGTCCAACGCCTTGCATGGCGGCACCCAAGGCTTCGACAAGAAGGTCTGGAAAGCGCAGGAAACCAAGGACAAGGATTCCGTCGGCGTGACCCTCACCTATCTGTCGGCGGACGGTGAAATGGGCTTCCCCGGCAACCTCACCACGCAGGTGACCTACCGCCTGACCGACAGCAACGAACTGCGCATCGACTATCAGGCCAGCACCGACAAACCGACCGTGCTCAACCTGACCAACCACAGCTACTTCAACCTCGCCGGCGCCGGCAATGGCGACATCCTCAAGCAGGTGGCCACCTTGCACGCCAGCCATTACACCCCGGTCACCGGCAAACTGATCCCGACCGGCGAACTGGCGCCAGTGGCCGGCACACCAATGGACTTCACCAAACCCACCGCCATTGGTACGCACATCAAGGCCGATCACCCGCAGTTGAAATTCGCCGAACCGAAACAGGGCGGCTTCGATTTCAACTGGGTGCTAGATACCAAGGGGGATGTGAGCAAAGTTGCCGCCGAGGTCAGCGATCCGCAGTCCGGGCGGCATCTGCAGCTGTTCACCAGCGAGCCGGGGGTGCAGTTCTACACCAGCAACTTCCTCGACGGCACGGTCAAGGGCAAGGGTGGCAAGGTCTATCCGCACTGGGGCGCGTTTACTTTGGAGACCCAGCACTATCCGGATGCGCCGAATCAGCCGGATTTTCCGAGCACGCGGCTGGATCCGGGGCAGACTTACAGCCATAGCGTGGTGTTGAAGTTCTCCGCGAAATAACACTTAACCTGTGGCGAGGGAGCTTGCTCCCGCTGGCCTGCGCAGCAGGCCCCTGCTTTTTCAACTTCAACTGAAAGAAGAGCAAGGGCCGCTTCGCGCCCCAGCGGGAGCAAGCTCCCTCGCCACAGGTTCATCGACCTCCATTGGAACCCCTGCGCTATCCTGCTGCCCACTAAGGTATTACCATCAGCACAGGAGGTTTGAATGCGTACCCTTGAACTGGCAGGCGTGCAGGTTCCAGTGATCGGCCAGGGCACCTGGCGCATGGGCGAAGATCGCGCGGCGCACCCGCGGGAAGTGTCCGCGCTGCGCCAAGGCATCGAACTGGGCATGACCCTGATCGATACAGCGGAAATGTACGCCGAGGGCGGCGCCGAAAGCGTGGTCGGCGAAGCCATCGCCGGTCTGCGCGACCGGGTATTTCTGGTGAGCAAGGTCTATCCGCACAACGCCAGCCGCAAAGGCATCCCGCAAGCCTGCGAGCGCAGTCTGCGCCGGCTCGACACCGATTACATCGACCTCTATCTGTTGCACTGGCGAGGTCAGTATCCGCTGGAAGAAACCGTCGAAGCCTTCGAACGTTTGCGCGCGGACGGCAAGATCGGCCGTTGGGGCGTGTCGAATTTCGATGTCGACGATCTCGAAGAACTGGCCTCCCCGGCCTGCACCACCAATCAGGTGCTGTACAACCTCGAAGAGCGCGGCGTCGAATTCGATCTGCTGCCCTGGTGCCAGCAACAGCGTATGCCGTTGATGGCGTACTGCCCGATCGGTCAGGGCGGCGCGATGCTGGCCGAACCGGTACTGAACAAGATTGCCGCTCGTCACAACGTGACCCCGGCACAGGTTTCACTGGCGTGGATTCTGCGCCAGGATGGGGTGATTGCGATTCCCAAGGCTGTGCGACCGGAACACGTGCAACTCAATGCTCAGGCGGCGCAGCTGCAACTGGACGCCGGGGATCTGGCGGCGCTGGATCAGGTATTCAAAGCGCCACAACGCAAGCAGCGGCTGGCAATGGTCTGACTTGCCGGCTGCTGGCGAGGGCTTCGTCATGAGAAGCACTGATCAGCACGACCCGTTCAATCTTCAGCGTTTCGTCCAGGCGCAGGACCCGGTGTTCGAACGGGTCCAGCGCGAACTCGACGAGGGGCGCAAACGCAGCCACTGGATGTGGTTTGTGTTCCCGCAGTTCGCAGGGCTCGGTGGCAGTGAGATGTCCCGGCGTTTCGCCATTCAATCCGCTGACGAGGCGCGGGCCTATCTGGCCCACGACCTGCTCGGTGCGCGGCTGCGTACCTGCACGCAGTTGGTGCTGAACCACCGCCAGCGTTCGATTGCCGAGATTTTCGGCCACCCGGATGACCTGAAATTCCACTCCTCGATGACCCTGTTTGCGCAGTTCAGCGCCGAAGATTGCCAGTTCGCTCAGGCGCTGGAGCGCTACTTCCACGGCATCCTCGATGAATGGACCCTGCAACTGCTGGACTCAAAACAGGCCCAGTTGCCCCCCGATCAGGGTTGAGAAATCGTCGTCGACGAAGGGCAGAATCGCATCCGCCACCGGTTGCAGCTGGCGGGTGATGTAGTGGTCGTAGTCGATCGCGGCGCGGCGCACTTCCAGCGGTTCCGGGCCGGCCAGGGTGATCACGTAACTGATCCAGCCGCCGTTCTGGTACTGCCGCGGGCGTCCGTGCTGCGCGTTGTAATCGTCGGCCAGCCGCGCCGCGCGCACATGCGGCGGCACGTTGCGTTCGTAGTCGTCGAGGGTGCGGCGCAGGCGTTTGCGGTAGACCAGTCGCTCATCGAATTCGCCGGCGAGGGTCTTGCGCACGTAATCGCGCACGTAATCCTGATAGGGCTTGCGCTGGAAGATCCGTTCGTAGAGTTCCTGCTGGAACTGCCGGGCCAACAGCGACCAGTCGGTGCGCACGGTTTCCAGGCCCTTGTAGACCATTTCTTCACTGCCGTCGGGGCGGGTCACCAATCCGGCGTAGCGTTTTTTGCTGCCCTCCTCGGCGCCGCGAATGGTCGGCATCAGAAAGCGCTTGTAGTGGGTTTCGTACTGCAATTCGAGGGCACTTTGCAGGCCGTATTCCTCACGCACGTGCTCGCGCCACCAGTCGTTGACGTGCCTGACCAGCGCCTGGCCGATCTGCGCCGCTTCTTCCTGCCCATGCGGCCGGCGCAGCCAGACGAAGGTCGAATCGGTGTCGCCGTAGATCACCGCGTGGCCCTGCGCTTCGATCAGCTGACGCGTGCGCAGCATGATCTCGTGACCGCGCAGGGTGATCGACGACGCCAGCCGTGTATCGAAAAACCGGCAACCGCTGGAACCGAGCACACCGTAGAAGGCGTTCATGATGATTTTCAACGCCTGCGACAACGGCGCGTTGTGCTCGCGCTTGGCGGTCTCGCGGCCCTCGGCAACCCGCGCGACAATCGACGGCAGGCAATGCCGGGTGCGTGAAAAACGCGCGCCGCGAAACCCCGGCACCGAATCGGCATCGTCCGGGTGTTGCAGGCCTTCGATCAGCCCCACCGGGTCGATCAGAAAAGTGCGGATGATCGACGGATACAGGCTCTTGTAATCGAGCACCAGCACCGACTCGTACAGCCCCGGTTGCGAATCCATGACGAAGCCGCCGGGACTGGCCTGCGGCGGGTTGGTGCCCAGATTCGGCGCGACAAAGCCCTGGCGATGCATCAGCGGCATGTACAAATGGGTGAACGCCGCCACCGAGCCGCCGCTGCGGTCCGCTGGCAGGCCGGTGACGCTGGCGCGTTCGAGGAGAAACGTCAGCAACTCGGTCTTGGCGAAGATCCGCGTCACCAGCTCGCAGTCCTTGAGGTTGTACTTGGCCAGCGCCGGTTTGTCTTCGGCGAACATGCGGTTGATTTCATCCATGCGCTGGTACGGGTTGTCGATCGCCTTGCCCTCGCCGAGCAAGGTCTGGGCGACGTTTTCCAGGCTGAACGAGGGGAAACTCCAGGTCGCCGAACGCAGCGATTCGATGCCGTCGATGATCAGCCGCCCCGCCGCCGAAGCAAAGTAGTGCGTGCGACTGCCGTGTTCGCGCCACTGCATCTCTTCACCGCCACGGCCGATTTTCAGCGGCACGCCGAGGCGTCGCGCGTGTTCGTGAAGAATGCGCAGGTCGAACTGCACGACGTTCCAGCCGATGATCGCATCGGGGTCGTGCAGCGCGAACCAGTCGTTGAGTTTCTTCAGGATCAGCGTGCGTGAGTCGCAGTATTCGAGGTCGAAGTCGACAATGCTGGCGTCGCCGTTGGGCGTACCGAGCATGTATACCTGACGCTGGCCGCAGCCTTCGAGGGCAATGGAATACAGCTCACCGGTTTCGGTGGTTTCGATATCCAGCGAGACCAGCCGTAGTTTGGGGCGGTATTTCGGATCAGGTTTGAGCTGGGCGTTGAGCAGCACGCCATCGGCGTCGGCGCTACCGCCGAACATCACCGGTGCAGTGATGAAGCGCTCCATCAGGTAGCGCTCGGGCGGACGCACATCGGCTTCGAAGACATCGACGCCGGCGCGGGACAGCGCGGTTTCCAGGCGCATCAACTGGCCGTGTTGCTGGCAATACAGGCCCAACACCGGGCGATGTTCGAAATCCTGCAGGGCCAGTGGGCGCAGTTCGACGTTCTTTTCGTCATGCAGCAGGCGTTCGGCCGCTTCGCGTTGTGCGGCGGGGATAAACGCCACCGACGTCTGCGGCGCCAGCCGCACACGGCGCGGCCCGGCGTCGGTCGCCAGCCAGAACTCGACTTCGGTGCCGACCGGGGTATCGCGCCAATGCCGGGTCAGGACGAAGCCCTGCTGTAAATCCACCACTGCAACCTCAGGAATTGAATCAGAGAGGCATTCTACGCTGCCCTTCAAGGGATAACCCCATTCCCTGTGGTGAGGAAGCTTGCTCCCGCTCGGCTGCGCAGCAGTCGTAAAACCAGGCAATGCGGTGAATCAGGCAAACCGAATGCTCAGGGTTTGGGCCTGCTCCGCAGTCCAGCGGGAGCAAGCTCCCTCGCCACAGGGTTGGAGCCAGGCCGGAAAAACCGGCAAATGACGTTTTTTGCGTGCTATCTGCCGCTTTGCCACCTTGCCCTGCGCGCCAGCGTCTACGATGCTTGGAGAACAACGACAACACCTGAGTAACCGCCATGAAGACCGTCGCCCAACTGCTCAAGCTCAAAGATCAGAAAAATCAGGAAGTGCACCAGATCAAGCCCGATCACATGGTGCTCGAAGCGCTGATGAAGATGGCCGAGAAAAACGTCGGGGCCTTGCTGGTGGTGGATAACGACGAAGTGCTGGGCATCATCAGCGAACGCGATTACGCGCGCAAACTGGTGCTGCACGGGCGCTCGTCGGTAGGCACGCCGGTGCGCGACATCATGGTTTCACCGGTGATCACCGTGGACACCCACCAGACCGTCGACACCTGCCTGGGCATCATGTCCGACAAACGCTTGCGCCACTTGCCGGTGGTGGAGAACGGCAAGCTGATCGGCCTGCTGTCGATCGGTGACCTGGTGAAGGAGGCGATTGCCGAACAGGCGGAGCTGATCAAGCAGCTGGAGCAGTACATTCGCGGGGAATAAGTCCTTCCCTCCTTCAGGAGTGAGCCCTGTGGTGAGGGGATTTATCCCCGATGGACTGCGTAGCGGTCCCGGCTTTTTTGGGGGTGCTTCGCGCCCCATCGGGGATAAATCCCCTCACTACAGGATCTTGTGGTGGTCAAACCGGCCAGTGCCGGGCGAAGACAGGCGCCAGCACCGGGTGCCGGTCGATGCGCTGCAACCACGCATAGAACCCCGGACGGCTCTGGCGCAGGTGTTCGCGGCTGCCCGACCAGCGCGTCACCACGGCCGCCAGCACGTCCAGCGCGCCGGGCGTTTCGTCGTCCAGGTACAACTCGGCGGAAAACTGGTCGGCAAACACTTCCCAACTCCAGTGCAAACGCTCACGGGCGCCGGCCATCAGGTTTTGCCGTGAGGCTTCGTCCGGCATCACCAGCCAGCGCTCGGGGTAATCGATGACACCGATGGCCGCGTAGCAATTGCTGGCGATGTAGACCATGCCGCGAATCGCCTGATCGCGATCAGCCTCCTTGGCCGGCAACAGACCGGATTCGGGAAAGCTCAGGCCCAGATGAATCAGAATCGCCACACTTTCGGTGATCGCACTGCCATCGGGCAATTGCAGGGTCGGCACCTGCTTCAGTGGATTGAGGCGCGCCAGTGCCTCGGCGGCTTCGCTTGAGGCTTCGATATCGATAAAGCGATAGGCGATCTGGCATAACTCCAGCGCCGCCTCGATGGCTGCGGCACCTGAATTGCGATGTCCGTACAGTTGATACATGCCCCCTCCTCGATCTCGACAGATCTGTGTAGCCCTATTTATAGCGGGTGTATCCGCTTTGGCACGTTTTTCCCATGCAATCGCGACTTGCGAATTCAAACCTCGCAAAACAGCGCTGGCGGTGCCCATCCCGCACCAAGAGCAATCATCGAACGCTATCCGCGTTCTTGTAAGGTGCGATACCGAACCAAAAGTTCGCGTATCCGAGCTGGCAACAAGGAGTTCACCGCGTGAATCTTCAAACGCTCTGCAAAGCCTGTTGGTATTCATCGGTGCAAAACCGAGTTCGCCGTAACAGTCCCGGCAATCAATACCCTTACCTTATTACCTGAACCAGACAGTCATGCCCTGCGTTTGGCGCCATTGCTTGCGCCAGCGGCAGCACACTATTTATTTTTTAAATACAACCCATGAAGTTATTGCGCCAACAACAGTTCGAAGACCAATAGCAGGATTGTCGAACAATAACTTCAGATTTTTCCTTATTGCACCAAAAGCGCTCCACCGATCACAACTAACCAATATCAAGACATTGATTTCAATTGAACAAAAACAAGGAATACAACCTGTGACCCGCTAATTCATTGACCCGCACCAAATCAGTCCGCCGCGCACCAGCAAATGCCCCGGCAGACCCGAGCTCAGCGGCTCTATCCGGCGAATCTGCCCGATACAGCGCCAGGCCTGACTCGCCTGTAAAAAAGCCCCGAAATTTGGGGTCGTGGACAGTCATGCACTAAAGAAAACTCGGTCCGCCAATAAAATTTCTATAAATGCGACATGGGTAACAGCCATGAAATAACCGCTCTACATTTCGGCAACATTTGGCACAGCGGTTGCAAAACAAAATTTGCGTAATCAACTGTAGGAGCTGCCGCAGGCTGCGATCTTTGCTTTTCAAGATCAAAAGATCGCAGCCTCCGGCAGCTCCTACATAAAGCACCAGAACAACCAGGGAATGGCTAATGAACACTCGAAGTCGATGGCTCTAAGCCAGTAACTGTAAGCAAGCCCGGCTCAATAGATAGTTCAACTATCGGCCTGCGCACACCTTGAAGAAAGTTGCACCCACCCACTCGAACATCACCCCTATGTTCGGACGGCAGCTTATTGCCCTTCATCAACCCGAGGGAGCTTTAATGAACGATGCGGTAAAGCACAGAGCCCTGCCGGGGCCGTTACGGGAAGCGCCAATCCCGCCGCCACCGGACAGGCCGGCCTTCACGGCCAACACTTCGCAGCCTGGCGGGTTGAGCAAGCAACAGATGCTGTTGCTGGTGGCGGTGTCAGCGCTGATACACGGCGGCGCCTGGTGGTTTTTCCAGCAGACCCGGCCCGAGCCACTGCCGACCCCGCCGCAGATTCCGGAAATGACCGTCGAGTTGACCAGCCCGACGCCGCCGGCACCGCCCACACCGGAACCACCACCGCCGCCCCCTCCACCACCGGAACCGGAACAACCGGTGGAAGACGAAGACGCGGTCAAGCCACCGCCAAAACCGGTGGTAAAGCCCAAGCCGATCGAAAAACCGAAACCGGTCGAGAAGCCCAAACCGGTGAAGAAAGTCGAGCCGCCGAAAGCTCCGCCCGCTCCGGCACAACCGGCCACTCCCGCTGCGCCGACCACACCGAGCGCACCACCGGCCCCTGCTGCCGCGCCCGGCCCGGTCAAGGAATCGGCAGCGATTTCCGGCCTCGCCAGCCTTGGCAACCCGCCGCCGGAATACCCGTCGCTGGCGCTGCGGCGCAATTGGGAAGGCAGCGTAGTGCTGCGCATTCAGGTGCTGGCCAACGGTCGCGCCGGCTCGGTGACAGTGACCAAGTCCAGCGGCAAGCCGCAACTGGATGACGCCGCCGTCGCGGCGGTAAAGAACTGGAAGTTCATTCCGGCCAAACGCGGTGACACGCCGATTGACGGCTTCGCCACCCAGACCATCGATTTCAAATTGCCGCAATAACGGCACAACCCGACGAACTCACAACCGACTTAATGCAAGCGAGGTGTAGCCATGAACTCTTCACTGTCTTCGATGATTGTCCCCGGTGTGCTCTGGGGCCTGGTGCTGTTTTCCGTGGTCAGCTGGGCGATCCTGCTGGTCAAGTCGGCGCAATACCTGCGCCAGAAAGCCCAGAACAAACAGTTCAGCAAAGCCTTCTGGGGCGCACCGGATCTGCTCACTGCGGCCGAACACGCCAGCCAGTATCCGGGCTCGCTGGCACGCATCGCCAGCAGCGGTTTCGAAGCCTTGCTGGTGGAAGAATCGCCGCGCACCACGCAACAACTGGCGCACACCATCAACCGCTCCGATCGCCTGGAGCGCAACCTGCGTCAGCAGATCCAGAAGGAACGCCGCTCCCTGGAAAACGGTCAGGCGATCCTCGCCAGTATCGGCAGCACCGCGCCGTTCATTGGCCTGTTCGGTACCGTGTGGGGGATCATGGAAGCCCTGCAAAGCATCGGCGAAACCGGTTCGGCCAGCCTTGAAGCGGTCGCCGGCCCGATCGGCCATGCACTGATCGCCACCGGTGTGGGGATCGCCGTCGCGGTCCCGGCGGTGCTGATTTACAACTTCTTCCTGCGCCGCCTGAAACTCGCCTCGGCGGACATGGATGACTTCGCCCACGACTTCGACGCCCTCGCCTCGCGCAGTGCGTTCTCCATCAGCCGTCAGGCCATCGCCAGCAAATCCACAGCCGCCGTGCGGGAGGCCAGCTGATGTCCTTTTCCACCCAAGACAGCGATGAAGTGCTCAGCGAAATGAACGTCACGCCGCTGGTGGACGTGATGCTCGTGCTGCTGGTGGTGTTTATCGTCACCGCACCGCTGATGACCAACGCGATCAAGGTCAACCTGCCGAAAACCGATGCCGTCGCTCCCGCCGAGAAGAAAGACCCAGTGGTGGTCAGCGTCGATCAAGACGGCAAGTTCTACCTGGCGAAAACCGAACTGGCGCCGGAGTCTTTGGAGGCCAGCCTCAAGGAGGTCAAGGCCAAGGACGCCGAAGTGCGCGTGCAGCTGCAGGCCGACGCCAGCGTCAACTACGGTCAGGTGGCCAAGGCCATGGCGTCCATCGAACGTTCGGGCATCAGCAAGATTTCGGTGATGACCACCCACTGAGTGCGGTGTCGGGCGCGCGTTGAGAAGCGCGCCCGACACCGCTGAAGCATCCCGTCGCAATCAGCCGACCGAAAAAACGCCAGGCGTCTTCGGAGGGGATCGGCTTGCTTGAAGAAAGTGGTTTTTCGCGGCGCGGCACCCCCGTGACCTGCGCAATCAGGGCTCACAAGGCCATTTCGATAACGTCTAACAAAGTCGGAAACAACCATGCTGATGAACACTCCACGCTTTACGCTCAAACCTTTGGTGGCCACGATCTCTCGTCACCGTTTTGTTCCGTTGTATCTGGTGGCCATGGGGATGGGCGCCGGGACTGTGCAAGCCGCCGAGGATGACAACGCCGCCGTGCCCGCTGCGGCAGCGGTGGTGGCGCCGACCACGCAACTGCAACGGGTGGAAGTGACCGGTTCGGCGATTCGCCGGGTCGACGCGGAAACGGCGGTGCCGATCACCATTCTCAAGGCCGATGAGCTGCGCAAACAGGGCGTGACCACCACCGCCGAGCTGGTGCAGCGGATCACCGGCAGCCAGTCGATCAACAACAGCGCCGGCTCGGTCGGCGCCGCCACCGGTGGCGCTTCGTTTGCCGACATGCGCGGCATCGGCGCGAACAAGACCCTGGTGCTGCTCAACGGTCGACGCCTGGCGAACAACGCCTTGTCGGGCACCAACTCGGCCGGCGGCGCGGTGGATCTGAACATGATCCCGTTTGCCGCGATCGAGCGCGTGGAGGTCCTGCGCGACGGCGCATCAGCCTTGTACGGCACCGACGCCATCGGCGGCGTGATCAACTTCATCACCAAGAAATCCCTGACCGACGGCCAGCTCACCCTCGGTGGCGAAACCCCGACCCACAGCGGCGGCGGTGCCACCAAAGACATGAGCGCCAGTTGGGGCTACGGCGATCTGGAGCAAGACCGCTTCAACGTGCTCGGCGTGTTCAACTACAACAAGCAGCAGAACCTCGACGCCAACGACCGCTCCTTCGCCCGCGACTATGTGCCCGGCCGCGGTCTGGATCAGACCTCCGGCACCGCGTTCCCGGGCAACTATAGCCAGAACGGCAACGCCACCAACCCGTTGGCCAACAGCAATTGCAACGGCCCCAATCTGGTGGCGCGCGACGGTTTGTGCCGCTTCAGCACCCGCGAATACATCGACCTGATTCCGCAAACCGAAAAGACATCGTTCTTCGGCAAGACCACCGGCAAGCTGGCGGATGACCACAACGTCAACCTCGAATACTTCTGGTCGCGCAACAACAACGCCACGGCGGTCGGCCCGGCGCCGCTCACCGGTTTGAGCCTGGACTCGTCGTCGCCCTACTACCCCGGCAACGGCATCACCCCCGGCCCGACCGGCTTCGCCCTCGACCCGACGCAGCCGGTCGATGTCAACTGGCGCGAGACTGCTGCCGGCCCGCGTGAATCGAAAGACCAGAACACCAGTCAGCGCTTTCTGCTGAGCTTCGACGGTCTGGTCGGCGGTTGGGATTACAACGTCGGCGCCTCGTACAACCAGAACAAAATCGTCTCCAGCGTCACCAGCGGATATGTCAGCGATCAGGCGATGATCAACGGTCTGGCCAGTGGTCTGCTCAACCCGTTCGGCCCGCAATCGGCCGCCGCTCAGCAGTACATCGACCAGGCCATGTACCACGGCGCGTACTCCACCGCTGTCGGCCGCGTCGCCGGTTTCGACGGGCGGATCAGCCGCGAGATCGGTGACTGGTTCGGTGCCGGCCCCGCCGGGCTGGCGCTGGGCGGCGAGTACCGCAAAGAGAAATTCCACCAGGACTTCGAACAGTTTGCCGGCGACATCCAGAGTCTCGGTATCGACCCGGCCGGCAGCGTCGAGGGCGACCGCAGCGTGAAGGCCGCCTACGCCGAAATCAACGTGCCGGTGCTCGACAGCCTCGAACTGTCCGCCGCCGTGCGTCACGACAAATACAGCGACTTCGGCAGCACCACCAACCCGAAATATTCGTTCCGTTATCAACCGCTCAAAGAGCTGGTGGTGCGCGGCGCCTACAGTGAAGGCTTCCGTGCACCGTCACTTTACGAGCTGTATTCGCCGCGCAGCATCACCTACACCCAGGGCTACTACAACGACCCGGTGCTGTGTACCGGTGGCGTGGTGCAACCGGGTGGCAACGGCGGGCGCGATTGCGGCCAGCAGTTCCTCAATCAGATCGGCGGCAACGAAGATCTGGCCCCGGAGAAGGCGCGCAACGTGACGCTGGGCTTCGTCTACCAACCGGTCAGCAACCTGTCGGTGGGTCTGGATTTCTGGTGGATTCACATTTCCAACCAGATCCAGCCGTTCCCTGAATCCACCGTGTTCGATCAGGCCGGAACCTATCCGGATCGCTTCGTGCGCAACGCCGACGGTACGCTCAACTACATCGTCACCGGCAACGCCAACCTCGGCATCGTCGAGACCAACGGTGTCGATGTGTCGCTGGATTACCGCTTCCCGAACACCCCTTACGGCCAGTTCGGTCTCGGACTGCAAGGCACCTACGTCGACAGTTACGACTTCCAGAGCACCATCAAAGGCCCGTTCACCGACAAGGTCGGCGACTTCGAAGGGGATGGGGTGATCGCGCGCTGGAAACACAACCTCACCGGCAGTTGGACCTTCGGCGCGGCTCGCGCGTCGCTGACCAACCGCTTCACCACCGGTTACAACGACTACGACCGCGATACCCACGCACGCGTGGCGTCGTATTCGGTGTGGGACCTGTCGGCCGGCTACACCTTCAACAAGGTGCTGGACGTGGATGCGGGGATGAAGAACATGTTCGACCGCAACCCGCCTTTCACCAACCAGGCCTACAACTTCCAGAGCGGCTATGACCCGCGCTACACCGACCCGCTGGGCCGCACGCTGTTTGCGCGCATGACGTATCACTTCTAAAGCACAAAACACCGCAACACCGGGTGAATGCAAACCTTTGTGGCGAGGGAGCTTGCTCCCGCTTGAGTGCGCAGCACTCACAAAAATCTGCAGGGTTAATCCGATTTTTTGGGGCTGCTTCGCAGCCCAGCGGGAGCAAGCTCCCTCGCCACAGTTTTAAGCGTTGCCAGTGAGTTTTCGGGCTTAGAGGAAGAACTTCATGACTTTCATGCGCAACATGGCCGCTTTGCTGCTCGGCAGTGCGCTGCTATGCACCGGCACCTCAGCACTGGCCGCCGGCAGCTACGCACTGACGGTATACGGCGAGGCGCCGAAGTATCCGGCGGGTTTCGAGCATTTCGATTTCGTCGATCCCGACGCGCCCAAGGGCGGTTCACTCAGCCGCGCGTCGATGGAGATCGGCCAGTACAACTACATCACGCCGTATGCCGATCAAGGCATTTCCGTGGTGCAGGTCAACGACTGGGTGTATGCGCCGCTGGCGTTCCGTTCGCTGGACGAGCCCTACACCGTTTACGGGCTGGTCGCGCAACAGATGGAACGCGATCCCGAGGGCCTCTGGGTGCGCTTCACCCTGAACCCCAAGGCGCGCTTCGCCGACGGCACGCCGATCACCGCCGAGGACGTGCGCTACACCTTCAACTTGCTGATGACCAAGGGCAGCCTCAGTTATCGCCAGCAATACGCCGACGTGCAGGACGTGCTGATCGAAGACCCACGGCAGGTGCGCTTCACCTTCAAGAACAACCTCAACCGCACCCTGGCGCTGGACCTGGCGACGTTGCGCGTGGTGCCCGAACACTGGTGGAAGACGCGCGATTTCGCCAACGGCGGTGGCTTCGAACCGCCGCTGGGCAGTGGCCCGTATCGGGTCAGCAAAGTCGATGCCGGGCGCAGCATCAGTTTTCAGCGTGACCCGGACTGGTGGGGCAAGGACCTGCCGGTCAGTCGCGGGATGTACAACTTCGACACGCTCACGGTGAATTTCTATGGTGACACCGACGTCGCCCGGCAACTGTTGCAGGCCGGGGCGTTCGACTACAACCGCGAGTTTTCCTCGTCCGGTTATGTGGTGGGTTACGACAGTCCGGCGCTGCGTGACGGTCGCTTGCAACAGGCGATCCTCGCTCCGGAAAAACCTACCGCCGCCCAAGGCTTCGTGTTCAACCTGCAAAACCCGATCTTTCAGGATCGCCGCGTGCGTCAGGCGATCAGCCTGCTGTGGGATTTCGAATGGACCAACAAGCAGATGATGCGCGGCTTCTACGTGCGCCAGAACAGCTTCTGGCCCAAGAGTGAAATGGCCGCCGCCGCCCTGCCCGACGCCGAGGAATTGAAGATCCTCGAACCGTTGCGCGGACAGATTCCCGACGAGGTGTTCACCACGGTGTATCAGGCGCCGAAAACCGACGGCAGCGGTTACATCCGCGACAAGCAGTTGCAAGCCTTGAAGCTGCTCGCCGAGGCCGGCTGGACGCCGCAACACAGTCGACTGGTCAACGCCGCCGGCGAGCCGCTGGAGTTCACCTTCCTCGACGGTCAGGGCGGTTTCGACCGCATGCTGTTGCCGTTCAAGCGCACCCTCGCGCAGATCGGTATCACCCTCAATCTACGGCGGATCGACTCGGCGCAATACGTCAATCGGCTCAACGCCCGCGACTACGACATGATCGTCACCAGTTTCCCGCGCAGCGGCGATCCGATCGTCTCTCCCGGCCGCGAGTTGTACAGCCTGTATGCCTCACAAAGTGCCACGCAAGTCGGCAGTTCGAACTCGATGGTGCTGGCCAACCCGGCGGTCGATCAACTGATCGACGGGCTGGTCAAGGCCGATACCCGCGACGCCATGGTGCATTACGCCCGCGCCCTCGACCGGGTGCTGCAATGGGGTTACTACATGATTCCCAACTACTACTCCAAAGGCACGCCGACGGTGTATCAGAACCGCTTCGGCATGCCGCCGGTGCAACCGGCGTACGACGAAGGCCTCAACACCTGGTGGGAGGTCTCGGCCAAGCCGTTGACCACGCAACAGATGCACACCCAGCTCGCGGGGGGCCAGTGACATGCTGCGATATCTGAGTCGACGTCTGTTGCTGATCATTCCCACGCTGCTGTGCATTCTGGTGGTCAATTTCGTGATTGTGCAAGCCGCACCGGGCGGCCCGGTCGAGCAAGCCATCGCCCGTCTGCAAGGCTTCGGCGGGCACGGCATGGGCGGTGGTGGCGAAGTCGCCGCGATTGGCGGTGCCGGGCGCAGCAGCCGTGGCCTCGACCCGGTGCTGATCGAGGAAATCAAGCATCACTACGGTTTCGACAAACCGATGCACGAACGCTTGTGGCTGATGCTGAAAAACTACGCCCAGCTGGATCTGGGCAGCAGTTTCTTTCGCGGCGCCAAGGTCACCGATCTGATCGTGCAGAAACTGCCGGTGTCGTTGTCGCTCGGCCTGTGGGCAACGCTGATCACCTACCTGATTTCGATCCCGCTGGGCATCCGCAAAGCGATCAGCAACGGCAGCGCGTTCGATGTCTGGAGCAGCACGGCGATCATCATCGGCTACGCGATGCCGGCGTTTCTGTTTGCGATGCTGCTGATCGTGGTGTTCGCCGGCGGCAGCTACGTCAACTGGTTTCCGGTGCAGGGCTTGGTGTCGGATAACTTCGACAGCCTCAGCACCCTGGGCAAGGTCGGCGACTACCTCTGGCACCTGGTGTTGCCGGTCACGGCGCTGGTGATCGGCGGGTTCGCCACCCTGACCATCCTCACCAAAAACAGCTTCCTCAACGAGATCAGCCGCCAGTACGTGATCACCGCGCGGGCCAAGGGTCTGACCGAACGCCGCGTGCTTTACGGCCACGTATTTCGCAATGCCATGCTGCTGGTGGTGGCCGGGGTGCCCTCGGCGCTGATCGAGGTGTTCTTCGCCGGTTCCTTGCTGATCGAAACCATCTTCAACCTCGACGGCCTCGGGCGCATGAGTTACGAGGCGGCGGTGTCGCGTGACTACCCGGTGGTGTTCGGCGCGCTGTTTCTGTTCACCCTGTTCGGCCTGTTGATCAAGCTGATCGGCGACCTCTGCTACACCCTGCTCGACCCGCGCATCGACTTCTCGGCGAGGACTGCCTGATGTTCACACTCTCTCCTCTGGGTCAGCGCCGGGTCGCGCAGTTCAAGGCCAATCGCCGTGGGCGCTGGTCGTTGTGGCTGTTCCTCGGGCTGTGCCTGATCTGCCTCGGTGGCGAACTGATCGCCAACGACAAACCGTTGGTGATCCGCTACCACGGCGCCTTGTACTTCCCGATCCTCAGCGAATACCTGGAAACCGATTTCGGCGGCGAACTGCCGTTCCAGCCGGATTACGCCAGCGCTTACGTGCACTCGCTGATCGAGGATCAGGGCGGCTGGATGCTGTTTCCGCCGATCCCGTTCAGCTACGACACGGTCAATTACGACCTGACTGAACCGGCACCCAGCCCACCCTCATCGAGCAATTGGCTGGGCACCGACGATCAGGCGCGGGACGTGTTGGCACGGGTGATTTTCGGCACGCGGATTTCAATTCTGTTCGCGCTGATCCTCACCGGCATCAGTGCGTTGGTCGGCATCGTTGCCGGAGCCTTGCAGGGTTATTACGGTGGCTGGGTCGACCTGCTCGGGCAACGGGTGCTGGAGATCTGGTCGGGGCTGCCGGTGCTGTATCTGCTGATCATTCTGTCCGGTTTTGTCTCGCCGAGTTTCTGGTGGCTGCTGGGGATCATGGCGCTGTTTTCCTGGCTGGCATTGGTGGACGTGGTGCGCGCCGAGTTCCTGCGTGGACGCAATCTGGAATACGTCAAAGCCGCGCGGGCGCTGGGGCTGACCGACAGCGAACTGATGTTGCGGCACATCCTGCCCAACGCGATGACCTCCACCCTGACCTACCTGCCGTTCATTCTGACCGGCGCCATCGCCACCCTCACCGCGCTGGATTTCCTCGGTTTCGGCATGCCCGCCGGGACCGCCTCGCTGGGCGAACTGATTGGCCAGGCCAAGCGCAATCTGCAAGCGCCGTGGCTGGGGCTGACGGCGTTTTTTGCCTTGGCGCTGATTTTGTCGTTGTTGGTGTTCATCGGTGAGGCTTGCCGAGATGCGTTTGATCCACGATCTTGATCCGAGGAGCTGAGATGAGCGACAACCTGATGGAAATCCGCGACCTGCGTGTCGCCTTCGCCGGGCAGGAAGTGGTGCACGGTTTGCACCTCGATATCCGTCGTGGCGAGTGTCTGGCGCTGGTCGGTGAGTCCGGCTCGGGCAAATCGGTCACGGCGCATTCGATTTTGCGTCTGTTGCCGGGCAAAACCGTCAGCAGCAGCGGTTCGATCGCTTACAACGGGGTGAACCTGCTGCAGGCCAGCGAGCAGCAGATGCGCGGTTTGCGCGGCAACCGGATTGCGATGATTTTCCAGGAGCCGATGACCTCGCTCAATCCACTGCACAGCGTGGAACGACAGGTCAGCGAAGTGCTGGAGATTCACAAGGGCCTCAAGGGCCGCGCCGCCCGTGAGCGCACGTTGGAGCTGCTGGAACTGGTGGGCATTCGCCAACCACTGCAGCGCTTGAAAGCCTATCCGCATCAGCTCTCCGGCGGTCAGCGGCAACGGGTGATGATTGCAATGGCGCTGGCCAATGAGCCGGAACTGCTGATCGCCGATGAGCCGACCACTGCACTGGACGTGACCGTGCAACAGAAAATTCTCGAGCTGCTGATCGAGCTGCAACAGCGACTCGGCATGTCGATGCTGCTGATCAGTCACGATCTCAATCTGGTGCGGCGTATCGCGCAACGGGTGTGCGTGATGCGCCACGGCGAAATTGTCGAACAGGCTGACTGCGAGACGCTGTTTCGCGCGCCGCAGCATCCTTACAGCCGCTTGCTGATCGAAGCTGAACCCAGCGGTGCGCCGGTGCCGAGTCCGTACCAGCACAACCTTCTGGAAGTCGATGATCTGAAGGTCTGGTTTGCCCTGCCCAAGGCGCTGTTCAGTCGTTCGCAGGATTACATCAAAGCGGTGGACGGGGTCAGTTTCCGCCTGCAACGCGGCAAGACGTTGGGGATTGTCGGCGAGTCCGGTTCGGGCAAATCGACGCTGGGCCAGGCGATCCTGCGGCTGGTGGAATCCGAGGGCGATATCCGCTTCGGCAACAAGCAGTTGAGCCTGCTCAATCAACGCTTGATGCGCCCCTTGCGGCGGCAGATTCAGGTGGTGTTTCAGGACCCGTTCGGCAGCCTGAGCCCGCGCATGTCGGTGCAGCAGATCATTGCCGAAGGCTTGCTGACCCACGGCATCGGCACCGAGGTCGAGCGCGAAGCAGCAGTGATTCGCGTACTTGAAGAAGTCGGTCTCGACCCGAACAGCCGTCATCGCTACCCCCACGAATTTTCCGGCGGCCAACGCCAGCGCATCTCCATCGCCCGCGCACTGGTGCTGGAGCCGGCGCTGATCCTGCTCGACGAACCGACCTCGGCGCTGGATCGCACGGTGCAGAAACAAGTGGTGGACTTGTTGCGGCAACTGCAGATCAAGCATGGACTGACCTATCTGTTCATCAGCCATGACCTGGCGGTGGTGCATGCGCTGGCCCACGACCTGATGGTGATCAAGGATGGCAAGGTGGTGGAACAGGGTTCGTCGCGGGAGATTTTTGCTGCACCGCAGCATCCCTATACACAGGAACTGCTGAAAGCCTCCGGCCTGAAGACAGACACAAATCCCTGCAGGAGCGAGCCTGCTCGCGATAGCGGTCTTCCAGTGACATGATTGCCGACTGACACGACGCCTTCGCGAGCAAGCTCGCTCCCACAGGTTGATTGGGGCAAGCCAACCGGGCCGCCGCGCAGTCAGAGTGCTGTAACGGCGGCTCACCCGCCCTTGGCCATGCAGCGTTTGTAGCGCTCATCCACACGTTTGGCGAACCACGCCGTGGTCAGTTTGCGGGTGATTTTCGGGCTCTGCAAAACGATCCCCGGCAACACCGCACGTGGCAAGGTCTTGCCTTCAGCCTGCTCGGCGAGTTCGAACACGCGCTGGTAGAGTTTGGTTTCTTCGAATTCCAGGGTCTTGCCCTTCTCCAGTTGATCGCGAATGGTCGGGTTGCGCATGCCCAGCGACTTGCCGAGGGTGCGCACCGCCAGTTCGGTCGTGCCGGGCATGATCGAGTCGTAGCGGATCAAGTCGCCATCCAGCGCCAGCGGGATGCCCGAAGCTCGGCTGACGGCATTCTGGAATGCGGCATTGCGGCTGGCGTACCAGCCGGCGTTGAAATCAGCGAAGCGGTACAGCGGCTCGCGGTAACTCACCGGGTAGCCAAGTAAATGCGCGATACCGAAGTACATGCCGCCACGACGGGTGAATACTTCGTGGCGGATCGTGCCGTTGACCGGGTACGGATAATCCTTGGCGTGCTGCTCGGCGAATTCGATACTGACCTGCATCGGTCCGGCGGTATGTACCGGGTTGAAGCCGCCGAACAAGGTGCGGCCCATCGGCACCATGCCAATGAAATCGTCGAAGATCGCGCTCAACTCTTTCTCGCTGCGTGCCGCGTTGAGGCGTTCGCTGTAGGTTTTGCCGCTGGGCGAACGCACCGCCAGCGCGGCGCTGACCAGCATTCCGGGGATGTGCGCCTTGCCGGCGCGGCGGTCGATTTCGTCGCGAGCGATCTTGCCCAGCCCCGGCACCGTCGGGTCGACCTGATAGGTTGATTCCTGCTCGGCCACGGCCAGCACCGAACAGAGGTTTTGCGTGGTCGGGCTGATGTGCTGCGCGGCGAATGCGGCGTAGATGTCGGTGGCCCAGCCTTGGCGGTCGGGCACTTTTGTCGGCATCAGCCGGACGATTTCGGCCTTTACTTCGGCGGGCGCACGTGGCGCCGGCTCCTGGCTGCGCTGGCCGGCGCAACCGGCGAGCGCCAGCAGCGCGGCGAGGGTAATGAGTAATCGAGGGGTGTGCATGGCGCTCCTTGGCGTGCATTGAGGCGGGTTCACCATACGATCAAAGGAGTGACGCAGGCTAGGACTGTGACCTTTGTGGTGAGGGGATTTATCCCCGATGGACTGCGCAGCAGCCCTCCAATATTAAAGCGGCCCGCTCCGCGCGCCATCGGGGATGAATCCCCTCGCCACAGGTTTTCATTCGGATCTGGAATTTCAGCAAGATAAACAGTTTGCAAAACGTTACTGCGAACTACTATCATTTGCGCCTGGAGTCGTATTTGCGCAAGGAGTTCCCCCGCGCCGTTCAATTTTTCTCACCGGCCGTACGCCTCCAGGTATCGACATGCCCGCCTCAGCTCGTCTCGCTGTCCCTTTTCGCCCGACGCTTCTCGCCCTGCTGTGCTCCCTGACTGTCACCGCTCACGCCGCCGAAGGCGATAACCAAGCGCTGGTGCTGGAGGACGTCAACATCAATGCCCAGGCACCGACGCCCAACGCCCTGCCCCCGGCCTATTCCGGCGGTCAGGTCGCGCGTGGTGGCCAGCTCGGCGTGTTGGGCAATCAGGACATGATGGATGTGCCGTTCAGCGCCGCGTCGTACACCGAACAGCTGATTCAGGACCAACAGGCGGAAAACGTCGCCGACGTGCTGCTCAACGATGCGTCGGTGCGCCAGGCTTCGGGTTTCTCCAACCAGGCGCAGGTGTTCATGATCCGCGGCCTGCCGCTCAACGGTGACGACATTTCCTATAACGGCCTGTACGGCGTGCTGCCACGGCAGATCATTTCCACTGATGCCCTGGAGCGTGTGGAAGTGTTCAAAGGCCCCAACGCTTTCATCAACGGCGTAACCCCGACCGGTTCCGGCATCGGTGGCGGCGTCAACCTGCAGCCCAAGCGTGCCGGCGACGAGCCGCTGCGCCGCTACACCACCGACATCAACAGCGAAGGTCGCATCGGTCAGCACTTCGATATCGGCCAGCGTTTCGGCGAAGACAACCGCTTCGGCGCGCGGATCAACCTGTCCCAGCGCGAAGGCGACACCGGCATCGATCATGAGAACCAGCGCTCGAAACTGTTCAGCATCGGCCTCGATTATCGCGGTGACGCGCTGCGCATTTCCGGTGACTTCGCCTACCAGAAGGAACGCGTCAACGGTGGCCGCAACTCGGTCAACCTCGGCACCGCCACGCACATTCCGGACGCGCCATCGGCCGACACCAACTACGCGCCGAAATGGGGTTACACCGACATCGAGGACACTTTCGGCATGCTCCGCGCCGAATACGACCTGAACGACAACTGGACCGCGTACGTCGCCGGCGGCGCCAAACACACCCGCGAAGTCGGCCGCTACAACTCGACCACGCTGGTGGGCAACAATGGCGCTTCGTACACCACCGGCTCGTTCATTCCGCACGATGAAGACAATACCAGCCTGATGGCCGGGCTCAACGGCAAGTTCAACACCGGCGCGGTCAGCCACAAGCTCAATTTCGGTCTGAGCGGCCTGTGGGCGGAACAGCGCAGCGCCTACGATTTCGACCTGACCAAGTACGCCAACAACATCTACCACCCGGTGGAAACGCCGTCGCCGGTCGGCAATTTTTCCGGCGGCGACCTCAGCGATCCGGGCATCGTCGGCAAGACCTTCAACCGCAGCCTCGCGCTCTCCGACACCCTCGGTTTCTTCGACGACCGCCTGCTGATCACCGCCGGCCTGCGCGGTCAGCAACTGGTGGTGCAAGGCTACAACTACGCCAGTTACGGCAGCGGCAGCCGCAAGTCGAGCTACGACGAATCGATCACCACGCCGGTCTACGGCATCGTGTTCAAGCCGTGGGAGCATGTGTCGTTCTACGCCAACCACATCGAAGGCCTGGCCCAAGGCCCGACTTCGCCGACCAGCACCGGCGGTTTGCGCGTGACCAACGGCAACGAAGTCTACGCACCGGCCCGCTCCAAGCAGACCGAGGCCGGGGTCAAGGTCGACATGGGCAGCTACGGCGCGAGCCTGGGCGTGTATCGCATCGAACAGCCAAGCGACGGTTACTGCGAAATCAACAGCGCCACCACCTGCACTTACGTGCGTGAAGGCGAGCAGATCAACAAAGGCGTGGAAATGAACGTGTTCGGCGAGCCGATCAACGGCCTGCGCCTGATCAGCGGCCTGACCCTGATGGACACCGAACTGCGCAACACCCAGAACGGCGCCAACGACGGTAACCGCGCCATTGGCGTGCCGAGCTTCCAGTTCAACGCTGGCGCCGATTGGGACGTGCCGGGCCTGCAAGGCGTGGCGCTGAATGCGCGGATGCTGCGCACCGGCGGCCAGTACGCCGACGCGGCCAACAACCTCAGCCTGCCGACCTGGAACCGCTTCGACGCCGGTGCGCGTTACGCCTTCAAGGTTTCGCAGAAAGACGTGACCCTGCGTCTGGGCGTCGAGAACCTGGCGAACAAGAAATACTGGGAATCGGCGCAGGGCGGTTATCTGACTCAGGGGGAGCCGCGGGTGGCGAAGCTGTCGGGCACCATCGATTTCTAACCCGCTGTTGAACACCCCCTGTGGCGAGGGAGCTTGCTCCCGCTGGACTGCGCAGCAGTCCGCTTTGATCAAAGAAGCGGAGGGCCGCTTCGCGACCCAGCGGGAGCAAGCTCCCTCGCCACAAAATCTCAGCCAGATATCAATAAGGCTCGGCAGCGCCACCGCCGCGGGGCCTTTTTCCGTCTGGCCGACAAACTGGCCGCCCCGCCCTGCTGATCCATACTTGCTGCACAGCCAACGGAGGACAGGCCCATGAACCGCAGCGACGTACTGATCATCGGTGCCGGCCCGACCGGTCTGGTGCTGGCCCTGTGGCTGAGCAAACTGGGCGTGCGCGTGCGTATCATCGACAAGACCTCCGCGCCCGGCACCACCTCACGAGCACTGGCGGTGCAGGCGCGCACCCTGGAGTTGTACCGCCAGCTGGACCTGGCCGACACCGTGGTGCGCAACGGCCACAAGGTCGCGGCGGCGAATTTCTGGGTCAAGGGCAAACCGGTCGCGCAGTTGCCGTTGCAGCGCATCGGCGAAGGCCTGACGCCCTACTCGTTCATCGAAATCTTTCCCCAGGATCAGCACGAACGGCTGCTGCTCGAACGCCTCGAAGACTACGACGTAGTGGTTGAGCGCAACACCGAGCTTGAGAGTTTCGAAGAAACCGGCGACGGCCTCACCGCGCACTTGCGCCTGCCCGATGGCGAACAGGAAATCTGCCAGGCCTGCTATCTGGCGGGATGTGATGGCGCCCGCTCAGTGGTGCGCAAAACCCTCGACACCGGTTTTCCCGGCGGCACCTATCAGCAGATTTTCTACGTCGCCGACGTCAAGGCCAGCGGCCCGGCGATGAACGGTGAGCTGCACCTGGATCTGGATGAAGCGGACTTCCTTGCGGTGTTTCCACTGGCCGGCGAAGGCCGTGCCCGACTGATCGGCACCGTGCGTGACGAACGTGCCGACCGCGCCGAAACTCTGCAATTTGCCGACGTCAGCAGCCGCGCCATCGAGCACCTGAAAGTGCACATCGACGAGGTCAACTGGTTCTCCACCTACCGCGTGCATCACCGCGTGGCCGAGCACTTTCGCAGCGGTCGGGCGTTTCTGCTCGGCGACGCCGCGCACGTGCACAGCCCCGCCGGCGGCCAGGGCATGAACACCGGCATCGGCGATGCGATCAATCTGGCGTGGAAACTCGCCGCCGTGCTCAACGGCAGCGCCACGACGAAGCTGCTCGACACTTACGAAACCGAGCGCATCGCCTTCGCCCGGCGGCTGGTGTCGACCACCGACAAGGTGTTCACTTTCGTCACCGCCGAGGGGCGCATCGCCGACCTGCTGCGCACGCGCCTGGCACCGTTTCTGATCCCGAAAATGGCCACGTTCGAGGCCAGCCGCGAATTCCTTTTTCGCACCGTTTCGCAAGTCACCCTCAACTATCGCGGCATGCCGCTGAGCCAGGGCACGGCCGGCCACGTCCACGGCGGCGACCGCTTGCCGTGGGCCCACGATGGTGAGGGGGATAACTATGAACCGCTGCGCCAGCCATGCTGGCAGGTGCACGTGTACGGCGACACCAGCGACGAGATGATCGCCTGGTGCAACGAACACCATCTGTCGCTGCACGTGTTCGACTGGCGACCGGCGTTTGACACGGCGGGGTTGGCGCGTAACGGGTTTTATCTGCTGCGCCCGGATACCTATGTGGCGATTGCCGATAACAGTGCGGATCCGAAGGTGATCGAGCGGTATTTCCGCGATCACGGCATCCGCCCCTACTTCAACTGCCCCTGACCCAGCACAAAACTGTAGGAGTGAGCCTGCTCGCGATAGCGGTGTGTCAGTCAAAAATGCTGTGACTGATACACCGCTATCGCGAGCAGGCTCACTCCTACACGGGTTGTGCGCTGGGGTTCAGATCCCGGCCAGCGCCAGATCCATCGCAAAGTAGGTGAAGATCAGATCCGCACCCGCACGCTTGATCGCGCCCAGGCTTTCGCGCACCACGCGATCCTCGTCGATTGCACCGGCCTGCGCGCCGAACTTGATCATCGCGTACTCGCCGCTGACCTGATACGCCGACAACGGCAGGTTCGAGGCTTCACGGATGTCGCGGATGATGTCCAGGTACGCGCCGGCCGGTTTGACCATCAGCGCATCCGCGCCTTCCTGTTCGTCGAGCAGCGATTCGCGCAGGGCTTCGCGGCGGTTCATCGGGTTCATCTGATAACTTTTGCGGTCGCCCTTCAGCGCGCTGCCACCGGCCTCGCGGAACGGGCCGTAGAGTGCCGAGGCGAATTTGGTCGAGTAGGCCATGATCGGAATCTGGGTGAAACCGGCGTCATCCAGTGCCCGGCGAATTGCCCGTACCTGGCCGTCCATCGCCGCCGACGGGGCGATCACGTCAGCGCCGGCACGCGCCGCCGCCACGGCTTGCTTGCCGAGGTTGATCAGGGTCTGGTCGTTGTCGACTTCGTGGTTGTGCATCACGCCACAGTGGCCGTGATCGGTGTATTCGCAGAAGCAGGTGTCGGACATCACGATCATTTCCGGCACCGCGTCCTTGGCAATCCGCGACATGCGCGAGACCAGGCCGTTTTCGCGCCAGGTGTCGCTGCCGTTGGCGTCCAGATGATGGGACACGCCAAAGGTCATCACCGACTTGATCCCGGCACGGGCATAACGCTCGATTTCACTGGCCAGCTTGCGCTCGGGAATGCGCATCACCCCCGGCATGCTCTTGATCGGCACGAAATCGTCGATCTCTTCTTCGACGAAAATCGGCAGCACCAGATCATTCAGGCTGAACTCGGTTTCCTGGAACAGGCTGCGCAGGCTCGCATTGCGGCGCAGACGGCGGGGACGTGCTTCGGGGAACTGGCTGGACATGGATCTTCCTGAAACGGCAGATGAGACGAAAGTCGTAGGGGACGAAGCTTATGCCTTCGTTGGGCGCAGGTACAAACCTGGATCAATCAAGACAGCATTACCGGCGGTGCAATAATCCCTCAAACAACACACGTCCCCCTGTAGGAGCTGCCGCAGGCTGCGATCTGTTGATCTTGTCTTCTAAAAACAAAGTCAAAAGATCGCAGCCTGCGGCAGCTCCTACAGGGGATTTGTGGTGATTACGACGGAATGGTCAGGCCTCGGGCAACTGCCGGGCGCGCCAGAAAGCGCTCCAGCACCCGGGTCACGTTGGGGAAATTGCTGATCCCGACCAGATCCCCGGCCTCATAGAACCCGATCAGGTTACGCACCCACGGGAACGTGGCGATGTCGGCGATGGTGTAGCGCTCGCCCATGATCCAGTCGCGCCCTTCCAGACGTTTGTCGAGCACGCTGAGCAGGCGCTTGCTTTCCTCGACGTAGCGATCACGCGGACGCTTGTCCTCGTAATCCTTGCCGGCGAATTTGTTGAAGAAACCGAGCTGGCCGAACATCGGGCCGATACCGCCCATCTGGAACATCAGCCACTGAATCGTCTCGTAACGCAGCGCGCCTTCCTGGGCCAGCAACTGGCCGCTCTTGTCAGCGAGGTAGATCAGGATCGCGCCGGACTCGAACAGTGGCAGCGGCTGGTCCTCGGGGCCGTGGGGGTCGAGGATCGCCGGAATCTTGTTGTTGGGGTTCAGCGACAGGAACTCGGGAGACAGCTGATCCTGCGTGTCGAAGCCCACACGGTGCGGCTCGTACGGCAGGCCGATCTCTTCGAGCATGATCGAGACCTTGACGCCGTTGGGAGTCGGCAGCGAATAGAGCTGAATCCAGTCGGGGTACTGCGCGGGCCATTTGTGGGTGATCGGGAACGCGGACAGATCGGTCATGGCAAACATCCAGTCACAAGGAAAACACTGATCATAATGTAGGCGCTGCTGCAGGCTGCGATCTTTTGATTTGGTTTCTAAAAGCTGGATCAAAAGATCGCAGCCTGCGGCAGCTCCTACACGAACCGTAACATCCTGCGGGTAAGGTGCATGAACCAAGCGGCCTCAGTGGACTCTGAGCTATGTCTTTGCAAGGGAAATACGACACGACATGGACAACACCCGGTGCTGGGAGCCCGTGGTGTAAGGGTTGGTCAGCCCCAACCGAATTTGCTGAAGAATCCTATATTCAATGACGAACCTCATGAGTTTCGCCAAACGCTTCAAACACCGCGCCTACGTGGCCCTGCCCTCCCTGCTGGCGGTCAGTGCGCTGACCTTGTCGCTCGAGTCGAGCCAGATTCGCGCGCAACCGGTGGACGGTACGCAAACCCTGATCTTCCTGCGCCACGCAGAAAAACCCGAGGGCGGTCTCGGCCAGCTCAACTGTCAGGGCCTGAACCGGGCGATCGAGCTGTCGACCCTGCTACCGGAAAAATTCGGCAAGGCGGACTACGTATTCGCCGCCAACCCGACGCGCAACGTCGAGGAAGGCGAGCTGGACAACTCCTACAGCTACATCCGTCCGTTGATGACCATCAGCCCCGCGGCGATCAAGCTCGGCCTGCCGGTGAACATCGAGTTCTCCGCCAACGACACCAGTGACCTGGCGCGCGAGCTGACAGAGGACAAGTACCACAACGCAACGATCTACACCGCCTGGTCACACGGCTATCTGCCGGAGTTGATCAACAAGGTTGCCGGCAAGGCGGTCGGCGAAAAGCAGACCATCACCGATGACTGGGCGTCGGGCGATTTCGATTCGCTGTACGTGCTGACCCTGACCTGGCACAACGGCAAGGCCAGTTTGCAGAGTCACAGCTACAAGCAGGGGCTGGATAACGGCAAGGTGACTTGCCCGACTTGAGTGATTGGCGGTCTGTCGGTTCCTCATCGCTGGCAAGCCAGCTCCCACAGGGTTTGTGTGAAGCCCATATTTACGGCATCCCCAAAACACTGTGGGAGCTGGCTTGCCAGCGATTAGGCCCGCAAGAACACCCTCAAACCCGCTGATTCACCCGCTCACGCAGATACTCAAGCACCGCCCCGCGTTCCCCGGCAAACTCGATCCGCCCGCCCTTCTTTTCACGCTGAAACGCATACATCGGGTCGTAATATTCGCGCAGCAACACGCTGATCCAGTCACGGAACGCCTCGACCGATCCGCTGCGCGCCTGCTCGGCCAAGGCCTCTTCCATCTGCAGGAACATCCGCTGATGGCGTTCGCCACCCAGCCGGCGCTGGATATTGTTCAAACTCGCGATCAACCGTTCGGCATACAGCGCAAAGCCCTGCTCGCCATGCACCGCGACGAACTCGGCGTGCAGGTTGATCACATAGTCCTGCAGGATCCGCTCGACCCGCTGCTCCAGGCTGTCTTCGAGCCAGACCATCGGCGCCACTTGCATGCCCCGGTACAGCGGCAATGGCAAGGCACAACTGCCGACGACCCGGCTCTCGTCTTCCAGCACAAACTGCTGGATCCCGCCGGCGCGTTTTTTCAGCAGATCAACGGCCAGACGGTTTTCGAAATCGATATTGGTCGGTTGCCCGGTGGCGCGTTTGCCGAAACTCGATCCCCGATGATTGGCGTGGCCTTCCAGATCCAGACCATTGCGCAACTGCACCAGCAATTCGGTCTTGCCGGTGCCGGTCATTCCGCCCAGCAGCACCAGATCGCACTCGGCCACGGCCTGATCGATGGTCTCCAGCAGGAACGTGCGCATCGCCTTGTAGCCACCGCCGACCCGCGGGTAATCGATCCCGCCCTGCTCCTTGATCCATTGCTGGACGATCTGCGAACGCAGGCCACCGCGAAAGCAATACAGATAACCGTCAGGATGCGCCCGGGCAAACTCGACCCAGCCCTGAATGCGCTGCTCACGCACGTCGGCAGACACCAGCCGCTCACCGAGGGCGATGGCCGCTTGTTGTCCATGCTGCTTGTAGCAAGTTCCGACCTGCTCGCGCTCGCGGTCGTTCATCAGCGGCAGGTTGACCACGCCGGGAAACGCGCCGTGGGCAAACTCGATCGGCGCACGCGCATCCATCATTGGCCGGTCGTTGAGGAAAATATCGCGGTAATCGGTGCAGTCGCGTGACATCAGATCACCTCGACTGCGTGGGTCTGTCGCTCGACCAGCTCGCCGATCGGCGCCAGGTTCAGGCCCAGTTCGGCAGCCACGGCGAGGAACTCGTCGTTACCTTCGGGAGTGACCGCAATCAGCAGGCCGCCGCTGGTCTGCGGGTCGCACAGCACGCGCTTGTGCAACTCCTGCAGACGACCGAGCTTGCTCGAATAGCTGTCGAAGTTACGCAAGGTACCACCGGGCACACAGCCCTGTTCGAGGTAGTACTCGACGCTGTCCAGACGCGGCACATGGTTGTAGCCGATACGAGCGGTCAGGTGGCTGCCATCGGCCATTTCCACCAGATGCCCGAGCAGACCGAAACCGGTAACGTCGGTCATCGCAGCGACCCCGGCGAGTTTGCCGAAACGGCTGCCGGGCTTGTTCAGGGTGCACATCCAGTCGCGGGCCACACCGACATCGCCGGGACGCAATTTGCCCTTTTTCTCGGCGGTGGTGAGGATGCCAATGCCCAGCGGCTTGGTCAGATACAGCAGGCAGCCGGCGGTGGCGGTGTCGTTGCGCTTCATGTGGCGCTTTTCCACCAGACCGGTCACGGCCAGGCCGAAGATCGGCTCCGGCGCATCGATCGAATGCCCGCCGGCCAGCGGAATGCCGGCGGCGTCACACACCGCACGCCCGCCGCGAATCACTTCCCGCGCCACTTCCGGCGCCAGCACATTCACCGGCCAGCCAAGGATCGCGATCGCCATCAGCGGGTCGCCGCCCATCGCGTAGATGTCGCTGATCGCGTTGGTTGCGGCGATACGGCCGAAGTCGAACGGGTCGTCGACGATCGGCATGAAGAAGTCCGTGGTCGACACCACCCCGCGCTCGGCATCGATCTCGTACACCGCCGCGTCATCACGCGAGGCATTGCCAACCCACAGTTTCGGGTCAAGGTTCTGCGCACCGCTGCCGGCCAGAATCACTTCCAGTACCTGCGGGGAAATCTTGCAGCCACAACCGGCACCGTGGCTGTATTGGGTCAGACGAATCGGCTCGCTCATGGGAGAGTCTCTGGCAGTTGATGGGGCGGATTCTAGCAGAGCGCGGGCCGGCAGATTTTTGCGCTGAGTGTTCGGCCCCCCTTCGCGAGCAGGCTCGCTCCCACAGGGGATCGCTGTCATCCACAAATCCTGTGTTCACTGAAAATCCAGTGTGGAAGCGAGCTTGCTCGCGAAAGCTATCAACGGGTCCCCACGGTTTCACGGCCGGGCACAAAAGGTGCCCTGATGAAAAACCATCTGCCACTGCTCCCCCTGCCGCCGCCATACCGAACTGCGCAGGCTGTCCGCCGGCACCCGCTGGCCGACAGCGACGGTATGGCAGTGATACGTCACCAGCGCCGAATCTTCCGACAATTGCTTGAGCGTGAACTGACTGACGGTACGTTGGGCGAACGCTTGCTGCGGCAGCGCTTCCAGCACAGCGGATTTGTTCCAGATGCCGCCGCTGGCGCCGAATTCGACAAAGTCGTCCGCGATCAATCGCGCCAGTTCAGCGACGTCCTCGCGCACGGCGCGCGACAGCAGGCGGTTTTCCAGATGTAACAAATACTTCGACAGATCCATTTTGTTCCTGCCTCACTGCATAAATCACTCGCCACAAAGGCTTTTGATTGTGCAAAAAAAACCGCCCTTTCGGGCGGCTAAAGTACTTCGACCATGATTCAGAAGCTTTGACTGAAGCTGATGTTGAACGCGCTGTCATTGTTGTCGCTGGACACCTGGCCCGAGTAGCCGATGCCCAGTTTGCCGGTCGGGGTGACCTGGAAGTCGATGCCGGCTTCGAGCAATGCGCTGTCCTTGGCAATCGGTACGCCCTGGGTGCTGAACGAGGCGCCGCCGTCGATGAAGGTCAGGTCGGCGTCAGGTTTGGTGTCGCCGTAGGCATGCCGCCAGCCGATGGCCGCGCGTGGCGTCAGTTGACTGCCATTGGCCAGAGTCACCAATTTGCCGATGCGCACGCCGAGGGTCGAGTAAGTGATGTCCTGATCGGCGTCGGCCTTCAGGCGCCCCACTCCACCTTTTTCCTTGCCGGTATCGCTGTCGTAGTTCACGTAGGCAAGCCCTGCGAACGGTTCGATGGCAACGCCTGCTGCGCTGATCGCGTAACCCACTTCACCGAACACCTGCGCACTGCGTGCGTCGTAATCGGCCTTCAGGCGATCGTTGTAGCTGCCGACGCTGACATCGCGTTTGGTCTCGATGCTGTGCCAGCTGTAAGCCGCGCCGAGGCGCACTGCGAGTGCATCGAATTGCGAGTTCAGATAACCGGCCAGGTGGTAGCTGTCGACCTTGGCATCCGAGTTGCGATCATGCGCATTGAGATTGCTGCGGGTATAGCCGGCCGCCATCCCGGCACGCCAGGTGTCATCCAGCGCCTTGTCGGTGCCGAGCATGAAACCGCCGAGGTTGCGATCGACCTTCGCCGTGTTGCTGTCGCCGCCCATGTCACCCCAGGCACCGATGGCCCGGATCCAGCCGACCATTTCTCCGTGGCAACCGTTGCTGCTCAGTTGCGTGTCGCTCGGTGCCAGGGTTCTGCGCGGATCGTCCGCCGCGCTGCACGATGGCTGACGCATGCGGTCATTCACCGCTTCACGGATGAAGCGCGAATCCTCAAGCATGGCGCTGGCGGTACTGGCATGGATTTCCCCGGAGAGGCTGTCGAACGCATTACGCGCACCGGCCACGCTGAGGTTGACGATCTGGTTCTGCAACGCCGCACCGGCCACACCGTTATTGGACAGTGCCGTGGCGGTGCCGCGCTGGTTGCCCGTGTTAGCGACATCGGCGAACGAGTTGCCGTTGCGGCTCACGGCCAGGGTGACAGAGTCGGCGCCGTAGACCAGCGAGCTGTCGAGGAACGCGTACTGCGGCAGATCGGCGGCACTGAAGGTGCCAGTCACACCACCGCCCGCGGTGATCAACGAGTAAGTGGTATTGCCGGTGAACGGCGCCAGGCTGTTGACCACCAGACCGCCGCCCAATGCCGCCGTACCACCCACCGCCAACGGTGTCGCGGTTGGCGAACTGACCGTCAGCGCCAGCACACCATCACTGCTGTTGGTCAGGTTGCCGGCCACGCTCAAGGTGCCGTCAGCCCCCCCGGAAGCTACTACACCATGGTTGACCACCGAACCGACGCTGCCATTACCACTCAGGCCTGCGCCGTTGGCGACCGTGACTTGCGCGCCCAACGAAGCCCGGGCCGCACGGCTGCCGACTTGCAACACGCCTTGATCGACCGAGACGGTGCCGCTGAACGGCTGATTGCCGGTCAGCAACAACGTGCCGGCGCCGCGTTTGGCCATCGCTCCGAGTCCGCTGAGGATGCCGTTGAACTGTCCATTGGCGTTCTGCTGGAACACCAGTGTGGCGTTGTCGGTGATGTTGCCTTGCAGGCTGGTGGTGTTACCGATCAGCGTACCGCCACTGACGGTGGTGCCACCGCTGTAGGTGTTGGCGCCCGTCAGCACAAGGGTGCCGGAATCGAGTTTCTCGATACCACCGGTGCCGATCAGCGGCACGTCGATTTCAGCACTGGCCCCGGCATTGACCCGCACCGGCGCCAGGCTGCCGTCCGCGCCGTTGACTGGCGTCAGCGTACCGCCAGCGCCCGGCACCAGGCTGTAGCCGTCGGTGAGGAACTGCAGACCGGTGAAGTTCTGATTGCCCTGCACAGTGACGGTACCGGCCTGGCCACCAAACACTGCGAACTGACCATTGGACGCCAGCGCCAGCGTGCCGCTCGGATCGGTCCAGTTGGTGCCCGGGCCCCACACGCCACTGCCGCCACCGATACTGCCGTCAGGATTGGTGGTGCCGCCGTTCCAGAACTGCACTTCACCCGGACTGCCCTGCACCAGCAGGTTGACCTGATTGGCAATCGCGGTTTGCAGGGTCAGGTTGGCAGCCGATACCGGCAGGCTGCCGTAGACCAGACCGTTGTCGGTCAGGCTGCCGCCGTAACGGAACAGTTGATAGACCCCGGTGCCAAAGCCGCCGGCGTTGCTGATGTTCAGCGTGCCGTCGAGGGTCAGGTTACCGGCGACGTTGATTACCGTGGTGGAGCTGGCGGCCGAGCCGAGGCTGAAGTCCAGGTTGGTGCCCGAGGACAATGTCAGCGCACCGACCGACAACGGCGTGGCCGTGCCGCCACCGCTCAGCGTTGCACCGCTGGCCAGTTGTACGTTGCCACCCAGTTGCCCGCTGCCGCCGATTTTCGCGCCGCTGGCGACGTTGACGTTGGCGCTGTTGAGCACACCATTGACGATCAGGTTGCCGGCCTGCACCGAGGTGTTGCCGGTGAAGGTGTTGTTGCCGGTCAGCAGCAACTGACCGGTGCCGGTCTTGTTCAGCGTGCCGGCGCCGGTAAGGTTGCCGGTGTAGCTGCCGTCGGCGTTCTGCGCGAAGGTCAACGCTGCGTTGTTGACGATGGCGCCTTGCAGGCTGCTGGTGTCGCCAGTGGTAGTGCCAGCGTTCAGCGTGGTGCCGCCGCTGTAGGTATTGGCACCACTCAGCACGAGGTCAGCGCTGCCGTTTTTCACCAGGCTGCCGGTGCCGGTGATGGCGCCGAGCAGCGCGGTGTTCTGGTTGCCGGCCAGGGTCAGTTGCGACCCCAGATTGATCGCGTTGGCCAGTTGCAGCGCCGAGCTGCTGTCGAGGCTACCGTTGCCGGTCACGCTCAATGCACCGCTGCTGATCGCGCTGTTGTTGCCCAGCACCAATGTGCCGCCAGCGAGCTGCGTACCACCGCTGTAAGTGTTGCTGCCGTTGAGCGTCAGGCTCGATGCGCCAGTCTTGATCAGGCTACCGCTGCCGCTGACCACACCGCCGAGCGTCAAGGCGTTGGAGCCGGCGACGGTCAAGCCGCCATTGAGCACCACAGCGTTGGCGAGACTGACCGCCGCGTTGCTGTCCAGTGCAGTGCCGTCCGCAGCGGTCAACACACCGCTGCCGAGCGCGGCGTTGTTGCCGACCACGATCTTGCCGCCGTTGAGTGCGGTGCCGCCGGTGTAGCCGTTGGCGGCGTTGAGCACCAGCGTACCGCTGTCGTATTTGCCGAGGGTGCCGCTGCCGTTAAGCGCAACGCCGACGGTCGCGGTGGCGTTCGGATCGACCCGTACCGAGGCGTTGCCCAGCGAACCGTTGACCAGATTCAGCGAACCCGCCGTGCCGTTCTGCAGGTTGTAGCCATCGGTGACGAACTGCATGCCGGTGATGGTTTGTGCGCCGTTGACAGTCACAGTGCCCGCCGTGCCCTGGAACACCGCGAAGTTGTTGGTCCAGGCCTGATTGGTGGTGCCGTTGACGTCGGTCCAGTTGGTGGTGCCGGTGCCCCAGGTGCCGCTGCCGCCATCGACCGAACCGTTGGCGACGAGTTGGTTGCCGTCCCAGAACTGCACGGTGACGCCCGGTGCGGTAACCAGCAGGTTGATCTGGTTGGCCAGCGCGGTTTGCAGAGTCAGATCGCCGGGGGTGACGCTGCCCGGCACCGTGCCGATCAGCATGCCGTTGTCGGTCAGGCCGCCGGTGTAGTTGATCAGGCGATACACACCGCTGCCGAAACCGCCGATGTCGCTGACATTGAGGTTGCCGTCGAGGGTCAGGTTGCCGCCGACATTCACCAGTGCGTTACCGCCGCCGGAGACCGGCGTACCCAGGCCGACATCGAAGTTGGAGTTGCCGTTGAACACCAGTGAATCCACCGCCAGGGTGCTGCCGGTGACGCCGGCCAGATGACCGCCATCGGCCACGGTCACCGCACCGGTCAGGGTGCCGCTGCCACCGAGAGTGCCGCCGCTGTTGACCAGCACGTTGCCGCTGGCCAGCGAGCCGTTGACCTGCAGGGTGCCGGCGTTGACGTTGGTATCGCCGGTCAGGTCGCTGATGCCGCTGAGGGTCAGCGTACCCGTGCCGAGTTTGGTCAGCCCGCCGTCACCGCTGAGGATGCCGGCGAAGGTGCTGCTGACGTTGTTGCCACCCAGACTCAGGGTGTTGCCGGTGCCGACCAGCGCGGTACCGCTGCCGGTCAGGCTGGCGAGGCTGCCCGAAGCACCGAGATTCAGCGCCGCGCCGCCCGCGAGATTGACGGTGGCGTTGTTGCCCAATGCCGCGCCGCTGAGGGTGGTCAGGCTGCCAGATTGCACATCGAAAGTGCCGCTGAAGGTGTTATTGCCGGACAGCGTCACGTCGGCCAGACCGTTTTTGGTCAGAGTGCCGGCCCCGGCGATCACGCCGCCAAGGGTCAGGTTGTTGTTACCGCTCAGACCGAGGTTGGCGTTGAGGTTGATGTTGTTGGCCAGCACCAGCGGCGCGCTGCTGTCGAGACTCGAAGCACCGGCAACGGTCAGAGCACCGCTGCCCAGTGCCGAACCGGTGCCAACGGTCAGCGTGCCGGCATTCAGCGTGGTGCCACCGGTGTAAGTGTTGATGCCGTTGAGCGTCAGGTTCGAGGCGCCGTTCTTGATCAGCCCGCCGGTGCCGCTGACCACGCCGCTGAGCGCTACGTCGCTGCTGCCGGTATTGGTCAGATTGGCGTTGAGCACCACGTTGTTGCCCAGCGACACCGAGGTGTTGCTGTCCAGCGCCGAGGCACCGGCCACGGTCAGGTTGCCCAGACCGAGGGCGCCGTTGCTGCCGGCAGTCAGGGTGCCGGCGTTGAGGGTGACGCCGCCGAGGAAGTTGTTGGCCCCGCTCAGGATCAGGTTTTCCGCGCCATTCTTGGTCAGGCTGCCGGCGCCATTGATCGCGCCGCTCAGTGTCAGATCGTTGCTGCCGACGATACCCAGGTTGCCCGCCAGGTTGATCGCGTTACCCGCCGTGAAGGCGCCGCTGGCATCCAGTGTGGTGCCATTCGCCGCGTTCAGGGTGGCCGAGCCCAGCGCGCTGTTCGACGCCAGAATCAGACCGCCCGCGTTCAGTGCCACCGGCCCGAGGAAGGCGTTGTTGCCACCGAGGGTCAGGTTGGCCGCGCCATTCTTGATCAGGCCACCCGTGCCGCCAATGACCCCGTTGAGAGTCAGCGCGTTGCTGCCGACCACGGTCAGGTTGCCGTTGAGTGTGGCGGCGTTGCCGAGTGTCACGGCGGTGTTGCTGTCCAGTTGCGTACCGGCGTTGGCGGTCAGTGTGCCGCTGCCCAGCGCGGTGTTGCTGCCGACAATGATCTTGCCACCGTCCAGCTGCGTGCCGCCGCTGTAAGTGTTGGCGCCGTTGAGCACCAGCGTGCCGGTGTCGAGTTTGTTGAGGATGCCGCTGCCATCGATATTCACGCCGATGGTCGCAGTAACGCCCGGATCAACCCGCAGCGCTGTGGTACCGCCAGTGCCGTTGACTGCGGTCAGTTGCCCCGCCGCGCCGTTGACCAGGTTGTAGCCGTCGGTGAGGAATTGCATGCCGGTGAACGCTTGCGTGCCGTTCACCGTCACAGTGCCCGCAGCACCCTGGAACACCGCGAAGTCACCGGCCCATGGCTGGTTGACCAGACCGTTGGCATCGGTCCAGTTGGTGCCGACCGCGTTCCACGTGCCGCTGCCGCCATCGACCACGCCGTTGGCAATGGTCTGGCTGCCGTCCCAGTAACGGATGTTGACGTTCGGTGCCGACACCTGAATGTTGATCTGATTGGCCACACCGGTCTGCACCACCAGATCGCCGAGGCCATAGCCGACCGGCACGCTGGCGACGTCCAGGCCCAGATTGGTCAGGGCACCGGTGTAGTTGAACAGGCGATACACACCGACGCCGAAACCGCCGGCATCGCTGACGTTGAGATTGCCGTCCAGTGTCAGGTTGCCGCCGACGTTCATCAGCGAGGTGGTCGACGGTGTCGCCAGGGCAACGTCAACATTACTGCCGGCACCAAGGGTCAGGCCACTGGCCGACAAGGTATTGCCCGAGGACAGCGCCAGATGACCGCCGTTGTTGATGTTCACCGTGCCAAGCGCCGAGCCGCTACCGGTCAGGGTACCGCCAGTGTTGACGTTGACCTGCGTACTGCCCAGCGAACCGGACAGATCCACGGTACCGCCATTGATCGCGGTGTTGCCGGTGATGCCGTTGATGCCAGTGAGGTTCAAGGTGCCGGTGCCGACCTTGGTCAGGCCACCGCTGCCACTGAGATCACCATCAAAGGTGCTGGTGACGTTGCCGCCACCGACGGTCAACGTGTTGCTGCCGGTCAGTTGCACACTGCCGCTGCCGGTCAGCGCGCCGAGGCTGGCATCGCTACCGAGATTCAGGCCGGCACCGGCACTGATGTTGACGCCAGAAGTGTTGCCCAGCGCGTTGGTGTTGAGGGTAGTAACGCTGCCAGAGACGATGTTCACAGCGCCGGTAAAGGTGTTGTTGCCGGCCAGGGTCAGATCCGACAGACCGTTCTTGGTCAGGCTGCCGGCGCCGTCGATGATGCCGTTGAGGCTCAGGTCGTTATTGCCGGCCACCGTCAGCCCGGCATTGAGGGTGATCGCGTTGCCGATGCCGAACGAGGCGCTGTTATCCAGCGTCGCCGCGCCGCCGACGGTCAGGCCACCACTGCCCAGACCGTTGGCATTGCCCAGGGTCAGGGTGCCCGCGTTGAGAGTAGTGCCACCACTGAAAGTGTTGTTGCCATTGAGCGTCAGATTCGCTGCGCTGTTCTTGATCAATTGGCCGGTACCGCTGACCACGCCACCGAGGCCGAGGTTCTGCGTACCGCCGACCGTCAGCCCGGCGTTGAGCGCAACGGCATTGCTCAGGTTGACCAGCGGCGAGTTGCTGTCCAGCGTCGCTGCACCGCCGACGGTCAGCGCGCCGCTGCCGAGTGCCGAACTGTTGCCGACGGTCACAGTACCGGCATTCAGCGTGGTGCCGCCGGCATAGTTGTTGGCCGCATTCAAAATCAGATTGGCCGCGCCGTCTTTCACCAGACTGCCGGCGCCGCTCACCAGACCGGTCAGGGTCAGATCTGCCGTGCCCCCTACATTCAAGGCACCGGCCAAGGCCACGGCATTGTTCAGGCTGACGGCAGTGTTGGCATCGAGCGTGGTGTTGGCCGCCGCATTCAGCGTGCCGACGCCCAGCGCGGTGTTGCTGCCGACAATCAGCTTGCCGGTGTTCAGTGCAGTGTTGCCGAAATAGGTGTTGGCGCCGTTGAGTGTCAGGTCGGCCGCGCCGTTCTTGGTCAGCCCACCGATGCCGGCGACCACCCCGCCGAGGGTCAGCGCATTGCTGCCGCCGACGGTCAGGGTGCCGCCGAGGTTGACGTTGTTGGCCAGGGTCGCAGCGGTACTGGCATCCAGCGTGGTGCCGTTCGCAGCGTTCAGTGCCCCCGTACCCAGAGCGGTGTTGGAGCCGACCACCAGCGAACCGGCATTCAGCGCGGTGGTGCCGGTGTAGGTGTTGTTGCCGGTCAGGGTCAGGCTCGATGCACCGTTCTTGATCAATCCGTTGACGCCGCTGATCACCCCGCCAAGGGTCAGCGCATTGGCGCCACCGGTGGTGAGGTTGGCATTGAGAATCACGTTGTTGTTCAGGGTCACGGCGGAGCTGCTGTTGAGGGTGCCCGCACCTTCTACCGACAAGGCGCCGGTGCCCAGTGCCGCGCCGTTGCCGACGGTCAGGCTGCCGCCATTCAGGGTGGTGCCGCCGCTGTAGGTGTTGGTGCCGTTGAGGGTGAGATTGGCGGTGCCGTTTTTCACCAGTTGGCTGGTACCGCTGATCACGCCGCCAAGGGTCAGCGCGTTGCTGCCGCCGATCCCCAGGCTGTTGTTGAGAATGACGTTGTTGTTCAGTGTCACCGCCGCATTGCTGTCGAGCGTCGCCACGCCGCCGACGGTGATGTTGCCGCTGCCGAGCGCCGCATTCGCGCCCGCCGTAATGGTGCCTGCGTTCAACGCAACGGGACCGAGGAAGGTGTTGGCGCCATTGAGAATCAGATTGGCCGCGCCGTTCTTGGTCAGCCCGCCACTGCCGCTGACGATGCCGCCCAGGGTCAGGTCGGCGCTGCCGCCGATGTTCAGGTTGCCGCCGAGGCTGACCGCATTGGTCAGGGCCACAGCGGTGCTGGCGTCGAGGGTGGTGCCTGCCGCCGTGGTCAATGCGCCGGTGCCCAGCGCGGTGTTGCTGCCGACAATCAGCGTGCCGGCGTTGAGCGCCGTGCCGCCGGTGAAGGTGTTGTTACCGCTGAGACTCAGGTTCGCGGTGCCGTTCTTGATCAGGTTGCCGGCGCCGCTGATCACGCCGCTCAGGCCCAGTGCCTGAGTACCGCCGATGGTCACTCCTCCCGCCAGCGCGACGGCGTTGGCCAGGGTCACCGCGGTGGTCGCATCCAGCGTGGTACCGGCTGCCGCGCTCAGCGCACCGGTCCCCAGCGCGGTGTTGCTGCCAACGAACAGGCTACCGGCGTTAAGCGCCGTACTGCCGCTGTTGGTGTTGTTGCCGGTCAGGGTCAGGCTCGCGGTGCCAGACTTGGTGATGCCACCAGTGCCGGACAACACGCCACCCAGGGTCAGCGCGTTACTGCCGAGCACGTTGAGCGCGCCGGTCATGCCGATGTTGTTGGCCAGCGTGACGTTGGCGGTGCTGTCCAGACTGGTGCCGGCAGCGGTATTCAGCGCGCCGCTGCCCAGCGAGTTGTTGTTGGTCACCAGCAGGCTGCCGGCGCTCAAAGTGGTAGTGCCGGTATATCCGCTGTTGGCGCCGCTGAGGGTCAGGCTGCCGGTGCCGGTCTTGGTCAGGCCGCTGCTGCCAGTGATCAAGCCGCCGAGAGTGAGTGCGCCGGTACCGCCGGCCGTCAATGTGCCGCCGAGGCTGATGGCGTTGTTCAGGTTGATCGTGCCGGGCGCGCTCAAGGTGGTCGCGCCGGTGACGTTGACGGTACCGGTGCTCAGCGCCAGGTTGTTGCCCAACTGCACGGTGCCGCCGTTGAGCGTGGTGTTGCCCAGGTAGGTGTTGACAGCGCTGAGGCTCAGTTGCCCGGTACCGACTTTGCTCAGGCCGCCACTGCCGGAAATCACCCCGCTCAGGGTGGTGGCGTTGGTGCCCTGCACGGTCAGGCCACCGGCGCCGAGGGAGATCAGATTGCTGAGGTTCAACCCGGCGTTGCTGGCCTGGAGGATCCCGCCGTTGGAGGTCAGTACCCCGCTGCCGAACGTGGCGTTGTTGTTGAACTGCGCGACACCGCCATTGAGCGTGGTCGCGCCGCTGACCAGTGGCCCCTGCAAGGTCCAGGTGCCGCTGTTGATGGTCAGGTTGTTGAAGTTGACGTAAGTGGCGCTCGACGCCGTGCCGACCCCGGTGGTGCCGCCGCCGACACCGGCCGGGTTTTGCAGGATCAGGCTGTTGGTACCGCCCGCGCCGCCGTCGACGGTACCGGTGGGGGCGAAGGTCAGGTTGATGCCGATCAGTCCGCCGAGGCCGACGCTGACCTGCACGCCGTCACCCACGTTGACGCTGGAGCCGGTTACCGCCGTGAAGGTGTTGGTACTGCTCGCCCCCATCGACACGCCGCCGGTGATTGCACCGGCGTTGGTGAAGGTGTTGCCCGCCGCCGAGGTCTCGAAGGCGATCCGGCCGTTGATGACGCCGGTGCTGCTGTTGGTCATGTTGACCTGCGAACCACCGTACACGCCGACCACCGGGGTGTCGGCCAGGGTGATGCCGCCGACCGAGAGTCCGGTCGAGGTGATGGTGCCGTTGTTGGTGATGCTGGTGGTGCCGGCCGCGGCGTTGTTCACCGCAATACCCAGACCATCGAGGCTGGTCAGGTTGAGCCCGAGCAGCATGCCGGTACCGCGAATGATCCCGCTGGCATTGTTGAGCACGCTGACCGTACTGGTTGCGCCCGTACCGATGAAGGCACCGCCGCTCAAAACAGACACCAGCCCGAGCAGCGCCGGGTCGATCGTCCCGGAGTTGTTCAGGCTGATATTGACTCCGGTCAGGTCCATCACGTGGCCGCCGAGCGTCGCGTTCATCTGCGCCCCGGAGTTGACGTTGACCGTCAGACCGTTGGTGGCACTGGCGAAATTGTTGAGAAACAGCGGCAGCGTCGGCACCCCGGTACAGGTCACCGTGGAGCCTGCCGTGGAGCACGTGGCCAATGCAGGCGCGCTGACCCCGCCGAACAACAGTCCGGCGACGCTCAGGTGCACAGCAAGGGAAAGTGGGGAAAAACGCGAAACGAGGGCGACACCAAACCTTGCTTCCACGGGCTACTCCTTGTCGTGGCCAAATTCTTCCTTGAAGGCGTGTAGCCGTGCTTATTCCACACGCGAATCAAGACTGCGACGGTCATCACAAAACCGCGTCATGCCTGACAAGCTAGTAGACGCCCCGCGATGGAGCACTGATTAAATGGTGTTAATACTTTAATACTAGGGCGGTCTAGAACAGGGGTTTCGGCCAGTAAACACTGATCTCCATGTACGCTTCATCACCCTGTAGGAACTGCGGCACGCTGCGATCTTTTGATCCTGATCTTCAAAGCAAAATCAAAAGATCGCAGCGTGCCGCAGCTCCTACACAGGGCACCGTGGGCGACTTGGTACGTGTTGTGCAAACGTTTGCGACCTGCCTATAACGGCTTTTTCGTAACAAAACCGTACAGACCCGCAGAACCCGGGCCTCGATTCGTAAAAAAAGGACTTTGAATGCACGCTGCTTCCCTTCTTCGCGCCCCATTTGCGCGCACTTTTGTTGTTTCCCTGCTACTGACCGGCGTTACCGGAGTTCTCAGCCACAGCGCACTGGCACAACCGGCCCTGCCCGACGAATCCGCCCAGGGTGAAGCCCTCAGCCCGGAAGCGGCCCCGCCGAAAAAAGGCGCTTATCTGTCGGACTGGTACAACCAGGACCTGACGCTGATCGGCAGCAAGGACATCAGCTTCGGCCCGCAACCAGCCGACGATATTTATCTGGAATACGAGTACTTCGGGCGCAAGGGTCCGTTCGAGCTGTATGGCTACGTCGACATTCCGAAGATCTTCAACATCGGCAACAGCCACGACAAAGGCGTGTGGGATCACGGCTCACCAGTGTTCATGGAACACGAGCCGCGCATCTCCATCGACTACCTCGCCGGCCGCAGCCTGGCCATCGGCCCGTTCAAGGAATGGTACGTGGCGTTCGACTGGATCTACGATCACGGCAGCCGCAAGGAGAACCGCGCCAACACCCTGTACAGCGGCTTCGGCACCGACATCGATACCCACTCGCGGGTCAATCTGTCGGCCAACCTGTACGGGCGCTACCAGTGGGAAAACTACGGCGCGAGCAATGAATATTCGTGGGACGGCTACCGCGCGCAACTCAAGTACATCGTGCCCATCGACAAATTCAGCAACGGCGCGTCGCTGACCTACATCGGTTTCACCAACTTCGACTTCGGCTCAGACATCCACAAGGACAACCCGGCACGCACCGCCAATGCCACGGTGGCGACCAACGTGTTGCTGTATTCGTTCACCCACCTGCGCTTCACCCTGGTCGGCCGTTACTTCCACAACGGCGGCAACTGGGAAGACGGCAGCGAGCTGAACTTCGGCGACGGCAATTTCCGCGCACGCTCCAATGGTTGGGGTTACTACGCCGGCATCGGCTACCAGTTCTGAAATCAGGAGATTCTCATGCAAGCAATGACGCGTCTGACCCTGGCCGCTGCGGCCCTGCTCTCTTCCACGGCGTGGGCGACTGAAGCGCCGATCCAGCCGAAAGTGGTGCTGATCACCATGTTCGCCCCCGAGGCACAGAACTGGATCGAGCGCCTCGATCTCAAGCAGGAAATCCGCGTACCGGGCCTGTCCGCCGAGTACCCGACCATCCGCTGCAACGCACAACAGGTGTGCCTGCTGACCACCGGCATGGGCCAGACCAACGCCGCCGCTTCAACCCTGGCCTTGGCCCTGTCGCCGAAATTCGACCTGCGCAAAAGCTGGTTCCTGATCGCCGGGATCGCCGGCATCAGCCCCAAACACGGCACCATCGGCACCGCCGCGTGGGCGCATTATCTGGTGGAATTCGGCACGCAATGGGAGCTGGATTCGCGCGATGCGCCGGCGAACTGGCCGACCGGTTACCTCGGCATCAACACCAAGGGGCCGAACGAAAAGCCGCCGCTGGACTACAAGACCGAAGTCTTCGAACTCAACCCGCAACTGCAGGCCAAAGCCTTCGCCCTGAGCCACAAGGTCGAGCTCAGCGAGAGCAAGGAATCGGCGGCGTGGCGCCGCAAATACCCGTCGGCCCCGGCCAATCAGCCGCCAGTGGTCACGCGCTGCGACACGCTGGCGGGCAACACCTGGTTCTCCGGTACACGCCTGAGCGAACGCGCCGAAGTCTGGACCAAACTGCTGACCGACAACCAGGGCGAATATTGCACCACGCAACAGGAAGACAATTCGACCTACGAGGCCTTGTTGCGCGCCAGTCGCGAAGGTCTGGTGGATGTGCAGCGTCTGGCGGTGGTGCGTGCCGGCTCTGATTTTGATCGGCCGGCGCCCGGCGGCAGTGAGGTGGACAATCTGCTGAAGTACGCCGATCAGGGCGGCTTCGTGCCGGCGCTGGAAAACCTCTATCGCGCGGGCAATCCGCTGGTGCAGGACATTCTGAAAAACTGGACGGCGTGGGAAAACGGCGTTCCGCAATCCTGAATACAACAACGAACCCTGTGGGAGCTGGCTTGCCAGCGATGGCATCAGTCCAGTCAATATCTTCATCGACTGTTCTACCGCTATCGCTGGCAAGCCAGCTCCCACAGGTTATGCGGTGTCTGGAAGATCAGGGGATGAGGATGACCTTGTCGCCACTGCCCTGATTCACCTCTGCATAGCGCTGCAACCCTTGCGCCAATGGCACCTCCACCAACCCCTGCGGCAACGGCAACAGATCCTCATCAAAGAACCGCCCGAACTGCTCAAGCATCGCCGCACAGGCCTGCACGCCGTACAACAGCGAGTTGATCCCGACCACCGAACCGCCCTTGCGATACAACGCCAACGCCGGCAACTGCACATGGCCGTCGACCGGTGCGGCGATGATCGCGATGCGCCCGAACGCGGCCAATGCCGCCACCGAGGCCGGTAGCCAGAAACCGGTGGTGTCGAAGATCGCGTCGGCGCCACCGCTGTACACCGCGTTGACCTGCGCACCGAGGTCTTCGGGTTTATCCAGCTGAATCGTCTGGAAGCCTTGCGCCTGCAACTCCTTGACCTGCTCCGGCCGACGCGCCGCTGCCAGTATCTGCGCGCCGCGCACCTTGGCCAGCGCCAACGCCGCCGTGGCCACCGCACCGCCGCCGATCACCAGCAAACGGGTTTCAGCCGTTACCGAGCTACGCTCCAGCGCGTCCCACGCCGTGGTGTACGGCACGCCGAGGCTGGCGGCTTGGGCGAAACTCAAGTGCGACGGTTTGTGCGCCACGCCATTGGCCGGCAGTTTGACGAATTGCGCGTGCGAGCCATCGGCAAAAAAGCCCAGCTCACGCCCGGTGCCCCAGACTTCCTGACCGAGCAACGCCTGCGGCCCCTCGACCACGACACCGGCAAAATCACGCCCGGGAATCCGTGGCAATGTGGTGTACGGAAATCGTCCGAGCACGTTCTTCACGTCACTGGGATTGAGACCGGCCGCCTTGATCTCGACCAGCACTTCATCAGTGCCGGGCATTGGGGTCGGTACGTCGACGAAACGCAAGGAAGACAGATCGCCGGTTTTATCGAATTGCAATGCTTTCATGAGGACATCCACTGAAGGAAAAAAAGAGAATTCAGGACAACCAACCGGCGACCAGTTGCCGGCCCATCGGCCACAACTGCTCACCCGCAAGCATGCCCAGCAGCCCCACCAGCGCGATGGCCGGTGGCGCCGGGGAACGGAAATCCAGTGCGCCATAGAGCAGGCCGACACCCAGACCGATGGCCAGCGAAATCAGGTAGTTCATGGAGGAAACTCCGCCGCGTTAAAAGAATGGGCAGAGTCTAGGGAAGGATGGGCAGCGGTATCGGCCAAGGACTTCTGAATTTCGGCCAACTTGGAAAGTCACCACATGACCTTGTGGGAGCTGGCTTGCCAGCGATAGCGATTTGTCTGCCATGAAGACGTTGAATGTACCGACGCCATCGCTGGCAAGCCAGCTCCCACAGGATTGTGTTCAGCCCGTGGAGAATTGCGAAGGCGCCACGCCCAGCTCGCGCCGGAACATGTCACTGAAACTGCTCGGCGAATACCCCAGCTCGCGAGCAATCGCACTCACCGGCACGCCCTGAATCAACTCGGCCACCGCCGTCGCCAGCTGCACCTGCCGCCGCCATTCGGCGAAGCCCATGCCGAGGCTGTCCTTGAACAGCCGCGCCAGCGTGCGCACGCTGGCCCCGGCATTTTCCGCGTGCTGCTCGAACGGGATCTCCAGCGACGGCGCGGCCATCACCGCCTGGCACAGGTTCATCAGGCGCCGGTCGGAATCGTCCGGCAGCGCGATCTTCAATTGTGAGCGCCGGGCGCGCTTGAGCTCCAGCAACGCCAGCCCGACCAGGGCGTCGTAATAGGCCGGCTCACCGTTATCGCCCTGCTCCACCAGGCCGACGATCAACTCACGCAACAGCCCACCAACCTCGATCACCTGCACCGTCGGATCCAGCGTCGCCGCCAGCACCGGGCGCAGGTAGATATTGCGCATCTGCAAGTCCGAGACCACCCGAATCCCGTGTGGCACCCCGGGCGGCAACCACACCGCGCGCTGCGGTGGCACCACCAGCGCCTCATGCGGGGTCTCGACCCACATCACCCCGCTCATCGCATACAGCAACTGTCCCCAGACATGCTCGTGCGGCTCGATGAACAAACCACGCGGATAGGTACGCGCCAGCGGCTGCACCGGCACATCGGTATCCGTGAGATCGGGGGGTGCGGCAAGGGCCATGGCGAGCATTCATTGGGGTTGGCGGAGCGGCCATGGTAACCACTGCGTCCACGCGTCGCCAACGATAGATACCGTCGGACAATCCGAGTGAATTTTCCCGACGCGCCGCGATCCTTCTAATACCACAGGGAGGAATACGGGCTTTATGAACAACGCAAAACTGTTTGTCATCGATTACACCCTTCACGGCACGCCTAAGTCGTTCATTATCCGCTCGGACAAGATGGACAATGCCGAGGCGTGGCACTGGGCAAGTTGCGACGCCGGCGTGGGTCGCATCCCGCGTTTCGGCCGGGAAAAAGTGCAAAAGACCAGCAAACCGATGGCGGAGAAATTCGGCGTGGAAAATGTCACATGGCGCCCGGCGAGCTAGACTCTCGCCGGGCAACGGGGACTTTTCGGGGGATACACATGAGCAACCTCTTCAGCTTGGCGCATCTGGATTACGGCCTCGACACCCTGTTCGGCCGTATCACCAAAAGCATCGACTGTGAGCTGGGCCTGGAACCCGTCGAAGGTGATCCGTACCGCTTTGCCGTGCGCGTGCCGGCACCGTTACCGGAAGACCTGGACCAGGCGAAAACCGTGGTGGTCTGGGTTGAAGGCCGACGACTGCTTGGCACCGTGCGCCATTCGGAACGGCTGGATGATGAAAGCCTGAAACTGGAAGTGGAGCCTGATTAGGCTCCACTTTTTTATGCGCGGGATTATTTGGGGTGGCGCAATGGCAGCCTTTGCTTGAACACTCCGCACCGTCCTTGTGGTGGTGCGCGCAGGCTTCACAGCAATAGTGTTTGCCGTGTACGGCGTAGGCGTGGTCGCCTTCCTTGATGGTGCATTTGCAGTTGGGGCAGTCGCATTTTCTATCGGGCATGGGGGCAGACTCCTTTATTTGGTGGTTGTCTGGGGCTTGCGAGGGCAAGCCGTAGAGAACAGTGTAGGAGCTGCCGAAGGCTGCGATCTGTTGATCTGGTTTTTTTCGGGAGTTGGGTGAATATCCGTTTCTTCGGGTGCTGCCGCTGGCGGTTTCGCTCTTACAGCGAGTCACCTTTTCCAGACGCCGAAAAGGTAACCCAAAAGGCTTTGCCCCGGCGTACGGCACTTCGCTGAGGCTCAGTGTTCCCTCGCTACGGTGTCCATCCGGGGGCATCGCCTCCGGTTTGCTTCGCTGCACCTCCTCTCGATGGATGCGGCTTCGCCGCATGGCGCTACGCGCCTACCCCCCAGATGGACACCTACGCTCGGCCTGCCGAAGGGGCTGAAGATCAAAAGCCACATCAAGAGCCAAAGCCAAAGCCAAAGCCAAAGCCAAAGCCAAAGCAGATCAAAAGATCACAGCCTTCGGCAGTTCCTACAGGGGATCGGGTGTTTTCATTTGGAGTTTGATCGGCTGTCAGGCCGCCTTCGCGAGCAAGCTCGCTCCCACAGGGGGGAATGGGTGTGGTCAGTTAGAGACCGGTCGGCTGTCAGGCCGCCATCGCCAGCAGGCTGGCTCCTACAGAAAAGCAAAAGCCGAGCGCACGCTTTTCCACCACTCAACACGATGAGCGTTAGCTCGAGTAAAGCTTTTGATCTCAGGGCCCGTCGGCAGGCTGAGTGGAGGGATTCATCCGGGGGTGGGAGCGCAGCGACCGTTTGGCGCAGCCAAACACAGCGAGAGGAGGTGCAGCGAAGCAAACCGTAGGCGCTGCCCCCCGGATGAATCCCGGAGCGAAGGAACACGAGCCTAGGCGAGGGCCGAACGTCAGGGTAAAGCCCTTTTGGTTACTTTTGGGGCGTTTGCCAAAAGTGACCCGCCGTAAGGGCGGAACCCTAATCAGCCTTCACCCAAAAAACGGATATACACCCAAAACTCAATCAGAGCGACGAACACTACTCCGATACATAAAAACCAAAGCCAACCCCAGACAAACCATCGCCAACACCCGAGAAGACGAAAGCTCGATCGCCGGATTCCCCAACCAGCCAAAATTATCGATCAACATCCCCATCCCAAGTTGACCAACAATCACCGCAACAGTCGCCACCGCAGTCCCCACAACAGGCACCGCGCCAACCATGACCATCATGTAAACCACCCCAAACAGCGCCCCACAGACCTGCCACTTCGGCACATCAAGCAAACTCACCGCATGCGCCGGCTCAAAAAACACAATCAACAACCCGGTGACCACCGCCCCGACGAAAAACGTCAGCAGACTGCTGCGCAACACCCCGACCGTTTCACCGAGGCGTCCATTGATGGCCGCCTGCACACTCAACACTGCGCCCGCCAACACCACCACAGCCAACAAAATAACCAGACTCATATTCTCAACCCCGCGCAATCAGAACCAATGCCACCACAATCAACACCAATGCCAGCCACCGCTCGGCATTGACCTTCTTGCGCGTCGCGCCGAACCAGCCGAAATGGTCGATCAGCACACTCTTGCCGACCTGCCCGGACAAAATCGCGATCATCGTCATCGCAATCCCGATATGCGGCGTCGCCAGGGTCAGCACTACCACGTACATCGGCCCGAGAAAGCCGCCGATCAATTGCCAGCGCGGCAGATCGGTCAACGCCGGGCCTTTCTGCGGGCCGGCGAACAACAGCAGCAAAAACAGAATCGCCGAACCTACGCCGAAGATGCTCAAAGTCGCCCACAGATGCCCAACCTGCTCCCCCAACGGCCCGAGCAACCCGGCCTCCACCGACAGGCCCATGCCGGCCAGAATCACCAGCGGCAGCAACAACAGGCGCAACCACGACCGGGTCGCCGGCGCCGGCACACTCACTTCATCCAATGTCTGCATCATCCAAAACCCACGCAAGTAAACGATGGCGCGGATTATCGGCTGGCGTAGCTGTGCGATAAATGGGAGCATCCGGACAACACTTTTGCGCAACTCGCACAACAGGAAGATCCATGCACGGGCTGAATGAACTGGGCTTCAAGGCACTCAGGCTGTTTGTGGCGGTGCTCGACCACGGCAGTTTTTCCGAAGTCGCCCGGCGCGAGGGCGTGGCGCCCTCTTCGATCTCGCGGCAGATCCAGTTGATGGAGCAGGCGCTGAACCAGCAACTGCTCTACCGCCACACCCGCGCCGTGACGCCGACCGAGGCCGGACGCATGCTCGGCCACCACGCGCGGCTGGTGCTGGTGCAATTGGAGGAAGCCGAGCAGGCGTTGCAGGAACAGCAAAGCGAACCCACCGGGCTGGTGCGGATCAACGCGCCGGTGGTATTCGGTCAAAGGCATCTGACGCCGTGGCTCGGCAAACTGTGCGCGCGTTATCCGAAGCTGCAACTGGACATCCAGCAGACCGACCATTACGTCGACCCATTGCAGGAAGGCGCCGACCTGCTGTTTCGCATCGGTCCGATGCACGACTCGAGCATGCAGGCGCGGATTCTGGCGCCGCACCGTTTCCAGGTCGCGGCCAGCCCGGCTTACCTGAAGCGTCACGGCACGCCACAGCATCCTGACGAACTCGCGCAACACCAGTGCCTGGCCTACAAGGGCGCGACTGGCCAGCAGCGCTGGTTTTTCCGCCAGGGTCAGGGTGACTGGACGCCTTACTCGGTCAAAGGCCCGATCACCGGCAACCACGCCGACACCCTCACCCAAGCGGCCGAACAAGGCCTCGGGTTGGTGATGTTTCCGTCATGGCTGATTGGTGAAGCGGTGCGCGAAGGCACGCTGGTGCCGGTGCTGGGGGACTATCAGGTGTCGAACAGCCTGGAGCCGCAGCAGATTGCGGTGCTGTGGCCGGGGAGCCGAAGGCTGTCGGTGAAGGTGCGGACGGTAATTGATTTTTTCATCGAATGTTTCGGTGAAGTTCCGTACTGGGACAGGCCTTGATAGATCAATTATCACAATCTCTGTGGGAGCTGGCTTGCCAGCGATGAGGCCGGCACATCCGACATTGATGTCGACTGACAGGACGCCATCGCTGGCAAGCCAGCTCCCACAGGGTTTTGAGTCGAACTCTCGATCACGTCAGATGCGGAACTGGCCTACGAGTTTGCCCAGGCGCTGGCCGAGGTCGGCCAGACTGCGCGAAGTCTGCGCCCCCAGTTGCGTCTCATCCGCCACACTGTCCACCGCCACCGCAATCTGATGCACGCTGCGGTTGATCTCTTCGGCCACCGCCGTTTGTTCCTCGGCCGCGCTGGCGATCTGCGCGTTCATCGAGTTGATGGTCGCGATCAAGTCAGCCATGGCGTCCAGCGACGCCCCGGCCTGATTGGCCTGTGCCGAGGTACCATCGCCCGCTTCACTGGAACGGCGCATCGCCTCGACCGCCGACTGCGTACCCGCTTGCAGGCGATCAATCATCCCTTGAATCTCCTGGGTGCTGATCTGCGTGCGGCTGGCCAGTGCCCGCACTTCGTCCGCCACCACCGCAAAGCCGCGCCCGGCCTCCCCGGCGCGCGCCGCTTCAATCGCGGCGTTCAGCGCCAGCAGGTTGGTCTGCTCGGCAATCGAACGAATCACCCCGAGCACGCCGACAATCGACGACACGTCCTGCTGCAGGCTGTCGAGCGACACGCCGCTGCTGCGAATGTCATCCACCAGCGCATGAATCTGTTTGATGCTGCCGGCCACCACGCGTTTGGCGCTCTGGCCTTCTTCATCGGTCTGCTGCGCGGCGACCGCGGCGTTCTGCGCGCTCTTGGCGACTTCCTGGGCGGCGGCGGACATCTCATTGATCGCGGTGGCGACCTGATCGGTCTCGTGGCGCTGACGCTCCATGGCCTGGTCGGAGCGCTGGGCCTGATCCGAGACCTGATTCACCAGGCCAGTCAGTTGCGTGGTCATCTCGGTGATCTGCCGCACCAGGCCGTGGATCTTGTCGACGAAGCGGTTGAACGAGCCGGCCAGCTCACCGAGCTCGTCCTGGCTGGTGATGTTCAGCCGGCGCGTCAGGTCGCCCTCGCCCGCCGCAATGTCGTCGAGGTTGGCTTTCATCAGATTGAGCGGGCGCAGAATGGTGTTGGCCAGCAGCATCCCGGCGATGGCAATCACCAGCAACACCACCAGCGCCACGCCGACAATGCTGAGGATCACGCCTTGCATGCGCTCCTGCACTTGCGCCTCGACCACCGCGACTTGCGCTTCGATACCGTCGAGGTTGACCGAGGTACCGACCGCCATGTCCCACTTCGCCAGGTATTCGGTGTAGCCAAGTTTCGGCACCAGCACGCTGGCGTTGCCCGGCAACGGCGAGCTGTATTGCAGATAGTGGGTGCCGTCCTTCGCCACTTTCACCAGGCCGAGGTTGACGTAGACGCCGTTGGGATCGCGGTTGTCCTTGAAGCTTTTGCCCACGCCTTCAGGGTCGTTGGCCTTGAACAGGCGCACGGTCTCGGAGTCGTAGCCGAAGAAATAGCCGTCCTTGCCGTAGCGAATGCCCGACAGCAGCTTGATCGCCTGCGCCCGCGCCGCGTTGTCACCGGGGGCGGCTGCGTCGTACAGCGGCTTGATCGTGGTCATGGCCACGGCGACGTAACTTTGCAGCGTGGCCTTGGCGTCGGCGAGCAGGCGCTCGCGGGTCTGCTCGACCTCGGTGTGCGCCTGTTGCTGAAGGATGAACAGCGTGGTCAGGCTGATGACCAGCGCAAAGAGCAGCACCGGCAGGACGGCGAGGGACAGGACTTTGGCCTTGAGACTCAAGCGCATGGGGGGGCTCACTCTTTTGGTTTTATTGGCGTGGTTAAAGGCGTTAACGGCACGCAATAGCAAAAGTTGAGTCTGCAGACACTGCATATCCCTGTGGGAGCGGGCTTGCCCGCGATGGCGGTGTGTCAGCCACATAAATATTGAATGTGCCGACGCCATCGCTGGCAAGCCAGCTCCCACAGTTTTCAGAGGGATCAGAGGACCATCGCGGCCACCCAGCCAAACGCCAGCAGCGGCAGGTTGTAGTGCAGGAAGGTCGGAACCACGGTGTCCCAGATGTGGTGGTGCTGGCCATCGACGTTCAGCCCGGAGGTCGGGCCCAGCGTCGAGTCGGAGGCCGGCGAGCCGGTGTCGCCCAGCGCCCCGGCGGTGCCGACGATGCACACGATGGCCATCGGGCTGAAGCCCAGTTGCACGCACAGCGGCACGAAAATCGCCGCCAGAATCGGCACTGTGGAGAACGACGAGCCGATACCGATGGTCACCATCAGGCCCACCAGCAGCATCAACAGCGCGCCGATCGCCTGACTGTGATCGATCCACGCCGCCGCACTTTCGACCAGCGAGCGCACTTCGCCGGTGGCCTTGAGCACTTCGGCGAAACCCGAGGCGGAGATCATGATGAAGCCGATCATCGCCATCATCTTCATGCCTTCGGTGAACAGGTCGTCGGTCTCACGCCATTTGACGATGCCCGAGGCCGAGAAAATCAGGAACCCGGCCAGTGCGCCGATAATCATCGAGTCCAGCAGCAACTGAATGATGAACGCGGCGGCAATCGCCAGACCGGCAATGCCGATGGTCTTCGGGTTGTACGCCACGCTGACCTGCTCGACCTGTTCGATCTTCTGCAGATCGTAAACGCGCTTCTTGCGATAGCTGAAAAACACCGCCAGCAACAGGCCGAAGACCATGCCCAGCGCCGGAATCGCCATGGCGTGCATGACGTTGATCTGGCTGATATCGACCCCGGCCTTGCTGACGTTGGCCAGCAGAATCTGATTGAGGAAGATGTTGCCGAAACCCACCGGGAACACCATGTACGGGGTGATCAGGCCGAAGGTCATGACGCAGGCGATCAGCCGCCGATCCAACTGCAACTTGGTCAGTACATAAAGCAGCGGCGGCACCAGCAGCGGAATGAACGCAATGTGGATCGGCAGAATGTTCTGCGAGGCAATCGCCACCACCCACAGCAGACCGATCAGCAGCCATTTGACGCTGCCGCCGCCGCTCGAATGCTGGCGGTCAACCATCGCCAGAGCCTTGTCGGCCAGCGCATGGGCCAGACCGGACTTGGCAATCGCCACGGCGAAAGCGCCGAGCAATGCGTAGGACAACGCCACCGTCGCCCCGCCACCCAGGCCGCTGTTGAACGCCTTGAGCGTGGCGTCGATGCCCAGACCACCGGTCAGGCCGCCGACCAGTGCACCGACGATCAACGCGATCACCACGTGCACGCGGGACAGGCTGAGGATCAGCATGACGCCGACCGCAGCAATCACTGCATTCATTTCACTACCTCAAAAACACTGCGATGAAATCATCACCGCCAGACAGGATGAGTCCGCCAACGGTTAACCGGCGGATTTGCAAAGAGGGTCTTATTAGAAGGGCGCGCACTGTGCCGCAGAGTGGCGGCGGTGTCAAAGCGAGCGGCTGAACTGAAATGTAACTGCCAGTGCACAACCCGGTGATGCGCTGGAGATCCCTGTGGCGAGGGAGCTTGCTCCCGCTCGGCTGCGCAGCAGTCGCAAACCCGGTAGACGCGTTATGCCCTGAATGACCGCATTAGCAGGATTTGGGGGCGCTACGCACCCCAGCGGGAGCAAGCTCCCTCGCCACAGGGATCTAAATGTCACTCGGCTGCGGCAATTGGTCATATTGCGCCTGAAATAAAGAAAGTCGAAACGCGGCCGTTACAGTGCAAAGTCTCAGATATTTATCGAATAAGGACGTCTCCATGTCGCTCAGACAACTTTCCATTCAATGGAAAATCACCCTGCTCGCTGGCCTGTGCCTGGCGGGCATCGTGACCCTGCTGGTGGGTCTTTCGCTGTACCGCATGGAGCACAGCTCCGAGCTGGTGAAGGCGTCGAGCAGGGAGATGCTGACCGAGTCGGCCCAGGCGCGCATTGAATCGCAAGGTGAGGTGCAGGCTGCCGGGATTCGCCAGCAGTTCATGGACGCCTATCAATACGGCCACGGCTTCTCGCGACAGGTGTTGTTTTTGCGCGAGCAGGCCGAGAAGCGCTTCCTCGACGCCTTCGACCTGCGCGAGGACATGACCCGTCAGGTCAAGTCCGCACTGCAGGCCAACCCGGAGCTGCTCGGTCTGTCGCTGGTGTTCGAAGCCAATGCGCTGGACGGCAAGGATGAACTGTTCGCCGGTCAGGCTGAACTCGGCAGCAACGACAAGGGCCGTTTTGCCCTGTACTGGTCGCAGCCGACCCCGGGCAAAGTCACCTCGATGGCCCTGCCGGAAAGCGACATGGCCGACACCAGCACCGGCCCCAGCGGTCAGGCGGCCAACGCCTGGTTCACCTGCCCGCGCACCACGCTCAAGCCGTGCGTGATTGAACCGTACTTCTATGTGATCGACGGCCAGAACGTGCTGATGACCAGCATCGTCTTCCCGCTGATGGTCAACGGCAAAGTCATCGCCTCGCTGTCGGTGGACATCAACCTCAACAGCCTGCAGGCGATCAGCCAGGGCGCGAGCAAAAAACTCTACGACGGCCAGACCGCCGTGAGCATCATCAGCCCCACTGGCCTGCTCGCCGGTTACAGCCCGGATGCGAGCAAACTGAGCAAGCGCCTGGATGCCGTAGACACCGTCAGCGGCGCCGAACTGCTGCGTCAACTTGCGGCCAGCAGCAGCGTCAGCAGCCTGCACAGCAACGGCCAGTTGAAAGTGCTGTCGCCGTTCCAGCCGATCCCCGGCGGCCCGTCGTGGGGCGTGTTGCTCGACGTGCCGGAAAAGGTGCTGGTCAGCCGCGCCGAAGCGCTCAAACAGCAACTGGATGCGAGCAACAACTCGGGCACATTGATCGAACTGAGCCTCGGCGTGCTCGCGGCGTTGGTCGGCCTGCTGCTGGTGTGGCTGATGGCGCGCAGCGTGACCAAACCGATCCTCGGCGTCGCGCATATGCTCGAAGACATTGCCAGCGGCGAAGGCGATCTGACCCGCCGTCTGGCGTATGACAAGCAGGATGAACTCGGTCAACTGGCCGGCTGGTTCAACAAGTTCCTCGACAAGCTGCAGCCGATCATCGCCGAAGTGAAACGCTCGGTGCAGGACGCGCGCAACACCGCCGACCAGTCCTCGGCCATCGCCACCCAGACCAGCGCCGGCATGGAGCAGCAATACCGTCAGGTCGATCAGGTCGCCACCGCCTCTCACGAAATGAGCGCCACCGCGCAGGACGTCGCACGCAGTGCTGCGCAAGCCGCCGAAGCGGCCAAGGACGCCGACCGCGCCACCCGCCAGGGCCTGACCGTGATCGACCGCACCACCGCGAGCATCGACACCCTCGCCGCCGACATGAGCGCGGCGATGGTGCAGGTCGAAGGCCTGGCCGCCAACAGCGAGAAGATCGGCACCGTGCTGGAAACCATCCGTGCCATCGCCGAACAGACCAACCTGCTGGCCCTCAACGCGGCGATCGAAGCCGCGCGTGCCGGTGAAGCCGGGCGCGGTTTTGCCGTGGTCGCCGACGAAGTGCGCAACCTCGCCCGCCGCACGCAGGAGTCGGTGGAAGAAACCCGTCAGGTCATCGAGCAATTGCAGACCGGTACCCAGGATGTGGTCGGGTCGATGGGCAACAGCCATCGTCAGGCGCAGGGCAGTGTCGAACAGGTCGGGCAAGCGGTGACCGCACTGCGCCAGATCGGCGATGCGGTGACGGTGATCAGCGATATGAACCTGCAGATCGCCAGCGCGGCGGAAGAGCAAAGCGCGGTGGCCGAGGAGATCAACAACAACGTGGCGACCATTCGCGACGTGACTGAATCGCTGTCCGGACAGGCCAATGAGTCGGCACGGGTGAGCCAGTCGCTGAACAGCCTGGCGAATCAGCAGCAGAGTCTGATGGATCAGTTCCGGGTCTGAAAACCACACCCTCCCCTGTAGGAGCTGCCGAAGGTTGCGATCTTTTGAGCTTGGTTTTTAAAAAATCAAAGTCAAAAGATCGCAGCCTTCGGCAACTCCTACAGGGTTTTTTGTGGGGAACCGGGTTAGCGTTTTGGCAATTCGATCACTACCTTCAACCCGCCCCACTCGCTCTCGCCCAGCACCAGCAACCCGCCCCACGTTTCGACGATATCGCGCACAATCCCCAGCCCCAGGCCATGCCCGTCAGTCTGCTCGTCGAGCCGCGTGCCACGGCTGAACACCTGCGTGCGTTGCTCTTCAGGAATCCCCGGGCCGTCATCTTCAACGCTCAGGGCGAAGCCGTCCGTTCGCTCGATCACACTCAGGCGCACCTCGGCATCCGCCCATTTGCAGGCGTTGTCCAGCAGGTTGCCGAGCAGCTCCAGCAAGTCCTCGCGATCCCACGGCAGTTGCAGCCCCGGCGGCGCGACGTAGCTCAGTGCCAGATGCTCGCCGTGGATCATGTTCAGCGTTGCCAGCAATCCCGGCAGTTCCGCATCGCAATCAAACAGCGCACCCGGCAGCGCATCACCGGATAACCGTGCGCGATTGAGCTCACGATTGAGCCGCTGTTGCACCTGTTCCAGTTGCTCCTTGAGGATTCGGCGCAGCTCCGGGTGGGCATCGAGTTTCTCGCTCGACGCCAGACTCAGTAGCACCGCCAACGGCGTTTTCAGCGCATGCCCCAGATTGCCCAGCGCATTGCGTGAACGCTTGAGGCTGTCTTCGGTGTGCGCCAGCAAATGGTTGATCTGCGCCACCAGCGGCTCCAGTTCCACCGGCACCTGATCGTCCAGTTGCGAACGCTGGCCCTGCTGCAACTGGGCGATCTGCTCGCGCGCGCGTTCCAGCGGCTTCAACGCGCGCCGCACCGTCAGCCGTTGCAGCAGCAGAATCAGCAGCAAACCGGCCAGGCCCAGCCCGAGGCCGATCTGGCGCATGCGCTGGAAACTCTCGCGCACCGGAGTGTAATCCTGGGCGACGCTGATCGAGATAGATTGCCCCAGACGTCGATAGTCCGAGCGCAATACCAGCAACTGCTGACCGTCCGGCCCCAGTTGCAGGTTGCTGTGCAGACCCGGGTGCTCCAGCAGTGGCAGATCCTGATCCCACAGCGAACGCGAGCGCCAGTGGCTGTCGGCAAAATCGATGCGGAAGTAATGCCCGGAAAACGGTCGCTGATAGGCCGGCGACAAGTGCCGCTCGTCCAGCTGCAACCCTTGCGGGCCACGCACCAGCGCCACCAGCAGGCTTTCACTGTCGTTGCGCAGGCCCGCTTCGAGATAACGCTGCAAACCGACTTCGAACAACCACAGACTGGTTTGCGCCAGCACCAGGCCGACGATCACCATCACGCTGATCAACCCGAGGCTCAAGCGGCGCTGGATCGACCTCACGAAGCTTGCCCGCCAAACAGGTAACCCTGGCCGCGACGGGTTTCGATCACCGCTTTGCCGAGTTTGCGCCGCAGGTGGTTGACGTGAACTTCGAGGACGTTGGAATCACGCTCGGTCTCGCCGTCGTAGAGGTGCTCGGCGAGGTGGGTTTTCGACAGGATCTGTTCCGGGTGCAGCATGAAATAGCGCAGCAGGCGGAATTCGGCGGCGGTCAGCTGAATCTCGCTGCCGTCGCGAATCACGCACTGGCGCCCTTCGTCCAGATGCAGGCCGGCGGCCTTGAGCGTTGGCTGATTGGCCTGGCCCTTGGAGCGGCGCAGCAACGACTGCACCCGCAGGTGCAGCTCTTCGGGGTGGAACGGTTTGGTCAGGTAATCGTCGGCGCCAGCCTTCAGGCCTTCGATGCGCTCAGCCCAGGAATCGCGGGCGGTGAGGATCAGCACCGGGGTCGACAGGCCACCGCCGCGCCATTGCGCCAGCACCTCCAGCCCGGGAACGCCGGGCAGGCCGAGGTCGAGAATGATCAGGTCATACGGCTCGCTGCTACCCTGATAGACCGCATCGCGGCCGTCTGCCAGCCAGTCCACCGCGTAGCCTTGGCGCTGCAGGCCGGCGATCAGTTCGTCAGCCAGCGGCACGTGGTCTTCCACCAGAAGCAAACGCATCGGTCAATCTTCCTTGTCTTTGAGCAGTTCGCCGCTGTCGGCCTTCAGGTGCAGCTCGCGCGCCACGCCCTCGACCGTCAGCAGTTCGACTTCGTAAACATAGACGTCGTGCTTTTCCTCCAGCTCGACTTCCAGCAGTTTGGCCCCCGGATAGCGATCCAGCGCCTGTTGCAGCACCTGCTCCAGCGGCAGGATCACCCCCTGCTGACGCAGACGCAGTGCTTCATCGGGGCCAAGATCACGGGCCACCGCCACCGAGCAGAATGCCAATAGCACCAGGGCCAGTCGGCTACCGGTGCGTGGCTGTAACAAATACGGCTTCATTAAGTATCCTGATGATCCTTGAGCACTTGCCCACTGACCGCGTCCAGTTCCAGGTCCCACTCCAGCCCTTGCGGATCACGCATTTCGACCTGGTAGACGTACTTGCCGTACTGCTCTTCCAGCTCGGTATCGGTGATGGTCGAGCCCGGATGTCTGGCCAGCGCCGTGGCGTTGAGCTTCTCGAAGGAGACGATAGTACCAGCGTCGCGCAGGCGCAGGGCTTCATCGGGGCCAAGATCGCGAGCGTGGGCGAGGCTGGCGGTCAGGCCGATGATCGAGGCAATGGACAGGGCAGTCAGGGTTTTCATGGGTGTCTCCGTATTTTTATGTGCTGCTACGGTGGGCACCTTAGCGGGAGCAACTTAACTGAAACTGAATTGCCATCATTGCCCTGTAGGAGCTGCCGCAGGCTCGGGCCGCGATCGGACGATCTTTTGACTTTTAGAGGGCAAGATCAAAAGATCGTCCGAACGCGGCCCGAGCCTGCGGCAGCTCCTACAGAGTTCGGTAACATGTGCTTATAATTGTTCGCTTGCTAACGATCGAGACCGGTATGACCGCCATCCACATCAAGTTCCCCGCCCTCACCCTCAAGGCCGGCCCTCGGGCCATGGCACGCATTCGTGCCCAAGGGCTGAACGCCGCCGACGTCGGCACCCTGCCCGGTGCCGCCGGCGGGCCGAAGGCTTTGGGGATTCAAGGGCTGGACCTGGCGTTGTTCGGCGAATGGCTGCCGAGCGCGCCGCGTGAGCGCTCGCTGATCGGTGCGTCGGTCGGCTCCTGGCGCTTCGCCAGCACCTGCCTGCCGGACGCCGCCGAAGGCATCCGCCGCCTCGGCCAGCTCTACGCCGAGCAGAACTTCAACAAAGGCGTGACCATGGCCGAGATCAGCCAGAGCTCGCAGCGCATGCTCAATGACCTGCTCGACGGCCGCGACGCCAGCATCCTCGAGAACGCCGACTACCGCCTGAACATCATGGTGGTGAAAAGCCACGGGCGACTGGCCGATGATCATCGCGGCCGCCTCGGTCTGGCGCTGGGTTCGGTAATCGCCGATAACCTGCGCGGTCGCGCACGGCTGTCGCGGCACTTCGAACGGCTGATCATTCACGACCCGCGCCTCGCCCCGCCGTTGAATGCGCTGAATGACTTTCCGTCGCGCTTCGTCGCCCTCAATGCCGGCAACCTGCGTCAGGCGCTGCTGGCCTCGGGGTCGATTCCGATGGTCATGGAAGGCGTGCGCGACCTGCCGGGCGCCGGGGCCGGCACGTTCCGCGACGGCGGCCTGCTCGACTACCACCTCGACCTGCCCTACAGCGGCGACGGCATCGTGCTCTATCCGCACTTCACCGACCGGGTGATCCCCGGCTGGTTCGACAAGACCCTGCCGTGGCGCCGCGCTTCGGTCGAGCGCTTGCAGGACGTGCTGTTGCTCGCGCCATCAAAGGAATATCTGGCGCGCCTGCCCTACGGCAAACTCCCCGACCGTAACGACTTCAAGCGCTTCATGGGCGATGCGCCGAGCCGGCAGAAATACTGGCACGCGGCGATGGACGAGAGCCGCCGGCTGGGCGACGAGTTTCTCGAACTGACCGCCAACGGTCGCCTCGCCGAGCGCTTGCTGACCCTTTAGTCAGTGTTTTCCCGCATCGCCAAACACAAGCTGGTAAACTCGCCGCCTGCCCGAATCGCTGCGGCGAACGCCACCTGAACAGAGCCGAAAATACTGTGGAAATCTTCAAGGAATTTACATTCGAATCCGCCCACCGCCTGCCGCACGTACCGGACGGCCACAAGTGCGGGCGTCTGCACGGTCACTCGTTCAAAGTGGCGATTCATTTGAGCGGCGACCTCGATCCGCACACCGGCTGGATCCGTGATTTTTCCGAGATCAAGGCGATTTTCAAGCCGCTGTACGAGCGTCTGGACCACAACTACCTGAACGACATTCCCGGCCTGGAAAACCCGACCAGCGAAGTGCTGGCCAAATTCATCTGGAATGAACTGAAGCCACTGCTGCCGGAACTCAGCGCGATCCGCATTCACGAGACCTGCACCAGCGGTTGCATTTATCGCGGCGAATGATCCAAACAAATCCCTGTGTAGGAGCTGCCGCAGGCTGCGATCTTTTGATCTTGTTTTCTAAGATCAAGATCAAAAGATCGCAGCCTGCGGCAGCTCCTACAGGGGGGATCTTTGTTAACAGCCTTCACGCCTGTTTTTTTATGCCTATGCTTTTTGGCTCAAACCCGCCAAGAGGACAGGCCGATGACGGACTGGCTGCTGGATCAGGTCTTCGATTTCAACGGGCACCCGGTGCGCCACGCTGTGCGCGGTGACGGCCCGCCGCTGGTGTTCGTGCATGGCACACCGTTTTCATCGTATGTGTGGCACCGCATCGCGCCGTATTTCTTCGCCAGTCACCGGGTGCATTATTTCGACCTTCTGGGTTACGGGCGCTCTGCACAACCGGATGCCGATGTTTCCCTCGGCGTGCAGAATCAACTGCTCTCGCAGTTGCTCGATCACTGGAATATCCAGCGCCCGGACGTGGTCGCCCACGACTTCGGCGGCGCCACCGCGTTGCGCGCGCACCTGCTCGATGGCAAGGACTACCGCAGCCTCACGCTGATCGACCCGGTGGCGCTGACGCCCTGGGGGTCGCCGTTCGTGCAGCACGTGCGCCAGCATGAAGCGGCGTTCAGCGGCCTGCCGGATTACATTCAGCGCGCCATCGTCCCGACCTACATTCGCGGGGCGATTCACCGCGACATCCCCGATGCTGAGCTCGCGCCCTACGTGCAACCGTGGCTCGGTGATCCGGGGCAAGCGGCGTTCTATCGGCAGATCGCGCAGATGGACGAGCGCTACACCCGCGAGGCCGAACCGCTGTACCCGAGCATCCGCTGCCCGGTGCAGATTCTCTGGGGCGAAGCGGATCAATGGATTCCCATCGAGCGCGGCCGGGCGTTGCACAAGATGATTCCCGGTTCGCAATTTCACCCAATCGCCAACGCCGGCCACCTCGTCCAGGAAGACGCCCCGGAAGCCATCGTTGCTGCCCTGCTGCGCTTCCTCTGCCCCACATAAAGCCCCCTGTAGGAGCTGCCGCAGGCTGCGATCTTTTGATCTTGTTTTTTAAAATCAAAGTCAAAAGATCGCAGCCTACGGCAGCTCCTACATTGGGCTTCGGTGCGTTCAGGTGCACCGTTTTCGCGCCGAATATCACCACCTCGTCTATACCTACGCGCAATGCCGTCGCTTGGCACGACCACTGCAACCCACACCGCGTCCCCCCTCTTCAGCAAGGAACGCCCCATGACGCAGACCGATCCCGGCAACGACTACCCCCTCAGCGAAGTGCCGATGCATGCACGCAAAGGCCTGGCCTCGACAGCCATGGTGCTGCTGGGCTTCACCTTCTTCACCGCAACCATGTTTGCCGGCGGCAAGCTCGGCGTGGCGTTCAGTTTTGCCGAGATGATGGCGGTGATTATCGTCGGCAATCTGCTGCTCGGGTTGTACGCGGCAGGGCTGGGTTATATCGCCTTCAAGAGCGGGCTTAATTCGGTGCTGATGGGGCGCTTCTGTTTTGGTGAAGTCGGCAGCAAGCTCAGCGACCTGATCCTCGGCTTCACCCAGATCGGCTGGTACGCCTGGGGCACTGCGACCGCCGCCGTGGTGCTCGGCAAATACTTTGATCTGGATGAGGGCACCGTGCTCGGTCTGATGGTGCTGTTCGGTCTGGTGTTCTGCGCCACGGCGTATGTCGGTTATCGCGGCCTGGAGATTCTGTCGTACATCGCGGTGCCAGCGATGATGTTGCTGCTGATGCTGTCGATGTGGGTCGCGACCGTGAAAGTCGGTGGCCTCGAAGGTTTGCTCAGCGTGGTGCCGACGGGTTCGCTGGACTGGTCGACCGCGATCACGCTGGTGTTCGGCACCTTTGTCAGCGGCGCGACCCAGGCGACCAACTGGACCCGCTTCTCACGCTCGGCACGGGTTGCCGTGCTGGCCAGCCTGATCGGATTTTTCATCGGCAATGGCCTGATGGTGCTGATCGGCGCCTACGGTGCGATCGTCTATCAGCAGCCCGACGTGGTTGAAGTGTTGCTGCTGCAAGGTTTCGCCATGGCCGCGATGGCGATGTTGCTGCTGAACATCTGGAGCACCCAGGACAACACCATCTACAACTTCGCCGTCGCCGGCTGCAACCTGCTGCGCACCGGCCGGCGCAAGACCGTGACCCTGGCCGGCGCGGTGATCGGTACCCTGCTCGCCCTGCTGGGCATGTACGACATGCTCGTGCCGTACCTGATTCTGCTGGGCACGGTGATTCCGCCGATTGGCGGGGTGATCATGGCCGACTTTTTCTTCCGCTGGCGCGGGCGCTATCCGCGTCTGGCCGACGCACGGCTGCCGGCGTTCAACTGGCCGGGGCTGGGGGCTTACGCGGTCGGCACACTCGCTGCGTTCCATTCGCCGTGGGTCGCGCCGCTGGTAGGAATTGCCGCCGCCGCGCTAACGTATGTCATCGTCACCGGCCTGCTCGGCGCCCGTCGCTCCAGCGCGCCACTACCAGACCTATAAGAAGGATTCGCCTGATGCACATCATCAACGCCCGACTGCGCAACCAGGAAGGTTTGCACGAACTGCACTTGGAAGACGGTCTGATCCGCAGCATCGGCCGCCAGACCGAAGCCCCGACCCTCAACCCCGGCGACCTCGACGCCGGCGGCAATCTGGTAGTGCCGCCCTTCGTCGAGCCGCACATCCACCTCGACGCCACCTTCACCGCCGGCGAGCCGCGCTGGAACATGAGCGGCACGCTGTTCGAAGGCATCGAGTGCTGGGGCGAGCGCAAGGTCACCATCACCGAAGAAGACACCAAAACCCGCGCCAAAAAGACCATCCAGGCCCTGGCCGCTCACGGCATTCAGCACGTGCGCACCCACGTCGACGTTACCGACCCGCAACTCACCGCACTCAAGGCGATGCTCGAAGTCCGCGAAGAAACCCGGCACCTGATCGACCTGCAAATCGTCGCGTTCCCGCAGGAAGGCATCGAGTCGTTCCGCAACGGTCGCGAGCTGATGGAAGAAGCGATTCGCATGGGCGCCGACGTGGTTGGCGGCATTCCACATTTCGAGTACACCCGTGATCAGGGCGTCAGTTCGGTGAAGTTTCTGATGGATCTGGCCGAGCGCACCGGGTGCCTGGTGGATGTGCATTGCGACGAGACCGACGACCCGCACTCACGCTTTCTCGAAGTGCTCGCCGAAGAGGCACGCAGCCGCGACATGGGCGCGCGGGTCACGGCCAGCCACACCACGGCAATGGGTTCTTACGACAACGCTTACTGCGCCAAACTGTTCCGCCTGCTCGGACATTCCGGGATCAGTTTCGTTTCGTGCCCGACCGAAAGCATTCACTTGCAGGGGCGCTTCGACAACTTTCCGAAACGCCGTGGTGTAACCCGTGTGAATGAATTGCTCGAAGCCGGGATGAACGTGTGCTTCGGCCAGGACTCGATCGTCGATCCGTGGTATCCGCTGGGCAACGGCAACATCCTGCGCGTGCTTGAGGCCGGGTTGCACATTTGCCATATGCTCGGCTATCGCAACCTGCAGAATGCGCTGGATCTGGTCACCGACAACAGCGCCAAGGCCATGCACCTGGGTGAGCGTTACGGCCTGGAACAGGGGCGTCCGGCGAACCTGCTGATTCTGTCGGCGGACAGCGATTACGAAGTGATCCGCAGCCAGGGCCTGCCGCTGTATTCGATTCGTGGCGGCAAGGTGCTGATGCAGCGGCAGATGCCGGTGGTGGAGTTCAGCGGCGGACATATCTGAAATGGTTGTCAGGCTGATGGCCTCATCGCTGGCAAGCCAGCTCCCACAGTATTCAGCAGTGAACGCGTGATTTGTGTTCACCATATAACTCTGTGGGAGCTGGCTTGCCAGCGAAGGCGTTAGCCGGTTCAGCCGATCATTCGCGCCGTACCAAACAGCCTGACCCGCACCAATTCGCCCTGCTCTTCTTCAAGCAACACCGGCGCCGTCCCGCCCGGCATGACGACGTGCACTTCGCCGCTCGCCACCCAACCCACCGCCCATGCTGCGCAGGCCACCGCACTGGCACTGGTGCCTGAAGACGCCGTCGGCCCTTCGCCACGCTCGAACACGCGGGCGACGATGCGCTGCGCTGACTCAAGCGCGGCCCATTGCAGGTTGACGCCCGCCGGGCATGGCAATCCGGCGCCAGTCGGCATGGCGTAGGCGATTCGGGTCAGGCCTTCAGCCCAGGGCGATTCGCGCATTTTTGAGTTGCCCGGCAGTTGGGCAACGTCGGTCAACAACGTCACGCAATGCGGGTTGCCGATACGCACGAACTGGCTGTGCTGCCACGCGGGATCGAGCTGCGCCAAGGGTTTTACATGGCTCACTTCATGACCATTGAATTCGCGGCTTTCAACATTCCGGGCGGTCACCGCTGAAGGCCCGAAGCCCGGTTGACCGAGATTCAGCCAGAAGCCGATAACACCATCGACTGCAGCTGGTTTCACCGAAGTTTCCACTGCGTCGCCCTTGTCGTGATGCACTCGCAGCGCCACCCCTTCCGCCGGCATCAGCCCCTGCTCCAGCAACGACTGGGAAAAGATCGTCAGGCCATTGCCGCTGCGCTCGGCCAAGGTGCCATCGGTATTGACGATCAACACATCAAATGGCGCCACCGGCTGAAACGGGCCGATCAACAGACCATCGCTGCGATGCGATTTGCTCCCCGCTGGACGCTGCCCTTCGGGCCAGTCGCAGCACAGCGCAATGGCTGCGCGACTCCATGCCGGTCTCGACACAGCACACTGCGCGGCATCGTTCGGCAAATCGATCCCCAGCTCGCGAAGCCTCTGCGGCGAAACCACCCCGTAAATATTGCCCCGCGCATCGTAGAACTGCGTCATCACCGGCCTCACTCACCTTGTCGAAGCCATCACTGTAAACCGCGATCCCCTGTAGGAGTGAGCCTGCTCGCGAAAGCGGTTTGTCAGCCGTCATATTCATTGCCTGAACCACCGCAATCGCGGGCAAGCCCGCTCCCACAGGGTTCTGCACAGCACGGGCAGTTGTGAACACCGGTCATCCAATGTGGGAGCGAGCTTGCTCGCGAAAGCGGCGTGTCAGTCGCCATATTCATTGCCTGGTACACCGCAATCGCGGGCAAGCTCGCTGCCACAGGTTAGGATGTCGATTGCACCGCCCCGAGACCTGCGATCGAACCTCGACGCGCTATCACTGTCATTCGGGGACGCGACGTTTTTTGCCAAGGATCGATATGACCAGCCTCAACCCCCAAGACACCTTCGTCCCCGGACGCCTGCAACAGATGTCGACGCGCATCGCTTTTTTCATCGCCGGCCTCGGGATTGCCGCGTGGGCGCCGCTGGTGCCGTACGCCAAAGCCCGCGCCGGGCTCGATGAAGGCACGCTGGGCCTGTTGCTGTTGTGCCTGGGAGTCGGCTCGATTCTGGCGATGCCGCTGGCGGGGATTCTCGCCACGCGCTTTGGCTGTCGCAAAGTCGCCACCGGCGGCACCCTGCTGATTTGCGCGGCGCTGCCATTGCTGGCAACGGTGTCGTCGATACCGGCGCTGATCGCCGCGCTGTTCATGTTCGGCGCCGGGCTCGGCACGGTGGACTCGACCGTGAACCTGCAAGCGGTGATTGTCGAGCGGGCCAGCGGCAAAAATATGATGTCGGGGTTTCATGGCCTGTTCAGCCTTGGCGGAATTGTCGGCGCAGCGGGTGTCAGTGCCCTGCTCGGCCTCGGGCTGACGCCGCTGGCGGCGATGCTGGTGGTGGTGGCGGTGTTGATCGGTGCGCTGTTCAAAGCGGTGCCGCACATGTTGCCGTACGGCAGTGAAAGTTCCGGGCCGGCGTTCGCGATTCCCCACGGCATTGTGCTGTTCATCGGCGGGATGTGCTTCATCGTGTTCCTCACCGAAGGCGCGGCGCTGGACTGGAGCGCGGTGTTCCTCGCGCAGGAACGCGGGATCGACACGGCGTATGCGGGTTTGGGTTACGCCGCATTTGCCCTGACCATGACGGCCGGACGCTTGCTGGGTGACCGGATCGTGCGCAGTGTCGGCGCCACGCGGGTCATTCTGTTCGGCGGGCTGTTGGCGGCGGCAGGTCTGTTTCTGGCGACCTTCGCCCCGAGCTGGGAAGCGGCGCTGCTGGGTTATGCGCTGGTCGGCGCCGGCTGTTCGAACATCGTGCCGGTGCTGTACACGGCGGTGGGCAAGCAGACGGTGATGCCGGAAAGCATCGCGGTGCCGGCAATCACCACCCTGGGTTACGCGGGGATTCTGGCGGGGCCGGCGGTGATCGGCTTTGTTGCGCATGCCAGCAGTCTGAGTTTTGCTTTCGGGTTGATGGCAGTGCTGTTGGTGGCAGTCGCCATCGGCGGCAAAGTCCTCAAGGTCTGAACCCCATCATTGTGGCGAGGGAGCTTGCTCCCGCCGGGTTGCGAAGCGACCCCAAAAAATCGGGCCTGCTGCGCAGTCCAGCGGGAGCAAGCTCCCTCGCCACAGGGTCAGGCGTCATCAAAAACCGACGCTGGCCTGTACAAAGAACGTGCGCGGTGCGCCCACATACATCCCCGAATTGTTGTCGCTGGAGCGGGTGAAATACTGCTTGTCGAAGACATTTTTCACCCCAGCGCCGAGCTTCAGGTTCGACACCTGCGGCCCGAAGTCATACCCGCCGCGCACGTTCCAGGTCACGTAACCCGGAATGTCGCCGTACTGTCCGTCGGCCGTGCCTTCGGTGATGTAGTTGCCGTTGAAGCTGCCATCGGCGTTGACTCCGGTGCCCGGCGAGCGCTGTTTCGACTGGGCGAAACCGTCGATGTTGTACGTCCAGCGATTGATGTCGTAACGCAGCCCCACGGTCGCCACCTGCCGCGAATAGAACGGCAGATCACGGCCCTTGAAGCCCGGAATCTCGCCTTCGTAGGTGGCGCGGGTGTAGGTGAAACCGGCGTTGGCGGTCAGACCGTCGAGACGCGGATCGAGCGCCGCCATGTCGTAATGCACCGATGCTTCGATGCCCTGGTGCTTGGTCGCGCCGAGGTTGGTCCAGCCGACATCGTTGCTGATGTATTGCAGCTCGTCATCGAAGTCGATGTAGAACAGCGTCACTTCCCCGCCCCACACGTCATCGTTGTAGCGCGTACCGATCTCGTAGGTCTTGGCTTTTTCCGGTTCCAGGCCGTTGGCGGTCTGGTCACCCGAACCGCCCTGGCCGAGCTGGAAATATTGCAGGCTGCCGAACGAGGTTTCGTAGTTGGCGAACAGTTTCCACGCGTCCGACAGGTGATACATCACGCTCAGCGCCGGCAGCGGCTCGTTGCTTTCGATGCTGCGGTTTTTCTCCGGCACGCGTTTGCCTGCGGTGTCGAGTACGGCGCGGTCGTGCCAGTCGGTGCTGATGTGCTCGAAGCGAATGCCCGGGGTGATGGTCCAGTTGCCGACGTCGATCTTGTTGTCGACATACACCGAGTTGGCCTCGGTGCCGCCGGTGCGGTCCTGGAACACATGGCCGTCGGACGTCGGCGTGACCACCGGCTGATTGTTGACCAGCGCCAAACGGCTCGACTGTTCGTGCATCGCCTCTTTCAGGTAGCGATAACCGACGCTGACTTCCTGCGTGGTCGGGCCGACGTCAAAGACCCGCGACACACGCGGCTCGACGCCGAGGGTGTAGTAGGAACGCGGGTACGAGCTGAGGGTTTTCTGATCGCGGGCGGCGATGGTGCTGCCGCGAAAGCTGTCGGTGTAGTAGGTCAGAATTTCCGCCTGAGTGCGCTCGTCGATCTGGCGGATCCACTTGAACGACACGTCTTTGCGCCGGCCGCTGAAATTGTCGTAATCGCGCACCGAGTCGTACGGCTTGTCATCGTACTGCTTCTGCGTCAGGCCGCCGGGCATGTCGGCACTGGCGTCGTAGTAGTGGAAGTTGAGGCTGAAGTCGTCCTGATCGGTCGGCGCCCAGTGGGTCTTGAGCAGCACGTCGTCGATGTCGTTACCGTTGTTGCGCTCACGGTAACCGTTGCCATTGACCCCGGAATATAAAAGCGCCACGCCCATGCCGTTGTCGGCAGTGCCGCCGAGAAACGCCGTGTCGATGTGCTTCCAGCCGCCGTAGCGGGTGGTTTCCAGGGTGGTGCCGATTTCCCCGGTGGCTTTTTCCGGGATGGCGCGGGTGACGAAGTTGATCACCCCGCCGACATTCTGTGGCCCGTACCGCACGGAACCGGCGCCGCGAACCACGTCGATGCTGTCGAGGTTGCCCGAGGAAATCGGTGCCATCGACAACTGCGGTTGACCGTACGGCGCAAACGCAGCGGGCACGCCGTCGATCAGTACCGTTGAGCGTGGCGACAGGCGCGAAGTCAGGCCCCGCACGCCAACGTTCAGCGCAATGTCGCTGCCGCCGGTGCCGTTGGAGTCCTGCACCTGCACGCCCGGCACGCGCTTGAGCACATCACTGACGTTCATTGCACCCTGCTCGACCATGGCCTCGCGGCGGATCACCGTACGTGCGCCCGGGTGGTTCTGCACCACTGCAGCGTCGGCGTCGCCGAGCCAGTCGCCGACCACTTTGATGTCGGTCACGCCCAGTTCCAGTGGACCGTTGGCAGCGGAGGTCGCCGCTGGTGACAGGGTCACCGAGCCCTCGTTGATCTGATAATCCAGGCCACTGCCCTGCAACAATTGGCGCAGAGCCTGCTCCGGGGAAATATCGCCATCGACGGCCGGAGCCTGTTTACCGGCCACCAGCTCCGGACTGAAAAACACTTGCAGCGACGTTTGCTGGCCCAGTTCGCTCAGGGCCTGGCCCAGCGGCTGGGCGCGGATATGAATGGCGTCGGCGGCATACGCCAGTGGCATGGCAGCGTTGACCGCCAGCGCCAGGGCCAGCGGTAACCAAGGGGATTTTTTGTTGTTGGCTGAGGTGTTTTTCACGTCGAACGTAGTCCTGTGGATCGCAAGAGTGTGCGTCTGTTAATGCAAACCAGTTGCAGTTGAACAGGAAGACGATGAACTCGAAAAAAACCTGAATTTTATTTTGAAATTATTTCCTGACTGCCATTGGCATGGGTGCGAACGGCCACCGGCAGGATGTTTGGCAGGGCCTTGAGCAAGGCGTCGGTGTTGTCGGATTTGAACACGCTGGTCAGGCGCAGACTGGCCACGGCCGGGTTGCTGACCGTCAGTGGCTTGTCGCGATAACGCGAAACTTCCGCCGCCACTTCGCTGAGGCTGGCGTTGTTGAATACCAGTTTGCCGCCGCGCCACGCCGTCAATTCGGCGGGGTTGACCGCGTAGGCGGCAGCGACTTTGCCCTCGGCATCGACATGGGTGCCGAGGCCTGCGGTCAGGTTGATGAATTGGTCGTCCGGCGCAGTGCGCCCCTGCACCTTGACCGTGCCCTGTTCCACCGCGACCCGGGTTTGCGTGACATCGCGGCGCACGTCGAACCGCGTACCGGTTACGGTGATCTTGCCACTGCCGGCCTCGACCACGAACGGGCGCGCGGTGTCGTGCTGAACGCTGAACATCGCCTCGCCTTCACTCAATTCGATGAGCCGCCGATCCTTCTCAAAACGCACCTGCAGACGACTGCGGCTGTTCAGGTCGATCACCGATCCGTCCGGCAGCGCCACATGTTTGCGCTCACCCAGCGCCGTCGCGAACTCGGCGTTGTAGCCGTCCGGGTGATTCAAGCCACTGAACAAACCGAGGCCGAGCGCCACCGCCAGCACACTGGCCGCCACCGCATAGCGCAGCAGTGGGCGACGTTCGCGTCGGGCCGGCGAGGTTTCGACGAGGGCCTTGAGACGTGGCGCCGGCAGTAGATCCGCCGCCGTCCACAGGCCCTGCAGCAACTGGAATTCCTCACGATGTTGCGGATGCTGGTTCAGCCAAGTGTCGAAGCGCTGCTGTTCGTCGGCGCTGATCAGCGGCTCCTGCAGACGCACAAACCAGCGTGCCGCTTCATCGCGCACCGTTGTTTGCCCGCACGCGCAATCACGGGTATCCATCATGGAATGTCCTGTCGGGCTGGGGATGAAAAGCGGTGGCCGCTCATGACTGCATGCCGTCGAGACGATCGCGCAAGTGGCGCAAGGTGCGGATCATATACTTTTCGACCATATTTCTGGACAGCCCCAGGCGCTCAGCGATTTCCGCCTGGGTCAGCCCTTCGATCTTCTGCCAGACGAAAATCTTCCGGCAGTTGAGCGGCAGTTCCTGCAGCGCCCGTTCGATGGAGTCGGCCAACTGGATCGCCTGCATGTAATGCTCCGGGTCGCCGGTGGACGACACACTGTGATCGATCGCCTGCGACTCCATGGCTTCCCGCCGATCCTCACGCCGATAACCGTCGACCGCAATATTGCGTGCGGTCTGGTGCAGATACGCCCGTGGCTGCTGCACCGCCGCCGAATCGGATTCGAGCACCCGCACAAAGGTGTCGTGCGCCAGATCCTCGGCCTGCGCACGATTGCGCAGGCGCCGGGTCCAGGTGCCGATCAACTCTTCGTAATGCTCGAAAAAGCCGGGTCTGCGGGGCAGCATGGGGTTCATGACGGCGTGCTGTGGAAAGGGGTTCGAATAGTAATGGTTCCTATTAAGCCGGGCAATTCATTCCTTGGAACGCTCCGCCGTTCATCTCCAGATCATCGTGCTTTGGCAATCACCTCACTCATGTATTGATGCAGATCGCGAAAATCCTGAACACTCCAGGCATGCGGCGCGATCTTCACGCCGTTATCCCGCAAGGTTTTTGGAATCAGATTTCCATTGGGACGAAGGATGATCGAGGACACGATGACGCCCGGATAATCCTTCAGGCGTTTCTTGAAGGTGGCTGTTGTCAGGTCAGGTGTCGGCGGATTGCTTTTATTGGCCAATGGCCCGGTTGCCTTGATGTCGGCGCCGTGGCACACGGCACAGCGCTGGACATAAAGATTTTTGCCGTTGGCATTTTCCGCAACGGACAGCGAGGTCTGAATGACTGATAACAAAGCGAATAAGGCGATGAGGGTTGTTTTCATTTTTATAGAGGGTCAGAAGCTGAAACGGACGGCGCACAGCTAAGCACACATCAGGAAGCCAATTTCCACGTATCGAGAAATTGCCAGGCAGCGACCCACGTCGTCGAGTTTTTCGCAGCCGTCCCGCCTATTGTGTAAAATGCCGCCCGGGTGCCACCGCAACAACGCGGCAGGGCAGGTTTAATTCAGCGCAGGTCGGGCCGCCGCGCGGAGTTGCTGTGCCTATGAGCCACGATCCGTCACGCCTGCAGACTGCCCCTGCCCGCCAGGAGTCGCCTTCTGCCCTGGCCTTTCTCTCGCGATTTTTCGCCGCCGAATCCGCCGGTGGCCTGATTCTGATGGCCGCTGCCCTGGCTGCGCTGCTGGTCGCCAACTCGCCGTGGGCGGCCACGTACTTCTCGACTCTGCACATCAAAGTCGCCGGTCTGTCGATCGAGCACTGGGTGAATGACGGCCTGATGGCGATCTTCTTCATGCTGGTGGGTCTGGAGATCAAGCGCGAGATGCTCGCCGGGCAGTTGTCGAGCTGGGGTCAGCGTGCGCTGCCGGGCTTCGCCGCGCTGGGCGGGATGCTGGTCCCGGCCCTGATCTACGTCGCGATCAACTGGGGCAATCCGCAGACCCTCAGCGGTTGGGCGATTCCTGCCGCCACCGACATTGCCTTTGCCTTGGGCGTGCTGTCGCTGCTGGGCAAACGGGTACCGGTTTCGCTGAAGATCTTCCTCTCGGCGCTGGCCATCCTCGATGATCTGGGCGCGGTGGTGATCATCGCGATTTTCTACACCAGCGGGCTGTCGGTGAGCATGCTGCTGGCGTCGCTGGCGGTGATTGCACTGCTGGTGATCCTCAACCGTTGCGGCGTCAGAAAGCTGTGGCCGTACCTGATCGCCGGCGCCTTCCTGTGGTTCTTCATGCTGCAATCGGGGATTCACGCGACCCTCGCCGGGGTGATTCTGGCCCTGTGCATTCCGCTGGGTAACCCGGAAGACGAGCACAATTCGCCGCTGCTCTACCTCGAAGAAAAAATGCACCCGTGGGTGGCGTTCGCCGTGGTACCGATTTTCGGCTTCGCCAACGCAGGTGTGTCGTTGACCGGCATTGCTCCGAGCAACCTGCTCGAGCCGGTGCCGCTGGGCGTAGCGCTGGGCCTGTTATTCGGCAAGCAGATCGGCATCCTCGGCCTCGGCGCATTGGCAATTCGCAGTGGTCTGGCGCAACTGCCGCAAGGCGCGAGCTGGCTGCAACTGTACGGCGTCGCCCTGCTCTGCGGGATTGGTTTCACCATGAGCCTGTTCATTGGCGCACTGGCTTTCCCGGGCGCGCCGCATCTGGTCGATTCGGTGAAGGTCGGCGTGTTGCTGGGTTCGATCCTGTCCGCGCTGCTGGCGGTGGTCGTGCTGATGAAGGCGGGTAAGGCGAAGGCGTCGAACTGACCCCAAGGTCTCACCGCTATCAAAACAATGTGGGAGATTCTATGTTGCTCAGCAACCCTAGAATCTCAAACTGATCGGTATTCGCCCTGATTCTTCATCAGGGTGAATGCCACTCGGCAGAGCTTGCGAGCAAGAGCTACCAATGCCTGTG
>Ga0153923_100023_pt1 | contig 99717 bp, 76 predicted proteins | sample TSNJ007MetaG_FD_104682 | JGI IMG/M metagenome (GOLD analysis project Ga0153923, IMG submission 104682) | Attine ant fungus gardens microbial communities from New Jersey, USA - TSNJ007 MetaG | ecosystem: Host-associated > Fungi > Mycelium > Unclassified | place: USA: New Jersey, Brendon T. Byrne...
TATAACCATTGACAGATCGGTTTATTTCTTTGATAAGGATCAACCGTTTGCTTCTTTGAACATCAATCATAATTCAGTCGACTATAATATTCTAAATGACAAAGTACCGACATTAACTGCTGACCTGACACCTAGTGTTGCCGGCTTTACAGGGCAGGTATTGGTGCCTTATAACGTAGCTCCATTCGAAACAAATGCTAAACTAACCCTCAATAAAGGTACTGGTAATGAGAAAGTTGTTACAATAAAAAAAGTGGAAGAGGAATTAACTATTCCTGGTCCTGATGGCGTTACTCCAACGTACAAGTTGGTTAAATTTACGACTAACACAAATCTGGATATTCTCCCTGGTGTAAATGACTTTAAGTTAAGTTTGGATTATGGCACTCACAGTAGTTCTCATCTCTATTCTTATAAATTCTTGAAAGATGAGACTGTTATAACAGAAATGTATTTTCTTCCTGGATATACGGGTTCAGGAGATCTTACTAATATCTCAAAACTGCCATTAAATGGACAACAGGTGGAGACAGATACTTTCTACATTATGGCAAAAACAAATAAATCAACTTCAGCTGTTTTAACTGCTAACTATTTACCTCTGAGTAATAAACCTTTACTCATAACTTCAGTTACTGTTCCAAGTCTCGGTACAAACGAATACGTATATAAAATAACGGGTTTCTCGAATGGTCAACAGAAAGTACAGTTCCGATACACAGGATCGGAGTCTTATTATAATGCTGATATTTCATATGTATCTAAAAACTATATTTACGTAAGCAATCTGCAGGACGGACAAACCTACGAATTCGATTCTAGTGCCGAAAATACTTTAACGGTAGCCGGCGAATATATTGGATTTGAAAATATCGCTGGTGCACAAGTACAAATTAATGGTATTGATAGTAATTCATTAACGGATAAACCATTTAAGCTTGAGGTAGAAAAAAATTCAACAGTAAACAAAACCACTTTCAATTTTGACTTGAAAATTAGTCAGACAGGGCCTCTTGTGTATGGTGAGAACAAAATCGTATTTACAGGAGTCTCAATTGATAATGCAGGCAATCAACGGATTATCAAAAAGGAACTGAAACTCTATATCATTGATACTAATATTTCTGGTGTAAAACAATTCCACCCTACTTTGGGAGATAATCGCTTACCTTTTACAAAAACAACACTTTCTAATGAAGTTGAGCGCAATGCCATTTTGGCATTGCCAGCAGAAATTGTATACAAGGATGAAAAGTATACAACGAGCAAAGATAAATTCGATTTGGTGCTACAAGGTAGTGGTGCTACGACCCTGAATCTGTATCAAGGTTCTACGTTGGTCTTTTCTTCGACAGGACAAGATAAGCTGCTCACGGACATCGAACAGGAACCTATTGGACCAAAACGTTATCCAGATGAGTTGACTGCAAATGGCTTGTACTATGAGTACATCGGAAGTGCTAAGAACTTTATCTTGCGTTTACGTGATATCAGGTTTGATACCCCAGGAAGTCAAGTTTATACGCTTGAGCTTATTAACAAAACAGGAGCAAGAACTACACAACGTCTTGAGGTAGTACGAGAATTAGCGCCATATCGTCTTCTTTCACCTGTACCGACAGTAGGTAAACAAATCGTCGTTAACAAAAACTTTGTTCGTTTTGATATTGAGGCCGAGGGCGCGTCTAAAGTAATAATTGGTAAAGATGAAGCTAAGAAACGTACAGATATTCCAAATTCAGATCGTTTTACCTATGATTATGTAGGTTTGAAGGCAGACAAATCCACGCCAATTAAGATTCAAATTGTTCGTGCTAACTCTACAATTAGCGATACTATAGATGTCTATTATGCCAGTGCAGTACAGATCGACACGCAGTATATGGCAGAAAAGGTAGCTACGAAGTATAGTGTTTTCAATAAAGCTCTAGAATTGAATTTCCCTAAAGGAACAATTATGAAGGGATTTACTAGCTCTGGTGCTGCGAAATATTATCCTAATACAAAATTATTGTTTGGTATTGCGGATCCCACTGATGGAGTCGTTGAACGTAAGAATGATTACGGAAATATTATTAACGTCACTGGTAGCGATGACAGAACTGAAGGCGGCGGAGGTCAACTTGTGATCCCGCAGGATCTCGCATTGCGTTTCACATCAACCGTTTCCACGAATAACTTTTCAAGAGTATCCGATATCTACTGGCTCAGCGGTGGCTTAGGAGAAGACGGTGTTAACATTGAAACCAATGGCGTTACTCCGCATTTTGTGGACGCTAGCGGGAAGACGGGGTATTTTACGCAGTACAGTCAAACTCGTAAAATTGTACCTTCTCAACGCGGTGAATTGACGCTTACGTTTAATTCTAGCATCGTAGATGAAGTGGGTTCGACAATTACAGTATTCCGGTATACCGATTCAGGAAAATGGGAAAACGTAGGTGGTGTAGTAGATACGAAGAAACATACCATTACAGTTCCATTTGATGAGTTTGGTTATTATACTGTTATGAAGCTACGTCGTGGTTTTGTTGATATTACGAATCATCCATGGGGCAGAAATATTATGAATGGATTGTACTCCAAAGGGTTCATGACTAATCTTCGCGCAGATGCATTCGGCGCAGATGATTTAACAACACGTGGTGAATTCGCGACCTTGCTGGTGAAATCATTGAGTATTCCTTTGAATTATGATGCCAACAAGCAAACATTCTTCGATATTGTGCCACAAGCGGTTTCGGCTACCTGGGATTTCAAACATATTGAGACTGCTGCTAGGGCGGGGATTGTTACAGGACTAAGTGACGGCTTCTTTGGACCTGACCAAGCTTTAACACGTGAACAAGCGGCAGTGATGATCGCTAGGGCGCTGAAGCTGAAGATGTCTTTGAATGACAGTAAACTCTTGGCAACCTTAAGTAAATCGTTTGTTGATACGAGTAATATGGATTTCTATTCACGCCCTGCCATTGAGGCTGTGTCCAAAGCTAAGATTATGGAAGGAAGCGCCGTGACGGTTACAGGACAGAAGAAACCCGTATATAACTTTAATCCAAAGGGTAAATTGACTAGAGCTGAGGCTGGAAAGATTACAGTCGCACTCTTGCAAAAGAGTACAAGCATCTTCCCTAAGAACTTTAACTAGAGCAAAAAAATGTTCACCGGCCTGCGAAAAAATATTCGCAGACCGGTGTTTTAATGTAATGAGAGCAATTACCAAGGACATATATTTTGTATTCTGCTTCAATTTACGATACAATAACGTAGAAAATATTATTTTCTGAAAGGTGAAAGCCAACCATGAAACCGATTTTAGCAAAAGCACAGTTGGATTACATGAAAGCCAAGAATATGTTTGAGAATAGAGCAAAAGTGTTAGAAAAGGAAATTGCGGCTAAGCGGGCACTACAGGAGATTACACAGGAGGTTATGGAGGAGCTTGTGCAGGCTACAGGATTCCATGATTCTTACAATGAGCTTGTCGTTGCTGAGAACGCTCTGATCGAATGGTCTCATACTACAATTAAGCATGAGAAGAGCTACCGCGAGAATCGCGCAGCTATTGATGCAATGTATGACAATGTAAACTCAAGTCCTGAAAAGCGTCAGGAATTGATCCAGTTATCTATGAAGATTCGTTAGAACATACTGTAATAGAAGCAAGCGCCGGCAACGGCGCTTTTTTGTTGCGTTCAACAAGCTCTGAATGGTGAAGGTAAGTAGTAGCCATTAGCATACGAATCATCGATGCAAGAATGAAATAGGAACGAACCAAGAAAGAGCATGTTAGCTATAACCTAGAAGCGAAAGCTTCTAGGTTATAGTTATAGCTTTAATGCGGACTAAGATCGAACCCCAGGAGGGCAAACCACCATAAGATCGGCTTACTGTGTTGTGAGAAATAAGGGCTTTTCGCCCCCTGTATACTCAAATTTTGTAGGAATGTTTAAATAAATGGTACTAGTGTTAATGATACTTAGTAAATATTGCATAATGACGTTTAGAAAACGATTATGGTATACTATTTTCCGTAGTGACCCAAGATTAACAATAGTTAGTAGAACATACATATGTATCTTCTATTGGGATTGTACCGGAAAACAAAAAAAGAAAAGAATTTTTTTGAGAAACCGCAACTTTTCCAAATCTTCTGCGTTTAAGGTGTAGAGTCATTTACACAGGCAGTTGAAATTAACCGGTGGTAAAGCGAATTTAACAAATTGGAAAAATTAGCTTTACGTGACTTGAGGCACATTGTATAATACTTAGGTATAATTAGGAATCTAGTATTGTCATGTCCTGATCATTGTTTACCAGTTTCTGTGATACCCGTCACAGACATTATTTATACTTAATTTGCTCAACTCTGGAAAGGGGGTGCATCGGCTAATGAGTGACACGAGCTACTCAACTAAAGAAAAATCTCAGTTTATGAACGTCCAAGGAGGAGAAAAAAAGGTTATGAAGAAAATTTTATCCGTAGCATTATCTACAGCAATGGCATTCTCGATGTTTGCCTCTGTAGCGTTTGGTGACGCAGCAACAACTCCGCAACAAAAATTTGATGCTTTGGCAGCGAAAGGTATTCTCAACGGATACCCAGATGGTCAAGCTCACCTTGAAAAAGATCTTACTCGCGCTGAATTCGCGAAGATTGTTACTAAATTGTTCGATCTTACTGAAGTAACTAACAAATTGTCTTACAAAGACAAAGGTTACAACGCTAAGAACTGGGCAGTTCCTTACATCGAAGCTGTTACTGCAGCTAACTTGATGCAAGGTAAAGATACTGTTAAAGGTATCTTCGACTACAACGGTAAAGTAACAGTTGAAGAAGTAGCGGCTGTATTGTTCCGCGCTTTGAAACTTGAAACACCAGCTACAACTGACAACACTGCATCTGCATGGGCTAAAGGTTATGCTCAAGCGGTAATCAATGCTGGTCTGATTGCTAAAGACACAAACTTTAAAGCTAACGCTAGCCGTTCTTTGGTAGTTGAAACAGCTTATGCAGTTGATCAATTGAAAGCAGCTCCTACTGTAGCTTCTGCTGAAGCAGTAAGCCCAACTAAAGTAGTTGTTACTTTCTCTGACAAAACTACTACAACTGTTGAATTGACTACTGCTCTTGTAGCAGGCGTTGAAACTACAATCAACTTCAAACACAACGATCACGACTACACTACTAAAGTAACTTTGCAAGCTCCTAAAGTTGTTTCCGTAGAAGCTCCAAACGCTAAGCAATTGGTTGTTAAATTCAACCGTGCTGTTGATGGCGATACTGTTGCTGAAGACGGTAAATTGATCAAAGATGTAGTTCAAGTAACTGCATTGAGCAGCGCTCCTGCTGTAACTACAACTGGCGCTGAAGTAACTTTGAATGCAGATGGTACACAAGCTACAATCACTGTTCCTGGTCTTGAGTACCTGAAAGGTCAATACACAGTTGTTGTTAACGACGCTGTTAAGACAACTGCAGGCGAAAAAATCTCTGCTTTCACTACTTTGTTGACTGTTGCTGATACAACTGCTCCTACAGTAGCTACTGTGAATGCTGTTGCAAAAACAACTACAAACAAAGTTTATGTGAAATTCAGCGAACCTGTTAAACCAGCTGGTATCATTGCTTATGTAAATGGTCAAGCTGCAACAGTACAAAAAGATACTTATGATACATTTGTATTGACTACTGGCAACTTGACTAGTGGTACTACTTATGATGTATCCTTGACCAACGTATCTGACTTCGCAGGTAACGTTGCTAACCCTAACCCAATCAAAACTTCTGTAACAGTTGTTTCCGATGTTGCTGCACCTGTAATAAAGAGTGTAACACCAATTGGTGACCGTTATGTTGAAGTTAAGTTTGATAAGAAAATCAACAAAGATTCCCTAGTGGGTAATGTTCGTTTGTTGGATGCTAACGGTGATAGCAAAGGTGTATTCACAGTAGTGACCACATCCGATAGCGACACTATCAAATTGAGATCTCCACTGGGTAGTCTTCCAACAAGTGGAACTTTCACTGGTTCCATTGTGTTTGGTCAATCCGTACGTGATACTCTTGGTAACACTTTGAGTGCTGCTGCTACTCAAGCTATCACATTCACTAAGGATACAACTGCTCCTGGAGTAGTAAGTGCTACTTACTCTGCTAAAGGCTTGGTTATCAAGTTCAGCAAAGAGGTAATTCATGATACTACTAGCACTAACACTAAAACAATCACTATCGTTAATGATGCAACAGGTCAAATTGCTGCTACACTTAATGTGAAAGCTGGTACCTTGTCTTCTGACAAGAAAACTTTGACTTTCGCAACTACCCTTAGTGGTGCTGACTACACAGTACGCTTGCCACAAGGCTTGGTAACTGATGATTCCTTCGCAAACAATGCTTTTGCTGCTACAACAGTTGCATTGACAGTAGGATCTACTGCTACTAACGATACTGAAAGACCTGTAGTTGTAGGCATCGTTGCTCATAACAACTTCGCTATCGAGAAGGGTGCTGTAGTAACTGGAGATGTATACTATGATGTTACAGTTACTGATAATGATGGATTGAATGTTCAATCGCTTAGAGATGTTAACAGCTATACTCTAGACGATAAAGCACTCCCTGTTGGAACTCTTGTGACTATTCAAGATGTACCTTCTGGTGATGATGCAAAAGCTCCAAAACGTGCTACTGCAAGAGTTTCAATCCCAGCAAGCACATTTGACAAAACTCAAGAATACAAATTCACAGCATTCGGTATCGCCGATAAAGCTGGAAATGGAATTCTGGTTGCTGAGAACAAATCCACTCTGACTAACCGCGTTAAGCCAGTTCTGAATACTGCTGCTGTCTCCGCTGGAGATAACACTGTATTGGTTCTTGGATTCAATGGAAAAGTGGATGCAAACACAATTAGTGCAGCTGACTTTGATTTCATCATCAATGGTAAGAGCACTGCTAAAAAAGAAATATTTGCTAACGAAATTACTCCTGGTGCAGGAACTGACGCTGGTAAATTCTATGTAACATTCAAGAAACTTGATGGATCTGCTGGTAACCAAAATCTTAACGCTAACGATGTTAATAGTATCGAAGTTAAGGTTCTGTCTACTTCCGGCATCAAGGACGTTGAAGGTAACAAAGCAGTTGTTGACACTACAGTACAAGCTAAGTAATCTCCGATTACCGAAGCACAGAATAGCCTCTTCGGAGGCTATTCTTTTTTTATAGGCATTTATCCCCACTCATGAGGAGGTACTTCATTGAAATCGGTATGGAAAATAACAACAGCTGCTGTATTGCTGGCTGGTGGTGTATGGGCTGGATCACTGTTGAATGTTACTGCTGAAGGTGCAGGTGTGGGTTCACAGCCTGGAACAGCAGATGACCCTGTGGTTACCAAAAGCTATGTTGATCAGCAAATTCAGAAAGCACTTACAGGTGGTACAGGTACAGCTCCAGTAGCTACGGCTACTCCGAGTCCTAGCTCAGCTCCAACAGCTACAACAAACCCGACTACTAGCAGTAATGAATCCGTAATTGTCGATGTGAAACCAGGACAAACCTTAATTGCTTCCGCAGGCGCTGAATTTATCGTTCGTGCGGGTAAAGCGGTTATCTACTCTCAGGATGCAAATGGTGTTGCTGATTTAACGGATGGTAAAGACCTTGCCAATGGAGTAGCTGCACCGACTAACCATTTATTATCTTTCCCTCGTGATGGTCGTGGTATTACTGTGCAATCAGGACAAACTCTTGGCCTTGTTGTCATGGTTCGTGGTGGATATACACTAAAATAATTTGTAATAGTATATATTCATAATGCCCGTAAAAGTACTTAATCATACCTTCAAACTGATTTCCAAAGTTACAAATCATTGGCGCGATTGAAGAGTAGCTGTTGGACGCACAATATTCCTGTAATCTTACAAATTCACAGGAGGTGCTGTAACATGGCACGTAACAATCGCACAGTGGTACCGGAAAGTCGGGCAATGCTGAAGCAAATGCAATATGAAATTGCAGCTGAATTTGGTTTATATGGAGCGCATTATGGAGGCGGAGCAGACACAGAGTTTGCTTCTGAATTAGGAGCAATCGGAGGTAGTGGTTCTGGCCGTAGCCAGTATCTTGGACATCTTAGCTCAAGAGATAATGGCTCTGTTGGCGGAGAAATCACGAAGAGACTCATTAAGCAAGCCGAACAGTCTCTTCTTTAATAATATCAGGGGTGAAATAATTCTTATTAATCCTATCTGATATTTCTTTTTAATACTGTGGATTCAATATTTATACTGTGATGGAGGGGCTTCGGAGTAATTGACACCACCTCCCAAATAAGATAATATGACTTTTGAGGAAAGCCTTAGACCTTTTCCATATGGGAAAGGTTCATTTTTTTGAAGAGTTTAGTGAATATAAACATGAAATACTGCAATCATCCTTCATAAAAAGAACAGGCCCCTGAGTTTCTTTGTTTTATATTTTTTATTAATTTGGCCTGTGATTATTAAGGAACTCCTTATACAGTGTCAGACTAACCATAAGGGAGGTTGTTATACTTGTCTATTAAAGGGCGTCATTTGTTTACTTCCGAGTCCGTGACGGAAGGGCATCCGGATAAAATCTGTGACCAGATTTCCGATGCGGTATTGGATGCATTTTTAGCTAATGATCCAAATGCTCGTGTAGCCTGCGAAGTAGCAGTAGCAACTGGTCTTGTTTTGGTGATCGGGGAAATCAGTACCAAATCTGAGTATGTAGATATTCCTGCCATCGTACGCAATACCATTAAAGAAATTGGCTACACACGTGCAAAATATGGTTTCGATTATAATACTTGTGCAGTATTGAGCTCACTTAATGAGCAGTCAGCTGATATTGCTCAAGGTGTAAACTCTGCTCTCGAGCACCGTGATCCAGCACAATTGGCTGAAGAAACGGCAAATATTGGTGCGGGTGATCAAGGCTTAATGTTCGGTTTTGCTACGAATGAGACACCTGAACTGATGCCGCTACCGATCGCTTTATCTCACCGTATTGCTCGTCGCTTATCTGAAGTTCGTAAGAACGGAACCTTGGAATATTTGCGTCCTGACGGGAAGACACAAGTTACGATCGAGTATCAAGATGAGAAGCCTGTACGCGTGGATGCTATCGTAGTATCTACACAGCATGCGGAAGAAATTTCTCTTGAACAAATTCAGGCAGATATTAAAGAGCATGTAATTATGCCGGTTGTTCCTGCGGAACTGCTCGATGCTGAAACTAAGTATTTTATTAACCCAACAGGACGATTTGTGATTGGTGGTCCTCAAGGGGATGCCGGTCTAACTGGACGGAAGATTATCGTTGATACGTATGGCGGATATGCTCGTCATGGCGGCGGCGCATTTTCTGGTAAGGATCCAACTAAAGTGGACCGTTCTGCGGCTTATGCTGCTCGTTATGTGGCGAAGAATCTTGTTGCTGCGGGTCTAGCTGATAAATGTGAGATCCAGCTTGCTTATGCCATTGGTGTGGCTACTCCTGTCTCGATTAATGTGGATACATACGGAACAGGTAAGATCAGTGAGGAAAAGATGGTTCAACTGATCAGCAACAACTTTGATCTTCGCCCTGCGGGTATTATCTCCATGCTTGATTTGCGTAAACCGATCTATAGACAGACTGCAGCATACGGCCATTTTGGACGGACTGATGTTGATCTTCCTTGGGAACGCGTAGATAAAGCGGAATTACTCAGAGGTCAGGCAGGATTGTAGTTAATTATATGTTCTTATAATACGTTAAGCCCGCAAGTTGGCACTTAGTGTCAGCTCTGCGGGCTATTTTTATGTAATGGGCAGAATTAGAATTGATTCTAATCATAGAGAAGTAGACTACTAAACTTTGTAAGCCCTTTAACCGAAATATAAGAATATACATAAAGACGTTAGTATGGTTTGAGAGGAGTCTATTACGGCATGAAAAGAAAAATTTCAATATGGACGGCAATTTTTCTAGCAGGAGAACTGGTACTTGGAGCAGGGTATCCTTCTATCGGAATTGGAATATCGGCAGTACATGCTGCAGCGGAATTTGGCATTAGTGTGTCGCCAGCACCTGGAGCAACCTATGTAAATATCGGGTCATCTCTGAAATTAAGCTTTGATCGTCAAGTAAACCCACAGGCTGGAGAAATTACCATCACGGGTCAGGGTGATAGTACACCTTTTGTGAAGATTCCTATTGGTAGTTATGGTTTAATTGGTAGTTCAAAAGACTACGAGCTTAAATTAGGGCCAAACCAACAATTCACTCCGAATAAGGCATACACGGTCACAATTCCCAAAGGATTGTTCAAAGATAACGAGGGTAATGAATCAGGACTTACTTCATGGGCATTTACCACCGCTCCTGAGAGTAATACGGCTATCACGGCAGGCAACTTTTCACCGGCTAGTAATGCAAGAGTAGATGCCGGGAGTTTAAAGGAACTTAGTCTGACACTAAATAAGCAGCTGTTAAAAGGTGGGGGCTCTATCCGAATCCTGTCCTCAGCAGATAATACAACAGTGCAAGAGTTCAGAATAAAGGATGATGACACTAGAGTTAACGTTCAAACTGATGCAAACTCTACCACAGTTAAATTAACGCTAGAGAAAGCATTGGCAGCCGGAGGAAGTTATTATGTTCTAATAGATGCCTACGCTTTTAAAGATGTTGATAATCGAACGTTTGCTGGTATTTCTAGTGGGAATGTATGGAGTTTTTCTACGAAAGGTGTAGCTGAAATTCCAGTAACCCTATCACCGGCTAACGGTGCAGGTGGTATATCTACCACAGGAGCACTACAGCTCACTTTTGACCGTCCTATGATGCCTGCATCAGGTTATATTACGGTGTCCCCAGGGGCTGCTAACGATGCCAGAACGAGATGGCTTGATGTGAACTCCCCAGCCGTTACTGGAGGAAGCAGCAGAACCATAACATTGAATCCAGCGTCATCAGCCTCACCTCTGCTAAACGGCACACAATATACAGTTACGATCCCCCAGGGTGCTTTTTATGATCAAGATGGAAATGTATTTCCTGCCTCGGGCCCGTACACTTGGACCTTCACAACGGTATCTTTGACAGGACTTGGCGTAAGTGCTTTGAATCCATCTGATCGAAGTGAATCTATTGCTAACAACAGATCCTTTTCGATCGCGTTTAATCGGGATGTGAATTACAACAGTGCAGTGGCCAATGGTGTGGCTCTATATAAAAGCGGAGGATCTCAGGTGCCGGTTAACGTTACCCGGAGTACCACTACAGCTAAAGAATTTATAATCACACCTTCTGTAGCGTTAGATAGTGATTCAACGTATTACATTGATATCGCTAAAGGGGCTTTTGTAGACGCAAGTGATGCTAACGTTCTATATGACGGGTTAAGTGGTAAAAATTCATGGAGCTTCAAGACCTTGTCTCTGGATAAAACAGCTCCACAGCTCACATCAGCACAGCTTGAGAATAATCGAACCATTCGTCTGAAATATAATGAGTCTCTCAATTCATCCATAGCGCTGTTAACCTCAAGCTTTGGAGTTACGGTGAACGATGAGAATCGAGCGATTGAAAGTGTTTATATTCAGGGAGACAGTGCCTACTTGGTGCTGAGTACAGGAGTAGCCGTTGGGCAGATTGTAAAGGTCAGCTATAATGGCGGACTGCGGACGATTCAGGATCCAAGCGGAAATGCAGCGAGCACTTTTAGCTCTAAACAGATCACAAACTCTATTGAGTCCTCCATGCCGACACCTAAAGATGGGCGAATCACGGGGAGATCTGTAGTATTAAATTTTAACGACACACTTAAATCGGTTTCCTATTACGCTCATAACCAGTTCTCAGTGACTGCAGATGGAAGCTCACTTGGGGTCAACTCGATCAGTTCCAGTGGCAATACAGTATATTTAACATTGGGCAGTGAAGCATCAAATGGACAGAACGTTCGGGTGTCCTACTATGCAGGTTCGTATCCTTTGCTGAATTCTTATGGACAAAATATTGCGGACTTTACTGATTTCAATATCCGTAACAGTAACGATACGATTGCGCCAGTGTTTCAAAGTGCAACCGGAGGCGGCACTAAAATCATTTTGAATTATAATGAAGGCTTGTCTACAACCAATCTCCCACTGAATAGCCAATTCTCTGTGTTAGTGGGCAGCACGCCTAATTATGTAACTAATGTATCGGTCAGCGGCACTCAGGTCACTTTGACGCTTCAGACAGCGCTGACGGTGAATCAGAATGTGACTATATCTTATGTGCCGGGTTCTGCCGGGGTGAGCGATTTGAATGGAAACCGAGCGGCGTATATTAACCTGCAGCCTGTATCCATCTCAGAAAACAGCGGCACTACTATACCTGAGATTAATTCAGCGACCGTTTCAGGTGACGAGTTAACCGTTACTTTTGCAAAGAATATGCAGGCATCCGGTTCCCTCTACGCGAATCAGTTTGGAGTTCGAGCAGATGGCAGCAGCTTGGGAGTGCAATCCTACTATATCTCAGGCAATATTCTGAAAATAACGTTATCCTCGGTTGTGAAGACCGGTCAAACAGTGGACCTGTCCTATATGTCTGGTACCGGAACGATTAAGGATTTGAGTGGGAATACACTATCCTCATTCTCAGCTTTATCAGTTCAGAATCTAACTGGCGTGACCACTGGATCTGGAAATCGTCCATCCTACCTAGGAACACTTGCAACGAGTGAGTTTGGAAAAGAGTATGCACTATTAAAGAGCGATTCCTCGCAAATTGTGGATGACCGTTCTGTATATAATCAATCGGTAAAAAGATATACTTTAAACGCAGATCGAATAGCTGCCAGTTATGAATATCTGTATAAGATGAATAATGATGTATTGGCTTTTGAGGTTCCTTCCACGGAGCAAGCTGCTTTTGTAACTGCTCCGCTAAAACCATTACTAGACGCGGTGAACCGTAATAAAAATACTAAGTTCATGATTCGTCATGGAGACAACCTATTTAGCGTAGGGCTCGATGATATTGATATGAATGGGCTGGCGAGCAGCCTAATCTCGGACAGTAAAAATATCTCGCTCGTGTTCCGCTTGGATAAAGTTCCAGCAGGTACATTTACACCTTTTGAGCAAAAGCTACAGACGATGGGTATGCGAACTATTACTAGTCTTATGGATGTCCGGGTGACGGCGATCGTTAGCGGTAATTATTCGAATGCCAAGGCACTGACTGTACCAGGAGAATATACCGTACGTACTACTTCTTCATTAAATAGTGCGCAGACATCTGCGGCCAGATTGGACCTTTCCTACTACGATGCGGCTTATCTACCTACAAAGGTCAGTACGGTCGGTAACTATACGGTTATTCGTGCTCGTACCGCTGGTAATCAGATTTTAGGGACTTTCTTGTCCACCAGAGCCTTCACGGATATGGGTAAGCATTGGAGTAATGCAATCGTAGCTGAGCTTAACGCAAAGAATATTATTGATAGCAGCTACGGTAGTGCGTTTAATCCGGAGAAAAAAATTACCCGTGCTGAGTTTGCTATAATGCTCAGTCGAGGTCTAGGCTTGCTAGGAGATCGTGAGACCGCACAACGTTTCCGGGATGTGCAGCCTTCTACACAAACTGGAGACTACATTGGCGCAGCGGCTAAAGCTGGAATTATTACAGGGAACACGGATGGTACTTTCCGTCCGAATGATAATATAACACGCGAGCAGATGGCGATCATGATGATCCGTGCGATGGAATATACCAATCATCCTATTACACTAAGCGGTACTTCTGCCTCAACACTTGCAAGATTCAAGGATAAGGCAAAGATTCAGAATCAAAGTGCGGAGTTCGTCGCAAAGGCAGTGCAATCAGGGATTATTTTGGGCATGACAGTAAGTGAATTTGGGCCCCAAGGCAATGCCACCCGTGCTCAAGCTGCCGTGATGTTACAACGGATGCTGAAACAGGCTGATTACTTGTAAATAACTCTTATAGATAACCAAACAATTGGTAAAGCCCGGCAATTATGCCGGGCTTTTTTTGTCGTCTAATTATGACAGTCTTGACTCTATAAAGCTTGAAATCTCTCAATTTCGCAACTTTTTGGCTTATTTTCAGTCTATTAAAAGAGTACTAGAAAAATAGGAACCAGTTTCCAGACATTGATATGGACTGATAGAGTACAAAAGAGATGGGAGAGTTACGTTGAAATGAATGAAGTTTCCATGGAGAAGAAGAGTAGCGAGGTTGTACGGGGAATAAGATTATCTTCCACTAAAAAGTGGATTGCTGCTTCATTGGCTGGTGTGTTATGGATTATGCCGGTAATCGGCAGTGAAGGTATGATGCTGTTTGGTCAGGGATCTGCACCAATTGCGGCTGCAGCTACAGCTCCTTTTAAAGTAAGTAAGCTGGGAGAAGAAGTAATTACTTCGGGCGCCATTATGATGAAATATAAATATACTACTACACGTTCTGGGGCGAGTGCTTCTGGTCTAGCGGATGTTATTCGAGTAGATCTTAACAATCCATATGTTTCTTTAGATGTGATGACTGGTAAAGGCGGAAACCTGACTACACGGCAAAGTACTGGTGGTATGGCTAAGGAAACTGGAGCCGTGGCCGCAGTAAATGGCGATTATTTTAATACAGGTGGAGAGGGTGCTCCGATCGGTGGACAAGTATCAGGTGGAGTACTGGTGTCTACCCCTTCACAATTGGATGGAATGTATGCCTTTGCAGTGACAAAAGATCGCAAACCTATTATTGACGAGTACAGCTTCGAGGGGATGGTAACCGCGCCAGATGGCGCACAGTTTGAGATCTCCGGTATCAATAAAGGTGCTTATAGCCCTGAAGGCGGAAGCTCGACTTATAGTCATGCTAATGCTATGTATATCTACACAGATGTATGGACTGCACTCGACCGCCCTAAAAATAGCTCTACCACTCCAACAGAGGTACTTGTTGAGAATGGTGTTGTTACTCAAATCTCAGAAAATGCTGCACTCCCTATGGCGGTTCCAAAGGGAGCTTATATTTTGCGGGCACATGGCTTAGCCGCACGATATGTTACTGCCCATTTGACGGTAGGACAACCTGTAACAAGTGTGTATTCCCTGAAATCTAAGACTACACAGCAATCGCTAGATCCTGCGAATCTGGAAACAATGATTGGCGGACATACGATTCTAGTAAATAACGGAAAAGCAGCAACGTTCTCTCGTTCTACTAGCAGCATTGGAGGCTATCGTGCTCGTACGGCTTTAGGATATTCCCAAGACGGACGTTATGTATATATAATTGCTGCTGAGAAAAATGGTAATAGTTCAGGGATGTCTCTAACCGAACTGCAATCATTTATGACGAATATTGGAGTCTGGAAAGGTCTTAATCTCGATGGAGGCGGCTCTACAACGATGGTAGACCGGCCCCTCGGTGAAACCTCTACTACACTCACTTTTAATACAGAGTATGGCACAGAGCAACGTAGCATCGTTAACGGGCTTGGTGTCTACACTAACGCACCGCAAGGTGAAGTGAAAGGAATCAAAATTAGCGGAAGTTCCGCACTGCTGGTTGGACAAAAGGCAACGTATTCTTTAAAAGGTTATGACACTTACTATAACCCTATTGATGTAGCGGCAGGTAATCCTACTTGGGTATCTAGTGGAGGAAGCGCAACTGTAAATGCAGGAGAAGTTACGGCAGTGAAGCCAGGTACCGTCACCTTAACAGCTAAAAGCGGCTCGGCAAGCGCCTCTACAACCGTTACAGTTCTGGGTGGAAATGATCTGTCGAGTATGAGTGTAGGTACAGCTACAGCGCCGCTGACAGCTGGAACCACTGTGTCTGTGCCTGTTACGGCAGCTACGAAGAGTGGAACAACTATCAATGTTCCGGATTCAGCACTGAAGTGGGAGTTTGTAGGCTTTAAGGGAGCCGTGAAAGATGGCAAGCTTACTGTAAACACCGTTGATGCAGGGGTTACTACGGGTTATGCTATTGCCCGTTATGATGGATTTAGTGCAGTGGTTGTATTATCAACAGCAGCAGCTACAACATGGGAAGATTTCGAGAAAGTAAGCTATCCAATCGACTTTACTACCAATGTTCCAGCGGTACAGGGTACTGCAACGATAGTGGATGGAACGGCTGAAAGAGTAGGCTCCAAGGTTCTGTCACTCAGTTATGATATGACAGCTGGTAGCGGCAAAATGTATGCTTATGCTCAGCTTAATGGTACAAGCGGTAAAACAGTTCCAGCGCTTGCAACTTCGATGTCGGTTGATGTGATGGGCGATATGAGCTTGAATTGGCTGCGTGCTGAATTTGTAGACAACAGTGGAGCTACAGCTTATGTGGATCTTGCGAAGATCATCGATTGGAATGGTTGGAAGAACATTAACATTGACTTGTCAGGCTCAGGCATTAAATTCCCAGCAACACTGAAGAGACTCTATGTTGTTAACGTAGAGGAAGGCCAAGATGAACGGGCGAAGACGGGTACAGTTGCCGTTGATAATATCAAGTTTACAATGCCATCGCTTTCTAGTGATGCAGGCTTACCGAAAGGTAAGGCTTCCATGAGCATTGGTTCGAAAGCAATGACTGTAAACGGAACAAAGAAAGCTATTGATGTAGCTCCAATTGTAAAAGACGGCAGTACTTATGTGCCAATTCGGTATGTCCTTGATGCTTTCGGAGGCAGCGCTACTTGGGATCAGGTGAATAAGAAGATCATGGTATTACGCGGAGCCAAGGCACTGGATCTTACTGTAAATAAAAAAGAATATCTGCTGAACGGTAAACGTCAGAGTGCTGAAGTAGCACCAATCATTTTACAAGGTAGGACTTTAGTACCGTTAAGACTAGTTTCTGAACAGCTAGGATTAACTGTAAAATGGGAACAGAAAACGAAGACCGTAACTATCGAATCGTGATATGTTAATATAAAGGAAAACCTTTAAAACGATTCGATAGAAAAGGGGCAAGCATCCGTGGAATTTCAAACCGATGCGATTGATCGCGTCATTAAAAATACCATCGACGTGATGGAGAGCAGCAAGTATCAGATTTTTGAAATATTGCAGGTTGCGCGTGATGAACTTGCTGCACTCAACAAAGAACTGCAGCGGGTCATGGACGAAACGGATGAGACATTGAAAAAAGTAGACAAGCTGGAGCTGCAGTATCATCGCTCCAGAATCCGGCTGACAGAGGTCAGCCGGGACTTTGTCCGCTACTCGGAGAAGGATATCCGTATTGCCTATGAGAAGGCTACGGAGCTACAGCTCGAACTCATGATGACGCGTGAGCGAGAGGTCTATCTTCGATCAAGACGTGATGAATTACAAATGCGAGTGCGCAGTGTCGAAAATTCTGTAGAGCGCGCAGAGTCAATTGGTTCGCAAATGAGCGTAGTGCTCGAATATTTGTCGGGAGAACTAGGTCAGGTGACGAGAATTGTCGAATCTGCGAAGAACAGACAGATGATAGGACTCAAGATAATCCTGGCTCAAGAGGAAGAACGGAAGAGAATTGCCCGGGAAATTCATGATGGTCCTGCTCAAATGCTGGCGAATCTAGTCCTTAGGACGGAAATTGTAGAAAGAATGCTGGTAAAGCAGGAATTTGGGTTGGTGCAGGACGAAGTAATAGATTTGAAAGGACAGGTTCGATACAGCCTGGAAGAAATGCGTAAGGTCATCTTTAATTTACGACCGATGGCTCTCGATGATTTGGGATTAATTCCGACTTTGCGGAAATATGTGCATGATTTTGAGGAGAAGACGAAGCTGAGGACGACCTTGGAAACCAGAGGTCAGGAACATCGACTATCTTCAGCCATGGAGGCAGCGGTATACCGATTGGTCCAGGAAGCTTTGTCTAATGCAGCTAAACATGCCTACCCGAGTTTCGTATTGGTAGAGATTACTTACCAAGCGCAGTTAATTAAGATTGTGATTAAGGATAATGGATTAGGTTTTAATGTGCAGAAATTAAAAAATCCGCAGGGCAATCGTGAAAGCTTCGGGCTAGTAGGTATGCGGGAACGTGTAGAGCTGCTTGAAGGCAGAATGGAAATCATATCAGCCGAGAATCAGGGGACAACAATCGTGATCCACATTCCGACGAACGTGGAGAAAGGGAAGGAGTAATGTGATGGAGAACTTAAACTCTACTAAAACGCCCATTAAAGTTCTTTTGGCGGATGATCATCAGCTTTTTCGTGAAGGGCTGAAACGTATTTTGAATATGGAGGAGGATATCGAAGTCATCGGTGAATGTGGTGACGGTATCCAGGTATTAGAGTTCTGTAACGGAACTAAACCAGACATCGTACTGATGGATATTAATATGCCTATTGAGAATGGCGTGGAGGCCACTCAAAAACTGCGGGAAATGTTTCCGGAGGTTAAGGTAATTATTTTATCGATTCATGATGATGAGAGTTATGTGTTTGAAACCCTTCGTAAGGGTGCCAATGGTTATTTATTGAAGGATATGGAGGCTGAATCCCTTATTAATGCGATCCGTTCGGTCTGTGAGGGACACGCTTTTATTCATCCAAAGGTTACCGGAAAGCTAATCAATCAATTGCGGCGCATGACTTACCTTAATGAGACTGGAGTAGCTGCTGATACGGTAGTGAAGGAAGCCGGAGTTAAGTTTGTGGCCGGTGATAACAATCCTCTAACACGTCGTGAAGCAGAAGTACTGCGGCTGATGGCGGAAGGTAAGAGTAATAAAATGATCGGTGAGTATTTGTTTATTAGTGAAAAAACGGTCAAAAACCATGTTAGCAGTATTTTGCAAAAAATGGAAGTTGATGATCGTACGCAAGCAGTAATCAACTCCATCAAGTATGGATGGGTAACTTTATAAAAAATTTTACAGATTTACGGTACATATAGGAATGAAATCAAGGAGAGCACAGCTTGTTCCTTTAAAATATAAGAAAGTATAAGTTTCACACTATACTTTATGTCTTATATTTCTCGCTTAAACGCTTACCGTCCTCGCAAGGACGCCGAAGGCGTTTATGCTTGATAGGAACTCTGGGCAGTCACCGACCTTTTAAAGCCGGCATATAGTGTTGGTATACAGAGGAGGTGCATCTCCATGGTAGCCCAGTTGATATGGATTGCGGCTGTTTATGTATCCGCTGCAGTGATTATTCATATGCTGCATAATCGGCAGAAGGTGCGGCAGACACCGCAGTCCGTGAAATGGATTCATTATATTTTGATTACCCGCAATCATGCATCTGTTGTAGAATGGTACATTCGGGCGCTGACATTTCAAGCATTTTTAACCGGAAAACGATTTCGAGTAACATTCATGGATGATGGCTCGAGCGATGGAACCCTTGGAATTGTTTCCAGGCTGGCTGATAGTGGCTGCTCTATCGATCTTGCAACATCTATGTACACTTTTCAGGTGAGTGAAGAAGAGTTGCAGCAACAAGGGATTGTGGTAGACTTGCGGTTGTCAGGGCAGTCTGTTTCGTTGCCTTTTATGGGGATGGCAGGAAGTAGGGGATGCGAATCAAAGCGCGACAGATTTTAAGTAAATATGTGAGTAACGGGTGAAGCACACTCTCCAAGAAATGGAGGAGTGTGCTTTTTGCTTTTGGTGGTAAGGGGAGTGTTGCGGGGAAGAGTGATTAATGGTGAAAGTTAAGGAGGCGGATTTATGCGAGCGGCTGTGTATGCCTTGGAATGTAGAGGGATCTGGAGTATTTTGATTTCTTTAGATTTTACAGTAGATAGATGGTGGTGGTCTGGCGCTGGACCGGAGCGTCAAGGTAGAGGCTTAGTAACGGTGGACAAACTGGTCTTATTATCTCCTGCACTGCCGCTGGGGTGGGCGGTGAAGCTGCGCGATTATTTTAAACAAAGGGACGGTATGAGGAACTGGGGGGCTAAGGAGTGGGGTCAATACGTAAGCAGTGTTCTTGAGCCTGAGTTGAAGGAGGAAAGGGAAGCAGGAGGGAAAGGCGAGGAAGAGTTGCTTAGTGAGAGGGTGTCGCTATGGCGACTTTCTGGGCAAAGAGAGATATTTATAGAACAGTCTAGGGAGAACAGTGATTGCAGAAGTTACAGTAGAGGAAATGATCTTGATTATGCTTTGCTTGAATCGGAGGTAGAACAACTCGTACATGCGGTGGCCGGCCGCTCTTTACTGCAGCCGGAAATTGAGGCGCTGCTGGCAGAAGGATTGCCAGAGCTGACAGGTCGTTGGCGCCAGGCGGCACAACTGGCGCATTTGCAGGGGCGGCTGGAGTTGACAGCTGCCGTTGGTAGTCCCGCCCCGGCTGCGCACGGGGCGTGGGCCCGCCAGCTCCCTGCGGGTGCTGGCGCTCTGGCGCGTGCGGCGGCTAGGCTACCGCACGTATTGTGGCGCGGCGCTGTCGCCCGCCGCGCGGTTTCGCGCTGCCTGCGCTGCGGCAGCGCTCCCACCGGCCGCACGGCATGCGCCGCGTGCGGCCTTATGGGCTGCGCCTATTGCGAGGCCTGCCTCGCACTTGGGCGCAGCCGGGCTTGCGCGCTGCTGCTGCGCAGCGCAGCGCTTCCGGCCGTGCGGTGCACGGCCGCCCTTGACCCCACCGCGGCCGCAGGCCGGTGGGGACTGAGTCCAGCGCAGGCGGGAGCCGCTGGCGCTGCGCTGGTTTTTTTGGCGGAGCGGAGTGAGCGCCCCGCCAATTCGTGCCCAGAGCGGTTCCTGCTCTGGGCGGTAACGGGAGCCGGGAAAACAGAAATGATCTTCCCGCTCCTAGAGGCCGTGCTCGCCGCCGGTGGGCGGGCGCTCGTAGCGACGCCGCGACGCGATGTCGTACTTGAGCTGGCTCCGCGGCTCGCCAAAGCTTTCCCGGCGGAGACACTCGCCGTGCTTTACGGCGGCAGCGCAGAACGCTGGGTGAGTGGTCGCTTAACGCTCGCGACCACCCATCAGCTGCTGCGCTTCCATCGAGCCTTTGATCTCGTTATCATAGACGAGCTGGACGCGTACCCCTACCACAATGATCCTATGTTGGCTTATGCCGCAGAACAAGCCTGTAAGGTAGATGGCTCTTTTATCTACTTATCAGCCACTCCACCACATGAAATGCAGCGGTTGGTCCGGTCAGGCAGACTTCCACATGCCAGAGTGCCTGTCCGCTTCCATGGTCATCCTTTGCCTGTGCCGCAGCACCTGAGTATGATATCCATTCAAACATGCCTAAAGCGTGGGAACTTACCTAGATCGATCATACATACGCTTCGTAAGTCGCTCGAGCGCGAGGCGCAAATCTTTTGTTTTGTGTCGCGTATTGCACATATTGAAGGATTACTGGTTCTGCTTCGTCGGAGCTTTCCCGGCGTAGTAATCGAGGGTACTTCCTCCAAAGATTCCTTCCGGGCAGAGAAGGTAACTGCTTTTCGCGACCGGGCTATCTCCCTATTAGTAACGACTACGATTCTGGAACGAGGAGTTACAGTCCCACGCAGCGATGTATTTATTTTGGATGCGGATAGCGATCTTTTTGACGAAGCCTCCTTGGTTCAGATGGCTGGACGTGCCGGGCGATCTAAGGATGATCCTGCTGGGCGGGTTGTATTTGCCTCTCCCCAGTGGACCCGATCACAGCGAGGAGCGATCTCCCAGATCCGTACTATGAACATCATCGCTCGCCGCAAAGGGTACATTAGCAAGGAGGCGCCGAGATGAGCTCTCTGTTCTCATGGTTAACCAAATCTCGGGCACTCTTGTCCCCTTCCGTAACTCCATGCTTAACCTGCGGCAAGCGTAATCCTGGATCCTCACAATTTCCTGGAGTTTGCAGGAATTGCGTAGAATCCATTCCTTGGATACGTTCCCCACGCTGCTTGAAATGTGGTCGGCATGTGGGCTGTCCTGACTGTACCCGCAGTAGTGAACCGTCTCCGATTATTTGTAATCGAAGTGCAGTGGCTTACACTCGTGTTATGCGAGAATGGTTGGGTCAGTATAAATATCGCGGGAATGAACGGTATGCCCCTTTACTTGGCCTCATGCTGGATAGAGCCTATCTAACACTGAAAAAAGAGAAGCAGAGCGCTCTTTTATCCCGAAAACCATCCATCATCCATCGTTCTTGGTCTGCTGATTTGTTAGTGCCAGTGCCTGTCAGTGATTCCCGGCTTATGGAGCGAGGATTTAATCAAGCGGAAAGATTGGCTGATGTACTATCTAGATGTAGGAAGATTCCACAGCTTCCGCTGCTGATCCGTACACACCATACGGGAAAACAGAGCTTTAAGAGCCGAGCGGAACGACTGGCGGATATGAAGCACGCTTTTGCAGAAAATCCGGCAGTAACAACACAATTTGCAGATTGGTTAAATAGGGAGGTACCTCTAAATCGTCCTGTTCGGATTATTATTGTTGATGATATTTATACGACGGGCAGTACCATTCGTGCGTGCGCTGAGATCATACAACAAGTGGGTTCAGATTATGGTTATGCGGTAGAGGTGTATAGCTTAACTTGGGCACGTTCTTAAGTGGGAACAAAATGCATGATTGTGAACACCTCCATTCACTTTTTGAAGATAAACATACACCTTGTAGCGTTTCTTCTGTCCCATAGACGAATTCCCTGCAATCATGTAATCTAGGAGCATAAGAATATTATGCATTGTACAGAATGTACGGAGAGGAGCGGCTGCTTGTTATGAATCTAGACAATTGTCCAAGGTGCGGCCGGTTGTTTGTTAAGAATCTTATGGGTTTGTGCCAGCCCTGCATCAAAGAGCTGGAGCATGAATATGAGATCTGCGTGGATTATTTGCGGGAGAACAAAGGAACCAACATTCAAGAGTTGTCCGATGCTACAGGAATTTCGATTAAGGAGATCACCCGCTTTATTCGAGAGGGCCGGATATCTATAGCTAATGCTCCTAATATGATGTATCCCTGCGAGGTGTGTGGAACGCTGATTCGCGATGGGCATATGTGTGATAGCTGCCGTTCTCGGCTAAGGAAGGATCTCTCCAATGCCGCCAAGGAAAGTGCTGCTGAGGATTCTACCAAAAAGACAACAGACGGTGCATATCGTGCCATAGACAAGTTGCGTGACCTATAAAATCTGCAAAAAAACGTTTGCAGCTATAAAGAATGTTTCAGTCTACGCCGATAAACTTAGTAAAGATTATCGGCTTTTTTATATTAGAAGGAAGGTGAAGTTATGAAAATTAACGAGACCGGACGAATTAACGCGATGAATCCGTATCAACGCAGCGCGGATGCGCAAAGGCAGGAACAAATGAAGAAAAGTTCACGCAAGGATGAGGTTTCGATCTCTGATGAAGCAATTCAGCTCTTGCAAGCACAGAATTCTGGTAATGATGCTGAACGTGCACTTAAGATCGACAGTTTGAAGCAACAGGTCTCCGCAGGTACCTATCAAGTAGATGCAGCTAAGCTAGCAGAGAAACTCGCCCCTTACTTTAAGCAATCCTCCGAGAATTAGGTGAAACCATCCATGGCATTGACGACATTAATAGAACTATTGGAGCGGCTGGACGAAGTGCATAATCAAATGCTGGAGCTGGCCGCTGAGAAAAAACAGACGATTATGGACAACAAGGTGGATGCCTTAATCGACATCCTGAACCGTGAGTCCAAGTTAATGAAACTGATTGGACAGCTCGAGGAACAGCGAATCGCGGCGGCATATACCGTTCTGCAAGGTGTAGGTATTCGTTCCAACCTGAACCTGAACCTAACTGAGCTGTCCAGACTTATATTTGACCCTGAAGACAAGGCACGACTGCTGCATATTCAGCAGAAGCTTTCTGGCACTTTGCACCGCTTGAAAGAAGCAAATGAGCTTAATCAGAAGCTGATAGAGCAGTCGCTTACTTTTATAGATTATTCTTTGGATCTGCTGGTCGGAAGACCGAATCAGGATATCACATATCATCGTCCGTCCGATAAGGGCAATGGCGTAAATCGGTCGGGGATTTTTGATGCACGAGGCTAGAATTGTACTGATGAAGTGTTCTGCTGGAGCAGAACATAAGGAGGAGTAAGAAGCATGACATCCACATTTCACTCGATAGAGACGGCGAGACGCAGCCTTTTTACTCAGACCGCAGCTCTTAATACGACTGGACACAATATCGCAAATGCGAATACCGAGGGTTATACTCGTCAACGTGTAAATATGAAGGCTGCTTTACCTATTGAAGCGTACGGATTTAATAAATCTACCGTTCCTGGTCAAATGGGTACAGGGGTGGAATTCTCATCTATCGATCGGATTCGGGAAATGTTTCTGGATGATCAGTACCGTGGTGAGAATTCTGCATTTGGTAACTGGAAACTTCAAGCAGATACCCTCTCTAAACTAGAAGCGATTGTTAACGAACCATCGGATACAGGTATTCGTACAGTTCTAGATAACTTCTGGAAATCATGGTCTGACCTTAGTAAGAACCCTGAAGATCCTACTGCTCGTAAGATTGTAGTGCAAACTGCACAATCTCTGACCGATGCCATGAATTATATGAGCACGCAATTAGATAATCTCGATCGGGATCTAGCTACTAATATTGACGTTAAAGCAAAAGAGGCTCAGGGCTACCTGACCGCTATCGCAGATCTGAATAAATCGATCTATAAGATCGAAGGTATGGGCGATCAAGCGAATGATTTACGCGATCAACGCGATCTGATGGCAGACAAGCTATCCAAGATTGCTAATATTACCGTTGTGGAGACGGAAGCTGGTTATAACGTTTCTCTGGGTGGACAGCCATTGGTAGAGGGTGGAGAAGTTACTGCAAACGTAGATAGTGCATTTCTTAATAATGCTTATGCCGCCGGCACTTTGAAGGGCGGCGAGGCTTACGGAATGATTTTCTCCAAAAATACTTATGTTACCGACTACAAGAAACAACTCAACGATATGGCTAGTACGATTGCTACTGGTGACGTTGAAATTACAATACCGGCAGGTTCTAATCTTCCTGAGGGTACGATGTTGACTAATGATGCTAAGATTACGCAAGCGGATGGCACCGTAGTTACTTTGGCCGCTGGTCAGGCAATGCCTAAGGGAGCAACGATGTATGAGGACGCTAAAACCATTGTTAAAGGCCTGAACGGACTTCACAAGTTAGGTTATGCGATGGATGGAAGCTCTGGTCGTGATTTCTTTGTAACCTCTGGTGACGCTGGAACGATTAAGTTGAATCCGGAAATTGCTGCAGATGTTAGCTTATTCGCAACCTCACTACGTACAACTGTTGATGCAGCTGGCAACACACAGGTCGTTAAAGGAAATAACACCCTGGCGCTCTTGCTGACAAACCTGAAGGATAGTAAATTCACTACGCCAGACGGTAAAGTTAGCAATACTGTGGGCGGACTTCTAGGCTCTATGGTTGGCCAATTGGGTATTCAATCGCAGGAGGCAGCGCGTCAAACTGATAACTCAGATTATCTGGTAGAGCAGGTTAACTCCCGTCGTCAATCTGTCAGCGGGGTATCGCTAGATGAAGAAATGTCGAATATGCTCGTGTTCCAGCATGCTTATAGTGCCGCTGCGCGTTTTATGACTACTTTTGATGAACTGCTCGACAAATTGATTAATTCCACCGGCACAGTCGGCAGATAAAAGGAGATATAGCGTATGTTGAGAGTAACCTCTAACATGATGAATTCACAGCTTCTGCTTAACCTAAACCGTAATGCACGTACAATGAACGACACACAGCTACAGCTTTCAAGTGGACAAAAAATCAACAAGCCTTCCGATGATCCGGTAGGGATTACATATTCACTACGTTATCGTGCGGAGCTTTCATCTAACGAGCAATATACCAAGAATGTAGATAGTGCTCTTTCATGGCTAGATTATAATGATACAGTCCTAGGACAAGCTGGAGATGTTGTTCAGAAGATTCGTGAACTGTCTGTACAAGCTGCGACAGGGACTAATCCACAGTCAGCACTGGACAGTATTAATGCCGAAGTGATGCAGTTAAAAGACCAACTTGTGGATATTGCAAATAGTACGTTGAATGGTAAATACATTTTTAATGGTGAGCAGTACAACACGAAACCTTATGAGTTCGCTAAAGGTGCAGATGGTACATATGATGTATCTAAGCCGATTACAACAGATACCGGGCAGATTCAGTTTATTGTAGGTGAAGATGTGCGTATGCCTATTAGTACGACTGGTAATGACGTATTCGGTAACACTGGGGATGCGGATAATTTGTTTGCAATCATTAATCAATTATCAGTTGCCTTGAAATCGGGTGATTCCAAAGGAATATCGGCACAACTTGGTTTAATTGATACAAGGATGGAAAAAATTCTGACGGCACGCTCTGAAATAGGGGCCAAAACCAACCGTGTAGAATTAATGCAGGATCGGCTTAGTGATTTGAATATTAACTTAACGGACTTACAGGCTAAGACTGAAGATGCCGATTATGAAGGTTTGATTATGAACTCTAAGATTCAAGAGAATATCTATAATGCATCCTTGTCTGTGGGTGCAAAGATTATTTCCACAACTCTCGTAGACTTTATCAGATAACGGAGGTGGTTCTCGTTGCTACAACCGATATTGCAAATCCGTCAGACGCCTGCTGTGATTGGTATTGATGCTGATCCGGGCACTTATTCGATCACTCAGCCTAAAGCTGAGGTTAATATAACGACTACTGCAGGTGAATTAACTGTTCAATCTACTAGACCGGAGCTTACTATTGATCAATCCCGTGCTTGGGAGGCTTATAACGGTGGGAAAATGCTGGATATGAATAAACGGATTTATTCCGGCATTCAACAGTTATATCTTCAGGGAATTGCCAGAAAGGTCGAGCAAGGGAATCGGATGGCTCAGTTTTTTAGACCTGGTAATACAATTGCAGAAGTTTACGGTATGGATACCGAACCAAATTCTTTTCCTGAGATTCGAGGCCCAGCATCATACGACAATGTGGACATTCACATCGAAACGAGAGCCCCACAAATCGATTTTCGAGCCGCGAGAGTGAACATTCAGGTGGAAAGACGTAATCCAGAAATTGAATATACCCGTGGAAAGTTAAATATATATATGCAGCAATATGCTGCTATTCAGTTTATTCCACCAGAATTGAATGTTCAAACGTAGCTTTTTAAGCTATAGATGTGCCAGAAAGCGCCTCTATAGCTTTTGTGCTATATATAATGTGGTGGGATTTTCATAAGATGTTAGTTTTGCGAAGCGAAACTTTTGAGGAGTGAATAACTTGATTATAGAAACACTATCTTGGGGCAAACTGGAAGTAGATGAAATGCAAATATATCATTTTCCGAAAGGACTACCTGGCTTTGATGAAGAAACCGATTTTGCTTTGATTGCGATGGAGGAGACGCCTTTTTGCTATCTACAATCTGTTAGAAACAGGGGTCTATCCTTTCTGTTAGGAGATCCATTTGTTTTTTATCTGTCCTATGAGTTTGAGTTGCCGGATGATGAAGCTGAAGAATTAAGCATAAATGATGGGATTGTCGTTCGTTGTATTATCACGCTGAAGGAACAAACCGAACATTCGACAATTAATCTTCTGGCTCCTATTGTATTGAATCCTACAGCGCGTTTAGCTAAACAGATCGTTCTTCATAAAGCACCTTATCATACAAAGCATAGCTTGCTGCAGGTGCAGTCGGTTATCGATGGAAAGGATGGTGGATGATATGCTTGTGCTTTCTCGAAAAAAAGGGGAGTCCATCGTCATCCAAGATCAGATAGAGCTGACGATCTTAAGTGTGGAAGGTGATACGGTAAAGGTTGGTATTTCTGCACCGAAGCATGTCGATATTTTTCGCAAAGAAGTATATCTTTCTATACAAGAATCTAACCGCGAATCCGTTGCTCCACAGCAGTCTGATCTGAAGGCACTGATCCATCAACTTCGCAAAGTGAATAATAACGATTAATGGTTATAACGTATATACTGAATTCAGAATCTGGGACTGCACGAATGCAGACTCAGGTTTTTTATTTGATTTAAGAGATTTATTCAAGGAATTTCAAAAAAAACTTCAATTTGCTCTAAACACTTGGATACATACCGTCGATATATGTAGTAGACGCTGATCCGGCAGGGCGGCCGACCTTAATGGTTCGGCGTTTACCACATGGATGTGGAACTAACTCAATTTCAGGGAGGAAATATCTAATGATTATCAATCACAACGTAACAGCCTTAAATACTCATCGTCAATTATCCATTAACACTGCTAACACTAGCAAAAACATCGAGAAACTGTCTTCTGGCATGAGAATCAACCGTGCTGGCGATGACGCTGCTGGTCTCGCGATCTCCGAAAAAATGCGTGGGCAAATTCGTGGTCTTGACCAAGCTTCCCGTAACGCTCAAGATGGCATCTCTTTGATTCAAACAGCTGAGGGTGCATTGAATGAGACACACAGCATCCTGCAACGTATGCGTGAACTTGCAAACCAATCGGCAAACGGTACTAACACAGAAACTGACCGTGGAGAAATTCAGAAAGAGATTAACTCACTAACTTCTGAAATTAACCGTATCGGTAACACCACTGAGTTCAATACTCAAAAACTATTGAATGGCGATAAAAACGGAGCTGGTTCTGCCAAGGTAGACGCAGTAGCGGGTGTATTTAAAGCGGGCGTAGTAGATCCGACAGCAGCATTCACAATCGATGGTACAACCATTGCTGCTGGATCTGCTGATCTTGCTGGGCTGATTACATCAATTAATGCAAATACAACGATAAATGCTAAGTACACTGTTGCTGAGGGTACAGGGGCGGATGTTGGCAAACTGATCCTAACCCAAAAAGCAGGTGCAGAAGCAGATCATACTCCAACTATTGGTGGCGGTACCCTACTTGAAACTGTAACAAAAGGTGTAGCAGCAAAAGCTGCAGTAGTAGCTGATGATGCTAAGAGTATGAAGTTCCAGATTGGTGCAAACCAAAACCAAAGCTTGACTCTTGATGTTGCTGACATGAGAGCATCCGCGTTGGGTATTACTACTGCAGGTACGTCTGATAAACTTGCTGTAACCGATGGCACAAACAATACAACTACTGAACAGGCTCTTGATGTAACAACTCATGAGGATGCAGCAAACGCAATTACAAAGATCCAATCAGCTATTGATAAAGTTTCCGGCGAACGTGCGAAATTAGGTGCAAACCAAAACCGTCTGGAACATACAATCAATAACTTGGGAACTTCTTCCGAAAACTTGACTGCTGCTGAATCTCGTATCCGTGACGTAGATATGGCAAAAGAAATGATGTCACAAACTAAGAACAACATCCTTGCTCAAGCTGCTCAAGCTATGTTGGCTCAAGCTAACCAACAACCACAAGGCGTTCTTCAATTGCTTCGTTAATTTAAAAATTAACAATTATAGCTTTACAAAAAGAACCTTGGATTTTTTCCAAGGTTCTTTTTTTGAATATTTGTGATTATTAATAAAACTTCGGAATTCCCGGGATTTTTTCAAGTTTATCTTTCTTAAGTCCTAAATTATCCCTGAATCTAACCGATATAAAGAGTATAAAATGAGCGTTGGTGGAGGTCGGGCTTTATGAATGTACAGTTTTCTCTTTCTGCTAGTTCTGCTAGTCCTGCTAGTTCCGTAACAAGTGTACAGGGTGTATCTGAAGCAAAGTCCAGTACTGCATCGGTGTCATCCATAAATCAAGAAACGCCTATCCGAAATGCTAAGGATATGAGTTTGAGAGAGAAGCAGGGCGTAAATGTGTCTGTTGCGGAAGAACAGCTCATTCGTACCATTGAACGGGCGGTGAAATCTCTACAGGGACCCCAGACTACGCTGCAGATCAGCATCCACGAGAAGACGCATGATATTATGGTCAAGGTGCTTAATAAGGATACCGGTGAACTCATTCGCGAAGTTCCCCCAGAGAAAACTCTGGATCTCGTAGCTAAGATGATGGAAATTGCCGGAATACTTGTAGACGAGAAAATTTAGGAGTAGGAGGTGCTGTTTTGGTTACACGTGTAAATGGATTTTCAGGGATGGATATCGATAGCATGGTAAAGAGTATGATGACCGCTAAGCGTGTCCCCTTAGATAAGCTTAATCAACAGAAACAGATCCTTAACTGGACTAGAGACAGTTATCGCGAAATTAATAGTAAGTTGGTTGATTTTCGTACAAATAAACTTACTGATAAATATGGCGTTAACTCAGCCTTGAATGCCAATAAGGCTGTTACAAGCGGTAATACGGAAGCGCTAACCGCTGAAGCTACAGCAACTGCTAACGGAATTGATATGAAAGTAAGTATTACTCAGCTGGCTACCAAGGCTACAATTGAATCAAATGGTGCAGGTTCTGGTTTAACTACAGCTTCTTCACTAGCTAAGGCAAAGACTAACGGTTCAAATGTTGAGATTACGGATGCTGATAAGGCAGAGAAATATAGTTTGAAGATCAATGAGCAAACTTTTTCTTTTACAGGAGCGACAGAGATTTCTACTGTTATTGCAACGATTAATGGTAACACTAAAGCTAACGCTATCGCGAGTTTTGATGAAGTCACTGGGAAGCTGATTATTTCATCTAAGACTTTTGGAAGTAAAGGTGCCTTATCTATTGAATCAGTTGATGGTAGTAATAATTTATTTGAGGCTTTTAAAGGCATTAAACAATACACTGGTAAAGATGTTAAACCTGGCATGGATGCTATTGTATTTGTTAATGATACGATGATAAAAAAAGATAGTAATAGTTTCTTGATTAACGGGGTCCAACTGACATTATTGGCTACAACATCCACCCAGACCGATCCTGAGGTGAATCCATCAACAGGAACGGATAAGCCTATTACAATCAAAACTCAATCAGACCCTCAAAAAGCTGTAGATGCAATAAAAGGATTTGTTGAAGATTACAACAGTTTGTTGAAATTGTTGAACGATAAAATAGCTGAAGAGAAGTACCGCGATTTTGCACCATTGTCTGATGAGCAAAAGTCAGCAATGAAAGAGGCAGATATCACGACTTGGACAGAAAAAGCCAAAAGCGGACTTTTGAAAAACGATGATATATTAAGAGAAGCAGTATCCTCTTTGCGTGGGGTTATTTCGAACCAGATCGGTGCCTTGAGTTCTATCGGGGTGACTACCGGATCTTACTTTGAGGGAGGAAAACTGAAGTTAGATGAGACTGCTTTGAAAAAGGCTCTTGCCAACGATGCTCAAGGGGTTATGGATCTACTCCAGGGCCCAGCCAGCGCCTCCACTACAGGGGTATTTGACAAGTTAGCTAGTAAAGTCAATAACACACTGGATGCACTAGTCTCGAGGGTAGGTACTAACAAGTACTCGACTGATCTTACCAGTACCTTCAAAGAAGAAAGTGTTATGGGGAAGAAGCTCAAAAATTATAACACTCGTATAAGCGATATGTTAACCATGCTAAATAATGCCGAAACACGCTATTACAAGCAGTTCTCAGCAATGGAAACGGCAATGAATAAATTACAGGCACAGTCTTCCAGTCTTTTCCCCACATCCAGCTAAGAAATTTATAAAATAGAGGGTGAGATTATTGATTACATCTCCGTATGAGAAATACCGTCAGTCTTCTGTTCAAACCTCAACACCTGCACAACTAGTAATTATGTTGTACGATGGAGCTATTCGCTTCGTGAGAACAGCAATGGATGGACTCAGTAAACAGGACTATGAGAAGACAAGTCTTAATTTTGGTAAAGCACAATCTATAGTTAGTGAGTTAATGAGTACATTGGACTACTCCTATGAAATCTCTAATAATCTTTATTCACTTTACGAATATACAAATCATCTATTAATTGAAGCTAACATCCGCAAGAGCCCAGAAAAAGCGGAAGAGGCTATCGGCTACCTTACAGAACTTCGGGAAACTTGGCTTCAAGCATCCAAACTCGCTGCAGGCCAAGGACAGGCTGAAAGTGCTCATGGATGAATTAATCCTGAGTTTAGATCAACTCACCCGGAGCATCGTAAACCGTCTTCAAGAGACTACCTATGAGGAGTTAGAGCTTTTTGTCGAGGATCGTCAGGAGCTTGTCGATTCTATTGCAGAACAAGCCGATATTTGTCAGTCTACGCCCGCACAAAAACAAGAAATTAATCGAATTTTGGAGTATGACAATGTGATCTTAGACAGAATGAACGCTCTTCGTTTGGAAGCCCAAGATTGGTTGCAGAAGCGTAATCAGGCCAAGGTACAGCGCAGCGCCTACGAGGCCGCTTACACCCCAGATAGTTTTCTAATGGATCGCAGAAAATAATTCATTTCGGTGTTTCACTATAGGAGTAGACGGGTATTAAATACCGTCTGCTCTTTTTTTGATCCTTACGCCGTAGCTATTTCTTGATTATGGTAAATTAAACGTCCTATTTTACGTGGTAAATTATTGCATGTAAACATTTACTTTTCCAATTGACAATGAAGAAGTTACGGTGGTATAGTCGATTTGTGAGCAAGACTCACGTTCATCTGATGACGAAGGGAATGTTTAATCAATGGAAGGTAAAGTAAAATGGTTTAACGCAGAAAAAGGTTATGGTTTTATCGAGACTGCAGACGGTGGCGACGTATTCGTACACTTTTCCGCGATTCAAACTGACGGTTTCAAGACTTTGGATGAAGGCCAATCCGTAGAGTTCGATATCGTTGAAGGCGCACGCGGACCACAAGCAGCTAACGTAATCAAATTATAATCATACGGCTAAGCCGACCTACATATAAGTAGATGGTTAGCAATTTAGACAGCGCTAGCAAGGATCTTGGGAATTCTCCCAAGGTCCTTTTTTTGTGTGCTTGGGGCCCCCGCAAAGTACCTGAGTATGCATCGAAGTAAAGCTCCACTTTGTAGGGATATTTTGTACGTTCATAAGCCTCTATAAACGCTGTTAATAGAAAGAAAATAGCGTACTATGTAAATTTATAATATGGAAAATGTTAGAACTCTTCGAAATGTGGGTAATAGGTATACGTTGAGCTGTTTATCTTACCTCGACGCACACTATGTTAGCCTAGGCCAATACTTCCAAGAAGAGATTCATATAGCCTACGCTATCAAAACTTTTAGGAGGATGATTAGCAGGATGAAAAAGAAGTTGCGCGGTCTCATGACCGGAGTTTTAGGAGTTAGTATGTTATTAGGATCTCTTGGCAGCGTATCTGCCGCCTCCGTACCTAAGGATATTCAAGGTCACTGGGCCCAAGCTCAGCTACAGGAATGGCTAGATAGTGGATACCTTGGAGGATACCCAGACGGTACAGTTAAACCAAACAAGGCAATTACACGTGGAGAGTATGTGACTCTGGTAAATCGCCTGTTCGGTTTTAAAGAAAAAGCCACTGTAAGCTTTAAAGATATGAAAAGCACGAACTGGAACTACAGTGAAGTGGCTAAAGCCGTGGAAGCTGGTTATATCGGAGGATACGAGGACAATACGTTCCGTCCTAATAGTCCGCTCACAAGACAAGAGGCAGCAGTAATGGCTGCGAAATTACTTAAATTGAGCACCAATACCACTACTAGCAAATTTAAAGACAATGCACAAATCGCAGCATGGGCAAAAGGTGCAGTAGCCGCTGCAGCAGATAAGAAGATTATTAACGGTTATCCGGATGGAACCTTCGGTCCTAAGAGATCGTTAACACGTGCAGAGGCTGTAGGTATCATCAATACCTCAGTCATCTATTACCCAGGTAGCGGCACAGGTGGTGGAGTAATTCCTACCCCAACGCCAACTCCGACACCAACAGCTACCCCAACCCCAACAGCTACTCCAGGTGGTAGTACTGGTGGTGGAAGTGGTGGTGGATCTGGCGGCGATAACGGAAATGTCACAACACCAACCGTAAGTGGGGCAACCTATGGTAACGTTGGTTCGGTAACAGCCGATGTATACCTGACATCATCCGTAACAGGCTCAGTGTACTATGTTGTAGCTCCTTATACTGCTAACGTAACTGCACCGAGTGCATTACAGGTGGAAAAAGGGCAGATCAGCAATGGAACTGCAAGCGAAATTCATGGTAGTGTTGCAACTGTAGCCAACACAACGGTTACATTCTCTGTTTACGGATTGAATCCTGGGACAGAATATGCAACATATATCGTAGCAGCGGATGCATCTGGCAATCTGTCTACTGTAACAACAGTTCGTTTAACTACTGCTCAGGCAACTGAAAAGTCGATTACGCTTTTTGAACCAGGACAAGTAGGTACAGTTACAGCAGATGTGTATGTTAAATATGGCGTGACTGGTGGCACTCCAACACCGGTAAGATATGTAGTATTGCCGGCAAATGAAAAAGCACCTAGCGCAACACAAATTTCTTTAGGGCAGAATAGTGCGGGTACAGCATTGACTGCTCCATGGACGAACACACTTACGTTCGCTCCTGGTGTAAAATATACGCATACATTGACTGGATTGACAGCCAATACTGCCTATAAGGTATACGTTATTAAAGGAACAGGTACACAATTGTCACCTGTAGAAATCATTCAAATTCATACCAAGTAACTTAATCTTATACTGTCTCAGTTTGGGAATATAAGAATGGAATTCGTACTATAATAACGACAGGTTTATAATTGGTCCGGTGAGGCGAATAGTTGCTCTTACCGGACTTGTTTTATTTGTGAACACAAGGACAATATTTGTTATCTAATTGTAAGGGCTGTAAGGAATTACTTTTTACTTAGCCTTAACAATTTGGTATAATGAAGGTGTAACTAAAGGAGGAGTGGCCATGCAATTCACCATTCGAGGTCAACAAATTGACGTGACCGACGCTTTGAGAGAGTATGTTGATAAGAAGCTCAGCAAACTTGAGAAGTATTTCGAAGCACCCCCTACCTCTGAAGGGTCTGTGACGCTTGGCGTAGTTCGCGGCCTTCATACGGTGGAAGTAACCATTCCGCTTGCTGGCGTGACGCTTCGTGCGGAAGATCGCAGCGATGACATGTATGCTTCCATAGATGCCGTTGTGGACAAGCTGGAACGTCAAATTCGCAAACACAAAACGAAGATCAATCGTAAGTTCCGTCAAGAGGGACTGAAGACGCTGTTTGTGGATGGAGCTAGTACCGCTGTTGCTGTAGAAGAACAAGATTATGATGATTTAGAAGTTGTGCGGAACAAACGCTTTACAATGAAGCCGATGGATGTGGAAGAAGCAATTCTTCAAATGAACATGGTAGGACATAATTTCTTTGTGTTTTCCAATATCGACACCTCGGAAGTAAGCGTAGTTTACAAACGTGATGATGGTAAATATGGACTGATTGAACAGGGCTAAGATACAATGATGCCAGTTATGCTCTAAGTATAAAGGGCCTCGAGAGTTAGTCAGAACCTAAGAAATTTAAACCGAGCCCCTATTCGCTTGCAGCGAATAGGGCTCTTGTGCGTATAAGCGACTATATTTGAAAAATGTGGCTGATACACCTTGTATTGCGGCATCTCTTACAAACTGTTACAATTTATGAAGCAGCGGAATCGAATTTATAAATGGCCCTTTCAATTTTGTGAGGATGGGCTCGGTTCCACCATCTGTGTTGCATGAAAGGGGTTAACCATGCTAGGACTTGTAAAGAAAATATTCGGAGACACCAACGATCGTGACGTTAAACGTCTCATGAAGACAGTCGATGTAATTAATGGATTGGAACCGGAATTTGTAAAGCTATCTGATGAACAGTTACAAGCTAAGACAGCAGAATTCCGTGCCCGTATTGAGAAAGGCGAAACTTTGGAAGAAATTCTTCCTGAGGCATTTGCAACCGTACGTGAAGCTTCCAAGCGGACACTTGGTATGCGGCATTTTGATGTGCAGTTAATTGGTGGTATGGCTCTGCATGAAGGCCGAATCTCCGAGATGAAGACTGGTGAAGGTAAGACACTAGTAGGTACATTGCCAGTGTATTTGAATGCTTTGCTAGGTAAAGGCGTACACGTAGTAACGGTCAATGACTATTTGGCTCAGCGCGACAGCGCACAAATGGCACAAATCTATAACTTCCTGGGCATGACGGTTGGGGTTAACCTGAGCGGTATGGACCATGCTGATAAACAAGCTGCTTATGCCTGCGATATTACGTATGGCACAAACAACGAATTTGGTTTTGATTATTTGCGTGACAACATGGTGCTTTATAAAGAGCAAATGGTTCAGCGCCCTCTGTATTTCTGTATTATTGATGAAGTGGACTCTATTCTTATTGATGAAGCACGCACACCTCTTATTATTTCCGGACAAGCTGAGAAGTCTACAGAATTGTATTTTTCAGCAGACCGTTTCGTGAAAAAGCTTAAGGCTGAAGAAGACTACACAGTTGATATTAAGGTGAAGTCTGTAGCCTTGACTGAAAAAGGTGTGGCTACTGCTGAGCGCGCTTTTGGTATTGAGAACTTGTATGATCACAGTCATGTAACTTTGAATCACCATATCGTCCAAGCCCTAAAAGCAAATGTAATTATGCGTCGTGACGTAGATTACGTTGTAAACGAGGGTGAGGTCGTTATTGTTGATGAATTTACAGGACGTCTAATGTCAGGTCGTCGCTATAGCGATGGGCTGCACCAAGCGATTGAAGCGAAGGAAGAAATCGAAGTACAGAATGAGAGTATGACTCTTGCAACAATCACATTCCAGAACTACTTCCGTATGTATCGTAAACTCGGTGGTATGACAGGTACAGCGAAGACTGAGGAAGAGGAGTTCAAGAAGATTTATGGTCTTGAAGTTCTTCAAGTTCCTACGAACAAACCAAATCAGCGTGTAGATATGCCGGATGTTGTCTACAAGAGTGAGAACGGTAAGTTCAAGGCTGTTGTGGAAGAAATTGTAGAGCGTCACAAAAAGAACCAGCCGGTACTGGTTGGTACAGTGTCGATCGAGAATTCAGAGCTCGTATCTGAAATGCTGAAGCGCAAAGGTGTTAGACACCAAGTGCTTAACGCGAAGCATCACGCTGCGGAAGCAGAAATCATTACCCATGCAGGTCAGCCAGGTACAGTTACGATTGCTACCAACATGGCTGGACGTGGTACGGACATCGTTCTTGGTGAAGGTGTGACAGATCTTGGAGGTCTGCATATCATTGGTACAGAGCGTCATGAATCGCGCCGGATTGATAACCAGCTGCGCGGTCGTGCGGGTCGTCAAGGTGACCCTGGTTCTACACAATTCTACTTGTCGCTTGGAGATGAGCTCATGAAGCGTTTTGGTGCTGACAACGTTCTGACTATGATGGATCGTCTCGGATTCGAGGAAGATCAGCCGATTGAGAGCCGTATGATCACGCGTGCTGTAGAATCTGCTCAGAAACGTGTTGAAGGTAATAACTTTGATATCCGTAAAGTCGTATTGCAATATGATGACGTGATGAATCAACAGCGTGAAATTATTTATAAACAACGCCGTGAGATTCTGGAGTCCGATAATATTAAAGATATCGTGCTTGAAATGATCAAGCCTGTAATTGAGCGTATCGTTCTAGCACACTGTAGTGATGATATTCCTGAGAACTGGGAACTGCAAGAAGTTGCTGATTACGTAAACAGCAAGCTGCTTGAAGAAGGTGCTTTGACCCGTGATATTCTATGGGGTAAGGAAGCTGAGGAGATCATCGAGTTTATTTTCGAACGTGTGCTTGAGAAATATGCTGCACGTGAAGAACGTCTGGGTTCAGAACTCGTACGTGAATTCGAGAAGGTAATCGTGCTTCGTTCCGTAGATAGCAAATGGATGGATCATATTGATGCAATGGATCAATTACGTCAAGGGATTCACTTGCGTGCTTACGGTGGTACGGATCCACTTCGCGAATATCAATTCGAAGGCTTTGAGATGTTTAATACTATGACTGCTACGATTCAAGAAGAAGTAGCTACTTATATTATGAAGGCTCACATCGAGGCGAATCAGGAACGTCAATCCGTTATTGATGAAGACAAGATCTCTACAAACAGCGAACCTGTTGAGAAACGTCCGGTTCATGTTGAGGCTGTGACTGGCCGTAATGATCTTTGCCCTTGCGGAAGCGGCAAAAAGTACAAGAATTGCCACGGTCAAAACGCATAAGACAAACGTTTAGTAATACTCATATTTAGCGTTCTAAGGTATAGACGAAAAAGGCATTGGGGCATGGTTTTCTCAATCTTTGTCCTTAAACTAGTCCTTATCATCGCTTTCATGGGTATACTAACCATAAAGAGCGGCTGGGCCCGGGGGGTATCCCCCGTTTACGGCCCAGTCGCTTTTTTGGATCTTTAGCACTTGAGTGAATGTGGAATGGAGAGAAGGTTTGGAACTGGAGAAGCGTAGCGCTCGCCTTTATCTTCAGATTCCAACCGCAAGTGCGGTTATCTAATCAAGGAATCTGAGGATAACAGCGATCGGAAGTCCAATCCTTCTCGGAATGGCTGAACATTCACTCATTTACTAACTATCCATTAGAGCGAAGACCGTAACAACCAATTTTGAAAGGTGAAGTGACCTATGATAGAACCAAATGTAAAGCAGGATCTGCGTGAAATAGGCAAGAAACTAACTGACCTTAGGGGGTCTCTTTGACTTAGATCTTAAGCAAGAGATGATTTCTAACTTTGAAGAGAAAATGGCGGCTCCAGGATTCTGGGATAATAGTGAGCAAGCGCAGAGTGTAATCGCTGAGATGAACGCTGTGAAATCTTCCGTAGATCAATACGAGAAGCTTCAACAGGAATACGATGATGCTGCGATGATGGCAGAGCTTGCGGATGAAGAGGGCGATGAGGATCTGGCAACAGAAATCGGAGAGACAATCCGTAGCCTAGGTAGTAAAGTGGATGAATTCGAGCTGCAATTGCTGCTTAACCAACCGTACGACAAGTTAAATGCTATTCTTGAGCTTCATCCAGGTGCAGGCGGAACAGAATCCCAAGACTGGGGACAGATGTTGCTGCGTATGTACACACGTTGGGCTGAGAAACGTGGATTTAAGGTTGAAGTGCTCGATTATTTACCGGGTGATGAAGCAGGAATTAAGAGTGTTACACTGCTTATCAAGGGCTTCAACGTATATGGATATTTAAAAGCTGAGAAGGGTGTCCATCGACTAGTGCGGATTTCTCCGTTTGACTCTTCGGGTAGACGCCATACCTCTTTTGTGTCCTGTGATGTCGTTCCGGAAATTACGGATGATGTAGAAGTTGAGATTCGGACTGAGGATCTTAAGATCGATACGTATCGTGCGAGTGGCGCCGGTGGACAGCATATCAATACCACGGACTCTGCGGTACGGATTACTCACTTGCCGTCGGGCGTAGTGGTAACCTGCCAGAACGAACGTTCACAGATCAAGAACCGGGAACAAGCCATGAAAATGCTGCGTTCCAAGCTCTATGAACGCAAGCTGCAAGAGCAGCAGCAGCAATTGGATGAGATTCGCGGCGAGCAATCCGAAATCGCTTGGGGCAGTCAGATTCGTTCCTATGTATTCCATCCGTATAACATGGTCAAGGATCATCGTACTTCCGTGGAGACGGGTAATGTGGGTGCAGTAATGGACGGAGACCTGGACGCATTCATTGATGGGTACTTGCGTAGCCAGATCAAGGTTGAGGCGGATTAAGGGATTTTTTCGGGAATATAGGAAAGTATAAGGTTACTCCATACTTTATCTTTATATTTTTTTAGGGGAAACGGATACCATTCTTTGATATGGATGGAATAGCCGTTTCTTCTTACGTAGAGCAAGATGACACTTTAAGGAGCGCCATGAAATGCAAAAAATCAATTCTCGTAATAAACCCCCGCTGATTCCGCTGAATGGACCCGTCCGTCATGTGGTGGATACAACGCTTATTCTGATCGGTTCGCTAATCACGGCACTGGGTTTTAATCTTTTTTTTCTGCCTAATCATATAGCTTCTGGTGGTGTATCGGGTCTTTCTGTATTGGCTGAAGCTTGGTTTGGGGCTGAACCGGCATTTACACAGTGGGCGCTTAATATTCCATTGTTTGTACTAGGAGTAATATTCCTGGGGAAACAATACGGTGTTCGCTCGTTGCTTGGGAGCTTTGTGCTGCCGCTATTTATCTTGTTGACAAAAGATTTACCTACACCGACAACCAATCCACTTTTAGCCTCCATTTATGGCGGTATCTGTGTGGGGGTGGGACTTGGCGTTGTGTTCCGCGGACGGGGCTCAACAGGTGGACTTACGATTTTGGCGCAGATCATTCAAAAGATATCTGGTCTTAGCTTCTCGGTTTCCGTTGTGTTGCTGGACGGGACGGTTATTGTGCTGGCTGCATTTATACTCGGCATGGAGCAGGCGCTGTATGCGCTGATCGGATTGTTTGTTACAGGTAAGGCCATTAATGCAATAGAGGTAGGCTTCCGTTATACGAAGGTTGCTTATATTATCTCGGACAAAACAGATGAAATATCTGCGGCGATATTAAATGATCTGGATCGTGGTCTGACAAAGCTGGACGCACATGGCGGGTACACTGGCGATGCACGTACCGTTCTGATGGTAGTGGTAGGTCAGAATGAAGTATCAAGGCTAAAGGCGATTGTCCAATCCGTAGATACAAGTGCATTTGTTATAATTACCGAAGCACATGAAGTGTTAGGCGAAGGATTTAAAAGAGAAGCGTAATCTCTCCTACAGGGGAGGGACGCTTCTCTTTTTTTCTAAATGAGGTTATATTTAGGATGAATAAAGTTCACATATTATGTTGTATTTATATTAATAGGGATGTATAATAATACATATTTCTAAGACGGTATGCATTATATTAAATAATATATTCATGATAAGCAGGAAGTGGGGATGACAGTGGAAGGCAAGCTGAGGGCGGCGATTGTTGGATCAACGGGTTATGGAGGCGTAGAGCTGATTCGGCTACTACAAAGTCATCCTAAAGTAGAGATTACTTCGGTAATTTCCTCATCTAGTGCAGGGGATGCGATAGAGGAAGGGTTTCCTCATTTGACGGGCATTATTGACCGAAGGCTGGATGGCGTTGATCCGGCGCAGATGGCTGAGCGGGCGGATGTGGTTTTTACGGCTACGCCGTCTGGTGTAAGTGCAAAGCTGGTGCCGCAGCTGCTGGAAGTTGGACTTAAGGTCGTAGATCTATCCGGTGATTTCCGATTGAAGGATGGCGCAGAGTATGAGCACTGGTACAAACATACAGCTCCTGCTGATGAGTACCTAGAACAAGCTGTGTACGGACTTTGCGAGGTGTTCGGAGAGCGTGTGACCGGGGTTGATTTTATATCTAATCCAGGCTGTTATCCTACGGCTACACTTCTTGGACTAATTCCTGCGATTCAGGCAGGCTGGATTAAGCATGACAGTATTATTATTGATGCCAAATCCGGGGTTACCGGAGCAGGACGCGGAACGAGCCTGATGGTGCATTATGCAGAGATAAACGAGAACTTAAAAACTTATAAAATAAATAAACATCAACATATACCAGAAATCGAGCAGACACTCACGGAGATTGCTGGAGAAAAGGTAACCGTAACGTTCACCACACATCTCGTGCCTATGAGCAGAGGAATTATGAGTACGATGTATGCAGGAATGACGGGCAATTATACGGAGCAGGATTTTGTGAATTTATATCGTGAATATTATGCGGGCAGACCTTATGTGCGGGTGCGCGATGTAGGTGTGATTCCAGCGACAAAAGAAGTTAGCGGCTCTAATTATTGTGATATCGGATTTGCGACAGATGCTCGTACAGGGCGGGTGACCATAGTCTCCGTCATTGATAACGTTGTAAAAGGTGCGGCAGGTCAGGCAATACAGAACCTTAATTTGATGATGGGATGGGAGGAAACCCTTGGCCTCGGCTACACACCTGTGTATCCATAAGGATCAGCGGTACAAATAACATGAGCGAGATTGAATTATTTACTACCTTGGAAGGTGGAAGCATTACTTCACCTAAAGGATTTAAGTCCGGAGGACTGCACTGTGGATTGAAAAAAACAGACCGCAACGATCTCGGAGTGATTCTTTGTGAGGTTCCAGCTACGGCTGCTGCCGTGTATACGACAAATGTTTTTCAGGCGGCTCCTCTGAAGGTGACGCGAGAAAGTCTTGTGAACGGAACGTTGCAGGCGGTAGTCGTGAACAGCGGGAATGCTAATGCCTGCACAGGTGAACAAGGCGAGGCCGATGCTTATGAGATGCGCGCTGCTGCGGCTCAACATTTGGGTGTAGAGGTTAATGATGTTGCTGTCGCCTCGACTGGTGTGATCGGTGAGCTGCTGAAGATGGATTGCGTACGTAGCGGTATTGCTGCAATACCAGAGAAGCTGGACGGTGGGGCTGCTGGAGCGGAAGAATTTTGTCAGGCCATACTTACAACTGATTTAGTTAAAAAAGAGGTTGCCGTGAAGGTGCTTGTTGGCGGTGTAGAAGTTATTATTGCTGGAGCTGCGAAGGGCTCCGGGATGATTCATCCTAACATGGCTACCATGCTCGGTTTTATGACTACAGATGCTGATATTTCAGCGGAAGATTTACACAGTCTACTTCGTTCTGCTACGAACGTTACTTTTAATATGATTACAGTTGATGGAGATACAAGCACGAATGATATGTTAGTGTCGATGGCGAGTGGGCTTGCAGGTAATGAGAAGCTGACCCGACTGCATCCGGATTGGGACGCTTTTGCCGCAGGATTCACGTATGTCTGCCAGACGCTTGCCAAGGCGATTGCACGTGATGGAGAAGGTGCGACCCACCTGATTGAGGTTCAAGTGAATGGTGCTGTTCATGACGAAGCTGCTGCAGCGATTGCCAAGACAGTGGTGGGTTCTAGTCTAGTGAAATCTGCTATTTTTGGAGCGGATGCGAACTGGGGAAGGATCATTGCTGCGGTTGGACGCGCGGGTGTACCAGTATCGCCGGAGCGTGTGAACATTTCGTTAGGTGATATCGAGGTGCTACTGCATTCGAAGCCGGTTGCTTTTGATGAGGAGAAGGCTTTGGCCTATTTGCAAAAAAGTGAAACTGTGCTGATCACTGTAGATTTGCATGATGGAACCGGAAAGGCTACAGCTTGGGGCTGTGACCTAACTTACGATTATGTGCGTATTAACGCTGCATACCGTACCTAATTTGTGGCGGCTTAAGTCCACAAGGGAAGGATACCGAACTTATGACGCTAAATAGCGAGCTTGAACTTATAGATGCATTAGATGGTAGTGGATTGTTTGTGATGAAATGCGGAGGTAGTACGCTGGCTGCTCTTCCTGATTCTTTTTTCGAAGATTTACGAGATTTGCAGCAGGAAGGCATTCAGCCTGTAATTGTTCATGGTGGAGGGCCAGCCATTTCAGAGAATCTAGTAAAGCTGGGCATTGAAAGCAGCTTCGTGAACGGTCTGCGAGTAACCACCGAGGCAGTACTAGATGTCGTAGAGATGACGCTGGCAGGGAGTATCAACAAGGCGATTGTAAGGCGAATTCAAGGAAGTGGCGGTCTAGCTCTAGGGCTATCCGGCATCGATGGAAATATGATTACTGCTAGACCCGTAGCTAATAGCGCTGAAGTAGGTTTGGTAGGCGAAGTAACGGAAGTGAAAGCTGATATCGTAACAGGGATTATAGGTATGGGATATATTCCTGTCATTGCACCTATCGGTGTAGATGCTGCAGGTCAGCGCTACAATATTAACGCAGATACAGCAGCAGGGGCAGTCGCTTCTTATGTAGAGTCTCCCCAAATGATCGTAGTTACAGATGTGCCTGGCATTATGAGTACGGTGGAGGGTCGAAAGGTTGTGCTTCCATCCGTTACCGTACAGGAAATCGAAGCTTTAATTGAAAGTGGAGAAATCTACGGCGGCATGATCCCAAAAGTACGGGCAGCTATCGATTGCATTCAAGGCAGCGTTTCAGAGGTTATTATTGTGGATGGAAAAGAACCGCGGGTGCTTAGCCGAGTACTACAAGGTGAAGCGATAGGCACACGTATTATTCGTTCGTAGAATCATAGATGAATATCAATTAGAGGTGCAGCCTGGTACACAGGAGCACAAGGTGGGAGAGTGACTTAGAATGAGCAAGCTTACACAAGCGGAATTGGATTCGCAAGCAGGGGCACAGCAGACCGATACAGTAGGATCAGGTACACCGGATGTTGCAGCAGGCAAGCTGAGCGCGGTATTCCCTTCTTACGCCAGATATGATCTTAGCTTAGTTAAAGGCAAGGGCACCTGGGTATGGGATGATAAGGGCAATAAGTATCTTGATTTCACAAGTGGATTGGCTGTGACCAGTCTAGGTCATGCTCCTGAAAAAGTCGGTGCTAAGCTGAAGGAACAGATCGATACCCTCTGGCATGTCTCGAACCTGTTCCATATTCCTGGACAGGACAAAGTTGCAAACCTTTTGACAGAGAATAGCTGCGCTGATCAAGTGTTTTTCTGCAATAGTGGGGCAGAAGCGAATGAGGCTGCTATTAAGCTGGCTCGTCGTTACCACCAGAAGATTAAAGGTGTGGATCGTTATGAGGTTATCACATTTGAACAATCCTTCCATGGACGTACATTAGCCACACTAACAGCTACAGGTCAGCAAAAGGTAAAAGAAGGATTCCTGCCGCTTCCAGCAGGCTTTAAGACGGTAGCCTTGCATGATCTGCCAGCGTTAGAAGCTGCTATCGGGGATCATACCGCTGCTATCATGCTAGAGATGGTGCTTGCAGAGGGTGGCGTGCTTGAGGTAGAGCCTGAGTTTTTGAACGCTGTAGTGGCACTGTGCAAGAAACACGGATTGCTTCTGATTGTAGATGAGGTACAGACAGGTATGGGACGTACAGGCAAGTTGTTCGCTCATCAGCATTATGGAATTGAACCAGATATCTTCACTTTGGCTAAAGGGATTGCTAGTGGGTTCCCAGCGGGCTTAATGCTTGGCAAAGGGTATTTGCGTGAAGCATTCTCACCTGGCAGCCATGCGTCCACCTTCGGAGGAACACCGCTTGCAACAGCGGTTATGGCAGCGACGATTGAAACGATGCTGGAGGATGAGCTTCCACAACGCGCTGAAGAAATGGGTAAATACCTGACAGGTCTTTTGAAAGAGAAGCTGGCGGACTGTTCGTTTGTGAAGGATATCCGTGGTAAAGGACTGTTAATCGGGATTGAATGTCAATCACCAGTGGGCGATATTGTTTTGGCTGGACAAAAGAAAGGTCTGTTGTTCGTGACAGCGGGTCCTAATGTCCTTCGCTTGCTGCCTAATCTATATGTAAGTAAAGAGGAGATCGACCAAGCGGTAGACATCGTCTCCGAACTCATTCATACTTATGCTAAACAAGCAAACGGGGAGGTAGGCTCATGAGTCAGGGCGTACAGATTAACAAGCACACCATTGCACAGCAACTGAAAGGCCGTGATTTACTGGAGCTGAACGATTACAGCCCGGAGGAAATTACGTATCTGATTGATTCGGCGATTGAGCTGAAGAAGAAGCAGAAAAATGGCGAAGAATTTCAGCCGCTGAAGGGGAAAACGATTGGTCTTATTTTTGAAAAATCCTCTACTCGTACGCGCGTGTCGTTTGAAGTTGGAATGTATCAGCTGGGAGGGCATGCCCTTTTCTTGAGCAAAAATGATATTCAGCTTGGACGCGGTGAAACGGTTGGCGATACAGCACAAGTAATGTCACGTTACCTCGACGGAATTATGATCCGTACCTTCGGCCATGACAAAGTAGAGGATCTGGCTCGTTATGCTTCTATTCCAGTAATCAACGGTCTGAGCGACCTGGCACATCCTTGCCAAGTGCTGGCGGATTATCAAACCATTTATGAGCACAAAGGAAAGCTCAAAGGCCTGAAGCTGGCTTACATCGGCGATGGCAACAATATGGCGCATTCTTTGATGATTGGTGGCGCTAAGCTGGGTGTGGATGTATCTATCGCTGGACCGGAAGGCTATGAGCCGGATGCAGCGGTTGTAGCAGAAGCTCGTGAGATCGCTAAAGAAACCGGAGCGAAGATTGTGGTCACTCACAGCCCGCAAGAAGCTGTACAAGACGCTGACGTCATCTACACCGATGTGTGGGCGAGCATGGGCTTCGAAGAGGAGCAAAAGGCGCGTGAAGCGGCATTCAAGGACTATCAGGTCAATGAGGAGCTTGTAAAAGGCGCGAAGAGCGATTATCTCTTCCTGCACTGCCTGCCAGCCCACCGTGAGGAAGAGGTCAGCACAGGCGTGATTGACGGCCCTAACTCGGTCATCTTTGATCAGGCTGAGAACCGTCTGCATGCGCAAAAGGCTTTAATGGCTGCCCTGATGAGTTAAGGAATTTAAATAATATAAAATATAAATCACTATATAAATTGAATTAATGTTGAGCGAAGTTAGGTTTTGGACGATGGAGTAATGGAGCGGAATTTTTGGAACTGTAGGAGCGTAGCGTTCGCCTTTATCATCAGATTTCATCCGCATAATGCGGTTTGAAATAAAAGAAATCTGATGATAACAGCGACCGGAAGTCCAAACATTCCGCGTAATTATGATTAATCGTTAAAGTGCTAGCGAGAGCACGGTTATTTTAATTTATGTAGCCCACACGAAAGGAAGTTGCCACACCATGGCTAAAGAAAAAATTGTACTCGCCTATTCCGGCGGACTAGATACATCCGTTATTTTGAAATGGCTTAAAGAAACTTATGATGCTGAGATCATCGCCTTCACAGCCGATATCGGCCAAAAAGAAGAGCTCGACGGTTTGGAGGAAAAAGCACTAGCAACCGGCGCTTCGAAAGTATACATCGATGACCTGCGTGATGAGTTCGCTAGCGACTTCATCTACCCTATGTTCCAATCCGGCGCGCTTTACGAAGGCCAATACTTGCTCGGAACTAGTATTGCTCGTCCGCTAATCGCTAAGCGTATGGTGGATATCGCCATCGCTGAAGGCGCTACGGCTATCGCGCATGGCGCGACAGGTAAAGGTAACGACCAAGTGCGTTTTGAACTTGGCGTAGCTGCTCTTGCACCAAACATTAAGGTGATTGCACCTTGGCGTTTGGAAGAGTTCCGCAATCAATTCCCGGGTCGTGCGGAAATGATCGCTTATGCGGAAGCTAATGATATTCCGGTACAAGCCTCTGCGGCGAAGCCGTATTCGATGGACCGTAATCTGCTGCACATCAGCTATGAGAGCGGCGTATTGGAAGATCCTTGGTTCGATCCAAGTGCACCTGAGAACAAAGGAATGTTCCTACTGAGCAACGCTCCAGAGGATGCTCCGGATGAAGCGGAATATTTGGAACTCGATTTCGTTAAGGGAGACTGCGTAGCGCTGAATGGTGAGTCCTTAAACCCACTTCAAGTGATGGAGAAATTGAACGAGCTGGGCGGTAAACACGGTATCGGACGTGTGGATATGGTTGAGAACCGTTTTGTCGGCATGAAGAGCCGTGGTGTGTATGAGACTCCGGGTGGAACAATCCTGTTCGTCGCTCATCGCAAAATGGAGTCCATCACGATGGACCGTGAAGTGATGAACCTGCGTGACAGCCTGATCACTCGTTACAGCACTTTGGTGTATAACGGTTTCTGGTTCGCACCAGAGCGTATTGCACTGCAAGCTCTTGTAACACAGAGCCAGCAAAATGTAACGGGTACTGTTCGTCTTAAACTGTACAAAGGCAACATCATCGGCGCTGGAGTGAAGAGCCCAGTCAGCCTGTACAACCCTGAAATTGCAACGATGGAAGCTGATCCTACACAAGCTTATGATCAAGGGGATGCCACTGGTTTTATCCACTTGAACGCATTGCGCCTTAAAGTTTCTACAGGTGTAAATGGAGCTTCGAAATAGAAGGATAACATAAACTTAAACGGGCATTCCGAAGGCCGTTCCTCCCGTCAGGATAGGAGCGGCCCTCTGGCGTCCAAGAGGAGGAAACTACAGGTGAGCAAGCTTTGGGGCGGACGGTTTACTAAAGGAACAAACAAGCTGGTGGAGGAATATACGGCTTCCATTGGATTTGATAAGGCTTTGGCCAAAGAGGATGTGCAAGGCAGTCTGGCACATGTCACAATGCTGGGCAAATGCGGAATCCTTCCACAAGAAGATGTGGAGACGATTAAGCAAGGTCTGAACAAAGTATTGGACAAGGTTAACGCTGGAGAGGTTGTTTTCTCCGTAGCGGATGAAGATATCCATATGAATATTGAAAAACATCTGATTGAGGAAATTGGTCCGGTTGGTGGTAAACTGCACACAGGACGTAGTCGTAACGATCAGGTGGCAACGGACATGCACCTTTACTTACGTGGCCGTGTAGTTGAGCTAGTTAGCTTGCTGCATGAATTGCAGGAAGCTTTGATCGAGCAGGCCAAAGATAATGTGGAGACGATCATCCCTGGGTATACGCATTTGCAACGGGCACAACCGATCCTGTTTGCTCACCACTTGTTGGCTTACGTCTCCATGTTCCGCCGCGATGCAGAACGTCTGACGGACAGCTACAAACGGATCAACGTTCTGCCACTCGGAGCAGGAGCGCTTGCGGGAACGACCTTCCCGATCGATCGCCATTTTGTGGCCGAGCAATTGGGCTTTGACAGTGTTTACGAGAACAGTCTGGATGCTGTCAGCGACCGTGATTTCATCGTGGAGTTCTTGGCGAATGCAGCGCTTGTTATGACACATCTATCCAGACTCAGTGAGGAATTGGTACTGTGGAGTAGTACAGAGTTTAGTTTCGTGGAACTGGATGATGCTTTCTGCACAGGCAGCAGCATTATGCCACAGAAGAAGAACCCGGACGTACCAGAACTGGTACGGGGTAAAACTGGTCGCGTATACGGCAACCTGATTGGCTTGCTGACCGTGCTCAAATCTTTGCCACTCGCGTACAACAAGGATATGCAGGAAGACAAAGAAGGCATGTTCGATACCGTTACTACACTGACTGGTGCACTGCAATTGTTCGCGCCGATGATCTCCACCATGAAGGTGAACAAGGGACGTATGCGTGAAGCCGTGAACACGGACTTCTCAAATGCAACGGATATCGCCGACTTCTTGGTAGGTAAAGGTCTTCCTTTCCGCCAAGCACATGAAGTAATCGGAAAAACAGTGCTCTACTGCATTAACGAAGGCAAGTTCCTGCTGGATCTGACGCTGGAAGAGTTCAAGCAATTCTCACCGCTGTTTGACGAGAATATCTATGCTGTTCTTCAACCGGAAGCTGTGGTTAACGCACGTAACGTTTATGGCGGCACAGCCACCGTTCAGGTGAAAGCTGCAATCGAACGCGCGGAGCAGGCACTGCACGAAGCTAATGAATGGGTTGTAAAACACGGTGACGCTATATTGTAAACCGTATCAATACCGAATCTCGCCTCAGACTTTTATAGGTCGCAGGCGGGATTTTTTTTATCTAAAAGGGCTCTAAGTACAACATAACTGGATTCGCAGTGTTCTTTACGGTTATCCTTAGAGTAGGGATAGGAGGGTGCGTAAGTATGAGTAGAGAGCAAATCCTAGACGAGCTTAGATCCCAATTAGAGCTGGGGAATCATATTATTGGTGTAGCCACAGGTGCTGGAATTACTGCAAAGTATGCGAAGCAGGGTGGAGCTGACTTCCTTCTGATGTTAAACTCGGGTAAATTCCGTCAGATGGGGAGGAGCTCTCTCGCTGGTATTTTACCATTTTGTAATAGCAATGATATGGTGATGGACTTTTCATCTAGAGAGATCATACCGTTGGTCAGAGATATCCCTATTATTTTTGGCCTCAATGCAACCGATCCGACAAAAGATATGGAGACCTATATCAGTGAAATAAAGAATAAGGGATTTTCCGGAATTAATAACTACCCCACGGTTGGATTAATAGATGGTCAATTTGGAGAAGCGCTCGAAGAAGAAGGGAATGGTTATCTACTCGAAGTAGAAGCTATAAGAATAGCTCACGAAAAAGATTTGTTTACCATAGCCTTTGTATTTGACGAAATTCAAGCTGCTCAGATGATCGAGGCAGGAGCGGATATTATTTGTGCACATTTAGGCTTAACCGAAGGGGGATTATTAGGAGCCAAAAAAGTATTCTCTCTGGAAGCTGCCAAGGCTAAGGCAGACAAAATTTTTAATACATGCAATGCGCTAAAGCCAGATTTAATTAAATTGGTGTATGGTGGTCCCGTGAAAACGCCAATTGATGTGCAGTATATGTACAGTAATAATCAAAACTTGATGGGGTATATCGGGGGCTCTGCTTTTGAAAGAATTCCATCGGAGAAGTCCATTACGAATATAACCAAAGCTTTTAAAGTGTCGGGGACACTGGATGAAGATGATTTTATGGTCAAAATGTTAGACGGCATCACAAAGCACTATGATTATGTTGAATTTGTAAAAGAATACGTAGCTCAAAATTATATGAATGAGATCTTGTTTGCAGATTTAGCTAAGGTGGCCCATGTATCCCGAAGTTACTTAAGTAGCTTGTTTACCAAAAAAGTAGGCTGCAGCTTTCAAACGTATCTCGTACAATTTCGGATGGATAAGGCAGCGGAAATATTACATAGAGACCCTATCCAGTTATCTGAGCTAGCACCATTAGTTGGGTACCAAGACTATGCGCAGTTTAGCAAAATGTTTAAGAAGTATAAAGGGTTCTCTCCAAAACAATATAAATCTAACATAAACACAAAAACATAAGACATAAAAGCGTTTTCATTCATAAACCAAAGAAGTATGATTAACTCATAAGTTGATCATGCTTTTTTTTGAAATATAAGAAAGTATAAGTTTCACATTATACATTATCCTTATATTTCTTGTTGCAGATATTTGAAGAGGAGGTTGAAGAAATGAAGACGATTGCCATTGCCGGAACTTTTGACACCAAGGGTGAAGAATATCTCTACATTAAAAGTTTGCTGGAAAGCTTGGAACTGGGTACGTTCACGATTCATACGGGTGTGTTTGAACCCACCTTTACACCGGATATCTCTAACCGAGAAGTAGCAGCAGCCGCGGGTGTAAGTATAGATGAGCTCGTTGCCAAGAAAGATAGGGCACTAGCAACAGAATTATTAGCCAAAGGTATGGAAAAATTAGTACCTGAATTATATAAGCAAGGCAAATTTGATGGAATTATCTCCTTTGGGGGCACTGGAGGGACTTCACTTGTAACCCCTGGTATGCGGGCATTGCCTATTGGTGTACCAAAAGTGATGGTTTCGACCGTAGCTTCAGGGAATACTGCTCCATATGTAGGCACTAGTGATATTGTCATGATGCCATCCGTAGTGGATGTTGCTGGACTCAACTCCATTTCAACAAAGATTTTTACCAATGCGGCCTTCGCCATCGCCGGTATGCTTAAATTTGAGAATAAACAAGTGATAGAGAAAAAACCATTAGTAGCTACAACAATGTTTGGGGTAACAACCCCCTGTGTGACGGCAGCCCGTAACTATCTTGAAGCTAGAGGATATGAAGTGCTTGTATTCCATGCAACAGGTGTAGGTGGCCAGTCCATGGAAGCGCTAATCGAGGCTGGTTTTATTGAAGGTGTATTGGATCTGACCACAACAGAATGGGCGGACGAAATTATTGGTGGTGTGCTAAATGCCGGACCTCATCGGTTAGAAGCTGCTGGAAAACATCATATTCCACAGGTTGTGTCGGTAGGTGCACTTGATATGTGCAACTTTGGCCCTTATGATACGGTACCAGCAAAATTTGCTGGGCATAAGTTTTATAAGCATAATCCTACAGTTACTTTGATGAGAACAACAGTAGAAGAAAATGAAGCTATCGGCAAGAAGCTTGTCGAGAAATTAAATATGGCCAAAGAAAAAACAGTATTAATGTTGCCTCTTAAAGGGATATCCGGCATTGATGTTGCAGGGGAAGCCTTTTATGGCGTAGAGGAAGATCAAATGTTATTTGATACCTTGAGAAATGGTGTGAACAGAAATGTTGTCGAGGTTATCGAAATGGATTGTGCCATTAATGATGTGGAGTTTGCAGAAGCAGCAGCGCAGAAGCTGATAGATCTCATGAGCAAATAAGACTATCACGACATTTTAATAATGATGGAGGCGTTACACATGAACAAAAATACAAGAACTGAAATCATGGCGAAGTTTAGAGAAGAAGTAGCAAATGGAAAGATTCTTTTAGGTGTTGGGGCTGGCACAGGGATTACTGCAAAAAGCAGTGAAGCTGGCGGAGCAGATATGCTGATTGTTTATAATTCAGGAAGATACAGAATGGCAGGTCGTGGATCACTGGCAGGGTTATTATCTTATGGCGATGCGAACCAAATCGTAGTCGAAATGGGCTCGGAGGTATTACCTGTTGTAAAAAATACTCCCGTATTAGCAGGTGTATGTGGAACGGATCCTTTTAGAGTGATGGAGGTTTATTTAAAACAACTTAAGGAACAAGGTTTCAGTGGCGTGCAAAACTTCCCAACCGTTGGTTTGATCGATGGCGTATTCAGACAGAACCTTGAAGAGACTGGGATGGGGTATGGTTTAGAAGTAGATATGATTAGAGCAGCGCATGAATTGGATATGCTCACCACTCCTTATGTATTTGATCCTGAACAAGCTAAAGCTATGGCAGAAGCAGGCGCAGATATTCTGGTGGCGCATATGGGCTTGACTACCAAAGGTACAATTGGAGCTAAGACCGCTCTTACTTTAGATGATTGTGTAGAAAGAATTGAAGCGATTATTAAAGCAGGGAAAGCAGTAAATCCCGATATTATGGTTATTTGTCACGGTGGACCGATTGCTGAACCAGAAGATGCTGCGTATGTAATTGAACGGACAGAAGGTATAGACGGATTCTTTGGTGCATCGAGTATTGAAAGATTTGCTGCTGAAAAAGGAATCACAGAACAGACTGGATTATTTAAAAAAATCACCAAACAAGCATAATTGCCTTCGGCGTCCTTATAAGGACGGTAAGCAATTAAGCGAGAAATATAAGGATACAGTAGTGTGAACTTATACTCTATCCTCTATCCTTATATTTTAAAAGAACCCTCCTAAGAGGGTAATCTGAGTAGAACAGATATTAAAGGTGTAGCTTATGGCTGCACCTTTTTGTTGTCTATTAGAAGAAGCTAGTTATTACTCAACGGTAGCCAAGCCAATATATCGCGGATTTTGGCATCCCAGTAGCCCCATTCATGGTTGCCAGGACCTTCATCGTAGGTGAAATCAAGGGAGGTTGCTCGGCATGCATCGCGGAATTTTAAGTTATCTGTGTACAGGAAATCTTCTGTGCCACAGCATTGATACAGCGCTGGTTTCGGTTCCGTGGAGCGGTTCACTTCCTCAAGCAGCCATAGAAGGTCTTCGGGCGTTCCGGCGATATCTTCTGTTCCGAAGATCATCTCGTATTCCTTGCTTTTGACGGTAGGATCTTCCGCGTTCATAAAATTATGCGCCATATCGAGTGCTCCTGACAGACTCGCTGCCGCTGCAAAAGACTCCGGTTTACGCAGTCCCAGCTTGATCGCCCCGTAACCACCCATCGATAGTCCAGCTACAAAGTTCTCCTCACGTTTATCTGACAATGGGAAAAACGAGCGCGCAAGCATCGGCAACTCTTCACTAATAAAGGTCCAATAACGGCCGCCAACCGCCATATCCGTGTAGAAACTGCGATGTACATTCGGCATAACTACAGCTATTCCCATCTCTGCTACATATCGTTCTATAGAAGTCCGGCGAAGCCAGATCGAATCATCGTCTGACAAACCGTGCAGCAAATACAGCGTAGGGTGAAGTTCGCCTCTAGTTACGTTGCTCATCCCGATTTGTGTGGTTGTTTTTTGCGGCAAAATTACAGTCATTGAGGTATTCAATCCTAGTACTTCCGAATAAAATTTGCACTCTATTAAAGCCATTTCATCCATCCCCTCTCTCTCCAAATAATAGCACACAGAAAAAGTGAGAGATATTGTAGAAATATCTGAATTATAAGGATTTTGAGGATTGCTGTACCTAGATATGAGAGAATATAATGGAAGTAGAAAAATAAGGAAGAAACGTGCAAATGCGAAATTATTTTCTTAGGCGGGAGGCGAAAAGTAGGATGAAATCGGGCCTAAAGCAGGAAAAAGGTTTTACTTTGATCGAAGTGCTGGCCGCTATTGTGATTTTGTCGATAGTATCACTGGTGCTTACGTCTTACTTTACAAACGCCATGAGTTACTCTAAATCGAACCAGAACAAGACGATTATGGTCAATCTGGCGCGGAACGCGCTGTTTTATGTGGAGAAGCAGGATTTTGAGAAGATGTGGGATTATTTTATAAAGGAGAATTATGATTCGATAGAGGCGGCGAAATGCCAAAAGGATACGGATGATTCTCTGAAATGTGAGGATTACAAGAGGCTTGTTCAGGATATAGAAACCTTAAACCAGGTTTTGAATCCTGCAATAAATGGTGTGAACTATCAGATAGATATTCAATATCAGCGTGATCTGCATAACCAAAGCTTGAAATCTAGTGATCCGGAGAAACAGAAGATGGCAGTATATTTGCTGCCAGTGTTGGTCAAAGTCAGCAGAGCGGATTCTTCCGGAGGACCCCAAAGTGAACCTGTTGTGGAGGGATACATTACCGATGAAACAATTCGTTAACCTTCTCCGCAGGGAGGGTGGATTTACTTTAGTGGAGCTAATTGCGGCACTCACTGTATTTGCAATGATAGTCGGCCTAATATCTGGAGTTACTATGTACGGCTTTCGAAGCTATCATAAAATCTCAATTCAGAACGCTTTACGGGACGAGGCGGATCTGATCATGTCCTCTATTATTACTGAACTCTATACATATAGTCCTGAACGGCTACAAAACATTTCTGGAGGAATTGAACTAATAAAAGAAGGGAGTTCTCCGCGTGTAATTCGGGTATCAGGAAATGAAATCGTTATAAACGGCAAAGAAAGCGGAGCTGAGCCTGGTTCTCCTCTTGCGGTACAATCGAACATGGCTGGTTCTATCATAACCGCTTCCACATCAGATGGTAGATCATGTAATGTAGCCTCGCTCTGCAACTCCGGTCTGATCCAGATTAAGCTGGTATTAAAGTATAAGGGAAATGATGCAGATAAAATGGAATTGGAAAGCCAATTTGGATTTTAGGAGGAAAACAAAATGTTGAGGCGAGCAAGCCTTCGATCAGAACGAGGGTCGGCTTTGGTACTTGTAATGTTTATCGTCCTACTGCTCACTATTTTGGGAGTTACAGTGCTTAGTGCTACGATTGGAGGCGCGAGGCGTGCAGAAACTCGTGAGAATGATGTACAGAGCCTTCACTTAGCGCAGAAATCGATTGATGAGGCGATTGCTTATATTACAGCAGATTTAAATCAGAAAATACAAGTTAGTAGTAATACTACTCAGGCACAGTTTGATCAAGAAATTGAGATGTTTTTAAGGGGCCTCAATTCTAATAAAGGAGCTTTTGTTACCAATACAAGTTTACAGGGAGCTAGCAATGAAATCACGGGAATTATTCTCGATGGCAGTTCTACAAGTAGTAAGCATATAGTTGCGATTAAAGCCAATGCAACAGTGAACGGCGTGTTAAGATCGTTGCAACAAAAGGTTGTGATTACGACATTCCCAGATTTTTTGAATTATTCATTGGGTTCTGAGGGAACGATCTATTTGAATGGCGCTCCATATATTCAGGGGAATATTTACGCTGGAAATCAATTAAAAGTTAGCCAGGTGGCTAAGTATAAACATAACGCAGAGTTGGAAAAACGCAGTCTATTTCCGTTAATCGATGGAGAGGCACATATCCAATCAATGAACGATCTGCTTTATTCCAGAACAGGGGATATATTTGAAAAGGTACCGACAATTGATGATGCCGACTATTCTTCACTAGATAATAGGGTGAAGACGATTATTGAAAAGGCAAAGATCAAAAAGAAAACGACGTTTGTCCAAGTGAACGTGGAAGATTCCTTTCTGGATAAAGTTGCTGAAGCTACAGGGTCAGCTGGAAATAAGAAGTTATTCAGCGATATATATTATGGAGCGGCTGTATCTAATAGTAGTGAAGAACCCACTGCTAGAGGAACAAGATTAATTACCTCGCTTCAGCAACCCGGGGGCATTTCCACCTTATGGATGCCTATGTTAGATGATTTTGAGGACATTGCAACTGGCGATACAGATGAAGAGAAGGCGCAGGAGAAACATAGACTTTTCGAAGAAGCAAAGCTAACACTGAAGCAAAACCTTGAGAGATTGGAGAGAAGCACGATCTTTATAGGGAATTTAAAGTTGGATGGGGTTATGTTAAATCAGATAAGGGATACTTCTAAGCTTAATTCAAGCACTGAGGCTCACTGGCTTATTGTAAACGGTGATTTAACAATAGATAGTTATTCAACAGCCATTATCCAAAGCAATATTCTGGTTACAGGAAATTTATATATTAGAGGAAAAGCCGAATTCGATTCTACTATGTTTGTGCTTGGAAAAACTGATATTGTGGATGCTACGATATCAGGAATACCGACTGTAGGTAGCGGAAGTAAAGAACTTGTATTGATCTCAAAGGGAGCTATACTTATCAATCGGGTTGAAGAGTTTAAAAATGAGGCTACAAGATTAAGAGCCTTTTTTTATACGGATAGTACGGCAGAGTTGTACGGCGTGGGCTCTATATTTTCACTCGATGGTGGCTTTTTTGCTAAAGGAGATTTGATTATCAATGCGGTTGTTGGCAAAGTCAAGAAGGAGACAGGATCTGCAAACTTTAATTTTGATATCCAGGCGGAGGTTGAGTCCCCTCGTTTTATTGTTAATTATAATGAACAAGTGTTTGAAGACCAAAATGTGGGACTGCCACGTGTGAATCAAATAAACGTTCATGTAGGTCCCATCGAATTGCTAACTCCAGGTAAGTAATGGGCGCACATGAGAAAGCAGCCGATCAGTATCTGATCGGCTGCTTTCTCATTATTTAACAGAATTCGATGTGCTCTAGTAGCGATTCTCAATAGTATCTTGTGATCCAATAATATATATTGTGTAGAATGCTTCAATCATCTCATTACTTAAAGTGAAATAATAGGCTCTAATCGTTGCTTGGCCTTTACTGATTCCACGATAGAGTCCGTTTTGTACTTGTAGAATAGTTGGTTTAGAAGCGTCTTCACCCGATTTGTTGCTAACAATCTCCCAGTGCATTTTGTTTATAAGGCTAGTAGGTAGAGCCCCAAAAGGATCCCGTGTATTTAAGAGTGCTAATAAATTTAGGGATTCACCTTCCATGATTATTCCTGAATCGGGATAGAATACCAACCCTGGTTTAGGCACAATTATGTTGTGGATATTACTGGTGATTCCAGCGGCTTTAACTTGAATCTGTATATCATTTTTCGATTCTAGCCCCTTTACACTAACCCTCTTGCCGTAAGTTATTATTTTGGAAACTGGAATAGGATTATCTAACGTGACGAATCCAGCATATTTAAGATCACTGTCGTTGACCAAACTCCATTCAAACTGTTCATTACTTGCGCTGTCAGGAATGGTACTAACACTTAAGTCAGTGGTACCTTCATATGGCACTTTTTTTGGTCCGGTAATTGTCAAAGAATCAAGACCAACGGTTATTGGTATCGTTTTTCGAATTCCTATTGAATTTAAATTAGAGGTTACAGTAACAGTTAACTTGTACTCTCCTGATTTGTTAGCTGTGAAACTGGTAGTCTCAGGCGTGCTATCAAGAGTATCAAGAGTTACATTATTTGTTGGTAAACCATTTGCATCCACGACACTCCATGAATATTGGATTCCCGATTCGTTTGTATTATTATATTCTGCTTTGAAATCTATTCTCTTATTTACAAGAGCACTATTAGGTCCGTTAATATTTAATTGGGGATCGAGGACATTCACGATAGCCTTACTAATAAGATTACTTCCATCGTTAGTGGTCACTGTAATTTCAGCAGAGCCAACTTTTTTTCCAACCACGACGCCTAATGGACTAACACTAACAATATTATCGTTGCTTGATGTCCAGATCAGTTGATTAAATTTCTCCGACGGCTTGATAATTAGAGGAAGCATTTGAATATCTCCTAATAAAAGTTGTGCACCACTTAACTCTAAAATAGTTATTCTGTCGATAGCGGTAATCGTCATCTCAGGAAATTTAATGATCGTTCGCACCAGCGGATTAGAAGTCGGCGACGGCAATGGTGTTGGCGTTGGTGTTAGCGACGGCAATGGTGTTGGTACAGGAACTGGTCCCTTGTAAGGAAGGATACCAATTAAGGATGATGATGTACTCAGGGAAGAGGCAATTACATTGCCATATACATTCCCATTGCTAATACTTAATGCTGCTTTGGGAGCTAGGATCGAACCTCTAATTTCAACTCCTGAGATATTGACCGTTGTTGCATCTGGAAAGTTATAAAGGATGTTGTTTCCTGTTGTATCTTGAGGCAGAGCAAAGGCTTTATGGACATTAACAGTTGATCCGGTAATGGTATAGATCATAGTAGAACCTGAAAGAGCAGTAACATTAGTCCATCCTGTTTGATTAAAATAGTTTGCGGTAAAGTTAAATATGTTAACAGCACGGTTTCCTGTCACATATAAACCACCATCTTTCAGCTCTGTTGTTCCATTTTGCGGAACTGACGCTAATTGATTAGATAGATTCTCGTAATATTTCTTAGCTGCTGAAAAATCGATTAGTGTATCATTAACCTTCGTGTATGTTCCTGAGATAATGCTACCACTATCAACTCTGTTGAATTCTCCTTGGTGAATGATATTTCCATACACAGTACCATTGGTGAAATTCAGGTTTCCACCAGTAACGATAGCATAAGGTACTTTGTTGCCATTAGACATGTTAATGTCCACTCCACTAGTAGTTACATCACCCCCAGCTGCCAAATTACCTTTCAAAGAAGCAGTCACTGTGGCTTTTCCAAATATAAAAGCATTGTAATCACCAGCAATTCCAAGCCCGGAGCCGGTTGTAGAAACGGATGGGTTGAAATTAGTAGTACTAGGTGTTGGACTAGCCGTAACAACTGCTGTTGCCGTTGGAGTAGGAGATGCAGAAGGAACAGCATGAATATCTACGAAATCAACTAAGGCGTTATCGAATTTATAAGTTGCGGCTACATTTGCTGATACATTAATTGAAAATTTGATGGGCTCATTGGAATCAGGCAGGAAAGTCTTAATCCCATTCACGTTCTTTAATGTATAAGTAATATTATTAAGTGACTTCTCTAATGCTAGTCCTGTTCCAACACTACCAGAAGGGTTGGTCATCCCATCAGGTAAGCCTGATGCTTCAAGCTTAATGTTCGCTGGAAGAATGTCACGGAATACAATGTTTGAAATTACTTGATGTTCAGATGATTGATTGGTTGTACTTACTTCCTCAAATGGAACAGGTTTGGCTTGGATGATATAAGTAATAGTAAAAGGTTCATTTTTTGCTACTTCGCCGTTAGTGCTAACATTGGTTGACAACTCCCGTGATAATTCAAGATTCGATTTAGCTTCTAAAATAGTAATATCAATGATTTTTGGAGCTGCATAAGCGTCTTGTTTATCACGCGCTGTAATTTCTATTGTTAGTTTACCACCTCTAGGGAGAGGGTTTGGGAATACCTGATGAATGGTCTCTCCCGAAAGAATAGCCTTCTCAGCCATCCCTGTATTAGGTAAATAGGTATTCCCGGACTTAAAACGAATAGTTGTAAATAAATCGCGATCTTTTAAATCGGGATCTTCGACTACATAATCTATTAAGAGCTCATTCTGATAAGACGGTTTTATTTCATCTTGCTGTGGCGTAGATACCGTGATTTCTGGCGCATGATTAGCACCAATATAAGCTCGGTACATTGTGTTGACGAAGAGCTTTTGCTCCCATACCGGGAACTGAACGCTGGATGTTCCAAATACGTGACCAGTACCAGAGTATGTTACATTTCCTTTAGAGTAGGTGTAGTAGTGGTTCCAGCTATCATCAACATCCCGTGAACTTCCTATAATGTTATACCAAGGGATGACTGAAGGATCCTCTAGATTTAAAGTAAAGTATTGATTATGTGTTGTTGCTATCTGTGGTGTAATAATGTTTGTCTGCTCATTGTTTGCATTAATAGTACTCAAGTAAAAAGGGTATTGCGTTAGTAAGCCATCATTAATTGGTTTGACTGTAGTTGATGGATTAGGAGCGTTTAGACCTAAGTTTGTTTCCGGTTCGATTTGACCCGTAATTTTCTTAAAATTCTTGACCCAATTGCTATTATTCTGATATACCGTATCATGTGTGAACATGACGCTCTGTTTAGTAACCTCTGTAAAATCAATAACAGCCTGGGTAGCAAGTTCACTTAATACAGCTTTGTCATTATAAATATCACGAAATCCGAATATGAGCATATCGTATACGCCGTTAAGTCCATATTTATTATCTTTGGTATACTGAGTCGCAATATCGGTATTAAATTCAGAAATGGTCTTAGTAGTAATCTTTAATTCGTAACTGCTATTACTTAGGAAACTTTGCGTCATATTTTCAGGTCTGAGAAGACTGCTACTTCTTTCACTATTAGGAATAGTAGGCAATACCTGAAGAATATTAACGATTGTTTTCTTGCCAAGGAATTGAATCGTGCCACTGTCAAAGTCTTTTAATTTGTTCGGATTTAAGTGGTCTACAATTTCTAACTTCCAGTACAAAAGACCAGAGTATGTATTAGGAAGTTTGTATACGATTTCGCCATTAGGATCTTGATTCAAAGTCTGTACAGCCACGACATCATTTTCGGTCATTTTAATCGACTTATCTACACTCATGTACAATTTTGCTAGGATAGGGCGTTCGTTAAGACTGTTTACATTTGATACATTGAATTTAAAACTAAGAGTATTTCCAGGTTTATAAACATGCTCCTGGTTCTGGCTGTAATCAATAATGTTAGCTTTATTAGTAATTTGAATACGAGGACGTTGCTTTAAAAGATCCTTCTGAGCGGAAGGATCTTTCTTCAAATTTTCGATCCATGTATTTAACTCATTGTTATCGACGAACTTAACATTTGATTTTGGTGTTAATGTCCGGTAGGTATTAAAGGTGTTGTACAATATTCCACGCTGATTAGTTGTTTGCTTATCAAACGGCTCTTTGTTGATTAATACGTAAAGTCCTTTATTAATAAAATAATCGGTGATTTCTTTCGCTTTTAAATTAGTTATGTCATTCATAACTGCTTTGGTATTATGATCTTTTCCGGAGACCACACTCGTACTGTAAGTCCCCTTCCCGATATAAACCGCATCGTATCTTCCATCCAGATCATCCCGCAGCGCCACAAAGCGCTTCATACTCATCGTATCAATGGTAAGGCCAGATATTCCGGTTTTTAGAGACGCAAGCTCACTAACTCCATTCTCCGTAACCTCAAGCATACGAATCTGATAGTCATTTGAACTGGCTTCGACATTCGTGAAGTGATTTTTGAGTGGCAGAACAAGCAGAAGGAGAAGTAAGATCGTTACTGTAAAAAGATAGATCCGTTTGTTACTGGCAAATTTCATGTTCATCTCTCCCTGATTGTTAACTATTGGTAGATATGGTCGAATTGTATGTTGTGTATGCTAGTTTCCGACAGCTTTTTCAGCTGAATTCGTTGTAAAATTATCCAATCTATGTTATATACATTCTAGGACATTCAGCATTGATAGACAACATAAATCTATTGAAATATACCTATAAATTTATTACTAAAGTCCCAAGTCTATTGAAAAATACGCTAGTTTGACAAATTCATGAGATCCTTAATTATGGAAAAAATAATCTTCTTATTTTGCAGAAATGGAACTGGTAATTTATCCTCCGTTTATTCCAAGTATTATCCATTATCTAGTAGGTATAAAGGTATAACCAATAACGGCATATGGAGCTGAACGGACATGGCCATCGCAAAAAAGAGACTTGGGGATTTGCTGGTAGAAAATAATATTATTTCGCAGGAACAGCTGCTTGAAGCACTTGCGGAACAGCGTAAAAGCAAGCGTAAGCTTGGCGATCTGCTAATCTCTCAAGGCTATATCACGGAGCAGCAGTTGATTGAAGTGCTTGAATTCCAGCTCGGCATTCCGCATGTCAGTTTATTTAAATACCAGATTGATCCTGCGATTACGCAGATTATTCCTGAAAGTATGGCTAAGCGTTATCAGGTGCTTCCCTTCTTGAAAGAAGGAGGTAAGCTGATGGTTGCGATGGCCGATCCGCTGGATTATTTTGCGATAGAAGATTTACGAATGAGTACAGGGTTCCGAATCGAACCTGCTATTTCCACTAGAGATGAGCTACAACGGGCGATTGCGCGTCATTATGGGATGCGTGATTCTATGAATCAGATGCTAGTAGAGCTCCCTACACAAGAAGAAATAGAAGAAACGGAGATTACAGACGAGGACTCTCCAATCGTGCGTTTGGTCAACCAGATGATTCAGCAGGCTGTTGCTCTGCGGGCGTCTGATATACATATGGATCCAGGTGAGAATAATCTAACGATCCGCTACCGCATTGATGGAACTTTACGGACAGAGCGCATTATTCCTAAGCAAATGCAGGGCTTTATCACCGCTCGTCTGAAAATAATGGCCCGACTGAATATCGCAGAACGACGTTTGCCACAAGACGGCCGAATCAAAATGCAGTTTGATTACAAAATGGTAGATATTCGTGTATCCTCATTGCCGACGATGCACGGAGAGAAGATTGTACTGCGGTTGCTAGATTTAAGCACTGGTGTCAAATCTGTAGATGCTTTGGGATTCAGTGAGGGGAATGCAGAAGCTTTTAAGGAAATGATTGCTCGTCCTTATGGAATTCTGCTAATTACTGGACCTACAGGTAGTGGAAAAACAACGACTTTATATTCAGCGCTGAATCAACTCAATGTAGAAAGTGCAAATATTATCACGGTTGAAGATCCAGTGGAATACCAGCTTGAGGGTGTAAACCAGGTACACGTAAACTCAGCTATTGGTTTAACCTTTGCCGCGGGACTACGTTCGATTCTCCGACAAGATCCGAATATTGTAATGGTCGGTGAGATACGTGATGCAGAAACTGCTGAAATTGCGGTTCGCGCCTCATTAACGGGTCATCTAGTGTTGTCTACTTTACATACAAACGATGCGATTAGCTCCGTCTCTCGACTGCGAGATATGGGAGTAGAGCCTTATTTAATTGCCTCCTCACTAATTGGTGTAGTAGCTCAGCGGCTCGTTCGCAAAATCTGTACCGACTGCAAAGAAACCTACAAACCGTCTGAGCAGGAAGCGATTATGTTACGTAGCTTAGGGCTGCCAGCGGATGAACTACATCGTGGTCGAGGTTGCGGTAGCTGTAGCAGTTCTGGTTATCGTGGCCGAATAGCGATTCATGAGGTACTCAGCATTGACGATCATTTGCGGCAGCTTATTACGAACACTGCTTCAGTAGAAGAACTCCGTGTCGCAGGTAAAGCGCGTGGGCTTGTACAACTAATGGATGATGGCTTACTCAAAGTTAGTCAAGGGATTACAACGCTTCAAGAAGTAATGCGCGAGACGGTCTCACATTAGGGTTTATTAGGTGTTTTTCATTTTAAAATAGGGGGAGCAGCCGATGCCAACGTATACGCGGGATATTAGACAGCTTTTGCAGACGGCTTACTCCTCCAAAGCTTCCGACTTACATATCTCTGTAGGCTCGCCTCCGGTGATACGTATGGATGGAATGCTTTACCCACTTGAGGGTGCACCAGTAACAGGTCATGAAGCGGCAGAAATGGCAGAAGCGCTGCTTGGCAGTGAACGAAACGAAGTGTTTCGGAATGCAGGTGAGGTGGATTTCTCTTATCCGCTGGATGGCGGCGTAAGATTTCGGGTGAATGTCTATCGTCAGCGGGGTGAGATTAGTATCGCTGCCCGGGCAATTCCAGCAGAGATTCCGAGTCTAGAACAGCTGTCGATGCCTCCGATTTTGTCCACTTTGTCACTCAAACCACAAGGTTTGATTCTAGTTACAGGGCCTACGGGCAGCGGTAAATCCTCTACGTTAGCAGCTATGCTGAATTACATTAACAAGACCGAAAGCAAGCATATTGTGACACTTGAAGATCCTATAGAATTTCTGCATAGTCATGGAACCTGTCTAGTGGATCAACGTGAAGTGGGCAGCGACACAGCTAGCTTTGCGAGCGGACTACGTGCCGCGTTACGTCAGGATCCGGACGTTATTCTCGTTGGAGAGATGCGGGATCTGGAGACCATTACAGCAGCAGTTACTGCCGCGGAGACAGGTCATCTTGTGATGGCAACCTTACATACAACAGACGCACCGCAGACGATTGATAGAATTATTGACGCTTTTCCGGGTCATCAGCAGGGGCAGATCCGTTCACAGCTAGCCTCAGTATTACTGGCAGTTGTCAGTCAGCGGTTGTTTCCAAGGGCAGGGGGACGTGGGCGGATATGTGCAACAGAGATCTTAGTGAATACACCTGCAGTAGCCAACCTTATTCGTACCGAAAAGACACATCAGATTAAAAATGTGATGCAAACCGGACGCTCGCAAGGCATGCATACGTTGGACATGAGTATCCGCGACTTTTTATCCCAGGGGTTCATTGAACCAGCAGCAGCTAAGTCGTTTATGGCGGAGGTGAACGGCTGATGCCTCTTTTTGAATATCAAGTGAAGACAACCGCAGGCAAATCCATTAAAGGCAAGCTAACCGCAACAGATAAGCCCACGGCAATGGAGGAGCTACGCAAACGGGGCCTTACGGTATTCTCGCTGATCGAACGCAAAACAACGATTCTATCGATGGATATTTATATCGGTAATCCGGTCAAACCGCTTCATTTCATTATTTATTGTAGGCAGTTTGCCACGCTTATGCGTGCTGGAGTGTCGATTGTAGATGCAACGCGTATTTTGGCGGAGCAGACTGAGAGTAAGCCTCTACGCAAAGCGCTAGTAGATGTTAACTCCAGCCTGATGCGTGGGATATCGTTCTCACAAGCCGTTCAGGATCATAAAAAAATCTTCCCGCAGCTATTCGTCAGCATGATCCGTGCCGGTGAGGAATCCGGTGATATTGAGGGGACGCTCGACAGACTGGCGATGTTTTTTGAGAAGCAGCATTCCACGACGGAGAAAATCAAATCTGCGCTCACTTACCCGATTACCGTCGGGGTTATGGCGATTGGAGCGGTTATATACCTCCTCTGGGCGATTGTTCCGCAGTTTGTAACAATGTTTGAATCGATGAATGCAGAGCTTCCAGCGATTACAAAGATGGTATTGGCACTTAGTAAAAGCATTCAAGGTCAATGGTATTTCTGGATACTCGGAGTTCTTCTCCTAGTGATAGCTTTTCAGATTACAAAACGGACGGAAAAGGGAGCCTACGCACTCGATTATGCCAAGTTGAAGATTCCGGTGTTCGGTAAATTGAATCAAAAAGGCTCGATTGCTCAGTTTACGCGTACTTTTTCATCTCTATATGCCAGCTCAGTTCCGATTCTGCAATCCTTGGTGATTGTAGAAGAGGTAGCAGGAAATAAGGTCATTGGGGGATTTATCCGAAGTGCAGGTGATTCGCTGAGACAAGGAAATCCACTATCTGAACCGTTGAAAAAAGCATGGGTCTTCCCGCCGCTAGTTACACAGATGATTGCGATTGGTGAAGAGACGGGGGCGCTCGACACGATGTTGTCTAAGGTAGCTGATTTCTATGAGATGGACGTAGAGAATACTGTCGACCGTCTGAAGTCACTGCTTGAACCATTGCTGATTGCTTTTCTAGCAGGTGTTGTAGGTGTGATTGTGGCCGCTATTATGCTGCCGATGTTCAGTCTGTATGGCAATATGTGAACCTTGCGGTTCCTTGTAAATATTGAGAGGGGTGACGCCGGGGAGGCGGGGCAGGGTTGCAGATCCTTTGCTAGCGCTAGACAAGGAAGGACGAGCATTGTAGCGGGATTCACGGAAATAAAAGATATAAGCTGTATTACCACACACCACTTAGAGGGGGAAATAAAATGTTAGCACAAGCGATTAAAAGAAGATTGAGCAAAGAGGAAAATCAAAAGGGGTTTACGCTGATTGAGTTATTGGCGGTTATCGTTATTTTGGGGATTATTGCGGTTATTGCGATACCGATGATTGGTGGAATTATTAATAAATCAAAAACGGATGCAGATTTAGCAACTGCTAGACAACTTTATGATGCTTCCCGGATGTACATTATGGGTGAAAAAAATGGAGAATTTAAAAATGCATCAGTAACACTTGCAGAACTTAAGTTGAAAAAATACATTGATAAGACACTTGTGTTACCTAGTTCCAAGAAATCGATTACTGAAAGTACAACCATAATTAAGTATGATGCTGAGGGAGCTCTTGAAAAAGTAACTATAGATCCTGCCCCTGAGGGAAATGCTAGTGGTGTTTATTCCGCCGAAAAGGTGCTTAGTGCAGAGCCTACTCCATCACCAGCAACCTAAGATTGAGAACCATGGGTATTCAATACAAAAACCCAAAAAGGAATCGGACTTCCCGATTCCTTTTTTAAAATCCAGAAGTTAATAGAGGACATCCATGACGATATTCATCGCAAGTTACATCACATTACTGGGCCTGACTCTAGGCTCCTTCTATAACGTAGTGGCACTGCGGGTGCCAGCAAAGGAATCTCTGCTCAACCCGCCGTCCCATTGCCCGAACTGCAATACGCGGCTAAAGGGGCGGGATTTGTTTCCGGTGATAAGCTACATGCTGTCAGGTGGCAAGTGTCGTTATTGCGGTACAAGGGTGTCGGCTTTATACCCGCTAGGAGAAGCGGCGACCGGTTTGCTTTTTCTATGGGTGTACTTGCAATTTGGGCTGACGGGGAAGGGGATTCTCGGATTCATTCTGGTGAGTCTGGCGGTTATTGTGACGGTTGCAGATTTGAAGTACATGCTGATTCCGAACAAGGTGTTGCTGTTCTTTTTGCCGATCCTGCTCATTCTTGTATTGCTCTTTCCAGAGGGGCCGTTATGGCATCACTTGCTGGGAGCTTTACTTGGGGGAGGGGTTCTTATCCCCTTTGTTCTGTTAGGTGGAATGGGAGCTGGAGATGTGAAGTTATTTGCGCTGCTGGGCTTGGTGATTGGATTTCCGAATGTTATTTTGACTTTTCTGATGTCTTGTCTGCTTGGGAGCGTGGTCGGAGGACTGCTAATGCTGCTCGGAATCATCAAACGCAAACAACCGGTTCCCTTTGGTCCGTGGTTAGCAATAGGTGCTTTAATTAGTTACGGATATGGTTCAGACATCATTGGCGCGTATCTCTCGCTCATCGGATAGGAGGACATCGACATATGCTTGGATTAGGCCCTAAAGTGGCCGGGCTTTCAATTGAAGCTACCGGAATCCGTTATATTAGTTTTAAGAATAAACAGTCATGGGAAGTCCGCAAAAAACGATATCTCCCGCTCCTTCCAGGCATGATCATTGAGAATCAGGTGGCGGATAGCGAGGCGCTTTATGACCGGGTCAGGCAGTGGGTGAGGAAGGAAGGGTTAAGGGGCAGCAAGGTTTCCTTGTCGATTCCACCTTCGCAGATCATTATCCGCAAAATGAGTATCCCAAGTACCAACGATAAGCAGGTTGAACAGCTCGTAAAGCTCGAAGTGGAGACGGGGCTGCATTTGCCATTTGAAAATCCTGTTTACGACTATGTAACGCTCGAAGTGGATGAGGAGCATAGTCATTTACTCGTATTTGCCGCTCCGCGGAAATCAATACAGGATTATGTAGAAATTCTGGAGCGTGCGGGTCTTCGAATTAGCAGTGTTGAAATTTCGGCAACCGCCTTGGCGCGAAGTATAGCAACTGGACATGGGGAAAGCTTTGCGGAAACGATGTTGATTAATCTAGAGCCATCCGTCATGGACGTTTATATGTTCAGAAATGGTAATCCGGTGTTCATTCGTACGATTAACTTGCTTGATCTGCATAAAGGTCGAAATGTTGCGGCATTGGAATTTATGGCAGACAGTGAAGTTTTGGCAGAAACAGCAGTTGCTGTGGAAGAGCAATTATCACCGGAACAAATGGTGGAGATCACTGCGGAAATCTCGCGGATGCTCAGCTTCTACCAATATAGCTTGCACGATGGCTCAACTCGTATCAAAAACTTAGTTATAACAGGTGTCCCATCCATTCGCAAACAGCTAGACCTAGAGCTTCAGCAGTCGCTGGCAGAACTCGAGATTACACCGATAAGCCTAGATCAGATGGGTAAAGATGCTGTATCTGACCTCGAGCTAAATGATTACCGAGTAGCAGCGGGGACAGCTCTAAAAAGCATGATTAGCGTGGACACGATTGACCTACTGCCAAGAGAAGATCGGGAGACGTTATTATTCCCCTATGTGACCATGGGTCTTGTGGCGATCTGGCTGGTGGGAACGATTGGGACGGGGATTTATTTTTCGGCTAATAAGGGTCAAATCTCTAATGGTAAAGAGGAGCTGCAAGGCTTGCAGGATCGCAGTTTAATGCTGCAGGTAGAGCTTGGGAAGCTTAAAAACAGTGGACCTGGGCAGTTAGATCGGAAGACAGCAATCGCAGAGATTCAGAACAATAAGGTGATTGCTGTTCCCATACTAGATGAATTAGTCGAAGGGTTGCCACCGGGTTCTCTGCTCCGTGACATTAACTACACCTACCGGACATCGATTGACCTGACTGTAAATGTACCTACTATGGTAGATGCCTCTAACTATTTAAGACAACTGCGTCAGATGTCCTTTATAGTAAATGCTTCTATTTCGAAGCTGACCGAAGGAACTGTGAATCAGAGTGCGGGACCAACGAATGCAGCCATTTCTTTAAATATGTATACAGCGATTTATAAAGTGAACTTATTAGCAAATAATCAACAGACAAATGGAACGGATGCAAGCCAAGAGGAGGTGAACAGCGATGGAACAGTTCAATAAGTATCGCTCTCCAATCGTACTGGGTGTATTGATTCTGTTCTTGATGCTGTTTGCCTTTTATATGCTGGGTGTTCAACCGACAAATAAAGAAATATCTGCACAGAACGCCGAGATCAGCCAGCTGGAGAAAGAAGCAGAGATTCTTCAAACTAAAATTAATGAACTAAAAAGCAGCGCTACTTCTTTAGATTCCGAACAACAGGAGCTTCTGGCAGCTCTCCCGAAAGGCGATGACAGCGAAGGCTTGATTGATGATTTACGAGCGGTTGGGATGTCCTCACAGGCACGCTTAAAGGATGTTAGCTTTATTTTGGATGAGGCTAATTCTATTCAGCAAATGACAGGGTCAGCAGAAGTATTGTTCCCTACCGTCAAACAGATCAAAATGACCGCAGTCATAGAAGGTACGTATACGGGGATACGACAATGGATGGAGGAGTTGCAGAAGCTGCCGCGTATCGTGAATATTGACTCGTTTAATTTCCAACAGTCCTATGAAGAGCGTTCTGCGAACACTCCAGAAAGTATCTTGACAGCTAACGTAGCTTTCACAGCTTATTATGAGGTTGTTACTCCTTCTTCGAATTAGATCTCTAACCGTTGTAATAACACTATTTCACGACTCCACTTTTCCTGTAAATCAGGAGGGTGGATTTTTTCGTTACTATAAAATATAAATGCGTTTTCATTCCTCTGTTTATTGGGTATTTTAGCTTGCGGGGTGCATAAGCTGGAACAGTGGCTATCGCCTGTATTTTTCAGATAAAAAAGGAGGAATTCCGAATGAACAAAAAGTGGATGATTGGTTCGTTGGCCCTTTCCATAGGCCTGATCTCAGCAAGTGGGGGAGCTATGGCAGCTTCACCGTCAGCAGGAAGTACGGCAGTCAAGAAGGTGGCTGTGTCTGCGCCTGGGAAAGAGGGCCCTGCTACCATCAATAATTTGACGGTGAAGAGCATCATACCGCTCGTAGTCCATGCAAGAGCTCTTTATTTCTATAGTAATCGAGGCGGAAACATCTTCCCGATAGAAACCTTCACCTATAAAGCGCAGGAGTACCGTTATCTTTCCAGTGACATTGGCACAAAGACGAAGCTGATGAATTACATAAAAAAAGCCTACACTCACAATGCAGCGGCATATTATGTGCAGACTCAATTTTTGGAGTATAACGGAAGAATGTCGCAGGTTAATGCAGATGTGGGCAATTTATTAATGTATGAAAAAGCCACCGCCCGCATGCTCTCTAAAACTGCGACAACTGCTGAATTTGAACTGACCGTTCCTTATCCAGATGCGCAGGAAAGCAGTGAGTCGGTGTATGTGAAGCTGAAGAAAGTGGAGGGATACTGGAGAATCGACACGTCACCGGATATTCTTTTCTGAGGAAAGAGGAAGGTGTTAGAGGAAAGATGATGGTAGGGGCTATGAATTAACTGCGCTTCAGGTCAGAGATATAAACAACACCTGCGAATTTGCCTTTACGGGTAATAATGACACAATCATTCTTCATAGGATCTGGGCGGCTCATAGCATTAGCTAATACAGCTTCAAGTGGAGTGGAGATATCATAGATAAGTGGAGTTTTGTTCATAAGCTTCATGGCAGGTTCTCTGTAGAACAGATCTACCCCTGATCTTCCTGTGGCTTTTAAAAAGAATCGTTCGCTCATTAACAATCCAAGCGGCTCATTCGTGGCGTTACAGACGACGATACATTTAGATTCTGGATGCTGGAACATTACGCGAAGGGCTTCTCTGCAAGTACGTGAGGCAAAAATAGCAGGTGCACTGCGGACAATATTAGAGAGATCATTTACAAGAGCTGTTGACATGGTATTCATCCTTTCTGATTATAGGTCTATTTCTAATGTACCCCCGAATCGTAAATTTTAAAGGCGAGAAAGGTCATCTACAGGTAAAATAGATGCACAAGCAAAAACGGTCAGAACCTCACGAGGTTCTGACCGTTTTTTGTAGGTAATCTATTCACTTCGAACGCCATCCTCTACCAACTGCTTTCTAGGTGCTTCTGGAATAACAGATTTGCTTACGCCTCCACGATTGATGGCGATTAATCGTTTTTGTGCGTAATACACGTCACGGGATAATTTCTTTACCTCAGTGGATTTACCGTCAACAATTCGGGTGCTGTAAGTCTCAACAACATATCCGGTCTTCCCATTTTGTATAATGCGTGAGCCTCCACGGGGGAGGGAAGGGTCGTTTACGTACTTGTCGACTGGAGGCAGCACCTCTACGATTTGTGAGTGGACCTTATATGTAACATTTTTCGGAAAAGTACCGAAGAGCTTGATCGTTAGTGATCGACCTTGCACAGCCGCTTTAATGACTAGATATTTGCCAGTCGTATTGCGAAAACGGAAGTTGATATAGCCTTCAGCAAAGGTGGCATCCTGGCCTTTGGGTAGATAGTTGACCGGCAAGGAGTGATTGCGGCGCTCCACAATCTCCAGTCCGGTGCGCAAAGCGGCATTGTACAGCGTACTGGAAACTTGGCAGATTCCGCCGCCGACGCCGGCTTGTAGCTTACCGTTCACAATGACTGGCGCTTCGCGGAAGCCGTAATCTATTTTTGCTTTTTCAATAGCTTTGCCATAGTCAAAAACGGCTCCAGGTGGGAGCACGGTTCCGTTCACAGCTTTGGCTGCTGATTCGACGTTGTAGATTCGTCCAGGTCCACTTGCTCCGAGAGAGGTGCTGAATTGCATGATTTTTCGCTCAATGCCTTGCTCCTTTAGAGCGTTTAGAGTGATGTCCGGTTGTAATATGGTTAATGGAACTTCCAAAGTAATCCCCTTCTCTTGCAGCGAGAGTAGACGACTAAAACGGGTGGGGGCAGCGGCCCATAGTGAGGTCACCATTCCTGTCCAGTCCACCTCAAGGGAAGTCTTCTCAGGCGTATATACTACACGATCATCCCCGGTAATTCGCCGCGTAGCATCTACTGGATCTCCGAAGGATTCTCTCTCCCAAGCGGGACTTAGGATGGTCTGTAATTGAGCAATATCCAGATGGGCTTCAAGACTCCAATTCTGGGGGAAGCTGTAGCGGGATTTTACACGATCCCATAGCCGCCCTTCCGTAAGATCTTGTAGACCTTGCTCAAAAGCAGTGGCTTCATAGGCCATTCCAGCTTGTTTAAGCTTGAGGGTAAGCTCAGAATTCCCTTCGACCTGCAACACAAGGGGGATAGATTCAAGGGCCTGTAGCTTTTTCTCTAGTTCGGAACGTACCTCTGAGATATTCAGCCCGCCCACCTCCCATCCGGCAAGGGTTGTACCTTTTGGAAGCGTGTTTTTATGGCCATATAGTTGAAGTCCCCCATAGATTAATGAGCCGATAAGAATGAGTGCAATGACTATTATGAGGGTAAGATGGATTTTTTTCATGAATAATCTCCTTCCTGGATGGCTTCTGCAAGCGGCACATTAGGTGCTTTTTATATGTATATGTACAGACATTACAAAACTTTCGAATAGTGGGGCAGTTACGGGGTACTCAATCGGTTACAGATTTGTTACAATAGATACATTGCGGAAATATTGAAGTTTATGGAAACTTAAGCTGTACCCTGTCGATTCACACAAGTGGAAAATGTCATAATTGGGAAGTGAGAAAATGATTGAAATGCAAGATGTATGGAAGACGTACCCTAACGGAACTCACGCACTGCAAGGAGTTTCAGTAAAAATTGACCGCAATGAATTTGTGTATGTTGTCGGTCCATCCGGCGCGGGTAAATCTACTTTTATGAAATTGATTTATAGAGAAGAAGTGCCAACTAAAGGTCAAATTTCTGTGGGAGGCTTTAACATAGGGAAGCTTAAACAACGTAAAATCCCATATGTGCGTCGTAATATCGGCGTTGTGTTTCAAGACTTTCGGTTATTACCAAGGATGACAGCGTATGAGAATATTGCTTTTGCCATGGAAGTTATTGAAGCCCCGAAGAAGGTCATCAAGAAACGTGTGAATGAAGTTCTCGATCTGGTTGGACTCAAAAATAAAGCAAATCGTGAGCCCTCACAGCTCTCAGGTGGAGAACAGCAGCGTATTGCAATTGCTCGGGCTATCGTTAATAACCCATCTGTTATTATTGCGGACGAGCCTACAGGTAACTTGGACCCTGAGACTTCATGGGGCATTATGCAGCTGCTGGATGAAATTAATTTTCGTGGAACAACAATTGTAATGGCTACCCATAATAGAGATATCGTGAATAAAATGCGCAAGCGGGTGCTTGCGATAGAGAACGGAAACATTGTGAGAGACCAAGCGAGAGGGGAATATGGCTATGAGTTTTAAGACCTTCTTGCGACACTTGCGGGAAGGCTTCAAAAGCGTATTCCGTAATGGCTGGATGTCGATTGCTTCGATCACTTCCATCGTCGTCTCTCTTTTTGTTCTAGGTGTATTTATTCTTCTTGTTCTTAATGTGAATGCTGTAGCGGATGAGGCAGACAGCCAGGTACAGATTAATGTGCATTTGGCACTAAATGTAGATCAGAAGTTGCGTGAGACTTTGCAGACTGAAATTGGCAATATGCCGGAGGTCAGCAAGATTACGTTCATCTCCAAGGATCAAGGACTTAAAGATCTCCGTGCAGATATGGGTGAGGACGCGGCTGAGCTTCTGGAAGGGTTCGATGAAGACAATAACCCTCTCCCAGATACGCTTAAGGTAGAAGTTGTCGAACCTACTACAGTATCATTTGTGGCTGAGAAGATTGAAGCACTCAACAAGACACATACTGATCAGCCCATTTACAAAGTAAAATATGGCAAGGGCTCGATAGAAACCTTGTTCAAAATAACACGCGCTGTAAGAAACATTGGTTTTATTTTTGTAGCAGGTCTGGGGCTCATGTCTATGTTCCTCATCTCTAATACGATTCGGGTTACGATACTTGCTCGTCGTAAGGAGATTGGCATTATGAAGCTCGTAGGCGCGACAAATTATTTTATTCGCTGGCCTTTCTTTATAGAAGGGGCATTGATCGGTCTGATTGGATCGCTCATTACCTCCGTTGTCTTGTATTTGGGTTACAGCACTTTGGAATCAACCGTACAGGGAGATCCTATGCTCCAATTGCAGCTAATTCCGTTCGATAATATTTGGATGCTGGTCGTCGGTGTACTAGTTGGACTAGGCGTGCTGATCGGCGTCTGGGGAAGTACGGTTTCTATTCGTAGGTTCTTGAAAGTTTAATATTAAAAAGTGAAGGATGGGGAGTGCAAGTTGAAGAAGATTGCTGCCGGACTAGCCGTAATGTTACTAGCTGTCACTATATTCCAGCCCTCTGATGGATATGCCAAAAAAACAAGTGTTGCCGAAATCGATAAGCAGCTAAAGCAGCTGCAAAAAGAGGTGCAGGAAGCTAAGGCGCAGCAGGAGAAAGCGGCGTCCCAAACGCAGGAAGCACAGCATTATAAGAATAAGACGAATCTCAATCTGCAGTATGTCTTACAGCAAGTGGATCAAGTTAAGGGCAAAATGACCGAAATCTCTACCCAAATTTCCGATACAGAACAATCTCTGAATGTTACGGCAACGGAATTGGATAAAGCAGAAGCACGAGTCGCCTCTAGAGAGGAAGTCTTAGGATCCCGTGTTCGATTAATGTATACCGATGGAGCGGTTTCTTACTTGGATGTTTTGCTCTCCTCGACAAGCTTTGCTGATTTTCTGGATCGCGCGGATTCACTTAAGATGATTGTGGATCAGGATCAGGAGCTGTTAGTTCAACATAAGCTGGACAAGCAGACGGTGATAGAGAAGAAACAAGAGCTTGAAGGGCAATATGCCCAAGCCAAGCAGCTGTATACTTCTTTGGAACAACAGAGAAGTTTGCTGAAGGAGAAAGAAGCTGAGAAACAGGAGCTTATCGCATTCTATGATAAGCAAATTCAAGAAAGTGATGATTTAAGTGAAGAGCAGAATGAAAAGCTAGTCAAACTGGCAAGCGAACGCTCTGCGCTGGAAACGCAAAAGGATAAGATTAAGGCGGAGGAAGCCGCTCGCAGAGCAGCAGCGGCTAAGGCGGAAGCGGCTCGTAGAGCTGCGGCGGCTGCCAAGAAGGCTGCAGCTGCAGCTGCAGCTAGTAAGGGAAGCAGTAGTTCTAGCTCCAGTTCTAGTGATACGGGATATTCAGGTGGAGATGGACCGTTTCTACTTCCTGTAGGATCCGCAAGAATCTCATCCCCTTATGGACCACGGACACATCCAATCACGGGTGAGAAGGGGAAAGTACACACCGGCGTCGATTTTGCGGTTCCACAAGGAACCAATATTCATGCGGCGGATTCCGGAACGGTTATCTTGGCTGAATGGTGGAGCGGCTATGGATATTGTGTAATTATTGATCATGGAGGCGGAGTTTGGACGCTCTACGGACATATACGTAAAGGCGGTCTTAGAGTTAGTGCCGGGGATAAAGTCAATCGCGGAGATGTGGTTGCTGAATCAGGTTCCACAGGTAATTCAACGGGTCCCCACCTTCACTTCGAAGTACGGATTGACGGTAAGATTGTAAATCCTATGCCTTATCTCTAATTTTTAACGAACTTATAACTCATATTATTTGATTGTACGGCATATACTGGAAGAGATACCGTACCTTTCAGGACGGACTTAGGATGTTGGTTACAAGATGGACAAGAAGGGACGGTGGGAACATCATGTTAAAAAAAAGCACCGCGGCGTTTATGATTATCGCCGCCCTGCTATGCGGTAGTTTAGTAACCTTGGGCGTGACGGGTTATACTCATGTCTTTGGACAAGCTGCAGGACAAGGATTAGCCTCTGCGTTGCAGGTTGCAGGTCTACAGCAGAAGGAATCCCAGAAGCTTGGGACTGCGCTCAGTTTGATTGAGAGCAATTACTACGAGACGGTAGATCGGGAGAAGCTGATAGATGGTGCTGTCAACGGTATGATGGAAGCGCTAGGCGATCCCTATTCCAACTATATGGGTAAAGAAACTGCTGAGAAATTTGAAGAGAGCATTGAGGGTTCCTTTTCAGGTATCGGTGCAGAAGTCTCTTCGGATAACGGTAAAGTAGTCGTGGTCTCCCCAATCAAGGGTTCACCTGCTGAAAAAGCAGGAATTCAGGCTAAAGATGTCATTTTGTCCGTTAACGGAGAATCGCTAGAAGGCATGGATCTAAATGCTGCTGTTGCGAAGATACGCGGACCTAAAGGCAGTAAGGCTACTTTGAAAATACAACGTTCCGGCTCTGTAGAGCCTCTAGAGTTCGCTCTTACTCGGGATGATGTGAAGCTTGAGACGGTATACTCAACTATGGAAAAAGACGGTGTAGGGGTAATCGAGGTCACTCAGTTCTCCCTAAATACTGCAGAACGATTCAAGGAAGAGCTTGGAAAGCTAGAGAAGCAAGGCATGAAGGGATTGGTCATTGATGTCCGTAATGATCCAGGCGGTGTCCTCCCGATTGTTATTGAGATGGCTGAAGAGTTCATTCCAGCTGGTAAAAACATAGTTCAAATAGAATACAAAGATAAAAAACGCGAAGTTAGCACCTCCAAGGGATCTAGCAAGGCTTATCCAGTGGTAGTGCTAATGAATAAAGGTAGCGCGAGCGCCTCGGAAATATTGGCGGGTGCCTTGCAGCAGTCAGCGGGAGCCAAGCTAATAGGTGATAATTCATTTGGTAAAGGCACGGTGCAGACAAGCTTTGACAAACAGCTTGGAGATGGCAGCTTGCTGAAGGTTACCATTGCTAAATGGCTTACACCGGACGGCACATGGATCCACGGCAAGGGAATTAAACCGGATATCGCGGTAGCGCAGCCGGATTACTTCTCAGTGGCTCCGATTAACAAGAGCGTGACGCTGCAATATAACATGAACAACGGTGATGTAAAGAGTGCACAGACTATGCTGGATGGCTTAGGCTACAAGCCTGGTCGCAAAGATGGCTATTTCGATACTGGCACTAAGAATGCAGTGAAGAAATTCCAGAGTGAAGCGAAACTTCAAGTCACAGGCATGATTGATGCCAAGACTGCGGAGGCGCTGGAGGTGGCACTGATCAAAGTGATCCAGGACCCTGCCAACGACAACCAACGGAATAGAGGGATTGCTGAGATTCAGAAGGAAATTAAGGCGGCAGCGTCGAAAAAGTAAGAAGGCTGAATTCAGCCTTCTTTTTTTCTGTTAAGATTAGAAAAGGTAAACACTTAGGGCAGAAGGGTACAGTTCAATGCGCAGCAGAATCTTTTATCGTCTCTAAAGGACGCCGAAGATGTCTCTGCTTGTTATAAACTTATCATTAACCGGAAGAAAAGGAGTGTGACGAACAGTTTGAATGTGATTCAGGAATGGTTAGGAAGCTTGGGCACTGCGTTCTTACACTTATTGATCCAGCCATATTACTATATTGCTATTATATTTATTGCGTTGTATTACCGTCGGCAGGTGGCATTAGAACGTAAGCTAATTCATGTGAAGTTACATAGCTGGGGTCAAGAAACGTGGCGAACGGTGTGGAGCGGGCTGGTGATGGGACTAGTAGTTTCTATTGCAGCCATATTGTTAGGGGTATCCTTATCAGGTACAGCTGTGGCCTGCATTTGGGTAGTTAGTATTCTGTTGTCGCTATTGCGAGTGCGGTATTTGTGCTTCGCTTATTCTATAGGTCTGCTAGGTGTGATTCAATTTATACTGTCTTTCTTTCCGGATGCCTTACATGGCGGAACGGTCGGGAATATTACAACAGCCATACGGGAGATGGATATTCCCGCTTTGCTAGTTCTAGCTGCGCTATTGCACATGGCAGAGGCGCTGCTGGCCCGCTGGCAAGGGGCGAAGCTTGCGACGCCCCTTTTCTTGAAGGGCAAGCGCGGCATGGTTGTCGGCGGCTATCAGCTGCAGGCTTTCTGGCCGCTGCCGCTGTTCCTGCTGATCCCTGCGGGGGCAGGAACGGATTTGCCATGGCAGCCGCTGCTGGGCGGTGGGCTTGGCATTGTCTCTTTGCCCGTCATCATCGGCTTCAGCGAGATGACGCAGGGCATGCTGCCCGGGCGCAAGGCGGCCCGCACTTCAGGACGGCTGCTGGCGTACAGCATCGTCCTGCTCGGCTTAAGCCTGCTTGCCGCTTGGTGGAGCCCGCTGACCCTGCTCACGGCGCTCGCAGCGATGGTGCTGCACGAAGGGTTAAGCTGGTACAGCGCTCTGGAAGAGCGCAGCATCAGCCCCATCTTCGTGCATCCACCGCGCGGCCGCAAGGTGCTGGCCGTGCTGCCGGGCAGTCCCGGGCAGGAGCTGGGCATCCTGCCCGGCGAGATTTTACTGAAGGTCAACGGGGTCCTGTTGACCGATGCCGCGCAGCTACATGAGGCGCTGCGCATGAATCCAGCGTTCTGCAAGCTGGAGGTGCAGAACCGTGAAGGGGAGAGCAAATACCTTCAGAGCCCGATCTACGACGGGGACCATCATCAGCTCGGCATCATTCTGGTACCGGAGACAGATGGAGCGGTTACTGCGGAGGCGAAGCCATCCAGCATCTTTAGCATCATCGCAATGAAGACAGGTACTCGCAGCCGGCATCTTCCGAACGGCCGACTCAAACGGAACAAAGCTACTGAAGCCAAGAAGGAATCAGCGGAAGGATAACTAAAGTTAAGCCCGGACTCTGGAAATGGAGTCCGGGCTTTTTTAGTGAAACAGGAAGTTATCCCCGTCCACCCTTCAAATAGAAAATAGCGATTTGCGTACGATCTCGCAGCTCTAATTTACTTAGAATATCCGTTATGTAATTTTTGACCGTACCCTCGCTAAGAAATAGCTGTCCGGCGATTTCTTTGTTGGTATGCCCCTCAGCGATAGAAGCGACAACGGCCAATTCCATTTTGGTCAGTCCGAAAGATTCCAGTGGCTGTACCTGTGGAGATTCAGGACGGGCCGCGGGCTGTAGAAAGGTGGTTAGTTTGCGAGCGATATCAGGGTGGATTAGCATGTTGCCTTCATTAACTGTTTTGACACCTTGTATGATACGGTCAGGCGGTATGTTTTTGAGCAAATATCCACTGGCACCGTTCCGCAGCGCCTCAATGATATACTCATCGTCATCGAAGGTAGTTAGCATCAGTATCGAAACCTGAGGAAAAGCCTGCTTAATTTTCTCTGTCCCTTCAACACCACCGCAGCCTGGCATCCGAATATCCATCAGAATCACATCCGCCATATCTCCCGCTTGGAGCAAATTCAAGGCCTCATTTCCGTCACTGGCAGCTCCGATCACTTCAATATCGGGGTCCATCCCTATTAGTACTTGCAGACTTTGACGAATAAAAGGATCGTCATCTACAATCATCACCTTAATCATTAGCGTAGCTCCTTCTTCATAATATAGATTTCTTTTTTGCTTCAAGTCCTACGTTGCCTATACAATCTCTCCCTGCTTATAAATGGGCAACCGCGTAACAATGGTGAATTGAGGCTCCTGCCGCCATTCCAAGGTTCCGCCGATCAGATGTGTTCGTTCGAACATTCCTTTCATCCCGACCCCTCCACTTTCCGGCAGTTTGGTTAGTTTATTGCCTTCGGGAAGCGTCCCGTTGTTGCTGACCTCCATCGTAACTCCAGTATCACTAAAGTCGACTTTAATCGAAATTGCAGTTGCATTTCCGTGACGAAGGGCATTGGTTATGGCTTCTCGGGCGTTCTTATACAAGATCACCTGAATACTAGGATATAGCGGGTAAGGTATCCCATGCACTTGGTATGAGGTCTCGATTCCCGTATCGCGGCCGATCTCTTCTAGCAGACGGTCTAACGCATAAGCTCCCTCTAATTGTGGCGTATAGTTGATACGCTTCACTGCAGAGCGCATATCGTCCATGCTGGCTGACAATTGATCTCGAATGAGCTCCATCATCTGCATTCCGCTTTCAGGGGAGGTGGGTAAGGTGAGTAGCGCGGCTTCCATCATCATTTTAATGCGGATGAGGCGGTGGCCGATATCATCATGGAGCTGGCGGGAGATGCGAACCCGTTCTTTGGACTGGGCTGCATCTTCTATTTGGGCGTTAAACTCCAGCAGTCGGTTGCGGGCTTCATCCAGCTCGAAATGCTTTTTTCGCAGCTCATCGTAAAGATTGAGGGTGTTCTCACGGCCCCGACCCGCCCTCTGTAACAATTCGTTGAGATAGGCGATGAGCAGAAAAGTAATGTTGATGAATGTGATTATAAGTTTTGGAGAATCCCAGAGCGCTATGTTCAAGGTAATCAGATGCACAACCGTAAACACGAGAGGTACTGCTTGGGGCTGAAGTCTAGAATAATAAAGTAATGCTGAAATGGCCGGGAAAATCATTATGCTGCCGTACTGGTAACATAACCAGGCAGTGAACAGTATTTCCACAATGCTTATTAAGGCATGAAAGGAACGGGGTAGCTTTGGCACCATGACCACAAGGAATAGAAGCATCAGAATATGCAACGTGAAGATTCCATAGTCGGCATATGGGTAGATGTAAATGCTAATACAAGCAGGAATTATGATGAGTAGGTATCGCAATAGGGTCAGTTCTCTAGTCACACCTAAGACATCCTTTATAGAGTTTCTTCTAATCTTAGCATATTCGCCTACTTCTTCAGGAGATGACTTAAGTCACCTTCAAAAGATGACCTTTCGTACCTCCGTGGTCAATCCCTTTAAGCTAAAATTGTAAATATAGAAGCGCAAAGACAGGAGCGATGAAAAGATGGCAATCGCCGTATTGACCGATGTGGTGAAACGATATGAAGGTAAATTAACTGTAGATCATGTGAACATGACGATAGAAGAAGGAGAAATCTTTGGCTTGCTAGGCCCAAACGGAGCGGGTAAAAGTACAACGATCAGTATGATCTGCGGCTTGCTTAAGATTGACGGGGGAGATATTCTTATCGACGGTCTGCCCGTGTCCTCGAAATCACTTGAGGTGAAGAAAAGAATTGGTTTGGTTCCAGAGGAATTAGCCTTATACGACACGATGACAGCGGCGGATAACGTTACCTTTTTCGGAAGATTGTATGGTTTGCGTGGCAAGCTCTTGAAGGAACGGGTAGATGAGGCTCTTGCGTTCACAGGCCTTAGCGATCGTGCTAAAGAGAAACCCTCAACCTTTTCCGGAGGGATGAAAAGACGTCTGAATATTGCCTGTGCTATTATGCATCGTCCCAAGCTGATTATTATGGATGAACCTACGGTGGGGATTGATCCGCAATCTCGTAATCATATTCTTGAATCGGTTAAGGAGCTCAATCGACTCGGTTCAACGATTATTTATACCAGTCACTATATGGAGGAGGTTGCGGCCATTTGCGATCGGGTAGCCATTATGGATAAAGGGCATATCATTGCTTGCGGCACGGAAAAAGAACTGCGAGAACGCGTTGCCAAGGAAGAAAAAATCGTCATTAAAGCTGCTAATATCACACCGGAGCTTGTTCAGGAGCTGACGCTTCACCCTAGAATTAGACGCGTAGAAGCAAAGGATGAAGTAGTCGAGCTGTATCTGCCTTCTTCACAAGGGGAGCTACAGGACATCCTTTTTATTTTTGCCAAGCATAAGGGGATTATCGGCTCGCTAAATATTGAAGAACCTGATCTGGAGACGTTGTTTCTAAACTTGACCGGAAGGACCTTAAGAGATTAAAGGGGGGATTATTCTGATGAATACTTGGACGATTATGATCTATGAGCTGCGAAGACTATTTAGCTCACGTTCTATGATATTAAATATGTTTTTGCTGCCCCTGTTATTGATCTTTCTCTTAGGTGCTTCGCTCTCCGGTGTCGTTGGTGACAAAGGCTCCACTACTATTGATGTTGTGCGAGTGGCTGTTGTTAATCTTTCTGGTGAGGGCTATGAGAGCTCGGCGATGATGGATAGCTTTTTGAAGTCAACAGAGCTTAAGGATATCATTACTCCGGTTATGGTGGGTAGTCGAGAGGCGGCAGAAAGCGGTCTGCGAACAGGAAAATATGGTTATGCGGTTGTTGTTCCTCCAGGCTTTGATAGTAAGGTACAGAGCGGTGAAGCCGCACAGCTGGAATTTATACTGGGCCAAAAAAGTACAGATAACAGGGTGGCAGGGACGGTCTTCGATAATTTTCTGAGGAATCTTAATTATAAACAGTCTGTGGCGATGACACTGGGTCCAGAAGCTTTGAACGTTATGGCACCTAGTTCCACCAGTAATGAGCCTTCCGTAAAGCTTGGAGAACTGAGCGAGGGAGGATATTCATATACTTCTTCCCAGTTCTATGCGGTATCCATGATGCTGATGTTTTTGCTGTATAGCGGCTTGACGGTATGTACTTCTCTTTTTAATGAAAAAGAAAATCATACCCTTTTCCGGATAAATTCAATGCCAGTCAAAGGCTCAGAACTGTTTATTGGCAAAATGCTTGGTGTGGGTGTTGTAAGTATAGTACAGTGCGCAGCGATTATTATTCTGACGAATGTGCTGTTCGGTGTGAATTGGGGAAATCGCCCGGGCTTGTTACTCCTATTTTGCTTGCTGATGATTGTGGCTTCGATGACCTTATCTATCGTTATTTCTATGTTCAGCAAGACTGGAGCAAGCGCAAGAAGTGTGGTTACGGTACTCACTGTAAGCATGACCTTCATTAGCGGGGGAATGGCACCACTTCCAGAATCGTGGGTGAACTCTATAGGGGCGTTTACGATTAATCATTGGGCAATGCAGGCTATTCTGAAAATGATGTTACATGCCGATGTATCGCAAATTATGCCGAATTTGGGAGTGTTATCGCTGATCTGCCTAGTGTTGTTCAGTGCAGCGGCTATTTCGTACCGGAAGGTGGGTTATCATGGATAAAATCTTAACGATTGCCTGGAACATGGTGAAACGAACCATTGGTACTAGGAAGGGGGTGCTCATCTATATTCTGCTTCCTTGTATTGTACTTGCAGGTATTGTTTCCGTTACTGGAACGATGGGAGAGAACCCAGCTGTTGTGCTGTATTCGAATATGGATAACGGGGCAGCAGGTAAGCATTTGCTCACTGAACTAAAGAATTCCGGAGAATATAAATTTGTAGAAAAGACTGACGAGACTGCTTTAAGAGAAGGCGTAGTCGATCAGAATGGAGAAGCTGGGATTCTAATTCCAGCAGGCTTCACTTCGGCACTACTTGCTGGAGAAGAACCACAAATTAGTGTGTATGAGCTGAAGACGAATGAAACTTCCGTTATGATTAAATTAAAAGCGAGCACAATTGCTGATGAAATGAGGAGTACGGCCGCGATCATAGGGGCAGTTAATAACGGATCTAAGGACGTTGACGCACAGTTTACTACGGTTATGCAAAGAGCGGAACAGCACAGTATTGGCAGCATTCGAACTGATTATAATCTATATCCTCGGGAGGGATTGGGAGTCGTTACGGGCTTAACGCTAATGTTTCTCATGAGCCTGGTCACGAGCTCTGTGTCTCTGATTATGGATGATCGGAAAGGCCGGACGATGATGCGAATGTTCAGTGCTCCGGTTCGTTCTTACGAGATTTCTATTGGTAATTTTCTGGGTAGCTTCATGGTCGGACTGATTCAGATCGTCGTAGTGCTCGCCTTAGGTCGCTGGGTGCTGCACTATGATTATGAAGTTCCAATCTATCTATATTTCCTTGTTCTTGCGGCATTTATGCTGGTGTCTATGGGGATCGCGAGTACAGTGGCAGGATTAATTCGTAATCCTAATAATGCTGGTATGCTGAATTCCCTTATTATCACACCGACTTGTATGCTTGGCGGCTGCTTTTGGCCTTTATCCATTATGCCGGACTATATGCAGAAGGCGGCTAACTTTGTTCCGCAAAAATGGGCCATCCAAGCGGTCGACATCGCTGCAACCGGTGGGGGCTGGAATGAGTTGTGGTTACCCTTTGCCATCTTAGGTCTTATGGCTGCTGTGCTACTGGCGATTGGTTCTGCCATTCTCCGCCCAAGTGAAGCTGGAATTAATGCTTAGAAAGCATAAGGCTAGATATTCATAGCTTGGGCTGTTACCTTCAGGTACAATAATAGGTATCAAATGTATTTGATTCTTATTATGTACAATAGAGGACATTTCTAGGAGGATGAACAGATGAGCAGCAATAAATTGGCTTGGACATGGCGGGTGAAGGAAGAATGTCTGGAAGAGTATGTAGCGATGCATTTAAATCCTTGGCCAGAAGTTTTGGAGGAGCACAGTAAAGCTGGTATTTCTAACTACTCCATCTTTCAGAATGGTAATCAATTTTTTTATTGCTTTGAATGTGAGGATACGGAAGCGGCTTTCGATTACATTGCTAAAAGTGACGCCTGCAACCGATGGAATGCCATTACTTCAAAGATGGTTGAAGGGTCATTTGATTTCAATGATGAGGTGCCAATGTTGCCTTTACGTGAAGTGTTCTATCTAAAATAGTGAAGCTGATTCTTTATTAACTAAAATTTGCATAAGGTAAAATATCGGCGTATTTTGTTTACAGTCTTTTATATTACGGTTATAATATATTTAATATTGTTTAATTGAATAATTTTTTGTTTTTTGGAGGAGCCTGTCAACAAGGGCTCCTCTTTGTCTTTTTTTGGCTTGGAGATGTCCCTGGTTGGCAGTTCTTATATACAACAAGGGAGTGGATGAAACATGGAGTTTGTTCTATATCTTATGCTGATTATACTATTCACCAAGCTAGCTGGTGATTTATCTGTACGACTGGGACAACCGTCGGTACTGGGTAAGTTAATTGTCGGTATTATACTAGGTCCTGCGGTACTGGGTTGGATTCAAAATGGAGAGTTTATTCATTATTTTTCGGAGATCGGTGTTCTATTGTTAATGTTTATAGCAGGGCTTGAGACTGATCTGGATCAACTGCGCAAGAACTGGAAGTCAGCTTTCGCAGTAGCCGTCGGAGGTATTATTTTACCTTTTCTAGGTGGATTCGCCATCGGAGAAATGTTTGGTTTTGCTTATCATAATGCTATGTTTATGGGTGTCATTCTTAGTGCAACTTCGGTCAGCATATCGGTTCAGGTACTGAAGGATATGAATAAGTTGAATACACGTGAAGGTTCTACCATTCTGGGAGCCGCTGTAGTCGATGATATTCTGGTTGTTATTTTGCTCGCTGTATTAATGAGCTTTTTCGGCACAGGAGAATCAGTGTCCATTGGTCTTTTAATTACGAAAAAAGTGTTGTTCTTCGCTGTAGCGCTTGTTGTGGGTTGGTTCGTTGTGCCGCGGGTTATGAAATGGATGGCTCCGTTAAAGGTGACAGAGGCTGTTATCGCAGCGGCGCTAATGATTTGCTTTGCGTTCGCGTATTTTGCTGAAATTATGGGGATGGCAGGCATCATCGGTGCTTTTGCAGCTGGGATTGCTATTTCACAAACCTCCTTTAAGCACACTGTGGAATCTAAGCTTGAGCCTATCGCCTATTCGATTTTTGTTCCGGTCTTCTTTGTCAGTATCGGACTTAATGTTTCCTTTGAAGGGGTTGGCAGTCAACTAGGATTCGTCCTCTTGTTGACGGTGATTGCCATTCTGACCAAGTTGTTTGGTGGCGGTCTGGGGGCGCGTCTTACAGGATTTAATAACCATTCATCGCTTATTATTGGTTCAGGGATGATTTCGCGGGGTGAGGTTGCATTGATCATCGCGGCAACAGGTCTGCAAAGCGGATTGTTGCAGCAGCAGTATTTTACTTCCGTAATTATTGTTGTCATTGTAACTACACTTGTAACACCACCACTCTTAAAATATATGTTCCGCGATCCAGTGCGCGCTAAACAAAAATAATAATCATAGCAAAAGGGTGTCTCGAAAGCCATTTTACATGGCTTTTGGGGTGCTCTTTTTTTGTTTGCTCTAATTCCCTATCCTTCGGAAGGAGAAAGCCCCCCGTCTTAAGACTGAGTATAAAACCAGCCGTAGGGCTGTTTTGACTTCGACCAAAAATGTCTAAACTAAATCTCGGGATGGAAAATAATACATAATGGGGCAGTCATAAGAGGAGTACCAGAAATATACGGGGTGGAAGGGGAAACGATAATGAAATGGTTAACCAAATGGTCGTTCGGTAACAAGGCGGCGGTAGGGCTTTTAGTGGTAATGGCGCTTGTAGTGGGAGGGCTGAGCTATACTTCGCTACCGATGGAATTTATGCCAGAGGCAGATAATCCGCAAGTGACTGTAACGGTGCTCGGTCCGGGTCAGGATGCCCATGCGATGGAGACGAAGGTTACGAAGCCGATTGAGGCTGGGGCCGCTTTTGTTAAGGGAAAGAAAGAAATACTGTCCACTTCCGGAGACGGATACGCACAGGTGAATATTTTTTATGACTCAAAAACAAATATGAAGGATGCAGCTGGGGAGGTGCAAAAGGTTGTAGATTCGTTGCAGTTCCCTGAAGGGGTGATGGCCCCTTTTGTACTTCAACTGAATACTTCCATGATTCCCGTGTCGCAGGTCACCCTTTCGTTTGACGAAGGTCTGACTAAAGAAAACCTTAAGCTTGCGGAAGAAACGATCATTCCAGAGATGCAACAAGCAGAAGGTGTAGCCAACGTCGCCTTATATGGGAAAGTAACTCCGCAAGTGCGGGTGAAGCTAGATCCAAAATTAATGGCTGAGAAAGGAATTACGACACCTCAAGTACTAGGGTTACTTCAGGGACGTAATGTATCGGCATCCCTTGGGGAGCAGACGATTGGTGGTCAGACAGGTAACGTTAATGTGGTTTCTACAATTGATAGTATCGATACTCTAAAAAAGCTACCCGTATCCTCGGGTGTTAAGCTACAGGATATTGCTGTCATCGAATTGAAGGAAGATCAAGAGAGCGTTAGCCGCTCGAATGGGAAAGATGTTCTTTTCGCCATAGTAACCAAAGAAGCTAATGCGAATGCAGTAAGTGTCGGAGATCATATACAGGATACCGTAGCACATATTAACAAAACCATTCCAAATGCAGAGGCAGCGGTCGTTTTCAGCACATCAGATATGGTGGTTACCTCAGTGAACAGTATGATGCGTGAAGTATTGCTGGGCGCATTGTTCGCGACGATCGTAATTTTACTGTTCCTACGCAACCTGCGGGCAACCCTGATTACGGCGGTTTCTATCCCGCTTTCTCTAGCAGTTACCTTATATCTGCTTGATATATCCGGCATAAGTCTGAATATTATCACACTCGGAGGTGTGGCCGTTGCGGTCGGTCGCTTGGTTGATGATAGTATCGTAGTGATTGAGAACATTTACCGTAGGCTGCAAAAAGAATCCTTCTCCCGTGAAATGATTATAAGCGCAACTGGGGAAGTGGCTAGAGCGATTACTTCATCTACGATTGCAACGGTAGCGGTATTTCTGCCGATGGGTCTTCTGCGTGGTAGTTTACAGGCGTTCCTACTTCCGTTTGCCTTAACGGTCACGTATTCACTGTTAACTTCACTCGTTGTAGCTTTGACGGTGGTTCCGCTGTTAAGCTCATGGCTGCTGAGAAGAACTTCAATGAAAGAACACGAGCCGTCTAAATGGTTCACCCGATTCCTCGATTGGAATTTGCGTCGGAAATGGATTACTTTATCGCTAGGTCTTCTCCTTCTGATTGGCTCTATCGCTGCTTATGTGACTATGCCAAAAGGTGCGCTTGATGCTTCAGATGCCAGCTATGTCTCTGTTCAGTTGAATTATCCGAAGGATGTTCCTGTCAAAGAGATTTTAGAAAAAGGAAAGCAGTTAGAGCAAGATTTGATGAAACAGCCTGAAGCGGAAACGGTGATCATGCAATCAGGGAACAGTGCAGATGCGGCCCAGTGGGGGTCTGTCAGCTCGGAGACCTTAGTGGACTATACCGTTGTGATGAAAAAAGGTGCGGATGCGCAAGGCTTCATCGATCATGTCCGTGATGTGAAGGATTCCTACGCTGGGGCAACACTTGTTGCTAATCAAATGAGTATGATGGGTTCAAGCTCCACTAGCGAATATATTGATATCGTGGGTGATAATCTTACAGATATTACTGCTGTTGCAGCAGAAGTTACGAATAAGTTGAAGACTGTGGAGGGTATTCAGAAGGTCAGTAGCAATATGGAGGATACCAAGCCTGTCTTTACATTTAAGGTAGATCCAGCACAGACGAATGCACAAGAAATTACCATGCAATTGTCAGCTATGCTGAATCCGATCCCTATGGGGCAAATCGAATTGGATGGTACACCTGCAGGAGTAGTGTTAGATCCTATAGCTGAGCCGAAGTCGGAGCAAGATTTAAAAGCAATGACGCTCATGACTGCTGAAGGTCCAAAGCCGTTGTCTCAACTAGCAACCTATGAGGTTCGGAATGAACCAGCACTGTTGTTCCATAAAGATGGGAAGCCATATGCGAGAATTACAGCGGAAGTCGATCCGAAGAAGGTGTCTGAAATCGGAGCGGATATTAAAAAGCAAACCGATAGTCTTACCCTTCCAAAGGGTGTGACTCTATTTGCAGGCGGAGCCTCGGTTGATCAGTCAGAGGATTTCGCTGACCTTGGTATGACAGCGCTGATCTCCATCGGGTTGGTGTATCTGATCATGGTCCTCACCTTCAAAACCCTTCGTGCTCCGCTGGCAATCATGTTCTCCTTGCCTTTGGCTGCGATTGGGGCAATTGTTGGACTGATCGTATCCGGCGTAACACCTGATTTCACTGCCCTGTTCGGGGCTCTGATGCTAATTGGAATCGTCGTTACGAATGCGATTGTGCTTATCGACCGTATTAAGCAGAATGAAACGCATATGGGTATTCGCGAAGCCATTCTGGAAGCGGCCGGAACACGGATGCGCCCGATTCTGATGACGGCTATTGCTACCATTTGTGCCATGACTCCACTGCTGTTCGGCCATGCCGAGATGGGCAGCATCGTCTCGCAAAGCTTGGCCATTGTGGTCATCGGTGGCTTGACCGCGGCAACGCTGCTTACGCTGGTTGTAGTTCCAGCGATTTACGAGCTGTTCTACTTCCGTAAATCGGCTAAGGAGCGCAAGGGCGTAGTGAAAGTAGAAACTCCGACGCATGGTGCGTAATATCAAAAAGTTATAGTGATAAACAACTGAAACAGGCCCTTCTCAGACATTTTTAATGATGCTGGGAAGGGCCTGATGATTTAGAGGATGAGAACTTTTCGTGTAGTTGGACAGTGCGAAAAGCAGGCCGACGCTACTTGGTATCGTGGCCTGCTTTTTTAATACTACTCATTAGCTGTTAACCGCAAGAACAATTCAATACCGGCTTACGTGCGGCTTGGGTCTCATCCAAACGGCTAATCTCTGTGGTATGAGGTGCGTTGATTACGATTTCCGGTGTCTCCTGAGCTTCTTTTACGATCTGGATCATCGTATTAATGAAGCCGTCGAGCGTTTCTTTACTTTCCGTTTCCGTCGGCTCGATCATCATACATTCCTCAACAGTCAGAGGGAAGTACACGGTTGGCGGATGGTAGCCGAAGTCGAGTAATCGTTTAGCAACGTCTAAGGTGCGTACACCATACTGCTTGAGGTTTTTGCCGGACATTACGAATTCATGTTTACATACGCCCGGATATGGGATTTCAAAATACGGCGCCAGACGGTGCATCATATAGTTCGCATTCAGCACGGCATTTTCGGATACCTCACGCAGTCCGTCTGGACCATAGGTGCGGATATAGGCGTAGGCACGAACGAGAATACCAAAGTTGCCGTAAAAAGCTTTCACGCGTCCAATCGATTCAGGACCGCCGAAGTCGAGTGAGAAGCTGCTATCTTCGTTTTTCACCACAGTTGGTTGTGGTAGGAACGGAATCAAGATGGATTTTACACCGACAGGTCCGGCTCCAGGGCCACCTCCGCCATGCGGGGTGCTCATTGTCTTATGCAAGTTCAGATGCACAACGTCAAAGCCCATGTCGCCAGGGCGGGTAATACCCATAATGGCATTGGAGTTGGCTCCATCGTAATAGAGTAAGCCGCCTGCTTCGTGCACGATCTCAGCAATTTCGACGATTTGGGTCTCAAACAAGCCGAGTGTGCTTGGATTGGTCAGCATCAATGCGGCTGTGTCACTGCCAACAGCTGCTTTGAGTGCTTCAAGATCAACCATCCCTTTATCTGTGGAAGGGATCGTAATCGTTTCAAGTCCTGCTGCTGAAGCACTAGCAGGATTGGTGCCGTGTGAGGAATCCGGCACGATAACCTTCGTGCGGGTCTCGCCGCGGCTTTCATGGTAGGCGCGGATCATCATGAGGCCGGTCCATTCACCATGAGCACCTGCGGCAGGCTGTAAAGATACAGCATCCATGCCGGTTAGTGCGGATAAGTCATTTTGCAGGGTATACATTAATTCCAGTGCACCTTGAATGCTTTCTTCTGGCTGGTAAGGGTGGATCTTAGCTAGGCCTACGATGCGGGCAACATCTTCGTTAATCTTCGGATTGTATTTCATCGTGCATGAACCGAGTGGATAGAAGCCGTTATCTACACCAAAGTTACGGCGTGACAAGGAAGTGTAGTGGCGAATGACATCCACTTCCGATACTTCTGGAAGCACGACGGGTTCGCTACGGAGTAAACCTGATGGAATCAGAGATTCTAAGCTTTCTTCCTGCGGCACATCGCATAGTGGCAAAGAATAGGCCGAACGGCCGGGACGGCTTAATTCAAAAATTAGACTTTGCTCCGGTTTCATAAACAGCCCTCCAGTGCGCTAGCGAATTGGTCGATTTCGTTTTTGCTTCTTTTTTCCGTAACGGCTACCAGCATATGTCCAGCAAGTTCAGGATAATCACGGCCCAGATCATAACCGCCTAGATAACCTTCCTTCAGCAGCTTCGAATTAATAGCGCTCACGCTGCTTCCTTCAGGAAGCTTCAAGACAAACTCGTTAAAGAAGGGGGAGGAAAAGGCAAGTTCAGCACCTGTTAGTTCGCTTAGTTTATTAGCGGCGTAATGGCTTTTACGAATGTTCAGCTCGCCTACTTCACGCATCCCTTCTTTACCCATTACGGACAGGTAGACGGATGCGCAGAGTGCGAGCAGCGCCTGATTGGAGCAAATATTCGATGTCGCTTTTTCACGACGAATATGCTGCTCACGAGCTTGGAGTGTCAGAACGAAGCCGCGTTTACCGTTACGGTCAACAGTTTGACCAACGATACGACCTGGCATGCGGCGCATTAAATGCTCTGCTACAGCGAAGAAGCCACAGGTTGGACCGCCGAGGGAAGCTGGAATACCGAGTGGCTGAGCGTCACCGACTACGATGTCGGCTCCGAGCTTACCTGGTGTTTCTAGAATGCCAAGAGCGATCGGATTTGCACTGACGACGAACAATCCTTTAACGGCATGGATCAGCGGCTCAACGGAGCTAAGATCTTCGATGCTGCCAAAGAAGTTAGGCGATTGCATCAGTACTGCAGCCGTATCACCATCAATGGCCTCAGCAAGCTTAGCCTGATCGGTAACACCGTCTCTATAGTCAATCTCCACTACCTCAAGACCCCAAGCATTAGCCGATGTGCGTAATACTTGGCGCGCTTCAGGATGAACGGTGCGGGAGACAATTAATTTTTTGCGTTTGGTGGCACCAGCTGCGAGGACTGCTGCTTCGGATAATGCGGTTGCGCCATCATACATACTGGCATTGGCAACTTTCATACCGGTTAGTTCGCAAATGTAGGATTGGAATTCGAAGATTGCTTGCAGTTCGCCTTGGCTGATCTCTGGTTGGTAAGGAGTATAAGCAGTGTAGAATTCCGAACGGGAAATGACATGGTTGATCACCACGGGGATGTGATGGTCGTATAATCCGGCGCCGAGGAAGCTGGCATGCGAATCGAAGTCAGCATTTCGGTCAGCGAGACCTTTCATGTGACGTAGCAGGGCGTACTCATCGAGCGGTTCAGACATCGGCATAGTGCCTTGATAACGGACGGCTTCAGGGATATCGGAGAACAGCTCATCTATGGACTGAATCCCGACGGTTTCCATCATCTCTACGCGGTCCTGTGCTGTCATGGGCAGATAACGGTGCTTCATTAAGGTTTCACTCCTTGGCTTTTTTAAAATATAAGAAAGTACAATTTTCACGTTATACTTTATCCTTTTATTTCTCGCTTAAAAGTTCACCGTCCTAATATGGACGCTAAAGGCGTTTATACTTGTAAAAAGGGGCCTTAATCACGACAGCTTTAAGCTGCTTGCCACGTATCTCTACGAAAACCTCTGTGCCTATTTCACTGTAAGCTGTATCAAGCAAAGCTAATCCCAGGTTGCGTTTCAGCGTTGGAGATTGGGTTCCGGTTGTGACCTCTCCGATTTTGATGCCGTCCGCATAGACTGGGTAATGGGAGCGTGGAATGCCTCGATCAATCATTTCTAGACCGACAAGACGGCGGGGGAGACCCGCTTCTTTTTGCTGTATCAACGCATCGCGTCCGATGAAATCCGCTTTGTCCAGCTTCACGAAGAACTGTACTCCAGCTTCAAGAGGCGTGATGTCAGCCGACAGCTCCTGACCGTACAGTGGCAATTTTGCCTCGAAACGAAGCGTATCCCGTGCGCCCAGTCCAGCAGGTGTTAATCCGTGAGGAGAGCCAGCTGCGAGAAGGCCGTTCCATAACGTTGCTGCCACATCCAGCGGAGCGTAAATTTCGAAGCCATCTTCACCGGTATAACCCGTACGGGAGATCAGTACTTCTACACCGCAGACGGTTGCGCGTTCGATGAAGTGGAAAGGCTTGAGCGTTGAGATCGGTGCATCAGTAACTTCTGCGAGTATGGTCTCTGCCAGCGGACCTTGCAAGGCGAGCAAAAGCGTCTCGTCAGAGACATTAGTGAGTGTGACTTCACCGAATTCAGAGGTCAGATGTTCTTGCAGCCACTGGAAGTCCTTATCGATGTTGGAGGCATTTACGACAAGCATATAACGGCCTTCACTTAGTCGATACACGAGTAAATCGTCGACCACCCCGCCGTTTGGATAACAGAGCAGCGTATATTGTGCCGCACCATCGGTAAGGCGGCTGACATCGTTGGTCGTCATTTTTTGTAAGAAGGCTTCAGCGCCGCTTCCGATCACCATAAATTCACCCATATGCGATACATCGAACAGTCCAGCCTGCTGGCGAACAGCCTCATGCTCCTTCACGATACCTGTAAACTGTACTGGCAGCTCCCAGCCGCCAAAATCAATGCACCTGGACTCCGCATAAGCGGAATAGAGATCATAAAAAGGCGTTCTTTTCAAAGCATCCATGTCGTCACTCCCCTAGTCTGATTACATACGAAAAAAAGGACAGGCAGAAGCAATCATGCATAAATGCATTAATCGCTTTCTGCTCTGTCCTTTGTACCTGAGAGTTACCCTGCGTAACTAACATGCAAGTTTCCCCGTTGGTGACCTGACGCACTCAGCCTCGCGTCTGATGCTCTCCAGAGGTACGTCCGACAAAGGTCCTTTTGCCTGAGAGATTCACCCCTGTTAGGGCTTACTCCTTCGGCGCCGTCTTCAAGTGAGACAGTCTCTCCCTATGCCATCATCCGCAACTGTATTTGTTTCTTATGTCTCCATTAAACGGGTATAGGAGGGCGCTGTCAACAAGAAAAAGTCAAAAAAACGACAAATTTATTTTACTTTTAGTAATATTGACATTATGCTCCGCGATCACTTAGGCTATAACTAAATTTAGAATTCCAATTTGGAAATGAGGCGGCTTGAAATGAGTGAAGTTTTAGATAACCTTCTTTACAGCGAAGAGCATGAGTGGGCACAGCAAGTGGAAGGACGCGTAGTACGTGTTGGGATTACGGATCATGCTCAGCATTTGTTAGGCGATATCGTATTTGTGGAATTTCCAGAAGTGGGTTCGGCCATTTCAGCTGGCGACAGCGTAGGCAGTATCGAATCCGTTAAGACCGTATCGGAACTGTATTCACCCGTCTCAGGGACGGTTACCAAGATTAATGACGGATTAGAAGCTAGTCCGGAGCTGATTAATGATAAGCCGTATGGTGAAGGTTGGATTTTTGAAATTGAAGTGGACGGAGAGTACGCTGATGCTGTAAAAGGTCTGCTAGATGCAGCTGGATATCGTGCATTGGTAGGGGAGTAATTCTAATTTTTTTCTGAATATTAATTTCACCGAATGTGATATTTATAGCAGCAAGTTTCCGTTTTTGGGGACTTGCTGTTTGGTGTTTTTATATAGATAGTGGTGGTGATTTTTGGGTTAAATCCTGGAACTGTTTGGAATTATGGGATTTTATTTAAAAGCGAATCTACTGCTTGTGGAATTAGGGAAAACCTCCCTTATTTTAGACGAGTATAGCGTGACACTAAGGGGTTTAGGGAATTCCTCCCTAAAGTTTCAGTGAAAAGCGCTATTTCTGACTAAATAGGGTATTAATCAGGGAGGAATTCCCTAATTCTGCGCCTGGACAAGGGAATAGGCAGATAATCAGGGAGTATTTCCGTAATAAATAGTGGCGAGCCCATTTTGGTATGTTGATAAGCAGATTCGCTTCCGCACAGGCCTAGTTACTGTAACTAGCTCTGAGTAAAACCACCCTCTTGAAGTTGACGAAGCACAATGATCTCTACACGGCGGTTCTTTTGCTGACCTGCTGCAGATGTATTATCCGCGGTGGGCTGGGTATCAGCATAACCAGCATATTGAAAATTATCAGGATTCAATCCCTCCCGATCTAAGAAAAAGCGTAGCACTGACAGCGCACGAGCACCAGACAGCTCCCAGTTATCGTTAAAGTGAGAAGCCGAAGATACTGGAGTATTGTCGGTATGTCCTTCAATGCTGATCTTTGCGCCGATATCGCTGAATAAGCCAGATAACTGCTGAAGAGCAGGCAGGGCTGGAGACTTCAGGTCTGCCTTACCTATATCGAAGAGAAAACGGTCACTGAGTGTGATTTCTATCCCCTGCGGTTTGTCGGCAACAAAAATTTGTTCTCCGAGATTATTTTCCTCTACATAGTTCGTAATCACACCCATTAATTCAGCAAGTTTAGCCTCTTGTTCTCGAAAAGCAAGTTCACGTGCCGAAGGTGTTTCGTTCTCCGTTTGTTCAGCAGATCCATCATTCGGTCTCGCAGTTGCAGCTGCATTCCCATTCCCGTCTGTACTTTCCGGTTTGTTCTCAGTTGATTTCCCAGCATCTAAAATGCCGTTCCCACCCTCAAGGACAGTGCTGCCAGATTTGAAGGTCTCAGATAAAGAGCCCGTTACAATACTATATTTTTCAGTGTCCAGGCTACTCATCGCATACAATATAACGAAAAATATAAGCAAAAGTGTAATTAGATCAGCATAAGTAATCATCCAGCGGTCGCGGCTTTCCCGATTCTCTACACGCCGCTTTCGCCGGTCTCTCTGTCTCATAGAAGGCCTCTAGTTTCTGCACGGTCATTCGTGTCCGAGTCTGAGATGAATGAGTTCAGTTTCTTACGCACCAGCAAGGGGTGATCCCCGTTCTGCAAAGAAAGAATGCCGACGAGCAGCATTTCCATACTATGTAGCTGGCTTTGACTGCGGGATTTGATTTTGGAAGCGATGGGTAAAAATATTAAATTAGCGATGGCAACACCGTACAATGTTGCGGTAAATGCCACTGCGATAGATGTGCCCAGATTTGACGGATCTGTAAGGTTGCCAAGTACACGGATGAGCCCCATCACCGTCCCGATAATTCCCATCGTTGGTGCATATCCACCTGCAGCTTCAAAAATCTTAGCATAGTTCTCATGCTTCAATTCTTTAGCATCCATTTCTAATTCAAGGATCTGTCTTACCTGCTCAGGATCAGTGCCGTCGACAATAAGAAGTAGACCTTCACGTGTAAAAGGGTCCGGATGTTCTTCGGCTTGTTTTTCTAACATTAGAACGCCGCCGCGACGGGCCACGGTTGCCATTGCAATAAGTTCTTCTGCTTTTTCTACATCACAATCAGGGTTGCTACCGAAAGCCATGCGTAATGCTGTTGGAATGGAGCGCAGCTTAGATGCCGGGAAACTGATCATAACGGCGGCAAACGTACCCCCGAACACAATCAAAGCTGCATTAAGCTGCAGCAGTCCTGAGAGGCTTCCGCCTTCCCAGAGATAGCCGCCGATTAACGCAGCCAGTCCAGCCAATAGGCCGATTATTGAGGTAATATCCATGCTTCAAGCTCCTAACATTTCTATGTATTATGGTTTGCAACGATCTAGGCAACACTGTATAATGAACGGGAACACATATTCTTATCTTCCATATTTTTTAATTATAAGAAAGTATAAGTTTCACGTTATACTTTAATCCTTATAATTCTCGCACAAACGCTTAAAGTCTTTTAGAGACGCCAAAGGCGTTTTAGCTTGCCATCGTATGGAGAGAGAACATTCAGACAACAATTATAATATATTAATCTAGTTTAGACGATAGAGGGGAGACGGGCAAATGAGTGATATTGTCGTCAGTACAAAGACTTTTGAATTGGAGTCTGAGTATACACCCCAGGGCGATCAGCCTCATGCCATAGAGGAATTACTACAAGGCATCCGGCAGGGCAAGAAGCACCAGACGCTGCTGGGCGCGACGGGTACGGGTAAGACGTTTACCGTTGCACAAGTTATTTCCAAATTAAACCGCCCGACGTTAGTTATTGCGCACAACAAGACTTTGGCTGCCCAACTGGCGAGTGAGTTTAAGGAGTTTTTTCCGCATAATTCGGTAGACTATTTCGTCAGCTACTACGACTATTACCAACCAGAGGCGTATATTCCCTCCTCCGATACTTATATCGAGAAAGACTCCAGTATTAATGAAGAGATTGATAAATTGCGCCACTCCGCAACGAGCTCCTTGTTCGAACGGCGTGACGTTATTATTGTGGCGAGTGTGTCTTGTATTTACGGCCTCGGTTCGCCGATGGAATACGGAAGCTTGCTTTTGTCCTTGCGGGTAGGGATGGAGAAGCCTCGAAATGAGATTTTGAGCAGGCTAGTGGATATCCAGTACCAGCGTAATGATATCAATTTTGTACGCGGAACCTTCCGTGTACGTGGTGATGTGGTTGAGATTTTCCCGGCATCTCAGGGTGAGCATGCCATTCGGGTCGAATTGTTCGGTGACGAAATTGAGCGAATCACTGAGATTGATGTACTGACGGGTGAACTGATCGGGGAGCGCGATCATGTCGCTATTTTTCCGGCGTCTCACTTTGTTACCAAGGAAGAAACGATGCGAGTGGCACTGGTCAACATTGAAAAAGAGCTGGAAGACCGCTTAACGGTTCTTCGTGACGCAGGAAAGCTTCTTGAAGCTCAGCGTCTGGAACAGCGGACACGTTATGATATTGAGATGATGAAAGAAGTGGGCTTCTGCTCTGGGATTGAGAACTATTCCGGTCCGCTCACCTTCCGTGAACCAGGGGCAACTCCGTATACATTAATGGATTATTTTCCAGATGATATGTTGATCATTATTGATGAGTCCCATGTAACACTTCCACAGATTCGGGCGATGTATAATGGTGACCGGGCGCGTAAGACGGTACTGGTAGAGCATGGTTTTCGTTTGCCGTCTGCGCTGGATAACCGTCCACTCCAGTTCGAGGAATTCGAAGAAAAGGTGAAGCAGATCGTATATGTTTCAGCGACACCAGGACCCTATGAAATGGAGCACTGCGACACCATGGTGCAGCAGATTATCCGGCCTACGGGTCTTTTGGATCCGATCATTGAGGTTCGTCCTACAGAGGGACAAATCGATGACTTGATTAGTGAAATTCGTGATCGGGTGGAACGAGACGAACGCGTACTCGTCACAACGTTGACGAAGAAGATGTCAGAGGATCTGACGGATTACTTTAAGGAAATTGGGATTAAGGTTCGTTATATGCACTCTGATATCAAAACGCTGGAGCGGATGGCGATCTTACGTGATCTTCGACTTGGTACATTCCATGTTTTGGTAGGAATTAACCTGCTAAGAGAAGGTCTCGACCTTCCGGAAGTATCGCTGGTCGCTATTCTCGATGCGGATAAAGAGGGCTTCCTTCGTTCCGAACGCTCCCTAATTCAGACGATTGGTCGTGCGGCCCGTAACTCCGAGGGTCGTGTAATCATGTACGGTGATCGAATCACTGATTCGATGGAGAAGGCGATGAGCGAAACGTCGCGTCGTCGCGCCATCCAGATCGCCCATAATGAGAAACACGGCATTACCCCAACCACCATTAATAAAAAGGTGCGTGACATCATTGAGGCAACGAAGGTTGCCGAGTCCAAAGCGGATTACCTCACGGGTGTTGGTGGCAAGATGAATAAGAAAGAGAAACAAAGCCTGATCCAGCGTCTGGAAGCCGAGATGAAGGACGCTGCGAAGAACCTGCAGTTCGAACGCGCGGCAGAGCTGCGTGACGCATTGTTGGAGCTCCGGGCCGAGTAATAAACCTTAAATGCATCACCGATATTTAAAATAAGGAATTGAACGGTGCTGTCCTGGCCGTTCTTTTTGAATAAATAGATGGACGCGCATCCCGCAGGGACAGTGCTATGCAATGATTTTGGCACTTACGCGTATCCCATAGGGACAGCGTTCCGCAACGCTATAGCAGTTGCGGTAATCTCGCACTTCCCGCTCTTAGCTAGTATGCGCCTAACGTCCAAGCGGTCCCGTAGGGATAAGCGTTCCAAGCACCACTGTCACTAAGTCCCGTCCCCCCAACCTCCTTCGCCAAAAAATGCGGGTGTCCAGAGGGTGCAACCCTTGGGGCCCTCCCTTGGAAGGGAGGGTTTGGGAGGGATCGAAAACGCTTTTAATAAAGCTCTGAAATCGTTAAAGTTTTGATATTTGATTCATTAAGGAGAGGTTCCGTTGGCGAACGATAATATTGTAATTAAAGGCGCGAGGGCGCACAATCTCAAAAACATCGATGTGACGATTCCACGTGACCGTTTCGTCGTGCTGACGGGGCTGAGCGGCTCGGGTAAGTCTTCGCTTGCATTTGATACGATTTATGCTGAAGGACAGCGGCGTTATGTTGAATCCTTGTCAGCTTATGCTCGTCAGTTCTTGGGGCAAATGGAGAAGCCGGATGTGGATTCGATAGACGGATTATCTCCGGCAATCTCTATTGATCAAAAGACAACAAGTCGCAACCCGCGCTCCACAGTTGGTACGGTTACTGAGATCTATGACTATCTCCGGTTGCTTTTTGCTCGAATCGGTCATCCTCATTGTCCAGAGCATGGAATTGAGATTACCTCCCAGACTGTTGAACAAATGGTAGACCGGATTATGCAGTATCCTGAGAAGACTCGTTTGCAAATCCTAGCGCCTATTATTTCAGGACGTAAAGGTGAACACAAAGGACTCTTCACAGATATTTCTAAGCAAGGGTTCGTACGTGTGCGTGTGGACGGTGAGCTAAGAGATCTGTCTGAGGATATTGAACTTGAGAAGAATAAAAA
>Ga0153923_100024_pt1 | contig 96874 bp, 73 predicted proteins | sample TSNJ007MetaG_FD_104682 | JGI IMG/M metagenome (GOLD analysis project Ga0153923, IMG submission 104682) | Attine ant fungus gardens microbial communities from New Jersey, USA - TSNJ007 MetaG | ecosystem: Host-associated > Fungi > Mycelium > Unclassified | place: USA: New Jersey, Brendon T. Byrne...
AGATTTCGACTACGGAGCTGCGTCCGCACGTCTGGCCGAGGCTGCAGCTCAGCTGCGCACCGTCCAGCAGATCCGCAAGAAGTTTGGCGGTTAATCCGTCAACCACTTGTTGTGCGATTGATAAAAAAGGGTAGCCTCGGCTACCCTTTTTTCTTTTCCGATTTTAACAACCCGGTCGCAGTTGCTGACCACCCAGGATTGGTAGCCAGTCATGTCTCTCGAAATCGTTATCCTCGCGGCCGGTCAAGGTACCCGTATGCGTTCGGCGTTGCCGAAAGTGCTGCACCCGGTTGCCGGCAATTCCATGCTTGGGCATGTTATCCACAGCGCACGGCAGCTCGATCCACAACGCATTCATGTGGTGATCGGCCACGGCGCCGATGTGGTGCGTGAGCGTCTGGCGGCTGACGATCTGAATTTCGTGCTGCAGGACCAGCAATTGGGCACTGGTCATGCAACGGCTCAGGCAGTGCCGTTCATCAGTGCCGACACCGTGCTGATTCTCTACGGCGACGTGCCGTTGATCGAAGTTGAAACCCTGCAGCGCCTGCTCAAGCACGTCGTACCGGGCCAGATGGGCCTGCTGACCGTCGAGCTGGAAGACCCGACCGGTTACGGCCGCATCGTGCGCAACGCTGACGGGAAGGTCGCTGCCATCGTCGAGCATAAAGATGCCAGCGAAGCCCAGCGCGCAATCACTGAAGGCAACACCGGCATTCTCGCGGTCCCGGCCAATCGTCTGGCCGACTGGATGAGCCGCCTGTCGAACAACAACGCACAGGGCGAGTACTACCTGACCGACGTGATCGAAATGGCGGTCAGCGATGGTTTGGTAGTAGCCACCGAACAACCGCACGACCCGATGGAAGTGCAGGGCGCCAACGATCGCAAGCAACTCTCCGAGCTCGAGCGGCATTACCAGTTGCGCGCCGGTCGCCGTCTGATGGCGCAAGGCGTGACCCTGCGTGACCCGGCGCGTTTTGATGTGCGCGGCGAAGTCACCGTCGGTCGTGATGTGCTGATCGACGTCAACGTGATTCTCGAAGGTAATGTTGTCATCGAGGACGATGTGGTGATCGGTCCGAACTGCGTGATCAAGGACAGTACCCTGCGCAAAGGCGTGGTGGTCAAAGCCAACAGTCACATCGAAGGCGCAGTTCTTGGCGAAGGCAGTGATGCCGGTCCATTTGCCCGTCTGCGCCCGGGCACGGTGCTCGAAGCACGTGCGCATGTGGGTAACTTTGTCGAACTGAAAAATGCCCGCATGGGCGAGGGCGCCAAGGCCGGGCATCTGACCTATCTGGGCGACGCGGAAATTGGCGCACGAACCAACATTGGCGCGGGCACCATTACCTGCAATTACGATGGCGCCAACAAGTGGAAAACCGTGTTGGGCGAGGACGTGTTCATCGGCTCCAACAACTCGTTGGTCGCGCCTGTGGATATCTCGTCCGGGGCAACCACCGCGGCTGGCTCGACCATTACGCAGAATGTGGATAACGCGCAGTTGGCTGTTGGTCGGGCGCGGCAGAAAAATATCGACGGCTGGAAGCGTCCGGAGAAGATCAAGAAGAGCTGAGTTATCCACAGCGGGCTTTACGATCAAAAGATCGCAGCCTTCGGCAGCTCCTACAGGAGGGCCGGGGGGCTGCGATTTTTTTATGACCTGAGCTTGACGATTGAAAGGCAATAGGTTTTGATTGCTTCCGTTATCTTTCGAATCGAAACTTAAGTCGCCATGTCGAAACGCAACACGCCTCAACGCCGGCACAACATCCTCGCCTTGCTCAATGAGCAGGGCGAAGTCAGTGTGGATGAACTGGCCAAGCGCTTCGAAACCTCGGAAGTTACGATCCGCAAGGATCTGGCTGCGCTGGAAAGCCATGGTCTGTTGCTGCGCCGTTACGGCGGGGCGATCACCATGCCGCAGGAACTGGTCGCGGAGCCTGGCCAAAGCGTTTCGAAGTATAAACAGGCGATTGCCCGTGCTGCCGTCAAACGCATCCGCGAACACGCCCGCATCATCATCGACAGTGGCAGCACCACTGCCGCGATGATTCCCGAACTTGGCCAGCAGCCGGGTCTGGTGGTCATGACCAACTCCCTGCATGTCGCCAACGCCTTGAGCGAACTCGAACACGAGCCGGTGCTGCTGATGACCGGCGGCACCTGGGATCCACATTCGGAGTCCTTTCAGGGCCAGGTCGCCGAGCAGGTACTACGCTCTTACGACTTCGACCAGTTGTTCATTGGCGCCGATGGTATCGATCTGGTGCGCGGCACCACCACGTTCAACGAGTTGCTCGGCCTGAGCCGGGTGATGGCCGACGTGGCGCGGGAAGTGATCGTGATGGTCGAGGCCGACAAGATCGGCCGCAAGATTCCCAACCTGGAGCTGCCGTGGAGCAGCGTTCATACCCTCATTACCGATGATCGCCTGCCTGAAGATGCGCGCGATCAGATTCAGGCCCGCGGTATCACCGTGATTTGCGCGGCTGTCAGTCAGGAGAAATAAGCATGTGTGGAATTGTCGGCGCAGTAGCTGAACGTAATATCACCGCCATCCTGCTTGAAGGCCTCAAGCGCCTTGAATACCGCGGCTATGACAGCGCCGGTGTGGCAGTTTTCACCAACGACGAAAAGCTCGAGCGCATGCGCCGTCCGGGCAAGGTCAGCGAGCTGGAAGCGGCGCTGGCCGCACAGCCGCTGGTTGGCCGTCTCGGTATCGCCCACACCCGTTGGGCGACCCACGGTGCACCTTGCGAGCGCAACGCGCACCCGCATTTCTCCGGTGATATCGCCGTGGTGCACAACGGCATCATCGAGAACCACGAAGCCCTGCGTGAGCAACTGAAAGCGCTGGGTTACGTGTTCACTTCGGACACTGACACCGAAGTCATCGCGCACCTGCTGAGCCATAAACTCAAGGATCAGCCTGACCTGACCGTTGCGCTGAAAGCCACGGTCAAAGAGCTGCACGGCGCCTACGGTCTGGCCGTGATCAACGCACAACAACCGGATCGCCTGGTTGCCGCGCGCAGTGGCAGCCCGTTGGTGATCGGTCTGGGTCTGGGCGAAAACTTCCTCGCCTCCGACCAGTTGGCCCTGCGCCAGGTGACTGACCGCTTCATGTACCTGGAAGAAGGCGATATCGCTGAAATTCGCCGCGATAACGTGCAGATCTGGGACGTCAACGGCAACGCCGTCGAGCGCCAGTCCGTACAGTACAGCGACGGTGCCGAAGCCGCCGACAAGGGCGAATTCCGTCACTACATGCTTAAGGAAATCCACGAACAGCCGGTCGTGGTGCAGCGTACCCTCGAAGGTCGCCTGAGCAACAATCAAGTACTGGTGCAGGCCTTCGGTCCACAGGCTGCCGAACTGTTCGCCAAAGTGCGCAACGTGCAGATCGTCGCCTGCGGTACCAGCTACCACGCCGGTATGGTTGCGCGTTACTGGCTCGAAGAGCTGGCCGGCATTCCGTGCCAGGTCGAAGTCGCCAGCGAATTCCGCTACCGCAAGGTGGTGGTGCAGCCGGACACCCTGTTCGTCACCATCTCCCAGTCCGGCGAAACTGCCGACACCCTGGCCGCGCTGCGCAACGCCAAAGAGCTGGGCTTCCTCGCCAGCTTGGCGATCTGCAACGTCGGCATCAGCTCGCTGGTGCGTGAGTCCGACCTGACTTTGCTGACCCAGGCCGGTCGCGAAATCGGTGTGGCTTCGACCAAAGCCTTCACCACACAACTGGTCGGCCTGTTGCTGCTGACCCTGTCGCTGGGTCAGGTGCGCGGCACGCTCGGCAAAGGCGTTGAAGCCACGCTGGTGGAAGAGTTGCGTCGCCTGCCGACCCGTCTGGGCGAAGCGCTGGCGATGGACAGCACGGTGGAAAAAATCGCCGAGCTGTTCGCCGAGAAGAACCACACCCTGTTCCTCGGCCGTGGCGCGCAGTTCCCGGTCGCAATGGAGGGTGCCTTGAAGCTCAAGGAAATCTCCTACATCCACGCCGAAGCCTATCCGGCTGGCGAATTGAAGCACGGACCGCTGGCGCTTGTGGATAACGACATGCCGGTGGTTACCGTGGCGCCGAACAACGAACTGCTGGAGAAGCTCAAGTCCAACCTGCAGGAAGTTCGCGCCCGTGGTGGTGAACTGATCGTGTTCGCCGACGAGAAAGCCGGGATGACCAACGGCGAAGGCACCCACGTGGTGCAGATGCCGCACATCCACGACATCCTTTCGCCAATCCTTTACACCGTCCCGCTGCAGCTGCTGTCGTACTACGTCGCCGTGCTCAAGGGCACCGACGTCGACCAGCCGCGCAACCTGGCGAAGTCGGTGACGGTGGAATAAGTTATCCACAGCTGACATTGACCCGCAAAAATCGCAGCCTCGGCTGCGATTTTTGTATCTGAATCGAGGACATCCATGGACCGCTTCCAGGAAATGCAGATCTTCGCCACCGTGGCCCAGGAGCAGGGCTTCTCGGCGGCGGCGCGACGTCTTGGCTTGTCCGCGGCCAGTGTCACCCGCGCCGTGGCGGCGCTGGAGCAGCGTATCGGTACGCAGTTGCTGATTCGCACCACGCGCACTGTGCACCTCAGCGAGGCCGGTCAGCGTTATCTGGAAGATTGTCGGAGAATTCTCGCCGAGGTGCAGGAAGCCGAGGATTCGGCGGCCGGCAGTCACGCCCAGCCCCGTGGACAATTGACCGTGACCGCGCCGGTATTATTCGGCGAGCTGTTTGTCACACCGCTGATGGCGGCTTATCTGACGCAATACCCGGACGTTTCGATCAATGCGCTGTTGGTCGATCGGGTGGTGAGCATGGTCGAGGAGGGCATCGATGTCGCGGTGCGTATCGGTGAGTTGCCGGACAGCAATCAGCACGCGATTCGGGTCGGCGAAGTACGGCGGGTGATCTGTGGTTCGCCGGCCTATCTGGCTCGACACGGCCGCCCCGAGCATCCGCAGGCACTGGCCGGTGCGCCGGTGGTGGCGACCTCGGCCATCGGTCAGTTACGCAACTGGCCGTTTATGGATCAGGGCGAAGCGCTCAGCGTGCGGCCCGAGCCGAGACTGGTGGTCACCGCCAATCAGGCGGCGATTACTGCTGCCTGCCTGGGGTTGGGACTGACCCGGGTGTTGTCCTACCAGGTCGCCGGCAAGGTGGCCGCCGGTGAACTGGAAATTGTTCTGGCTGATTTCGAACTGCCACCGCTGCCGATTCATGTGGTGTATCAGGGCGGACGCAAGGCGCCGGTGCGGGTGCGCAGTTTTGTCGACCATGCGGTGAAGGCCTTGCGCGAGCATCCGGCGCTGCAGAACGCGGCGTTATTTCATCCAGTGAAATAATCGATTGCGATTGCTGGTGATTCTGTTGCTTTAAGGATGAGGGGAAGATGGCCTCCATCGGCGCTGCCATCCCGAACGGCGCCCTCTCCAGCGGAGTCGACCATGCAAGCGATCAAACTCTACAACTTCCCGCGTTCCGGCCACGCCCATCGCGTGGAGCTGATGTTAGCCCTGCTGCAACTGCCGACCGAGCTGATCCTGGTCGATCTAACCAAGGGTGAGCACAAGCAGCCGGCATATCTGGCGATCAACAGTTTCGGTCAGGTGCCGGCGATTGACGATGACGGTGTGGTGCTGGCCGACTCCAACGCGATTCTGGTGTATCTGGCGCAGAAGTACGGCCACGGCCGTTGGCTGCCAACCGATCCGGTCGGTGCGGCACGGGTGCAGCGCTGGTTGTCGGCCGCTGCCGGGCCGATTGCTTTCGGACCTGCTGCTGCACGATTGGTGACGGTGTTTGGCGCACAGTTGAATGCTGAAGAAGCGATTGCCCGTGCGCACAACCTGCTCAAGGTGATGGAGGTAGAGCTGGGCAAAACCCCGTACCTGGCCGGCAGCGAACCCACCATCGCTGACGTGTCCGCCTACAGCTACATCGCCCATGCGCCGGAAGGCAACGTGTCGCTGGACGACTACGCCAATGTGCGTGCCTGGCTGGCGCGTGTCGAAGCCTTGCCCGGTTTTGTCGGCATGCCGCGCACGGTCGCCGGTCTGCAAAAGACGGCCTGAAGGTTCGGCCCGATTCGATCGAGTTATCCACAATGCGCCGGCGGCGCGGGGGAGAGGCGTGATGGAACGTTCACCGTGGCACGCTGGCGAGCAACAACTGCAGGCCCATGTCGGTGTTGCCGAGCGCATGGAGGCCTTCGGCCGAAAAGTGATTCGCGACTGGATGCCGGATCAGCACCGCGCATTTTATGAGCAATTACCGTTCATGCTGTACGGCGCGGTTGATACCGACGGGCGTCCATGGGCCAGCGTGCTCGAAGGCGCGCCGGGGTTTGCTCATTCGCCTGATCCCGAGCACCTGCATTTCGTCAGCCAACCCGCTGCCGATGATCCAGCGCAATTGCGCAATGGCGAGCCGATCGGGTTGCTCGGCATTGAATTGCATACTCGCCGCCGCAATCGCCTCAACGGTCATGTCGACAATCTGACCGTGCAGGGTTTCGAGGTGAGCGTGGATCAGGCTTTCGGCAACTGTCCGCAATACATTCAACTGCGTCAGTTCCAGCGCGTGCCGCTGAGCGATCCGCAGACGCGGCCAACGCAGCACGGCGACGGTCTTGATGATGCGGCCAGAGTCATGATCGAGAGCGCCGACACTTTCTTTGTCGCCAGTTACGTCGATGCGGACGGACAGCGTGCGGTGGATGTTTCCCATCGTGGCGGGCAGGCCGGGTTTGTCCGGGTTGAAGGTAATCGTCTGACCATCCCGGATTTTGCCGGCAACCTGCATTTCAATACGCTCGGCAATCTGCTGCTCAATCCCAAGGCGGGCCTGCTGTTCATCGACTTTTCCACAGGCGATGTGCTGCAACTGAGCGGGCGGACCGAGATCATCCTTGAAGGGCCGCAGATCGAAGCGTTCCAGGGCGCCGAGCGCCTGTGGACATTCGAGGTAGAGAGGCTGGTGCGGCGCCCGGCGGCGTTGGCTTTGCGCTGGCGCTTCGACGGCATGTCGCCCACCAGCCTGTTGACCGGCACCTGGGCTCAGGCCGATGCACGCTTGCAGGCCAAGGCATTGGGTGACCGCTGGCGGCCGCTGCGGGTGACCCGCATCGAAAGGGAGAGCCAGCACATCCGCTCGATCTATCTGCAACCGGACGACGGCGCGGGGATGCCGGTGTTTCAGGCCGGGCAGCACCTGCCGCTGCGCTTCACCCTGAACGGTGAAACGCATATCCGTACTTACAGCCTGTCGAGTGCGCCATCGGATGATTTCCTGCGCATCAGTGTGAAACGCGAGGGCTTGATCTCAGGCCATTTGCACCAGCAGATCCGGGTCGGCGATATCCTCGAGGCGCGGGCGCCACAGGGGCACTTCACCGTGGCACCGCTGGAACAGCGGCCGCTGGTGCTGCTGGCGGCGGGGGTTGGCATTACACCGTTGCTGTCGATGCTGCGCGAGGTGGTGTACCAAGGCCTGCGCACCCGGCGGATTCGGCCGACGTGGTTGCTGCAGAGTTCACGCAGCCTGGCCGATCAGCCGTTTCACCAAGAGCTGGATCGCTTGCTGGAAACTGCCGGCGATTCGGTACGGGTGATTCGCCTGCTCAGCCAGCCGGAAGCCGATGTGCACGAGGGCGAGGATTTCGACCGCCATGGGCGCATTGATAGCGCATTGCTGCGCGATCTGCTGGAGGTCGAGGACTACGACCAGATCGATTTTGCTGTCTGTGGTCCCGGCGCTTTTACCCAAAGCATCTACGACAGCCTGCGTGAGCTGGACATTCGCGACGCGCGGATCCATGCCGAAACCTTCGGCCCGTCGACGCTCAAGCGCCAGCCGGACCCGGATGCGGTGGTCATCGAGCAACCACCCGCAGCCATCACGTCAGTGCCGGTGATGTTCGAACGCTCTGCCAAGGAAGCGCGCTGGCAGCCGGACGGCGGCAGTCTGCTGGAGCTCGCAGAAAGCCGTGGCTTGCGCCCCGAGTTCAGTTGCCGTGGAGGTTCGTGCGGCACCTGCAAGACGCGGTTGATCAGTGGCGCAGTGAATTATCCACAGCCACCGGCAGACATGCCGGAAGCGGGGCAGGTGCTGATTTGCTGCGCGGTGCCGGCGCAGAGCGAGCGGCCGTTGGTGCTGGATCTGTAATGCCCCCCTGTAGGAGCTGCCGCAGGCTGCGATCTTTTGATTTTAAAAAACCCAGAATCAAAAGATCGCAGCCTGCGGCAGCTCCTACAGGGGATCGGTGTTGTGGCGGGTCAGGCGTAGGACAGGGCCTTTTCTTCGAGCAGTTCCTGGTACAACTCGGTCCACTTGCGGCCCATCTCGTCGGCGGTGAACAGCTGCCGGTAGCGCGCCTCGGCCTTGACGCCCATGGCCGCCGCACGCTCGGGGTCTTCCCAGAGGGTGCGCATCGCCTCGCGAAACGCCTGTGGATTGCTCGGCGGCACCACCAGCCCGGTTTCGTTGTGGATATTGATGTAGCTGGTGCCGGTGCCGATTTCGCTGGAGATCATCGGTTTGCCGTACATCGCGCCTTCGAGCAGCGAAATGCCGAACGCTTCGGAACGCAGGTGCGACGGGAACACGATGGCGTAGCTCAGTTGCAGCAGGGCGACCTTGTCTTCATCGCCCAGGCGCCCGAGGAAGTGGATATTGCGCAAACCCAGCGCTGCAGCCTGGGCGTGCAACTCCAGCTCGAGCGGCCCGGCGCCGACGATCACCACCGGATAATCCACATCCTTCAACGCGTCGAGCAGGATATGCAGGCCCTTGTAATAACGCATGACCCCGACGAACAGGAAAAACTTATCCCCAAGCTGCTGGCGCCAGCGATTCATCCGTTCGCGGTCGGCCTGTGGATAACCTGCCTTGTTCAAACCGTACGGAATCACCCGGGTCTTGTCCTGGAACTGCTGCAACACATCGCTGGTGTGCAGATAGTTCGGTGAGGCCGCGACAATCCGGTCGGCGCTGGAGAGGAAGCGGTTCATCAGCGGCCGGTAGAGTTTGAGCAGATGCTTCTGGCGAATGATGTCCGAGTGATAGGTCACCACGCTCGGTTTGTTCATGCCACTGGCGAAATGCACCAGGTCCATGAACGGCCACGGGAAGTGGTAGTTGACCACATCGGCTTCGGCGGCCAGTTCGCGAAACTGTTTGAACACGCTCCAGGAAAAACCGGTGGAGGCGAACTGGATGTCGAGTCTGGCGCGATGCACTTCGTGTTGACCCAGTTGCACCACCGGCGGGGTCGGGTCAGCGCTGAGGGTCAGCACCTGGCCGTCGATGCCGTGATGCGCGCCGCTTTCGCAGAGCTGGAAAATCACTTGTTCGATGCCGCCGACCGAATCTGGCAGGTACGTCTTGAAGAAATGAAGAACTCGCATTCAGCCTCCCATGGCCTGGCGGTAGGCACTGGCGGTGGCCTGTGCGCAACGTTCCCAGGAAAATAGCCGCGTCCGGTGCAATCCGGCTTCTCGGCAGGCCTGCCAATGCGCTTGATCGTCGATCAGGCGGTTCAGCGCATCGCGCAAGCCGTGTGCATCGTCTGGTTCAATGTAGTTGCCTGCCGGGCCGGCGACTTCCGGCATGGCTGAAGAACGGGTGAGGATCACCGGGGTGCCACTGGCCATGGCTTCCAGTACCGGTAACCCGAATCCTTCATACAGCGACGGAAACACCAGCGCCCGGGCGCCGGCCAGCAGTTGTGCGACCTGTTCATCCGGCAGATAGCCGAGCAGGCAAACATGTCCTGAAGACAGGGCCTGGCGCAGTTCGTCGCTGAACTGTGCCTGTTGCCAACCGGCCATGCCGACGATCAGCAACGGAAAACGCTGGCGCACGGCCTCCGGTAGCAGGGCGTGGGCACGCAGCGCCAGGCTCAGATTCTTGCGCGGCTCCAGGGTACCGACACACAGGAAGTATTCGCGTGCGGCGACTGCATGCGCCTTGAGCACTGCCTCGATGGCGTGCGACTCCCGTGGATGAAAACGCTCGGCTACCCCCAGTGGCGCCACCACGAAACGCTCGGCCGGCAGACCAAAACAAGCCTGCGCCTCGTCGGCTATCGCCTGCGAGTCGGTGATGATCCGTTGCGCCTGTTGCACGCCAGCCGCCAGGCGCCGTTCGATTTCCTTGAGACGCGCCGCCGGTTGGCTGTCAGGAAAGTGCAGGTGAGTCAGGTCGTGCAGAGTGATCACGGTCGGGCCGTCGAAGGCCAGCGGCCACAGGCTTGGCTCGTGATACAGATCGATGCCTTGCGCACGGCCCTGATCGAAACGTTTCTGCTCCAGCCAGCGCCGTGCCTGATAGGCCCCGGGGATCTGCCGCAACAGTGGCGTCAGGCGCGAGTAGCCGGGCATGGCCGCTTTCGGCAAGGCCGAGCTCCAGCCCCAGCCGTGGAACAACGCCACCTCGATATCGGTTGTGTCGCGCAAGGCGCGGACCAGTTCGGCGACGTAATGGCCGATGCCGGTACGTGGCGCCTGAAGAATCCGCGCGTTAAGAGCAATGCGCATGCTGGCCTTCGGACGCGGGCAGTGGATGGTTCAGGTTGCGCTCGATGCGCTGCACCAGTTGCGCGCTTGCTTCGCGCCAGCTCAGCCAGCGCCATTGGTCCAGGCTCATGGGCGCCGGAAACTGCCCCGAGCGCTCCATCCCGAGCACCAGGTCGGTAAGGCTCTGCGGGTTGTGCAGATCGAAATACGCCATGTAATCGCCGCCGATTTCGCGAAACACCGGGATGTCGCTGGCCATCGCCGGCAGCCCGCGCTGCATGGCTTCCACCAGGGGCAGGCCGAACCCTTCGACATGCGACGGGAACACCAGCGCCGTGGCGTGGGAATAGGCGTGCTCAAGGCTTTTGTCCGAGAGCGAGTTGAACATGAACAGGCGACGGTTCAGTAGTGGATGCTGGCGAATTCGCTCGATCAGCGCCTCGCACTTCCAGCCGATTTTCCCGGCAATGCATAAGCGCGCCCTGGAGCCGGCAGCCCAGGCCTGTTCGAAGGCATCGAGCAGGTAGGCGTGATTCTTGCGCGGCTCGATGGTGCTGACCATCAGGAATACCGGTTCAGGGGTCTTGAACAGGTTCAGCAGGTTGCGATCGACCTCCGCTGAGGCGTCGGTCAGGTCCAGTTCGGAACCGAGGTGGAAATAATCGAACCAGCGCTGCTGCACCTGTTGCGTGCCGATCCGGCGCAGCATCTCCTGGCGCACCTGATCGCGGATGGTGGTCGAGATCGCGACATAGCCGTCAGCCGTGCGCGCGATCCAGTCGAACCAGTCGTTGAACACCTTGACCAGACCCGCGTCGCAAAACTGTGGATGGGTCAGCGGGATCAGGTCGTAGATCACCGAAACGATACCGACGCCGTCGCGTTTGAGTTGTTCGGCCAAGGGGAAAAAGTTGGCGTGCCAGGACGAGTCGAGCAATACCAGTTGATCGCCGGCCTGATGTTGCAATGGCACGCAGCGCTCGGGCACCGGCTTGCCCTTGAGCAGGCGCCCGAGCACGCGCATCGGCAGGCTGAAACAGGCGAACGCGGTGAGTCGGCAGAGTACGTACAATACTCGCCGGGTGAAATGTGACCGGCTGAAAGGCCAGCGTCGCTCCAGAGCGCGATGGCGCAGCCAGAAGCCGTTGGCCCATTGTTCGAGCTTCACCCGCAGGCTGGTCAGATTGATTGTCGGGGTCTTGATCGGCGCCAGGCTTTTTACTTGATACAGGGCGCCGTCGAGCATCACCACCGGGATGCATTCGCGCTCGGTGTTGGCGTCGGGCAACTGTTGAATGACGTTGCGCACTACCCGTTGAATGCCCGAGTTGGCGGACGGGTGTTCGAAAACGTAGGTGCACTCCACCAACAGTCGTGTCATTGCAAGATTTCCCTATCAGGCAGTTGCTCGGTGTTTTCACTGGAGCGGCTGATCTCGGTCCGGGCGTGCAGCCATGAGCAACCGACAAAGTCTTCCTGACGATTGTTGATGACGTGGAAGACCAGACCGTAATCGCGCCATTCGAAGTTGCGATCCAGATGCGAATCCAGGCGCGACAGGCTCAGCGCCACCGAATAGCTGCCCTTGCCCAGGCGCATGTCGAAGGCGAAGCGGAACGTCACCTGCTCACCGGCGCTCAGGTCGCTGATTGCCTGGTCCTGGCGATGGGTATTGATGCCGTAGATCGCCTGGCCGAGGCGGTCCTTGATCAGAAAGCCCAGCACCAGCCGTTCGATGTCCTCGCGCACTGCGGTCTGAACTTCCAGCACCACCGGCTGGCCGACTTCCGCCACTTCCAGACTGCGCCCTTGAGCGTCGAGCAGACGCACGCTGACAATCCCCGCCTCACCCGTCCCGGAAATAGTCTGCACCTGGCCGTTGGCGAGCATTTCCTGGCGCACGATCTGGCCTTCGCGCTGGGCAAGCATGGCGTTGTAGTAGTCCATGACCTCTTCGGGTTTGCCGCGCATGGCCAGGCGGCCGTTCTCCAGGAGGATCGCGGTGTCGCAGATCGACTGAATCGCCGAGCGGTCGTGGGACACGATCAGCAACGTGGTACCGGCCTTGCGGAAGTTGCGGATGCGCTCGAAGCTTTTGTGCTGGAAGTAGGCGTCGCCCACCGACAGTGCTTCATCGACGATCAGGATGTCTGGACGTCGGGCGGTGGCAACGCTGAAGGCCAGGCGCATCTGCATGCCACTGGAGTAGGTGCGCACCGGGTGATCGATGGCTTCGCCGATTTCGGCAAAACTCTCGATTTGCGGCATCAGCGCTTCGATCTCTTCGATCTGCATGCCCAGCAACTGGCCGGCCATGAACGCGTTCTGGCGGCCGGTGAAGTCCGGGTGGAAACCCATGCCCAGTTCCAGCAGGGCGGCGACGCGGCCTTGCAGTTGAATCTGCCCGCAACTCGGTTGCGTGGTGCCGGTGATCATCTTCAGCAGCGTGCTTTTGCCCGCGCCGTTGACCCCGACGATGCCGACCGCTTCACCGGGTTGAATCTCGAAATCGATGTCCTGCAGAACCCAGTGCAAGTGGTGTCGGGTGCCGGAAAACGGCACCAGCCACTCGAACAACCGGCTCCAGCGATTGGGGTATTGCTTGTAGGCCTTGCCCAGGCCGCTGACGCGTATATGTCCCATCAGAGTTCATCCACCATTTCGCCGACACGTTGCCGGAACAGGCGCAGGGCCATGGCGCAGAACAGCAGGCCGAGGATCAGCAATGGCAGCAGTGACGACCAGTCCGGCCACTGGTTGTAGAGGAACACGTTCTGGTAACTGGTCATCAGTGCTGTCATCGGGTTGAGGCTGATCAGGTGCTGGATGCCCGGCGGCAGGATCGAGAGCGGGTAAACGATCGGTGTCAGCCAGAACCAGAACTGCAGGCAGATGCCGAACATCTGCCCGACATCGCGGAAGAACACGTTGAGAATGCCGAGGATCATCCCCAGCCCGGCGGCGAAGATCACCTGCACCAGCAACAGTGGAATCAGCGCCAGCAAGGCCATGCCGGGCAGGCGCCCGCTGATCAGCAGAAAACCGAAGAACAGCGCGAGAATGATCGCGAAGTTGATCCCTGCGTTGAACAACGCAATCACCGGCAGGCAGATGCGCGGGAAGCTGATTTTCTTCAGCAGATTGGCGTTTTCCAGAAACATGCTCTGGCTGCGCGAAGTGATTTCCGCGAACAGTCCCCAGGTCAGCAGACCGGCGCACAGGTACACGCTGTAAGCCAGGCCGTCATCGACCCCCGGCAGGCGCGCGCGCATGATCTGGGAAAAGATCACCGTATACACGACGATCATCGACAACGGGTTGAGCACGGTCCACAGCGCGCCGAACAGCGAATTGCGATAACGCGCCTGAAACTCCCGCTTGACGCTGCCGAGGATGAATCCGCGGTAGCTGCGCAGCGAGCGGTACAGGGAAAGCAGCATCAAACGGTCCTGCCGTATTGGTCTTCGAAGCGCACGATGTCGTCTTCACCGAGGTATTCGCCGCTTTGCACCTCGATGATTACCAGGTCGATCACCCCGGGGTTTTCCAGGCGATGCCGGTGTCCGGCGGCAATGAATGTCGATTCGTTTTTGGCCACCAGATGCGTGCCGCTGCCGTTGTTGGTGACTTTGGCCATGCCCTCGACCACCACCCAGTGTTCGTTGCGGTGATGGTGCATTTGCAGTGACAGCTTGCCGCCGGGCTTGACCACGATGCGCTTGATCTTGAAGCGCGGGCCTTCCTCGAGCACGGTGTAGGTGCCCCATGGACGGCTGACCGTGCGATGCAGGCGATAGGCTTCGTGGGATTTGTCCTTGAGATGTTTGGCGACGCGTCGCACATCCTGGGCGCGATCAGCATGGGCCACCAGCACCGCGTCGGCGGTGTCGACGATGATCAGGTCATCTACACCCACCGTGGCCACCAGTCGGCCTTCGCTCTGCACAAAGTTGTTGTGGCTGTCGATGAAGACTGCTTCGCCGCTGGCGCGATTGTTGTCGGCATCGGCCGGCACCAGCGCCGCCACCGCGCCCCACGAACCGATGTCGCTCCAGTCGAAACCGGCGGGCACCACCACGACTTTTTCTGAACGTTCCATCAACGCGTAATCGATGGAGATGTCGGTGATCTCAGCGAACAGTGTCGGCGACAGTTCCTGTTGCAGGCAGCCGACGGTTTCCACCGCGGCACTGGCGTCCATGCAGGCGCGGGTCTGTTCCAGCAACTCTGGCGCGTGCAATTGCAGTTCGTTGATCAGGGTCGCGGTGGTGAAGCAGAACATGCCCGAGTTCCACAGGAAGTTGCCGCTTTCCAGGTAATGGGAGGCGGTTTGCAGGTCGGGTTTTTCCACGAAACGCTGCACTTTCGCTGCGCCTTTGGCGTCCAGCGGTGCGCCGGTCTCGATGTAGCCGAAGCCGGTTTCCGGGGCGGTCGGCAGCACGCCGAAGGTCACCAGATAACCGTCCTTCGCCAGGTTGACCGCGTGTTCGACGGCGCTCTTGAGGGCTTGCTGATTAACGATCAAATGGTCGGCGGGCATCACCACCATGATCGCGTCGTCACCGTGCAGTGCCTGCAGCGACAGGGCGGCGGCGGCAATCGCCGGGGCGGTGTTGCGCCCGGTCGGCTCCAGCAGGAAGTGCCCGCGATGCCGCGACACGTGGGCGGCGCAATAGTGATCCTTGCTCTGGAAGTAATATTCGCGGTTGGTCACCGTGACAATGTCACCCCAGCCTTCCAGCAATGCCGCCGCCCGCTGGTAGGTCTTGCCCAGCAGCGACTGGCCGTCGGGCAAGGTCATGAACGGTTTGGGATGGCCCTCGCGGGACACCGGCCACAGACGAGTACCGGCACCGCCGGACAGAATCACGGGGATCAGCATGACCTACTCCTTGGCGACGCGTTTCATGTCCGCATCCATCATCATGCGGATCAGGGTGTCCAGATCGGTTTTCGGCTTCCAGCCCAGTACGCGCTGAGCCTTGGCCGGGTTGCCGAGCAGCACTTCGACTTCGGCCGGTCGGAAGAACGCCGGGTCGATCTTCACGTAGTCGCGGTAGTTCAAACCGACGTGATCGAAAGCGATGCGGCACATCTCGCGCACGGTAGTGGTGACGCCAGTGGCGACCACGAAATCGTCAGGCTTGTCCTGCTGCAGCATCAGCCACATGGCTTCGACGTAGTCGCCGGCAAAGCCCCAGTCGCGCTTGGCGTCGATGTTGCCCAGGGCCAGTTCGTGCTGCTTGCCCTGTTTGATGCGGGCGGCGGCGTCGGTGACCTTGCGAGTGACGAATTCGATGCCGCGCAGTGGCGATTCATGATTGAACAGAATGCCGCTGCTGGCGTGCAGGTCGAAACTTTCGCGATAGTTGACGGTGATCCAGTGGCCGTAGAGTTTGGCCACACCGTAGGGGCTGCGCGGGTAGAACGGGGTGTTCTCGTCCTGCTGCTCGGCCTGGATCAGACCGAACATTTCGCTGGTGGAGGCCTGATAGAAACGCGTGTGCGGGCTGAACTGGCGGATCGCTTCGAGCAGGTGGGTCACGCCCAGGCCATCGACGATGCCGGTGGTCACCGGCTGATTCCAGGAAGCGGCGACGAAGCTTTGCGCAGCCAGATTGTAGACTTCGTCCGGCGCCGACTTGATCACCGCGCGCTGCACCGAGCAGGCATCGGCCATGTCACCGTCCAGATAGACGATGTCGCCTTCGACGCCCATCTCGCGCAGGCGCCAGCGCGAATCGCTGCTGCGCCGTGCGACCAGACCGTGAACCTTGTAGCCCTTGTCGAGCAGCAGTCTGGCCAGATAAGCGCCGTCCTGGCCGGTGATCCCTGTGATCAGTGCACTTTTCATTCTTGTCGTACTCGCTGCTCCCAGTCGGACAGGATCGCCCGCAGGGATTGTTGTGTTGAAATTTTCGGCGTCCATCCCGTGATCTGGGCGAGCCTTGCGTGACTGCCGCAAACGCGGCGCTGATCCGCACGGCGCATGCGCGCCGGATCCTGCACCAGTTGCAGGTCGATCTCGGCCAGGTCGCCCAGCTGTTCGATCAGACTGCGGATGCTTTGCTCGCGGCCCGAGCAAATGTTGTAGACCTGCCCCGGCGTGCCCTTTTCCAGCAGAGCGAAATACGCCGAGATCACATCGCCGACATCGAGGAAGTCGCGCGTGACGTCAATGTCGCCGACTTCCAGTTGCGGGGCTTGCAGGCCCTGTTTGATGCGGTTGATCTGGCGTGCAGCACTGGCGATGACAAAGTTGTCTTTCTGCCCGCTGCCGATATGGTTGAACGGCCGCGCCACCAGCACCGGCCAGCCTTCGCTCAGGCCCCATTGCAGGCAGAGAAATTCCGCCGACAGTTTGCTCACGGCGTAGGGATTGCGCGGGCAGGGCGGTTGCAGTTCGGTGATGGGCAGGGCGCTTTCGGCAACCTGACCATAAACGTCGCCGGAGCTGACATACAGGAAAGTCCCCTGGAAACCGCACGCCTTGAGCGCCTGTAACAGATTGAGGGTGCCCAGCAGATTGATTTCGAGGGTGCGGGCCGGATCGCGAAAGGCTTCGGGAACGAAGGTCTGGCCGGCCAGATGAATCACCGCGTCGGGCAATTGTGGCCACAGGTCGACGAGACTGGCAGGTGCCGTGAGATCGTAGGGTGCAGCGGCAGGCAGCAGCTCCCATGTCGAGTCCGGCTGAGCCAGACGCGACTGGAGATGTTGTCCCACGAATCCACTGAGGCCCGTGATGAACAGACGCTTTTTCAAACAGCGACCCCTTGGTCTTTAACTTTCGCCACTTTCCCACAGGCTTTGAGGAGAAGTCTGTCAGGCCGGATGAAAAGACCGACATGACGGCAGGCGAAGTCGTTGTTGTAGTTGTTTGTTACCAATCTGTGCCAAATGCGCAGCAATTTCAACAGCGCAAACCGTGACCGGTCAGTTCTCGTCAGCGTAGCCTGATTTATTCTCGTCGGGCGGTTCCCGGATTCGCGACGGATGTGTTTAGAATGGCCATCGTCGCCATCTCCCCAGGTTCGCCGGGGTTGTTGCGCAACAGGGTGAAACCAGCCACTAAAACAAGAACGAAGACGAGCTCCATGACGAAGGACGAGCAGCGGTGATCCCGACTCGCTCCAGCGCTTGGCCGTCATAGCGTGAAACCGCCGGGATGGTGGTTGCACCGTGGGATGCCATGAATTTCATTCTTTACTCGGACGTCAACGACCGCTCCATCAGCCAGAGCCTGGGGCGTCCGGAATACAGCTATTACTTCGTGCTCAAGGCCTACCGTCCTGTGCTGGAAAGCCTTGGGCAAGTGCACGTGGTGTCGTCGGCGGCGGAAGTCGACCCGCTGTACCGCCAGTTGCAACTGGCCGGTCAGGATTGTCTCTTCCTTTCGTTCGCTCCGCCGCATAAAACCCCGACCGACCTGCAATGTCCGGTGGTCTGCGTGATTGCGTGGGAGTACGACTCGATCCCGGTCGACCCTCATCAAGAAGATGCCCGTCATGACTGGAGCCGGATCCTGGCCCGTCACGGTCGGGCAATCACCTTGTCCAGCCACACCGCAGAGGCCATTCGCCGGACCATGGGCGAAGATTTCCCGGTCCTGGTGTTGCCGACGCCTTTGTGGGAAGGCTTCGCCGGGGTGCGTCGGCGGTTCCCGCCTGCTGCGGTGAACCCAGGGGCGGTGTTGCAGATCAAGGGCTGCATCATCGACAGCCGAGCCCTCGGCTTGTCCGCCGATGGGTTGATTGCACCCACGCCCAACGAGCCGGCAGTGGAGGCCAGCGAGCCGGTCGACGTCGCTGCGCCGTCCGAACCTGTCCCACCACCACCGGAACTGACCCTGCGCCGGCGCGCATTCATCACCAAGCATTACTTGCGCGAAGGCTGGCGAGCGACAGCGGCCTCCACCGAACACCGACCGCTGTTTCTGCTCAAGCACAACCTGCTGCAGTGGTATCGCGAAGCCGTTCGCGATTTGCTGCCGGTCGCTCTGCGCCGCCAGCTCTTCCGGTTGCGTACGCCAGCCCCTGAACCGTTGCCGCCAGCGGTCACTGTCGAAGCACCGACGGTGGCCGAGCACCCACAGGCCTGCTTGCCGGACACCAGCGCCACGCTGCAGGCCGAGGTCAGCGGCGTGGTGTACGTGAGCGTGTTCAATCCCGAAGACGGGCGCAAGAACTGGCATCACCTGATCACGGCTTTCTGCTGGGCCATGCGCGACGTCGAAGATGCCACGCTGGTGCTGAAGATGACGCAGAACGATCTGGCGACCTATTACGTGCACCTGATCACCTTGTTGTCGCAGCTGTCGCCGTTCTCATGCCGGGTGCTGGTCATGCACGGCTATCTGGAAGACGAAGAGTTCGCCAGGCTTTACGGAGCGGCCAGTTTCTACGTCAACGCGTCGCGCTGCGAAGGTCTGTGCCTGCCGCTGATGGAGTTCATGTCCTGCGCGCGTCCGGTGATTGCGCCGGACCATACGGCGATGCATGACTACATCGACGAGCGTGTCGGTTTCATCGTCAAGTCCAGCCGTGAGCCGACCATCTGGCCGGACGATGTGCGGATCCTCTACCGCACCCTGCGCCATCGCCCGGACTGGGGCTCGTTGAAAACCGCCTATGAAAACAGTTACGCCATGGCCAAGAACGATCCACAGGCCTATCAGGCCATGGCCTTGGCGGCCAATGAACGCATGCGCGAGTACTGCAGTTTTGCTCCAGTGCAGCAGCGTCTGGCGCAGTTTTTTCAACTGACGCCGAGTGCAAGCCCAGAGCTGATCGCCGAGGCGGGGGCTGCATCATGCTGATCATCATTCATTCTGAAACCAACAAGAGCAACATCCAGCAGAACCTTGGCCGGCCCGAATACAGCTACTACTTTGTCCTCAAGGAATTCCGCCCGGTGCTGGAGCGCCTCGGGCAAGTGATTGAAGTGAGTAACCCGGACGAGTTGGTCGATCGCCTGTACTTCGATTGCCTGAGCCGTGGCGAGGCATGCGTGTTTCTGTCGTTCTCGCCGCCGCATCGCACGCCGATTCATTACGCCTGCCCGACCATCCCGGTATTTGCCTGGGAGTTCAGCACCATCCCCACCGAGAGCTGGCACGGCGAACCGCGTCACGACTGGCGCGTGGTGTTGAACGCCTGCGGCATGGCGATTACCCATTCGAGTTTTACCGTTGACGCCGTGTGTGAGGTGATGGGCGCGGACTATCCGATCTGCGCGATTCCCGCGCCGGTGTGGGATCGCTTCGCCGCCCGCGGTGCGCAGTTACGCAAGCAGCCAGTGGTCGAAGCGGTGCAGTTGAAGCTGCGCGGTCTGCTGCTCGACAGCCGCACGGTGGATCTGCGCCCCTACGGTCCGCCCGGGTTGTGCGAAGGCACGCCGCTGTCGTTTGCCGGGCCGCCGCAGGACTGCCAGTTGCAACTGGACGGCGTGGTCTACACCTCGGTGTTCAACCCGTATGACGGGCGCAAGAACTGGCAGGACATGCTCAGTGCCTTCTGCACCACGTTCCGTGAGGTCGCCGATGCGACCCTGGTGCTCAAGCTCACGCACCATGACATCGCCAATGCCCTGAGCGACATGCTGCATCACCTGTACAAAAACCAGTCCTACCAGTGCCGGATCGTGCTGATTCACGGTTATCTGGCGGACGCCGATTACGAGGCACTGGTGCAGGCCACCAGCTATGTGGTCAACAGCTCCTATGGCGAAGGCCAGTGCCTGCCGCTGATGGAGTTCATGTCCTGTGGCAAACCGGCAATTGCGCCGCTGAACACGGCGATGGCCGATTACGTCGACAGCGACAACGCGTTCATCGTCGCTTCCACCGAGGAGCTGACGGCCTGGCCCCATGACCCACGGGCGGCCTATCGCACCTTGCGCTACATGACCGATTGGGACTCACTGTGCGCGGCGTATCGCGACAGTTATGCGGTGGCGAAAAACGATGTCGAGCGCTACGCGCGGATGTCCGGACATGCCGTGCACAACCTGCAGAAATTCTGCAGTCAGGCGAGCGCTGAAGAGCGTCTGCGGACGTTTTTTGCCCAGCGTGCGCAAGCCATCAAAGCGTTGTCCGTGGAAGCCGCGAGCGCATGATCCGGCGCCTGCTTGCACGCCTGCGTCCCGCGCCCTTGCCTGTTGCACCTGAGCCGCCCGGCCAGGTTTCGCCACGGGATGTGGGGTTGCATGACGCGATCCTCGACGGCTGGTTTTTGCCCGACAGTGGTGAATTGCTCAAAGGCTTCGCGATCACCGCTGACGACACCTTGCTCGACGTCGGTTGTGGCGAGGGCGTGGCGACGCTGTTCGCGGTGCGACAGGGTGCCTCGGTAATCTTCACCGACAGCGAACATGACAAAGTTCGCGATCTGGCGCGGCAGGTTGAGGCGCAGAGCACCAAGCCGAATCTGGGGCTGGTCAGCAACAGCCTGCCATTGCCGCTGGCCGCCGGTTGTGCGAGCAAAGTGGTGTGCATGGAAGTGCTGGAACACATTGATCAGCCGGAACCGTTCATGGCCGAACTGGTGCGCATGGGCCGCCCGGGCGCGCAGTACCTGCTGAGTGTGCCGGCACCGGTAGGCGAGCATCTGCAACAGGGCATCGCCCCGGCCAGTTATTACCAGACTCCGAATCATGTGCAGATTTTCACCGAGCAGCGCTTTGCCGAACTGGTGGAGAACGCCGGGCTGGTAATCGAGCATCGACAGGCCAGCGGGTTTTTCTGGGTGATGGGCATGATCTTCTTCTGGGCCAGCGAGCGCGCTGCCGGCCGTGACCTCGGTGGCGCGGTGCGCGACCGGATTCAGGCGCCGTACCCGCCGCTGATGGAGAGCTGGGCGCGTACCTGGCAAGACCTGCTGGCGCGGCCCGATGGCCTGGCAATCAAGCAGATGCTCGACCGCTTCATGCCCAAAAGTCAGGTGATCATTGCCCGCAAGCCATTGGCTGGCGAAACCGGCGCCGGGAGTCAGCCATGAGTGCCAGGCGAATCATGGACATCGAGGTGCTGCGCGCGGTAGCCGTCCTCGGCGTGTTGTTCCATCACTTGCAGGGCAGTCTGTTCACCGACACGGTGCCGCTGCTGGAAAACATCCACGGCTGGGCGCAACCGTGGTGGGGCGTCGATCTGTTTTTCGCGATCTCCGGCTTTGTCATCGCGCGCAGTCTGATTCCTGCGCTGCAAGGCTGCACGACGCGTCAGGAGTGCTGGCAGCAGACGCGTAATTTCTGGCTGCGGCGGGTGTTTCGCCTGTTGCCCTCGGCCTGGTTGTGGCTGGCGCTGATTCTCCTGGCGTGTGTGTTTCTCAACCGCTCCGGTGCCTTTGGCAGCTTGCACGCCAACCTGCAAGCGACGCTGGCGGGGGTGTTGCAGTACGCCAACTTCCGTTTTGCCGACAGCTTCTTTCATTACGAATACGGCAGCAGTTTCGTTTACTGGAGCCTGGCGCTGGAGGAGCAGTTTTACCTGCTGTTCCCGCTGCTGATTGTGCTGTGCCGCAAGCATCTGATCTGGGCCTTGCTGGCGCTGGTCGCGGTGCAACTGTTCACCCTGCGCACACCGTTGCTGATGGTGGTGCGCACTGATGCGCTGGCGCTCGGCGTGCTGCTGGCGCTGTGGAGTGCGCAACCTTCTTGGCAGCGCTGGCAGCCGACGTTTCTGCGGCGACCGTGGGCCGGGGTGTCAGTGCTGATCGGCGTGGCACTGCTGATGAGTTTCATGGCCACCGACCGTTTCACTTTCGCGCCTTATCGCATCGGCTCGATTGCCGTGCTCGGCGCGCTGCTGGTGTGGATCGCCTCGTACAACCGCGATTACCTGCTGCCGGCAGGCCACCTGCAACGGCTGATGGCGTGGATCGGCAGTCGCTCCTACGGCATTTACCTGATTCATATCCCGGCCTACCTGCTGGTGCAGGAGCTGATTTTCCGCTTGCAGGCTGCCGGTTTACCGAGCCCGGCCGGGCACCCGATTCTCACCTTGCTGATCGCCTGCGGCCTGATCGTGCTGCTCAGCGAGCTGAACTACCGCTTCATCGAAATGCCGATGCGCAATCGCGGTGCCGCTTTGGTGCGGCGCCTCGATACGTCCCGAACTGCCGTTTCAACTCCCGGAGCCACCTCATGCTGAGCCTCTTGAAAAAACTCACGGCGGCGACGCCTGCACCGGCCCCCGCGCAACCTGCCGCCCCGGTGGCGGACAAGGTCGATCCGTACATGCTCGGCCTCTACGACGCCAAGCTCAGCGGCTGGTTCAATCAGGAGACCGGTGAGCTGTTCAAGGGCTTCCCGGTGACCGCCAATGACACCTTGCTCGATGTCGGCTGTGGTGACGGCGGCAACGTGCATTTCTGCGGCATGCGCGGGGCGAAGATCATCATTGCCGACATCGATGGCGCCAAGGTCGAGGCGACTCGCCAGCGCCTGAGCGGCACCCCGGCGCGCAGCGTCGAGTGCCATGTCACCGACTGCAATCCGTTGCCGATTGCCGACGGCACCGCCACCCGGGTGGTCTCCACCGAAGTCATCGAACACGTCGACGACCCGGCGCAGTTTCTTGCCGAGCTGGTGCGGGTCGGCCAGTCCGGTGCTCTGTACCTGTTGAGCGTGCCGCACCCAAGCTCGGAAGATTTGCAGAAGGACATTGCGGCGCCGGAGTATTTTCAGAAGCCCAACCACATTCGCATCATCAGCGAAGAGCAGTTCAAGGCGATGGTCAGCGACGCCGGGCTGGAGATCATCAGCCACAGTCAGTACGGTTTTTACTGGTCGATGTGGATGCTGCTGTTCTGGGAAGCCAAGGTCGATTTCAGCAACCCGGATCACCCGTTGCTCGAGCATTGGGCCAACACCTGGCAAGCGGTGCTCGATTCGCCCCGTGGTGCGCAGATCAAGCAGGCGCTGGATGCGGTGGTGGCGAAGAGTCAGGTGATCATTGCCCGCAAGCCTTGAGTCGCTTTCCCCTGTAGGAGTGAGCCTGCTCGCGATGGCGCAGTAACATCCGATATCGATGTTGCCTGACACTCCGTCATCGCGAGCAGGCTCACTCCTACAGGGATTTGTGTACCCTGCATTTTTGTACCGGCAGGGAATAGGCATTTGATGCGGTTCGGCTTTTCGATTTTGATCGCGGCGCTGCTGCTCGCTGCTTGCGAGCGGCATGATGCCCCCGCCCTCGATCAGCAACTTTACGTCTGGCAACGCCAGTGGACGTCCGCCCATGAGCTCGCGCTGAAAGACAGCCGCGAGGACTTCTCGACCTTGCGTGTGCTGGCCTTGCAGGCGTTCCCCAATGACGGCTGGCATCGTGCGCGTATCGATGCGCCGTTGCTCCAGCACGATGGCCGGCCACTGATTGCGGTGATTCGCCTCGATGGTCAGCTCAAGGGGCTGGATCAGGCACAGGTCACGGATCGGATTCTTCAGGTTGTCGCCGACTGGCAGGCGCAGGGGCTGACCCTGGGTGGCGTCGAGATCGACCATGATGCGGGTAATGCGCGTCTGCCGGAATACATCGAATTCCTGACACATCTGCGCTCCGCGTTGCCCGCATCGTTGCCGCTGAGCATCACCGCGCTGCCGGCGTGGCTCGGCAGTTCACAGCTGCCGGCATTGTTGACCACAGTCGACAGCAGCGTGCTGCAGGTGCATGCCGTCAGCGATCCGCGACGCGGTTTGTTCGACCCCGAGCAGGCTCGGCGCTGGGCCAGCGCCTGGGGCAAAATCAGCAGCAAACCCTTCTATCTGGCGCTGCCGGCCTATGGTGTGGCGTTGCTGCCAGATGCCGGCGGTGCCCCGGTAGTGGAGAGCGAAGTACCGGTCGAGCGTGATGGGCAACGCCGGGAACTGCTCGCCGATCCGTTGCAACTGAGCCAACTGGCAAAAGAGCTGCGCGAGGACCCGCCGGAACATCTGGCCGGGTTGATCTGGTTTCGTCTGCCGCTGCCTAATGATCGCCGCGCCTGGAGCCTGAGCACGCTGCGCGCGGTGGCCCGTGGCGATACGTTGAGCAGCCGGCTCGGCCTGACGTTCAGCGACCACGATGGCCTGCAAGACATTGCCCTGCGCAATGTCGGAAACCTCGACAGTGCCTGGCCCACGCGCATCACCGTCAAGGCCAGCGCTTGCGAAGGCGCCGATGCGCTCGCCGGTTACTCGTTGCAACAGAGCGCGGATCTGCTTACCTTCACCCGCCTGCGCGACGGTCGTCTGCCGGCGGGCGGACAACGCGCCATCGGTTGGGCGCGTTGTGCATTTATTGATCAAGGAGGTTCGCATGTTGACCCGTAACTGGCCCCGCCATCTGCTCTGCCTGAGCCTCAGCCTGCCGCTGGGTTCGGCGCTGGCCTGCGGCCCGGACTTCCCGATGCGCCTGCTCGACAATCGCGGGCAAAGCCTGGCCGAGCTGCCGGAGGGCAACTTCAACTTCGAGATCAGCCGCCTGGGCAAGACCATTGCCGGGCTGAAGAACGTGACGGCGGCGACGCACAATCCCGACGATCTGTACGGCGACGAGAACGAACCTGCTGCGGTGCGCGAAAAAGCCGAGCAGTTCGGTCTGAGCGCCGAGCAACAGGCGTTGGTCAAGCAACTGCGCGGTCTGAGCGATGCGCGTCAGGTCGAGGCGCAAGGCGCCAGCCTGCCAGCGGAAATCCGCTTGTACGTGGCCGGCGCGGTGGCGTTTGCCACCGGCGATCATCCGCTGGCGATCGAATATTTCAACAAAGTGCTGGCGCTGCCGGCCGATCAGCGTCCGCTGCGCAGTACCTGGGCGGCTTATTCCCTCGGGCGTGCCTGGTTTGCCATGAGTGCCGAGGCGGGCGATATCATCGAAGTGCTGGAGGATGCACGTGCAGCCTTCCGTCAGGCTCGACAACTGAGCATCGATGGCTTCAGCGATCCGCTGGAACTCGGTGTGGCCAGCCTCGGCGAAGAGGCGCGGGTGCTGCGCAACGCCGGCGACTGGAACGGCGCCATCGAACTGTATGAAGCGCAGAACCTGCACGGCTCGGCCGTGGGTTACACCTCGCTGAAACAACTGATGAACGAGCTGGCCGAACTGCCCGAGCCGCAACTGGCCAAATTGCTGGAGCGCAAGGCCGTGCAGCAACTGGTTACCGCTTCGTTGATCAGCCGCATGGGCTGGTCGTTCGACGAGCAACCGCCGAACGAGAAGAAACTGGTCAAGCTGCTGCAGGACAGCACCCATGGCAGCCTGGAAAACGCCGATCGACTGGCAGCGATGAACTATCAACAGGGTGATTACGCCAGCGCCAAGGCGTTCCTTGAAAACGCCGGTGACGGGGGACTGGCGTGGTGGCTGCGGGCCAAACTGGCAGTGCGCGACGGCGATAAAAATGCTGCGGCTGCCGCCTATGCCAAAGCCGCGCAGGCTTTCCCGCAGAGCGAAGATTGGGGCTATCGGCGTACTCCGGACTGGGACTTTGAAACCGTTCAGCCGAAATGTCGGGTCGAGGGCGAAAGCGCGATTCTCGCGCTGCAACGCGGCGAATACGTGCAAGCATTTGTGCAGTTGTATCGCAGCAACAGCATTTACTGGTTCGACGCGGCGACGGTGGCCGAGCGCGTGCTGACGGTCGATGAACTCAAGCGCTATGTCGATGACAACGTGCCGGCGCCACCGGCGCTGACTCAGCAGCAACGCGACAACTACGTGCCGCTACCGGTCGCTGCCAGCCTGCGCAATCTGCTGGGACGACGCTTGCTGCGCGAGGGGCATTACGAGGAAGCGGTCGGCTATTTCGACAATCCCGATCTGCAGCACAAGGCCCGGCTCTATGGCGAGCAACGCATGAAGGCCGACGCTGCGTGGTGGCCGACCAGACGCGCCAGCGCCTTGTACAACGCGGCGTGGACCGCGCGTGAATGGGGCATGGACATTCTCGGTTACGAGATGGCGCCGGACTACGCGACGTTTGGCGGCAACTACAGCCTGGAAAACACCGAGCTGAAAGTCGGGCCGCTGGTGGCCGAGGCTGAGGTACAGCGCCAGAAAGCCAGTGAAGCGCAGCCGGACGAGCGTTATCACTACCGTTTTGTCGCGACCGCGCTGGCCAGTCGGGCCGCTGATAATTTGCCGCACACCAGCCAGGCGTTTGCTGCGGTGTTGTGTAACGCCGCCGGTTTCAACAGCAGCCTGGAAGAGCAAAGCGCGCTGTATCGACGCTACGTCAATGAAGGCCCGTACGTGCCGTGGGCGGTGGACTTCGGCAATCAGTGCCCGTACCCGGATTTCGAAAACGCCGACAAGCGTTACGTGACCCAGGTGACCGACGCGGTGCGCAATTCGTTGCGTCCGTACAAATGGCCGGTGGTCGGTGTCCTGCTGTTGATCAGCGCTGGCGTGCTGGTGTTGTTCAGTCGTCGGCGCAAGGCCCGCAAACCCTAGGCCTGCTGGATAAACGTCAGGCGCACGGCGAAGCCGATCAACAGGCTGCCGAACAGCCATTGCTGGACGCGCTGGGCGGTTGGGCTGTGTTGCAGCCAACGGCCCAGCGCCGCGCCGGTCAGGGCGTAGGCGCTGTCGAACAGCAGCCCGATGCCCACCAGCAACGCGCCGAGGGTGGCAAATTGGGTCAGCACCGCTGCGCCGTCATTGACGATGAATTGCGGCAACAGCACCGAGCAGAACAGCAGCGCCTTGGGGTTGAGCAGATTGGTCAGCAAGCCACGGCGAATCGCCTCGCGCCATTGTCCCTGGGTGTCCGTCACGGCAGTTGCAGTGAGGTTCGGCAACAACGTGCTGCGCAGGCATTGAACGCCGATCCACAGCAAGTACGCCGCGCCCGCCAGACGCACCAGATCAAACGTCCACGGCGCTGCCTTGAACAGCGCGGCCAGACCCAACGCCGCCAACGCCACATGACAGCCCCGGGCAATCGCCAGACCCACGGCGGTCGCCAGTGCTGCACCACGACCCTGACGGGCACCGGTTTGCAGCAGCAGGATCATGTCCGGCCCGGGCAACAGGAAGACCACCGCCAGTGCCAGAAAAAACAACCCGATATTTGCCATGTCGCCGCCCTTTCGTTATCGATTCGGTGAGCCAAGTCTATGACGCAAGGTCAGGGCAGGTGCTTGCGAAGCCAGCTTCAAAAAGCATTGTGATTGGCATAACCTGCTTTCTTTTTGCGCCTTGACCATCAGGATCTGCCAACCATGAAACTCGACGCCTTTGATCGCAAGATTCTCGCCGCCCTGCAGCGCAACGGACGCTTGAGCAACGTCGAGTTGGCGGACGAGATCGGCCTGTCGGCGTCACCGTGCCTGCGCCGGGTGCGGATGCTGGAGGAGGCCGGGGTGATTCGCGGTTACCAGGCCAACCTGGATCGCGATGAGGTAGGGTTGGGGCTGACGGTGTTTGTCGGGGTCAAGGTCGAACGCCACAACGATGAACAGGCCGAAGCCTTTTACGCAGCGGTCACGGCGCTGCCGGAGGTGATCTCGGCCTTCCTGGTGTCGGGGGAGTCGGACTTTCTGTTGCAGGTAGTGGTGCCGGATTTGCGCGCGTATGACCGCTTTCTCAGCGGCTGCCTGCTGAAGCTGCCGGGCGTGAGCGACATTCGCAGCAACTTTGCGATTCACACGGTGAAGACGCCGGGGGCGTTGCCGTTGGGGCATCTGCCGCTGTAGAGAGGGTTGTCTTGATCGCGAGCAGGCTCACTCCTACATTTGAGCGCATCCCCCCTGTAGGAGGAGCCTGCTCGCGATAGCGGTCGTCCGGTCACCCAAACCTTTGCTGACTACATCTGCGTCGCCATCCCCTCGACATTCATCGCCGCCTGACGCAGCGCCTCGGAGCGGGTCGGGTGCGGATGGCAGGTCAGCGCGATGTCTTCGGCCGAGGCGCTGAACTCCATGGCCACGCAATATTCACCGATCATTTCGCTGACGCTCGGGCCGACCAGGTGCACGCCGAGTATTTCGTCAGTGCGTTCGTCGGCGAGGACTTTGGCAAAACCTTCGGTTTCATGGTTGATCTTCGCCCGGCTGTTGGCGGTGAAGGGGAATTTGCCGACCTTGTAGGCGCGGCCTTCGGCCTTGAGCTGCTCTTCGGTCTTGCCGACGCTGGCCAGCTCGGGCCGGGTGTAGATGACGTTGGGAATCAGCTCGTAGTTGACCTCGCCGGCCTTGCCGACAATCTGTTCAACACAGGCCATCGCTTCGTCTTCGGCCTTGTGCGCGAGCATCGGCCCGGAGGTCACGTCACCAATCACCCACACACCGGAGGCTTCGGTGCGGTGCTGGCGGTTGGCGAGCATGCCACGCTGGTCGGTTGCCAGACCGACGTTCTCCAGACCCAGACCCTTGGTGTACGGGCGCCGGCCGATGGCGACCAGTACGTAGTCGGCTTCCAGTAACTCGGTGTTGCCGCCCGCAGCAGGTTCGACGCTGAGCTGTACGCCGCTGGCCGAAGTCGTGGCGCTGGTGACCTTCGAACTCAACTTGAAGCTGATGCCTTGCTTGCTCAGCGAGCGCTGCAAGGTTTTGCCGGCCTCGCCATCGACACCGGGGCAGATGCGGTCGAGGTATTCGACCACGGTCACCTGGGCACCGAGGCGGCGCCAGACTGAGCCCAGCTCCAGGCCGATCACCCCGGCCCCGATCACCACCAGATGCTTGGGCACTTCACTCAGCGACAACGCGCCGGTGGAGTCGAGGATGCGCTGGTTGTCGATCTCGACGCCGGGCAGGGGCGTGGGTTCGGAGCCGGTGGCGATGATGATGTCCTTGGCGCTCAGTTCGGTCTTGTTGCCCTGATCGTCGGTCACCGTGACTTTGCCCGGACCATCGATGCGGCCCCAGCCCTTGATCCAGTCGACCTTGTTCTTGCGAAACAGAAACTCGATGCCCTTGGTCAGGCCGCTCACGCTTTCGTCTTTCTGTTTCATCATTTGCGCGAGGTTGAGCGTGGGTTTGACTTCAATGCCGAGGTTGGCGAATTCCGCCCCCATGGCCGCGTCGTACAGCTCCGAAGCATGCAGCAAGGCCTTGGACGGCATGCAACCGACGTTAAGGCAGGTGCCGCCGAGGGTGGCGTGTCCTTCCACGCACGCGGCTTTCAGGCCCAGCTGGCCGGCGCGGATCGCCGCGTTATAACCACCGGGGCCGCCGCCCAGAATGACCACGTCGTAGTTGCTCATGCTGTTGCTCCTCGTTGGGGATGCGGATCGCTAAAAGTAGTTGGTCGATAAAATTACGAACGTAATATGTGCGTTTCCGGACATTTCGGTCAAGGCTTCAGCTAAGCGACAGGTGGCGCATCTTTAGATAAGCGAATTTGTGTACGAATATTTCACGGCTTTCGTTATATCGTAACGAATAAGCCGATGAATCCAAGGTGTTGGGGTGATATGCAAGTCGATCTGGATGTCGATGGCACGCAAGTGACCGGGTTGCCACGCTTTCAACAAGCGGCCGCGCAGGGGCGACGATTGCGCCGCCTGGCCATTGGTCTCGGCGCATTGGCCGGGGCAGGGTGGGTGCTGGCGATGTTTGTCGGATTGTTTGCCGCGCAATCGATATGGCCGGCATTGCTGGTGAATCTCGGTGCGGCGTTGTTGGTGCTGGTCGCCGGCCTGCAGTCGGCGTGGTGGGTGACGCAATGGCGTGCGCGAGTCATGCATCCGCTCGCCCATGAGCCGTTGAGCGAAGTCGAGCCAACGGCACCTGAAGGCTGGTACGAGCGGCTGCTGGAGCGTCTGAGTCAGCGCAGTTTGCATCTGCTGGGGCAGATCGGCGCGGCCACGTTGTGGCTAAGCGGGTGGTCGGTGCTGGTGATGATCGGCATCGAACAGGTCTGGAATCTGGCGTTACCGCCCGCTGCGGTGGGGCTGTCGGCCACGGTGGGCGCGACGCTGATGTTGCTGTTGGGGTTCGGCTTGCTGGTGCTGGAGCGGCAATTGGCTCAGGAAAATCCGGCGCAGTGGCCGGAAGCCGGTTCGCTCGCGCAACTGACACGCGTTGCGATCATCAGTCTGGTAGTGGGCGCGTTATGTCTGTTATTTGCCAGCGAGGCTTCCGTGTGGCCAGTGCGCCTTGCGGTGTTGATCGGAATCTTGCCGGGATTGGTCGCGATTGAGTTGCTATTGCGTGCTGTTCTTTCTGTATTTAGCCCGCGTCGTGAACAGTTGGAACCGACTCTGCTGGCACGCAGTTTTGTCGCCGACATGCTGCGTTGGCCGCCGCAACCGCTGCTCGTCTTGCAGCACGAATTGCACAACCGCTTCGGCATCGATCTGCGCCAGATCTGGGCGTTCAGCTACATGCGTCGCGCCTTTCTGCCGGTGCTGGCGCTGGTGGCTGCCGTCGGTTGGTTGCTGACCGGTATCCACGAAATCCCGTTGCAAGGGCGCGGTATCTACGAACGTTTCGGCAAACCGGTGCAAGTGTTCGGCCCCGGATTGCACGCCGGTTTGCCTTGGCCGCTGGGTCGGGTGCTCAGCGTCGAGAATGGCGTGGTGCACGAGTTGGCGACCAGCGTCGGCGATGCGCCTGCGCCGACACAGGCCGACCCCGCCGAAGGCCCGGCACCAATGACCGCCAACCGTTTGTGGGATGCCAGCCACGTCAACGACAAATCCCAGGTGATCGCCAGCAGCCGTGGCGATCAGCAGAGCTTTCAGATCGTCAACATGGACGTGCGCTTCGTCTATCGCATCGGCCTGCGGGATCAGGACGCCTTGGCGGCGACCTACAACAACGCTGATGTGCCGACGCTGATCCGCAGCACAGCGAGTCGGCTTCTGGTGCACGATTTTGCCTCGCGCACCCTCGACGGTTTGCTCGGTGCTGACCGGGTAGGGCTGGGCGAAGAAATCGGTCGTGCGGTGCAAGGCGATCTGCAGAAGCTCAACAGCGGCGTGGAGATTCTCGCCACCGTGGTCGAAGCGATTCACCCGCCAGCCGGTGCCGCCAATGCTTATCACAGCGTGCAAGCAGCACAGATCGGCGCGCAGGCGTTGATCTCCCGTGAGCGCGGCGCTGCGGCCGAAGCCAGTAATCAGGCGCAATTGCAGGCGAGCCTGGCCCGCGATCAGGCCAGTGCCAGCGCTCGTGAAATCAATGCGGCGGCGCAGGCGGCAGACCTGAAGTTCAGTGCTGAACAAAAAGCTTACGCCAGCGCGGGTCAGGCATTCGTGCTGGAGCAATACCTCAGCCAGCTCAGCCTCGGTCTGAGCAAGGCCAGACTGTTGGTACTCGACCACCGTTTAGGCGGCAGCAGCAATGCGCCGACCATCGACCTGCGTACGTTCACTCTGCCGGCTGATCCGACGCCCGCGCGCACCACCGCTCAACCAGGAGTTGCCCCTTGAGCCAGTCGCACACTCACGATTCCCATGACCACAGCGGCCACGATCACGGCCACGCCGGGCATCACCATCATCATGGGCATCATCACCATCACCACGGCGCGCCGGAAGAGGCGGGACCGTTCCCTTGGCGGCGAATCGGCTGGGCGGTGTTGCTGGTGGCGTTTGCCATCGCGGCGGCGAGCCTTGTGCAAGTGCGCTCGGGTGAAGCCACGGTCATCACCCGTTTCGGCAACCCGTCACGGGTACTGCTTGAACCCGGTTTGAGCTGGCGCTGGCCGGCGCCGTTCGAAGCGGCGATCCCGGTGGATCTGCGCCTGCGCACCACCTCCAGCGGTTTGCAGGATGTCGGCACTCGCGACGGTTTGCGCATCATCGTTCAGGCCTACGTGGCGTGGCAGGTGCAGGGCGACCCGGACAACGTGCAACGTTTCATGCGGGCGGTGCAGAATCAGCCGGACGAAGCGGCGCGGCAGATTCGCACCTTTGTCGGCTCGGCGCTGGAAACCACCGCCAGCAGTTTTGATTTGGCGGATCTGGTGAATACCGATGCCAGCAAAGTGCGTATCGCCGATTTCGAAGCGCAACTGCGTCAGCAGATCGATCAGCAACTGCTTGCCACTTACGGTGTGCGCGTGGTGCAGGTGGGTGTTGAACGCCTGACCTTGCCTTCGGTCACACTCACGGCCACGGTCGACCGGATGCGCGCCGAGCGTGAAACAATCGCCACCGAACGCACCGCCATCGGCAAGCGGGAAGCCGCGCAGATTCGTTCTGCTGCCGAGCGCGATGCGCGAATTGTCCAGGCCGATGCCACGGTGAAAGCCGCAGAAATCGAAGCACAATCGCGGGTCGAAGCCGCGCAAATCTACGGTCGCGCTTATGCCGGTTCGCCGCAGCTATACAACCTGCTGCGCTCGCTCGATACCCTCGGCACCATCGTGACGCCGGACACCAAGCTGATCCTGCGCACCGACGCCGCGCCATTCCGTGTGCTGGTGGACGGCCCACCGAATGTCGAAAACAAATCCGGATCGCAGCCATGAGTGATGAAGTTCCACGTGGAACACATTCGCTGAGCAGTCCGTGGATTCAGGCCGGACGCTTGGCGTTTTTTGCCTTGTACGCGGTCACGGTGTTGGCCGCGTTGGCGTGGGCGTTTTCCAATGTGCGGCAGATCGATCCACAGAATCGCGCCGTGGTCCTGCACTTTGGCGCACTGGAACGCATCCAGAATGCCGGGCTGCTACTGGCCTGGCCGCAGCCATTCGAGCAAGTAGTGCTGCTACCTGCAGCGGACCGGGTAATTGAGCGTCGAGTGGAAAACCTGCTGCGCAGCAGTGAGGCGATCAAGGCTGACCGCGTTGCGACCTTTGCCACACCGTTGAGCGATGCGCTGGCCGGTTCCGGCTATTTGCTGACCGGCGACGCCGGCGTGGTGCAACTGGATGTGCGGGTGTTTTACAAAGTCACCGATCCCTATGACTTCGTCCTGCAAGGTGATCATGTGCTGCCGGCACTGGATCGGTTGGTCACCCGCAGCGCCGTGGCTTTGACTGCTGCCCGGGATCTGGACACGATTCTAGTCGCGCGGCCCGAGTTGATCGGCGCCGACAATCAGGCAGCCGAGCGTCGCGAACGCCTGCGCGGTGATCTGGTGCAAGGCATCAACAAGCGTCTGGCTGAACTCAAAGCGAGCGGGCAGGGTATCGGCATCGAGGTGGCGCGGGTCGACGTGCAGTCGAGTCTGCCCGATCCGGCCGTCAGCGCCTTCAATGCGGTATTGACCGCCAGTCAGCAAGCCGACAAAGCCGTCGCCAATGCGCGCACCGAGGCGGAAAAACTCACCCAGTCCGCGAACGAGCAAGCCGACCGCACGCTGCAAGTGGCCCACGCACAGGCAGGCGAACGCTTGGCCAAAGCCTCTGCCGACACCGCCACGGTAATGAGCCTGGCCAAGGCGCAGCAACAGGGCACCGACCCGCAGATGCTCCTGCGTCTATACCGCGAACGCATGCCGAAGATCCTCGGCCAGGCCGGGTCAGTGACCACGGTCGATCCGAAAGACGATTCCCGCCTGATCATTCAGGGAGCCAGTAAATGACTGCGACCACCGCTGCACCGAGCCTGTTGTCCTCGGCCGAACAGCGCCGCGCTGCACGACAATTGACCCTGGCGATGCTCGCCCTTGGCTTGCTCGGCCTTGGCCTGATCTGGCGCTGGCTGGTGCCGGAGCAAACCGGAGTCAGTCAGTTGCTGCTGGGTTTCGCCTCTTTATTGGTGGCGGTGCCGGTGATGCGTTCGGCGTGGTACAGCCTGCGTTATCCGAGCCTGCACGGCATCACCGATCAACTGATTGCGCTGGCGATGCTCGGTGCGTGGGCGACCGGGGATCTGCTGACCGCCGCGCTGCTGCCGATCATCATGATCTTCGGCCACGTGCTGGAAGAGCGCAGCGTGATCGGCTCGCAGGAAGCAATCCACGCCCTCGGCCAGTTGACCCGCAGCCACGCGCGCAAGATTCAGGCGGACGGTTCGATCATCGAAGTCGATAACGGCACGCTCAAATCCGGCGACACGGTAGAGGTGCGCGCCGGGGATCGGGTGCCAGCGGATGGCCGGGTGTTGTTCGGCCAGGCCAGCCTCGATACGGCATCGATCACCGGCGAGTCGGTGCCGGTGGAAACGGCGGTGGGCATGACGGTGTTTGGCGGCGCAATCAACCTCGACGGCTTGCTGCGCATTGAAGTGACCCGCACCGGCGATCAATCGACACTGGGCAAGGTCATCGCCTTGATGCAGAACGCCGAACGCTCGAAGCCACCCATCACCCGTTTGCTTGAACGTTATGCCGGCAGCTACATGGTGCTGGTGTTGTTGCTGGCGGCGGTGACCTGGTTTGTCACCCATGATGCGCAAGCGATGCTCGCGGTGCTGGTAGCCGCATGTCCTTGCGCCTTGGTGCTGTCGGCACCGGCCACGGCAATTGCCGGAGTGGCGGTCGCGGCGCGCCACGGCATTCTGATCCGCAGTTCGGCGTTTCTTGAAGAGCTGGCCGATCTCACTTCACTGGTGGTCGACAAAACCGGCACGCTGACTTACGGCACCTTGCGTTTGCAATCGATCAACAGTCCGCGTCTGGAAGCATCTGCGGTGATGGCACTGGCTGCCAGTCTCGGCGCGGCCAGCAGCCATCCGGTCAGCCGCGCGCTGGCGGGGTTAGTCAGTCAAGAGCAGAGCCTGCCGCTGACGGACATTCACGAGCGTCAGGGTCTCGGGGTGGTCGCCATGACCGCGCAGGGTGAGGCGGCGCTGGGGCGTCCCGAACTGTTCGCGCAACTGGGCATCGTCACCACCAACATTCCCGAGCACGACGGCCCGATTGCCGGGCTGGCGTTAAACGGCGAGTTTGTCGCCTGGCTGTTGCTGGCCGACAGCGTCAAACCGGAAGCGCGCTTTGCCCTCGCTGAATTGCGCGAACTGGGGCTGGGTCGCCAGCTGCTGCTGACCGGCGACCGCCAGAGTGTCGCTCAGACGCTGGCCCGCGAAGTGGGGCTGCAAGAGGTCGAAGCCCAGGCGTTGCCCGAGGACAAACTCAACCGCGTGCTCAAGGAAATCGCCAGTGGATTCCGGCCAATGGTGGTGGGTGACGGCATCAATGATTCGCTGGCGCTCAAGGCCGGTGTGGTGGGTGTGGCGATGGGCGCAGGCGGTGCCGACATTGCCCTGGCTTCGGCGGATATCGTCCTGATCGGCAGTGACCTGCGCCGCCTCGGCACCTGTGTGCGCCTGAGCCGCCAGTGCCGCAAGACCTTGCAGGTCAACGTGATCCTCGGTCTGGGCTGGACGCTGGCGATTGTCATCTTCGCCGCCTTCGGCTGGCTTGGCGCTGCCGGAGCGATGATCGCAGCGTTGCTGCACAACCTCAGCACGTTGCTGGTGCTGGGTAACGCCGGACGCTTGCTGAGGTTTCAGGAGCCGTTGTTGAAACTTCAGGACTAGATCACGCAATTTTGCGAACTGTCGAGGCGCAAAGCAGTCATCCGTGTAGGTGCTCTTGCCCGGGGCGCACTGGCGCCCTTGGGCGATCGCGGCTTATAGGGGCGGACTATCAAATCGATAGCCTGCTATTTTTCAAGGATGGTCTACCCTCAGATCTGACGTCTGAAACAAGGGGGATTTTCCATGCTCGCGCAACTTCCACCGGCCTTGCAGAATTTGCAGCTTCCACTTCGCCTGCGACTCTGGGACGGCCATGAGTTCAATCTGGGCCCGGCGCCCAGCGTAACCATCGTGGTCAAGGACCCGACGATGGTCACCCAGTTCACCCATCCAAGCCTAGACGCGCTGGGGGCGGCGTTCGTCGAAGGCAAGCTTGAACTGGAGGGCTCGATCAGCGAAGTCATCCGGGTTTGCGACGAACTGAGCAGTGCCTTGCTCGACGAAGATGAAGGCGCCCAGCCTGTGCGAGCGGTGCACGACAAGGAAACCGACGCCAAAGCCATTTCTTATCACTACGACCTGTCCAACGAGTTCTACCAGCTGTGGCTGGACAGCGACATGGCGTATTCCTGCGCCTATTTTGAAACCGGCAGTGAAACCCTCGAACAAGCGCAACAGGCCAAGTTTCGGCACCTGTGTCGCAAGCTGCGTCTGCAGCCCGGCGACTACCTGCTGGATGTCGGCTGCGGTTGGGGTGGGCTGGCGCGTTTTGCGGCGCGGGAGTTTGGCGCCAAGGTGTTCGGCATCACCCTGAGCAAGGAACAACTGGCACTGGCCCGCGAGCGCGTCAAAGCCGAGGGCTTGGAAGACCAGGTCGAACTGCAACTGCTCGACTACCGCGATCTGCCGCAGGACGGGCGCTTCGACAAGGTAGTCAGCGTTGGCATGTTCGAACACGTCGGCCACGCCAACCTCGCCGAATATTGCAAAGTCCTGTTTGGTGCGGTGAAAGAGGGCGGTCTGGTGATGAACCATGGCATCACCGCCAAACACACCGATGGTCGCCCGGTCGGGCGTGGCGCTGGGGATTTCATCGAGAAATATGTATTCCCCAATGGCGAGCTGCCGCATCTGGCAATGATCTCGGCCGAGATCAGTGAAGCAGGCTTGGAAATTGTCGACGTCGAAAGCCTGCGTCTGCATTACGCGCGCACGCTGGACCACTGGAGCGAGCGGCTGGAAGACAACCTCGAAGCTGCGGCGAAAATGGTGCCTGAGCAGGCGCTGCGCATCTGGCGCCTGTATCTGGCCGGATGTGCTTACGCCTTCGCGCGGGGCTGGATCAATCTGCACCAGATTCTGGCAGTGAAAGCGCACGCCGATGGCAGCCATGAGTTGCCTTGGACGCGGGACGACATCTATCACCCGTAATGCCTGAACGCCTCTCTCCCGCTGTGGGGAGAGGCGCCGTTCAGAGAATCGGGGAAATCAGCCGGGCGATCCGCATGCCGAGCTGTTGCAGGCGGTGGATCTCCCGGCTTTCCTCTTTGGCGACTTCGTAAGCTTGCTCGAAGTCGGCGTTGAGCATCTGTTCCACGCTGGCGGCGAAGTCGCTGTCGACGGTCAGCAGCATCACTTCGAAATTCAGCCGGAACGACCGGTTGTCCAGATTGGCGCTACCGATGGCGCTGATTTCGCTGTCGATCAACACCACTTTCTGATGCAGGAAACCCGATTCGTAGCGGAACACCCGCACGCCGGCGCGCACCGCTTCGAAGGCATACAGGCTGGACGCGGCGTAGACGATGCGGTGATCGGGGCGCGATGGCAGCAGCAGACGCACGTCGACGCCGCGCAGCACCGCCAGACGCAACGCGGCGAATACGGCTTCATCGGGAATGAAGTACGGGCTGGTGATCCATACCCGCTCCGTCGCCGCGTGGATGGCTTCGACGAAGAACAGTGAACAGGTTTCGTAGGCATCCGCCGGGCCGCTCGCCAGCAATTGGCAGAGCACGCCATCTTCCGGGTAGACATCCGGCAGGATCAGCGGTGGCAACGTCCGTGCGGCCCAGAACCAGTCCTCGGCAAACGACTCCTGCATGCAGGCCACCACCGGCCCGCGCACCTGCACGTGGGTATCGCGCCACGGCGCCAGCGGCGGTTTCTCGCCCATGTATTCATCGCCGACGTTGTGCCCGCCGACAAAGCCGAGTACGCCATCGACCACGACGATTTTGCGGTGGTTGCGGAAATTCACCTGGAAGCGATTGAGCCAGCCGCTGCGGGTGGCGAAAGCTTTGACCTCGACACCGCCATCGCGCAACGCCTGCACGTAGCTATGGGGCAGGGCGTGGCTGCCGATCCGGTCGTACAGCAGATGGATCGCCACGCCTTCGGCGGCTTTTTTCAGCAACAGGTCGCGCAGGCGCTGCCCGAGGCGGTCGTCATGAATGATGAAAAACTGCACCAGTACGGCTTCGCGCGCTTGATCGATGGCACGGAAAATCGCCTCGAAGGTCGCGTGGCCATTCACCAGCAGCTGTACTTCGTTGTTTGCCAGACACGGCATGCGCCCCAGCTTGGGCATGGCGCGCAGTGAGGCGTAGGCGTTGGATGCACGGGCGGTGAGGGCCTCTTCGACCCACGGGCGCCAGTTCAGCTCGGAGATGGCCTGGCGCATCTGTTCGTTGGCCTGACGGCGTGCCTTGATGTAGCCGTCGAAGGTGCTGCGGCCGAACACCAGATAAGGGATGAGCGTCAGGTAGGGAATGAAAATAAGCGACAATGCCCAGGCGATCGAGCCTTGGGCGGTGCGTACGGTCAGCACCGCGTGGATGGCGGCGATCAAGCCGAGGCTATGTATCAGGGCGATCAGATAACCGAAAATGTGCGGTCCGAAATAATCCATGGGGCAGCCTTGCTCCTGAAGACTCAATGCGTAACAGACCATGTTCCGAGGCGAATGTCGCTATTTAATTGGTGCATGAACCGAAGCAATCGGCCGACGTCTAACGGCCACTACTGATCAGGAGTTTTTCGATGAACGTTCGTCTGCTGGGTTTGGCGCTGGGCCTGGGTTTGGCAATGCCGCTGGTTGCGCAGGCGCAAATGCTGCAGCCGGGGCTGTGGGAAATGACCTCGAGCAACGTCAAGGTCGATGACCAGCCCATGGATGTGCAATCGATCCTTGGCCAGTTGCAAGGCCAGATGACTCCGCAACAACGTGCGGCGCTGGAAAAGAACGGGATCAACATCGGCGGCAAGGGCATTCGTGCCTGCCTGACGCCGCAGCAAGTGGCGACTAACGACATTCCGCTGGCCGATCCGCAATCGGGCTGCAAACAGCAGATCACCGAGCGCACCGGCAACCAGTGGAAATTCCGCTTCAGCTGCCCGAAAGCGCAAGGCACGGGTGTCGCGACGTTCCTCAGTGATCGTGAGTTCACCACCGTGGCCAACGGCACGTTCAATGCCATCGGCATTAACCAGAAGGGCAGCCTGGAAACCCGTGCGGTGTGGTTGGGTCAGGATTGCGGCACTGTGAAGCCGAGGGCTTAAAAGCTTCGCGAGCAAGCCCGCTCCCACAGGGACAAGGTGATTCCTGTGGGAGCGAGCCTGCTCGCGAAGACGTCCGGTCAGACACCTGATCATTCAGCGCATAAACCGCAACGCCAGCCCCTGGCATCCTTCGTTGATACGCTGCTCCCGCCAGGCAATCTGCCCCGACACCAACGTGGTATTCACCCGATAGCGAAAATTCCTGTCAGCAAACGGCGTCCAGCCGCACTGTGACAGGATCGGTTGCCGAGACACTTCCAGCGCCGCTGGCTCCACCAGCACCAGATCTGCCCAATACCCTTCACGCAAATAACCTCGATCCGGAATCGCAAACAGATCCGCGACGCGATGGCTGGTCTTCGCCACCAACGTGGTGATCGGCAGCATGCCATCGGCCACCAGTTCCAGCATCGCCGGCAAGGCGTGCTGCACCAGCGGCAAGCCGGCAGGCGCTTCGGCATACGGGCGCTGCTTTTCTGCCCAGGTATGCGGTGCGTGATCGCTGCCGATGACGTCCAGTCGGTTACTCAGCAGCGCCGCGCGCAGGGCGTCGCGGTCGGTTTGGGTCTTGATCGCAGGATTGCATTTGATCAGGTTGCCGAGGGCCGGATAGTCGCGGTCATCGAATAGCAGATGATGCAGGCAGACTTCAGCCGTGATGTGTTTCTGGGCGAGCGGCTTGTCCTCGAACAACTCGAGTTCGCGAGCAGTGGTCAGGTGCAAAACGTGCAGGCGGGTGCCGTGACGTCTGGCCAGTTCCACCGCCAGCGAAGAGGAGCGGTAGCAAGCCTCGGCATCACGAATCAGTGCATGGATATTCGCCGGCAGGTGGTCGCCGTGGAGTTCGCGCAGCCGGGCAGCGTTGGCTTCGATGCTCGGCGTGTGTTCGCAGTGGGCCAGCAGAATCGTCGGCACTTCTGCGAACAGGCGTTCGAGAATCTGCGGATCATCCACCAGCAGGTTGCCAGTGGACGCGCCCATGAACACTTTGACCCCGGCCACTTCGCAGGGATTGAGTGCAGCGACCGTATCGAGGTTGTCCTGGCTCACACCGAAGTGGAAGCCGTAGTTAGCCACCGAATTGATCGCCGCCCGACGCTTTTTATCCGCCAACGCTTCGAGGGTGAGGGTGGCCGGTCGGGTGTTGGGCATGTCCATGAAACTGGTGATGCCGCCCGCCACCGCAGCGCGCGACTCGCTATGAATACTGCCCTTGGCCGGCGACCCCGGTTCGCGAAAATGCACCTGGTCATCAATCATCCCCGGCAACAGCCATTGGCCGTCGGCGTCGATTTCCACGCGGGCATTTTCACCTTCGATGCTGCGCGCAATCTTGACGATGCGGCCATGACTGACCAGCAGATCGCCATCGAACTCGCGTCCTTCGTTGACCAGCCTGGCGTTACGAATCAGCACGCTGCTCATGGTTCAGAACTCGTTCTGCAAGGCTTTGTAACCGCGCACCAGATCGACATTGGTGCGCGCCACGTCTTCGGAAAACTCCGAGGCGCTGACACTCACCGGCGGGAACTGCGATAGGTCGGTGTTGGGGCCGATGCGGGTGGTGGAGGGCACGTAGAACGCGTCCGGCAAATCGCGGCCATCGACCACCGAGTTGTGCCGCACCACGCAGCCATCACCGACCACGCAATTGAACAGGACGCTATTGAAGCCGATGAACACCCGGTCGCCCACCATGCAGGGACCGTGCACGATCGAGCGATGGGCGATCGAGGTGAATTCGCCGATGGTCACGGCGGCGCCGGATTTGGAGTGGATTACCACGCCATCCTGAATATTCGAATTGGCGCCGATGGTGATCGGCTCCATCGTGCCCGAAGCGTCTACTTCGTCAGCACGGATCACCGCGTAGGGGCCGACGAAGACGTTCTCGCCAATGACCACCTTGCCGCAGATGATCGCGGTTTTATCGACGTAGGCCGACTCGGCAATTTGCGGTAGATCGCCGGAAGGATTTTTGCGAATCATGGTTGGCTCAGCGCGTCGTAAAGAGTGTTGAGGTTGTATTCGAACAGTCCGGTAAAGGTGCTGGCCGGGCCACTGGCGGCGAGGGCATCGGAGTACAGCGTGCCGCCGATGTGTGCGCCGCTTTCCTCGGCGATCTGCTTGAGCAGGCGCGCGTCTTTGATGTTTTCCATGAACACTGCTTTGACCTTGGCCTGACGGATCTGCGTGATCAGCGCGGCGACTTCGGCAGCCGAAGGTTCACGCTCGGTGGACAGACCTTGCGGCGCCATGAAGTCGATGCCGTAGGCCTGGCCGAGATAACCGAAAGCATCGTGGCTGGTGACAATCTTGCGATTGCCCGGCGGCAGTGAACCGAGCTTGGCCTTGGCTTCGGCGAGCAGGGCGTAGATCTGTTTCAGGTAGGTCTGACTGTTGCGTTGGTAGTCGGCTTTGTTCGCCGGATCGGCAGCGATCAGTGCCTTGGTGATGTTGGCGATGTACAGCTCGGTGTTGGCCAGATTGTGCCAGGCGTGCGGGTCGGGCACGGTCTCGCCATCCTCATCCAGCGATCGAGGAATCACACCACGGCTGGCACTGACGACCGTGGCTTTTGTCTCGGTGCTGGTCACCAGACGATCAAGCCATGGTTCGAAACCGAGGCCGTTCTTGATGATCAGTTTGGCTTTGAGCAGCGCTTTGGCATCGTCCGGTGTCGGTTCATAGGTGTGCGCGTCGGCATCCGGGCCGACCATGTTGGTGATCTGGATATGCTCGCCGCCCACCTGGTGAACCATGTCGGCGAGGATGCTGAAGCTGGTGACCACCGGCAATTTTTCCGCCGCCGATAGCGACATCGACAGCAGCAGGCCGAACAACACGAGTAGAGCGCGCATCGGGAAACACCTCATTGGGATGTGAACAAAGGCGGGCGGCGCAGCAAGCCGTGCACCGGTCCGAACACCACGGACAGCAGATAACCGATACCCGCGACCAGCACGATCGCCGGACCGCTGGGCAGCGAGTAGTAGAACGAGATCAACAATCCCAGCCACACCGACAGGCAGCCGATAAGCGCCGAGATCGCAATCAGGCTCGGCAGGCGTCGACTCCAGAACCGTGACGCGGCGGCAGGCAGCATCATCAGACCGACCACCATCAAGGCGCCGATGGCCTGGAAACCGATCACCAGATTCAGTACCACCAGTGTCAGGAACACGCCGTGGGCGAGAGGGCCGAGGCGGCTGACGGTTTGCAGGAATAATGGGTCGAGGGTATCCAGCAGCAGCGGTTTGTAGATCAAGGCCATGGCGACCAGACTCAGTCCCGACACCCACAACATGCCGTTGAGGGTTGGGCCGTCGACGGCGAGCGCTGAGCCGAACAGCAAGTGCAGCAGATCCAGACGCTTGCCGGCGATGCCAAGAATCAGCACGCCACTGGCGAGCGAGATCGGGTAGATCGCAGCGAGGCTGGCGTCTTCGCGCAGGCCGGTGCGGCGGGTAACCCAGGCGGCCAGCCCGGACATGCCCAGCCCGGCACCCAGACCACCGAAGGTCAACGCGGGGAGACTCAGACCGGCGAACCAGAAGCCCAATGCCGCGCCGGGAAGGATGCCGTGGGCGACGGCGTCACCGATCAGGCTCATGCGCCGCAGGATCAGGAACACACCGAGCGGCGCTGTGCTACAGGCCAATACCAGTCCGCCGAGCAGCGCTCGGCGCATGAACACGAATTCGCTGAACGGCTGCCAGAGATGGGCGACGGTGATCATCAGGCCGCCTGCATATTGGGTGTTTGCTGGATCAGTTCGGTACTGGGTCCGAACAGGCATTCGCGGTTTTTGATCAGCAGGGTCTGCGGGAAGTGTTGGCGGACAGCGGCGAGGTCATGGCAGACCACCAGCAGTGTCCGTCCTTCGGAGTGCCAGGCGTGGATGTGTTGCCAGAGCAATTGTTGGCCCAGTTCATCGAGTGCGGCGTGGGGTTCGTCAAGGAGCAGCAATGGGGCGTCGGTCAGACTCAAGCGGGCGAGCAGGGCGCGTTGCAACTCGCCACCGGAGAGGGCCATCAGCGGACGCTGTTCCAGACCGCTAAGGTGCCAATTTTCCAGTGCGTTGACGAGTCGTTGCGTGCGCAGTTGCGTCGACAGTCGACGGCCCCAGAAACCCGCGGCCACCAGCTCTTCGAGGCTGATGGGGAACTGTCGGTCGAGGTGTTGCTGTTGCGGCAGGAACGCCAAACCGCCCTGACGTGAAACACCCAGTGCGACCTTTCCCGATAACGGCTCCTGCAATCCGGCGATGACTTTCAACAGGCTGCTCTTACCGCAGCCGTTGGCGCCGATGATGGCGCCGAGGCTGCCGTGTTCCAGCGATAGGGTCAGTGGCGAAGTCAGTGGTTGGCCGGGTGCGCCCCAACTCAGGGTGTGGCAACGGATCATTCGAGTTCTCGATGCCAGTGGCTTTCGGCGACCGCGTCGTGGGCGTGCAGGCTTTCGGCGTGGATCACTCGCAGGTGGAATCCACTCACCCCGGGGGAGCGACGCAGGGCCAGGTTGAGTCGTCGCGCGGCGTCTTCGCAGAACATTAGGTTCTGCCCATTGGCCAACGCGAAGGCTTGCTCGTCGGCGCGTTTCACGGCGGTTTGTACGGCGGTGCCGAGCGCCGCTTCGGCATCATTGATGATCACACTCAGGGGTAGCTCGTCGATGAACTCGTCGAGGTGCATATGAAGATGCGCGGTGCTGCGTTGGCTGTGCGGGGTGGCGACAATGCCTTGGCTTGATCCTAGCCAAGCCAAAACCTCGGCATGTTGCAGTGGCTTGTTGGCGAAGTCATCGATGAATTGCTGCTGAATCAACTGCCGCGCCAAAGCTGCTGAACAGGGGCAAGTTGAGGAGTAGGGCACCTCAATTTGCAGTTCCACGTGGAACACTTTGTTTTTCAGGCTCGCAGAAATGCTCACTGGGTAGCTCTTCCAGCCGGCTAGAGGGCTGACTAACGCAGGCCTTTTCAGCAGCACTTCGCAGTGGATTTTCAGGTAGGCGCCGTTGGATAAACCATCATGGCTGGCCAGAAAATCCTCGAGAACCTGGCGTAACAGGGAGGGAGATAGGTCCTGCCGCTCAAGTGCCGCCAGTGCGAGATACAGCCGCGACATGTGAATACCGCGCGCCGCGCCATCATCGAGACTCACGCCTGCATCAGCTTTTGCGCCCAGACGTTGACCTTGCAATAAAACAGGCAGAGCAATGCCGCACATTCCCACCCAATCAAGCGGTAATGCCTGGCGAGCGGCTTGAGTCGCAATATCCGGAAGTGTCAGCGAATTCATGTTCGGGACCATCGTGTTGATTGAATTAGATGTTACATTATAACAATTCAAATCACGATGCCTTTTTCATGAACAGGCTTTCATATGCACAGACGTCATCTGCTCAATCTGCTTCTGGCCAGCACGGCCTTAGCTTTTCCTTTTACTGTTTCGGCCACACAAATTCGCAGTGCGCGCCTCTGGCGTTCTGATGACAAGCTGAGATTGGTGTTCGATCTTAGCGGTCCGGTGCGCTACAAAACCTTTTCCCTGAGCGCTCCAGAACGCTTGATCATCGACCTTTCCGGGGCGAGTTTGAGCAGCGATTTCGGTCGATTAGCGCTGGCCGATACCGCGATTCGCGCCATTCGCTCAGGGCATTTTGGTCAGGGGGATACACGGATCGTTCTCGATCTGAACCATCCGGTGCTATTGAACAGCTTCCTTTTGGCGCCTCAAGATGGCCAAGGACACCGTTTGGTGCTTGATCTAGTAAACGCCAAACAGGCATCAAGTCCGGCAATGGTTCCACGTGAAACACCCTCGAATCAGGCTCACCCCAAGCGCGACATCATCGTTGTCGTTGATCCCGGGCACGGCGGGAAAGACCCAGGTGCGGTTGGCGCCAAGGGTGAGCGGGAAAAAGATGTGGTTCTTGCCATCGCTCAATTGCTCGCCAAACGCCTGAAAAGGGAGAAAGGCTTCGACGTAAAACTGGTGCGCAATGACGACTTCTTCGTCCCGCTTCGCAAGCGTGTGGACATCGCACGTCAGCACAAGGCCGACATGTTTATCTCGGTGCACGCCGATGCGGCACCGCGCCTGACGGCGTCGGGAGCGTCGGTATATTGCCTGTCCGAAGGTGGGGCGACGTCAGCGACTGCACGCTTCATGGCACAACGGGAGAACGGCGCGGACCTGCTCGGGGCGACTAGTCTACTCAACCTCAAAGACAAGGATCCGATGCTCGCGGGCGTGATCCTCGACATGTCGATGAGCGCCACCATCGCTGCGAGCCTGCAACTCGGCAGCACCGTTCTCCGCAGTCTGGCGGGTATTACCACGCTGCATCAGAAGCGCGTGGAACAGGCAGGATTCGCAGTCTTGAAGTCGCCGGATGTGCCATCGATTCTGGTGGAAACCGGCTTCATTTCCAACGCCCGTGACCGCCAGCGCCTGGTCACGCCACGACATCAGCGAGCTGTGGCTGATGGTCTGTTTGAAGGATTGCAGCGTTACTTCCAGAAGAATCCGCCAGCAGATAGCTACATCGCTTGGCAGCAGGAGCAGCAAAAAGCGCAGGTTTAGCAGCCGGTGATTCGGCTGCAGGTGAATTTGGCGCTACTGCCGCCAGAGCTGGAAAAGCGATTGATCGTCGTCCAGCCGACGCGACGGGTGTAGCCGACCCAGGCTTCGCCGTCAGAGGCGATCCCGGTGAAGAACGTTAGCTGGCCGAAGCGACTGTTGGTCTGCGCCCAGTAGCGTTTGCCTTCCTTTTCAAATCCTCGCAGATAAATCGTGGTGCCCACCGTGTTCACGCTGTAGGCATTGCCCTGCGCATCGATGCAGGCCAGCAGATTGGCGCTGCGTGTGCAGTTGGCGAGCGCGGGAATTTGCCCCCATGCGTTGGCCCCGGACAGCAACGCGAGACTCAGTAGCGAGCATTTCAAAGCAGTTTTCATCGCGGTTCCCGATGGGCAGATTGCGTGCAGCTTCCAGCGCTTTATCAGTTTCGGCAAGAGCGGGTCTGGCTTATTCATATTGTTATACTATAACATTAAATTGAATTAGGCCTGAGCTCGTCGATTTCAAGCGTCTGCTTCTGTCATATCGCTGTTTTGAAGCTCTAGAACGCGGTGCGCTACGCCAAGACAGGCCAAAAAGCACATCGGCCACCACATGATGAGGATTATCCAATGTCATCCCCGCTTCCCGTGACCGTTTTATCGGGTTTTCTCGGCGCCGGAAAAAGTACGATTTTGAATTACGTACTACGTAATCGAGAAGGCTTGCGTGTTGCGGTCATCGTTAACGATATGAGCGAGATCAATATTGATGGCAGCGAAGTCCAGCGCGATGTCAGCCTGAACCGTGCGGAAGAAAAACTGGTTGAGATGAGCAACGGTTGTATCTGCTGTACGTTACGCGAGGACCTGCTCGAAGAAGTTGGCAAACTTGCTCGCGAAGGACGATTCGATTACCTGCTCATCGAATCCACTGGCATTTCCGAACCACTGCCGGTAGCCGAAACGTTTACCTTCCGCGATGAGCAGGGCCAGAGCCTTGCTGACGTCGCGCGGCTCGACACCTTGGTCACGGTAGTCGACGGCGTGAATTTCCTCCTCGATTATCAGACTGCCGAGAGCCTCGCGTCCCGCGGCGAGACCCTGGGCGATGAAGATGAACGCTCGATCACCGATCTGCTGATCGAACAAATCGAGTTCGCCGACGTACTGCTGATCAGCAAGATCGACCTCATCAGTCGTCAGGAGCGCGAAGAGCTGATGGCCATCCTCAAGCGCCTCAACGCCCAGGCGGAAATCATCCCGATGGTGATGGGCGAGGTGCCGCTGGAGAAGATCCTCAACACCGGGCGTTTCGATTTCGAGAAGGCCGCTCAGGCCCCAGGCTGGTTACAGGAATTGCGCGGTGAGCACGTGCCGGAAACCACCGAATACGGTATCGCCTCGATGGCCTACCGCGCACGTCGCCCGTTTCATCCGCAGCGCTTCTTCAACTTCATCGATCGTCCGTGGACCAACGGCAAACTGCTGCGCTCCAAGGGCTATTTCTGGCTCGCCAGCAAACCCACCGACGCAGGCAGTTGGTCGCAGGCCGGCGGTCTGATGCGTCATGGTTTTGCCGGGCGCTGGTGGCGTTTCGTACCGAAAAGCCAATGGCCGCAGGATCAGGAAAGTACCGCAGCGATCATGGAAAACTGGACGCGCAATGTCGGAGATTGCCGTCAGGAGCTGGTTTTCATAGGCCAGAACATGAATTTCGTACAGCTCAGGTCGGAACTTGAGGCCTGCCTGCTCACGGACGAAGAGATGGCTGTTGGCGTAGAAGGTTGGCGCATGCTGCCTGACCCGTTCGGCCCTTGGCACGATGAGGCCGCCTGATGCTCGCGCTCAAATTGCAGCAGAATCGTACCCGTAATCAGCATCAGGGGCCGACGCCCGAAACGCTGACGCGAATCCTCGAAGACGACGTCAATCTCGCGGTCTGGCAGCGCCAACTGCCGCTGCACATCGCCGATTTCGCAGAGTTGCTGCTCTCGCTCAACGAGCCTTTGGCGGAATCGCTGTGCATCGAATTGCCGAATGAAGACGCCGACCCTGATCTGCAAGGACTGGCCGCCGGGTTCCGTGATCTGCAAGGCTACGAGGGCTTCATCGCGGACCTGCAATGGCTGGTGAGTGCCTTCGCCTGTCTGCTGGGCGCTCGCCGCATCGGTTTGCGCCTGCGGGTGTTGGACAAAGCCATGTGCCCACGCTTCCATGTCGATCATGTGCCGGTGCGCTTGATTACAACCTACGGCGGGATCGGCAGTCAGTGGCTCAAGGAAGGCGTGATGGATCGCGAGCAATTGGGCCAGGCAAACGCCGAACCACGGGACATCGCGAACATCCAGCAACTGCAGAGCGGTGACGTGGCGTTATTGAAAGGCGAGAAGTGGCACGGCAATGAAGGCTATGGCTTGATTCATCGCTCCCCGCAACCGGCGCCGGGTGAGCGACGTCTGCTGCTCACCCTCGATTGGCTCGGCTGACGGCTCAAGGCTTGAGCCACTTGCCCTGGCTCTGGCCTTCGCAGTACGGCTGCAAATACGCCGCGTCGGAGGCGACACCGTAATAGTGGATATCCTGGCGATAGGGCATATTGGCGACTTGCGCGTTGCTGCACACGCCGAACGCGCCGCTCGGGCATTGATCGACGTACTGCACCTCGACTTTCTGCCCGGCCAGCGTCGGCTGGCAGAAGCCGTCGCTGAACAGCTTCTCGGGAATGCTGCGGTTCTGCTGGCAGACCTTGACGTCGAGCCGCTCACCCTGGCTGTGCACCACGCAAGCCTGGGCCCATGCTTCGCTCGACAGCAGCATCAACAGCAACGACCATCCCATCCAACGCATGTCCAATCCCCTCAGAAAACGCCCAGCCATGTTGCAGAACATTCCTACCCATGTCATCGCCGGCCCTCTGGGCGCCGGCAAGACCAGCCTGATTCGCCAGCTCATGGCCCAACGGCCGGCAGGCGAGCGCTGGGCGGTGCTGATCAACGAGTTCGGTCAGATCGGCCTCGATGCCGCGTTACTGACCCGCGACGCCGATGGTATCGCACTGGGCGAAGTCGCCGGAGGCTGTTTGTGTTGCGTCAACGGCGCGCCGTTTCAGATCGGCCTCGGCCGTTTGCTGCGCAAGGCCAAGCCGGATCGGTTGTTCATCGAGCCGTCCGGGCTGGGCCATCCAGCGCAGTTGCTCAAGCAGTTGGGCGAGGCGCCGTGGTTGGGTGTACTGGCGCTGCAGCCCTGTGTGTTAGTGCTGGATGCCCAGGCGCTGGCCGCCGGGAAAGCCTTGCCGACCGCTCAGCAGGACGCCTTGGCCAGCGCTGGTCTGTTATTGCTGAACAAGGCAGAAGGTCTGGACGAGGCTGTGCGGCAGACCATCGTGCAGCGTTTGCCGTCAGTGAAACTGATCTGGACCCAGCAGGCGCAACTGCCTTTGCACGCGTTGCCCGGCGCGGCTGCGCAAGCGGTGGCGGGTGTGGATAACCTCGTCGTACCGCAGGGTGTGGGGGCGATTGCGGCGGTATGGAGCGATCCGGCATTGCCGATCTGCCTGAGTCAGGCGCAGGAGGGTGGCTGGAGCATCGGCTGGCGCTGGCACCCGGAGCAGAAATTCGATACTCAACGCCTGAGCTTGTGGTTGAAGGCGCTGGGCTGGCGGCGAGCGAAACTGGTCATCCACAGCGAGCAGGGCTGGGTTTCGGCAAATGCTCTGGATAACGCCGAGCTGGAGTGGCAGCCCAGTGAGTGGCGCCGGGATTCGCGCATCGAACTGATCTTTGCCGATGCGCAAAGTATCGATGATTTGCAGTCAGGCCTGACGCAATGCCGGGTGCAAACGGGTTAGCTCAAGGCTTCCACTTGTTGTGTTCCTGACGCCACTGGCTCAACTCGATCACTTCGGCCCGTGGACGAGTGACCTCGACGACCGGCGGCGAGTCGTCGAACGGTGCCGGGTAGGGCGCCAGTTCGATTTGCGCACTGTGCGCGCCGAACTGGGTGATGGTGCCGTTGTGCCGGGTTTCGCCGGTCACGGTGAACTCGAAATTGTAGACCCGGGCCAGACGCCGCCGACCGCTGGCATCCTTGAGCAAACCGATTTTCTTCAACGCGACGTTACCGTCCAGCAGTTCGACGCCGATGTTGATGCAGTGCTGCTTGACCCGCTCCAGCGCGCGCTCGCGCAAGCCGTGGTTGTGCCATAGCCATGCGCCGGCAGCGGCGAACAGCATCAGCACGAAGATGTTTTCGAGGGTCAGCATCAACAGGAAACTCCAAAAGATAGGCGCAGCTTAACTGCGTCGCCGGTCTGTCGTACAGGCTGTGTTTCGTCGCATACTGCGCGGCTTGAATTTCAATCGTTTTACGGAATAACCCGAATGAAACGTACGCCTCATCTGCTCGCCATTCAGTCCCATGTAGTCTTCGGCCACGCCGGCAACAGCGCCGCCGTGTTTCCGATGCAGCGGGTCGGGGTGAATGTCTGGCCGCTCAACACCGTGCAGTTTTCCAATCACACCCAGTACGGGCAGTGGGCCGGTGAAGTGCTGGCGCCGCACCAGATCCCCGAACTGGTCGAAGGCATCGCCGCCATCGGTGAGCTGGGCAATTGCGACGCGGTGCTCTCCGGTTATCTGGGCAGCGCGGCACAGGGCCGGGCGATTCTGCGGGGTGTCGAGCGCATCAAGTCGGTCAATCCGAAGGCGCTGTACCTGTGTGATCCGGTGATGGGTCATCCTGAGAAGGGCTGTAGTGTGCCGGCCGAAGTCAGCGATTTCCTGCTGGAGGAAGCGGCGGCGGTGGCGGACATCATGTGCCCCAACCAACTGGAGCTGGACAGCTTCTCCGGGCGCAAGCCGCAGTCGCTGTTCGATTGCCTGGCGATGGCCCGGGCGTTGCTGGCGCGTGGGCCGAAAGCGGTGCTGGTCAAGCATTTGGATTATCCGGGCAAGCCGGCGGATGGTTTCGAGATGTTGTTGGTGACCGCTGATGAAAGCTGGCACCTGCGCCGTCCGCTGCTGGCGTTTCCGCGTCAGCCGGTGGGCGTGGGCGATCTGACCTCAGGTTTGTTCCTGGCGCGGGTACTGCTGGGTGACAGTCTGGTGGCGGCGTTTGAGTTCACCGCAGCGGCGGTGCATGAGGTGCTGCTGGAAACCCAGGCGTGTGCCAGCTATGAGCTGCAATTGGTTAGGGCGCAGGACCGGATTGCGCATCCGCGGGTGAAGTTCGAAGCGACCGCGATCAGCCTGTAACCAGCTAAAAGCGAAAAGATCGCAGCCTTCGGCAGCTCCTACAAGGTAAAAGTTGATCCTCTGTAGGAGCTGCCGAAGGCTGCGATCTTTTGCTTTTGTTCTCAGGCGTCGCCCTTGATCTCCTGATAACGCTTTTCCAGCTCCTGACGAATCTGCCGACGCTGCTGCGCCTGCATGTAGCGGCGCTTGTCTTCGCTGTTCTGCGGTTGCAGCGGCGGCACGGCGGCCGGTTTGCGCTGGTCATCCACTGCAACCATGGTGAAGAAGCAGCTGTTGGTGTGGCGCACCGAGCGCTCGCGGATGTTTTCGGTCACCACTTTGATGCCGACTTCCATCGAGGTGTTGCCGGTGTAGTTGACCGACGCGAGGAAGGTCACCAGTTCGCCGACATGGATCGGCTCGCGGAAAATCACCTGATCCACCGACAGCGTCACCACGTAGCGGCCGGCATAGCGGCTCGCGCAGGCGTAGGCCACTTCGTCGAGGTATTTGAGCAGGGTACCGCCGTGGACATTGCCAGAGAAGTTGGCCATGTCGGGGGTCATCAATACCGTCATCGACAGTTGGGCGTTTCCGGGTTCCATAACGTTCTCACGGATCAAGGCTGGATTAGCGGGACGCACCTCTGCGGGTGCCTGGTGGCTTTTTCGAAAGCACCGTTATCGGGACGCCAGACGACTGGCTGCCGTCACGCCGCGACCGATCTGTTTCCTTATATTGCACCGCCTTCCAGCCGGAAGTCGCGGTGTTAACCTGCAAAAGGCCCTGCCCAAGGGCAATTCCTACACGAAAAGCGGATTTTTACCCAACTCGCTCAGACCTTTCTGAAGTCTGACGGCGGGTCACGTCATACAAGGAGCCCACACCATGCATGCCATCAGCTTTATTCAGGACCTGGCAGTGATCATGTTGGTCGCAGGTGTGGTCACCGTGCTGTTTCACCGCTTCAAGCAGCCGGTGGTGCTCGGCTACATCGTCGCCGGTTTCATCATCGGCCCGCACACACCGCCGTTCGGCCTGATCCACGACGAAGAAACCATCAAGACCCTCGCCGAGCTGGGGGTGATCTTCCTGATGTTCTGCCTCGGGCTGGAATTCAGCCTGCGCAAGTTGTTCAAGGTCGGGGCCACGGCGTTTATTGCGGCGTTCCTCGAAATCGTCCTGATGATCTGGATCGGCTATGAAATCGGCCGCTGGTTCGACTGGAACACCATGGACTCGCTGTTCCTCGGCGCGATCCTCGCCATCTCCTCAACCACCATCATCGTCAAGGCGCTCAACGACCTGAAGATGAAAAACGAGCGCTTTGCGCAGCTGATCTTCGGCGTGTTGATCGTCGAGGACATCCTCGGCATTGGCATCATCGCCTTGCTGTCGAGCATTGCGGTCAGCGGCACGGTCAGCTCCGGCGAAGTGTTCTCAACGGTCGGCAAGCTGTCGTTGTTCATGATCGTCGCGCTGGTGATCGGCATTCTGCTGGTGCCGCGTCTGTTGGCTTATGTCGCCAAATTCGAAAGCAACGAGATGCTGCTGATCACCGTGCTCGGCCTGTGTTTCGGCTTCTGCCTGCTGGTGGTCAAGCTCGAATACAGCATGGTGCTCGGCGCCTTCCTGATCGGCGCGATCATGGCCGAGTCGCGGCAGTTGCTGAAGATCGAACGCCTGATCGAACCGGTTCGCGACCTGTTCAGTGCAATCTTCTTTGTCGCCATCGGCCTGATGCTCGATCCGATGATCCTGCTGCAATACGCGTGGCCGATCGCGGTAATCACCGTGGCGGTGGTGCTCGGCAAGATGTTGTCCTGCGGTCTCGGGGCATTTATCGCCGGCAATGACGGACGCACCTCGCTGCGGGTCGGGATGGGGCTGTCACAGATCGGCGAATTTTCCTTCATCATCGCCGCGCTCGGGATGACACTGCAGGTCACCAGCAACTTTCTCTATCCCGTCGCGGTGGCGGTGTCGGTGATCACCACACTGCTGACGCCGTATCTGATCCGCGCGGCCGATCCGCTGTCGATCAAGCTTTCTGCGGCGGTACCCAAGCGTCTGGGCCGAGTGTTCGGCATGTATGGCGAATGGCTGCGCAGCATTCAGCCGCAAGGCGAGGGCGCGATGCTGGCGGCGATGATCCGGCGGATCCTGTTGCAGGTCGGGGTCAATCTGGCGCTGGTGATTGCGATTTTCTTCAGCGGTGCGTTTTTCGCCGGACGGCTGTCGGTGTGGATGCAGGACTGGATCGCTGATCCGAGCTGGCAGAAGGCTTTGATCTGGGGCGGGGCGCTGCTGCTGTCGTTGCCGTTTTTGATCGCGGCGTATCGCAAGCTCAAGGCGCTGTCGATGCTGCTGGCGGAGATGGGCGTGAAGCCGGAGATGGCTGGGCGGCACACGCAGCGAATGCGTCGGGTGATCTCCGAAGTGATCCCGATCCTCTCGCTGCTGGTGATTTTCCTGCTGTTGGCAGCCTTGTCGGCCAGTATTCTGCCGACCAACAAGTTGCTGGTGCTGGTCGCCGTGGTCGCGGCCGCCGTGGCGGCGCTGCTCTGGCGCTGGTTCATCCGTGTGCACACACGGATGCAGGTGGCCCTGCTGGAAACCCTCGACAATCACAAGGAGTCGTCGGGGCACTGACCGGCCCGGGCGTCTGGCGGATCAGCTTTCCAGCCAGACGTCCCGTGCCCAGTGCCACACCGATTCCCAGGACTCTTCGGTGATCAGCTCTTCTTCGCCGGACCACAGCACCACGGTGCCGTCTTCTTCGACGCAGTAGTAGTTGTCGCCGTCCTGGCAGATCGGGATCAGGTCGCGCGGCACGCCCGCGTCCCAGGCGTTGGCCGCGACATCCGGCAGGTAAGTGTGTGATTGCGGGTCGGTGACGGTCACCGGCTCGAGGCTGCCGTACACCACGTCGCTGACGGTCAGCAGAAACTCTTTGAAGACGAACGGGATGTTGATGAAGAGTTCTTCTTCGATCTCCACCAATTGGTCTTCGTCGGGCAACTCCAGGGGAACCGGTACGGGTTCGTTGGCTTCGCGCAGTTGTTCGATGATTTCTTCCACGTCCGGGATCCTCTTGCTTGAATGGCGCGGTTTATATGGGCCGGTTTATACAGTAGCTCGCTATAGATGCAACTGCGAAATAGAAAACCCCGGCCGAGGCCGGGGTTTTTATTACCACATGCGTAACGCGCAGGGGATCAGCCGTTCTGGCGGATACCGGCCACCAGCCAAGGCTGGTTTTCGCCCTGTGGACGTTCCATGTTCCAGCTTTCGCTGAACACTTCGCCCTGGTCGAAACGCGAGGTCTTCGACACACCGCTGAAGGTCAGGGTGGCGATGGTCTTGTCGGCACGATCATCCACGCCGTCCAGCTGTACCTGCAGGTTGTCGATGTAGGTCGACTGGAAGCCATCGCCCAGGTCCGCACGCTCACGCTTGAGGAAGTCGAGCATTTGCGGGGTCACGAACTCGGCGATCTTGTCCATTTCGTTGGCGTCCCAGTGCTGCTGCAGCGACTGGAAATGGCTGCGCGCGGCGGCAAGGAAGTTCTGCTCGTTGAACCACGCCGGTGCGTTGATCACCGGACGAGCGGCAACCGGCGCGGCCGAACCACCGAAGATCGAACCCATGGCAGCAGGCTTCTGCTCGAACACTTCACGCTGCATCGGCGCGCCGGCCGGAGCCAGATGCTCCTGCTGCTTGCGTCGACGAGCGGCGATGAAGCGGAAGATCACGAACGCGATCACGGCCATGATCAGGATGTCGAAGATCTGCATGCCCTGGAAGCCGCCGCCCATGAACATGGACGCCAACAGGCCACCGGCGGCGATACCGGCCAGAGGCCCGAGCCATTTCGAAGCGCCACCGGCCTTGGCCGCTGCACCGGCAGCGCCGGCAGCACCAGCGGTCGCTGCTGCGCCGCCCATGCCTGGGGAAGAAGGAGCCATCTGGCTGGTCTGGTGCGTCGGCGCAGCGCCGGCGCTTTTGCCACCACCAAAGCGCTTGGCGTTGGCGTCGAGGCTCATCGTCAGGCCGATGCACAACGCCATGGCGATGCTAAGAAAACGTTTCATAAAGGGAATTCCCGTTTGTGGAGACACGCGCGCCATGTTGCACAGCTGAAGTGTTACTGGCTAGCGAGAGAGTGTTTCGGGCTTTTGCCTGACAGGTTAGGTTCAGCTCCGTCGAAGCAATAAGGCCATGTACTTTTGTCTGTAGGAAAATGGGATAGGTTCAGCGGGAAACCTGCTTATCGACGCAACGCCAACATCACCACACCAGCGGTGATCAAGCCGATGCCGCCCCATTGGCGCAGGTCGAGTTTCTCGCCCAGCAGGATCACGCCGAGCACCGCCACTAGTACCACGCTGAGCTTGTCGACTGGCGCGACCAGCGAGGCCGGGCCGACCTTCAGCGCGCGGAAGTAGCACAGCCACGATGCGCCTGTTCCCAGGCCGGACAACAGCAGGAACAGATAGCTCTTGGCAGAAATCGATCCCAAGGACTGATATTGGCCCGTGGCGTACAAAATCAAGGCCAAGCTGACCAGTACCACGATGGTGCGCAGCAGGGTGGCGAAGTCGGAATTGACGTTTTCGATGCCGATCTTGGCGAAGATTGCCGTCAGCGCGGCGAAAGTCGCCGAGAGCAGGGCCCAGAATGTCCAGGAAGAGAAGAAGCCTGAGCCCATGGCAATATCCTTAAAGATGAGCCGACACAAAGCCTTGTAGGAGTGAGCCTGCTCGCGATGAGGGCGTGTCAGACAATAAATATATTGAATGATAAATCGCTATCGCGAGCAGGCTCACTCCTACAAAAAGCAGTCGAGCAAGGCGTTAAATTGCTTCCAGCTTGGCGTAGCCGAGCATCAGCCACTTGCTGCCTTCGCTGAAGTTCACCTGTACCCGCGCCTGCGCGCCGGCGCCTTCGAAGTTGAGGATCACGCCGTCACCGAAGATCGAGTGACGCACCGCCTGACCCAGGCTGAAGCCGGTTTCCGGAATTTCGCTGCCGCTGAACAGATTGCTGCCGCTCATCGACTGATTGCCACCGAACGGTCGGCTGACACTGTTCGACAGGCGTACTTCCTGAATCAGACCTTTCGGCACTTCCCGTACGAAACGCGAGACCTTGTTGTAGGTTTCGCTGCCGTACAGGCGTCGGGTTTCAGCATAGGTCATCACCAGATTCTGCATGGCGCGGGTGATGCCGACGTAGGCCAGACGCCGCTCTTCCTCAAGGCGCCCCGGTTCTTCCAGGCTCATCTTGTGCGGGAACAGACCTTCTTCCATGCCCACCAGGAACACGTAAGGGAATTCCAGGCCTTTGGCGCTGTGCAGGGTCATCAGCTGAATGCTGTCTTCGTGTTCGTCGGCCTGGGTGTCTCCGGCCTCCAGCGAGGCGTGGCCAAGGAACGCCGCCAGTGGTGTCAGCTCTTCGTCTTCTTCAGTGTTCTCGAAGTTGCGCGCGGCGCTGACCAGTTCCTCAAGGTTTTCCACCCGGGCCTGGCCTTTCTCGCCTTTTTCCGCTTCGTGATAGGCGATCAGCCCCGATTGCTCGATGACGGTCTGGGTCATCAGGTGCAGCGGCATTTCCATGCACTTGGCGGCGAGATTTTCGATCAGCTCGATAAACGCACCCAGCGCACCGGCAGCACGACCGGTCAGGCCTTTATTGGCGACCAGTTGGCGCATCGCTTCCCACATCGACACATCGCTGTGACGTGCATGGTCGCGGATCGCTTCGACGGTTTTCTCGCCAATGCCACGGGCCGGGACGTTGATCACTCGCTCCAGCGCCGCGTCGTTACCACGGCCTTCGAGCAAGCGCAGGTAGGCCATGGCGTTCTTGATTTCCGCGCGCTCGAAGAAGCGTTGGCCGCCATAAATGCGGTACGGAATGCGTTCGCGCAGCAACGCTTCTTCCAAAACCCGCGATTGGGCGTTGGAGCGGTAGAGAATTGCGATATCGCTGCGGGCCAGGCCGGTTTTAAGCGCGCTTTCGATGGTTTCGACAACGTAGCGTGCCTCGTCGTGTTCGTTGAACGCGGCGTACAGGTTGATTGCTTCACCGTCGCCGCCGTCGGTCCACAGCTCTTTGCCGAGACGTCCGGTGTTGTTGGCGATCAAGGCGTTGGCCGCCTTGAGGATGCCGGCGGTGGAGCGGTAGTTCTGCTCCAGACGAATGGTCACCGAATCCGGGAAGTCGGAGGAGTACTGATGAATGTTCTCGATTTTCGCCCCGCGCCAGCCGTAGATCGACTGGTCGTCGTCGCCGACCACCATCAGGCTGTCGCCGCCCTTGCCGAGCAGGCGCAACCAGGCGTACTGCACGGCGTTGGTGTCCTGGAACTCGTCGACGAGGATGTGGCGGAAGCGCTTCTGATAGTGCGCCAGCAGACCCGGGTGATCGCGCCACAAATCGAGGGCGCGCAGCAGCAGTTCGGAGAAGTCGATGACGCCGGCCCGCTGGCAGGCCGCCTCGTAAGCTTCGTAAATGCCGCGCATGGTCGCCAGGTACAAGTCGCCGCTGGCCTGAATGTGTTGCGGACGCAGACCTTCGTCTTTCTGCCCGTTGATGAACCACTGCGCCTGACGGGCTGGCCAGCGTTGCTCGTCCAGCCCCAGCTCACGGATCACCCGCTTGACCAGCCGTTGCTGGTCGTCGCTGTCGAGAATCTGGAAAGTCTGGCTCAAGCCCGCTTCCTGCCAGTGCGCCCGCAGCAGGCGGTGCGCCAGGCCGTGGAAGGTGCCGACCCACATGCCGGCCGGGTTGATGCCCAGCAACTGCTCGATGCGATGGCGCATCTCGGCAGCGGCCTTGTTGGTGAAGGTCACCGACAGAATGGAGTGGGGCGAGGCGTTTTCGACCTGGATCAACCAGGCGATACGGTGCACCAGCACTCGGGTTTTACCGGAACCGGCACCGGCCAGGACCAACTGACGGCCAACGGGGGCTGCTACGGCCTGGCGTTGGGCATCGTTGAGGGAGTTCAGCAGAAGGGAGAGATCATCGCGCATCGGGGCATTCTAGGGTGCGCCGCAGGCCCGGGCAAACCGAGCTTTGCATTAGCCGATGAAAGTGCCGCCGATGACGACCGGTCGGTCACTGGCTACAGGCTTCGGCCCGCCTCACTCTGCGGGTTTTGCCGGTGATCGGGCGGGGGAAAGTTTCGTTCAAATTATGATCTGGAGCAGTTTGGCAACGGGATCGGCTTGTGTATGCTCCGTCCACGTTTCGGGCCCATGCTCACTCTTATAAGAACAACAACATTGCACAAGACCCTCAGCTCAGACCTGTCGGGCCCCTCTGTGGAACCCCGGGTCATCCGCAAGCATTACGCCATCGAAATGGCGGTTGAACGCACGCGCCTGCTGTATCAGGGCTCGCTGCTGCCGACGATGTTCATGTTGCTCAATGGCCTGGTCTGCGCCGCTTTGCTCTGGAGCCCGCAGCGCTATTTTGTGGTCAGCATCTGGCTGGTCTGGTTGTTGTCGCTGGTGGCGCTACGGGTGATACAGGTTGCGGCGTTCGATTCGGCGATCCCGGACCGTCAGGCCCAGCCGATCTGGTTCCGCATGTTCCTGCTCGGCTCGACCATGACCGGTCTGACCCTGGCTGGCGCCGGCATCGCGCTGGTGCCCGCCGACAACTTCATGCAGCAAGCCTGGGTGTTCGGCCTGATCGGTGCCGCGACGTTATCGGCCAGCGTTGCCTACGCCGTCAGCCTGCCGGCGTTTCTGTCCTTTACCTTGCCGTGCCTGCTGCCGGCGATCGGCTACCTGTTCTGGGGCGGTGATGAGCAGGCGCGCGGTTGGGGCTGGCTCGGGCTGATTCTGCTCGGTTCGCTGAGCGTGGTCGCCTGGCAGGTCAATCGGCTGATTGATCGTGGCTTGCTGCGACGGTTTCAGAATCAGCACCTGATCGAACACCTGCAGCAAGCGCAGAACCGCAGCGAGCAGCTCAATCAGGCGCTGGCCAAGGAGATCGAACAGCGGCGCTGTGCCGAGGGCCAATTGCGTGAGGCGCAGGTCGAGCTGGAAGATCGCGTGGCCCAGCGCAGCCGCGAACTGGACGTGGCCAATCAGGCGCTGAGCAAAAGCGAAGCCCGGCTGGCCCTGGCTCTGAAGGCCAGTGAGCTGGGGCTGTGGGACTGGAACCTGCAGACCGACGAAGTTCACCATACGCAGATTCAGGAACTGTTCGGTCTCGCGCCGGAATACGTCACGGCGATCCTGCGCGACCTCAAGCCGCGCCTGCACCCCGAGGATGTGCCGTCGCTGAAGCAGGCGCTGATCGAGCACCTGAAGGGCCGCACCGAGGACTATCAGATCGAGTACCGCGTGCGTCACGGCGACGGTCATTGGGTGTGGATCGAAGACCGCGGCCGCGCGGTGGAGCGCAGCGATAGCGGGCAGGTGATCCGCATGGTCGGTACCCGGCGCGACATCAGCGTGAGCAAAAGCCTCGAAGAACAGCAGCGACTGGCGGCCACGGTGTTCGAAGCGGCCAGCGAAGGCATCGTCATTCTTGATCCGAACTACGCCTTGATTGCGGTCAATCAGGCGTTCAGCCGGGTCACCGGTTATGACATCGAAGACATGCTCGGGCGCAACGTCGTCGAACTGCCGTGCAGTCGTGATGCGCGGCGACATTACGTTTCGATCCGCCACGCGCTGGAGCAGCACGGCAGTTGGCAGGGCGAACTGGTGGAAACCCGCAAGAACGGCGAGCTGTATCCGCAGTGGCTGCAACTCAACGCAGTGCGCGACAGTCGGGGAAAAGTGAGTCATATCGTCGGCTTCTTCGCCGATCTGTCCGCACGGCGCGAATCCGAAGAGCGCATGCGCTTCCTGACGCATTACGATGAGCTGACCGGGCTGGCGAACCGCTCGCTGTTCCGCGAACGCCTGCACGAAGCCCATCAGCGCGTGCGTCAGGGCGGGCGCCGCAGTCTGGCGCTGCTGCACATCAATCTCGATCGCTTCAAGCTGCTCAACGACAGCCTCGGCCATGAAGTCGCCGACCAGTTGCTGCAGAAAATGGCCCGACGCCTGGTCAACGCCTTGCCGGAGGCCGACACCATCGCCCGACTGTCAGGTGATGAATTTGCCGTGCTGTTCGATGCCTACGGCAACCTGTCGAGCCTGGCGCGTGTCGCCACGCGGCTGTCGAGCAAGCTGCGCCTGCCGCTGACAGTCGAAGGGCATGAACTGGTGGTCAGCGCCTCGATGGGCATCAGCATGCTGCCGGACAACGCCCGGGAAATCTCTGCGCTGGTCAGTCAGTCGAACATGGCGATGCAACACGCCAAGCATCTGGGCGGCAACAATTTCCAGTTCTACACCGACAGCCTGCAGGCCAGCACCCTTGAGCGCCTGCAACTGGAAAACCAGCTGCGCAAAGCCATCGAAGACAAGCAGCTCAAGGTGTTCTACCAGCCGAAGCTGTGCCTGCAAACCGGGCGCCTGAATGCGGCGGAAGCGCTGGTGCGTTGGGATCATCCAAGCATGGGCCGGGTGCCGCCGGGGGATTTCATTGGCCTGGCCGAGGAAACCGGACTGATCGGCCCGATCGGCGAATTCGTGCTGCGCCAGGCCTGCTGGCAGGCGTGCGAGTGGCAGCGTCAGGGGCTGGAGCCGATTCGGGTATCGGTGAACCTGTCGGTGCATCAACTGCGTCAGGGCAAACTGGTCAGTCTGGTGCGCCAGGTGCTGGAAGAAACCGGGCTGGCGCCGCACTACCTCGAACTGGAACTCACCGAGAGCCAACTGCTCGACAGCGTCGAACACATCATCGCGACCTTCCAGCAATTACGCGATCTGGGAGTGAAGCTGGCGATCGATGACTTCGGCACCGGCTATTCGTCGCTGAGCTATCTCAAACGGATTCCGGTGGATTACGTGAAGATCGATCAGGCGTTCATTCGCGGATTGGGGCAGGGCAGTGAGGATGCGGCGATCACTCGGGCGATCATCGCCATGGCTCACGGGCTGTCATTGAAAGTGGTGGCTGAAGGTGTCGAGCGGCAAGAACAGCTGGAGTTTTTACGTGCCGAGCGCTGCGACGAAGTTCAGGGGTACCTGATCAGCCGCCCGGTGGAGGCTGAGCGTCTGGCTGGGCTTTTACGCGAACAGGGAAATCCGCTTTAAGGGCTACATGCACTCCATCGTGCCTGATACGGGGACATGGAGTTACGCATTGAGCAGGCAAAAAGCCAATTCATGTAGTATAACTACAAGCGTGCTACATCCTTGCCCATAAGAAGAGTCCAGCCCCTTGAATCTGCTGCAACACATTGCCCAGTCACGTCACCTGTTACGCAAGTCGGAGCTCAAGGTCGCCGACCACGTGCTGCTTGACCCTGCGGCGGTGATGCACAGTTCCATGGCCGATCTGGCCCACAGTGTCGGTATCAGCGAGCCGACCATCGTGCGTTTCTGCCGGGCCATTGGCTGTTCCGGCTTTCAGGATCTCAAACTCAAACTGGCGCAAAGCCTGGCCGCCGGTGCCAGCTTCGGCCAGTTCGCGATTCACGAAGACGACTCGGTCGCCGACTACAGCCTGAAGATTTTCGACACCACATTGCACACCCTGATGGAGGTTCGCGAGAAGCTCGATCCGGTGGAATTGCAGCGCGCGGTGACGCTGATGTCCCAGGCGCAGCGCGTCGAGTTCTACGGCTTTGGTGCATCAGGCGCGGTGGCGGCGGATGCGCAGCACAAGTTCTTCCGTTTGCTGCTGACGGCGGCGGCGTATTCCGACCCGCACATGCAGGCGATGTCGGCGGTGACCTTGAAGCCCACCGATGTAGCGATCTGCATTTCCCAGTCCGGGCGCTCCAAGGATCTGCTGATCACCGCCAACCTCGTTCGCGAGAGCGGCGCGTCGCTGATCACCCTGTGCCCGAGCCAGACTCCGCTGGCCGAGCTGTCGACCGTCAACCTGGCGATCGATGTGCACGAAGACACCGAAATCTATACGCCGCTGACCTCGCGCATCGCGCATCTGGTGGTGATCGACGTGCTGGCAATGGGCGTGGCCATGGCGCGTGGGCCGAGCCTGGTCAATCACCTGAAGAGCGTGAAGCGCAGCCTGCGCAGCTTGCGCCTGTCGCCCAAGGCCGTGAAAGCCCTGGATGACTGAAGCCTGCTTTTGTGGCGAGGGAGCTTGCTCCCGATGGGGCGCGCAGCGGCCCTGAAAGGCCGGGCCTACTTCGCAGTCCAGCGGGAGCAAGCTCCCTCGCCACAATGAAACGCAATCGGCAAAGTTTCATCGCACTGTCATCCCCGCGCAGCCAAACCGTCATCCCTCACGCCTATCGTGAAACTCCCGTACTCGCCTTGGGAGACTCGAAATGGCTCAGCCCTACGAAGAACGCAACAGCGCCGCGAAAACCCGTCGTCAACAGGAAGACCAGCGCCGCATGGAATTCCGTCGCGCCATCGAAGATCGCTTCGAACTTCGTCAGCTTCAAAGCGAAATCAGCGATTTTCCCGAGGACATCGAACTCAACTACTGGCAGGCCGCACCGGCAGCTTCCCGTCGAAGCGCTCAACCAGCGCGCTGATCTGCACCCGCTCGCTGCGGATAAACGCCAGGAAGGCGTGCGCCACCGGTGACAGGCGTTTGGCCTTGGCCTGCACCAGGCACCAGCTGCGAAACAGCGGCAACTCTTCGACCGGCAGCTCCACCAAACCGCCGGTCGCCAGTTCCAGGTTCAGGGCGTGGCGCGTCAACAGCGCCAGGCCCAGACCCGCCACGACGCATTCACGTTGAGCTTCGGCCGAGGCCACTTCCTGAGTCTGGGTGAAGTGCACGCGTTTCTCTTTGAAATACTCTTCACAGGCCAATCGCGTACCTGAACCCGGTTCGCGGATCAGCAGCGTGTAAGGCTCAAGATCCTGCAGGCGCAGCGGCCCCATGTGCGCCAGCGGATGGTCCGGGCGCGCCACGGCGACAATCGGGTTATTGAGAAAGGGCAGGAATTCCAGGCCCATGTCTTGTGGCACCATCGACATGATCACCAGATCATCGCGGTTGTCCGAAAGCCTGCGAATCACCTGCCCGCGGTTGACCACCGTCAGTTGCAAGTTCACTTCCGGGTGCTGGCGCTTGAAGGCGGCAAACAGGTGCGGCACGAAGTATTTGGCGCTGGATTCCACGGCCAGTTTCAACTGGCCTTGCAGCGAGCCCTGCATGTCCGACAGCTGCATGTCGAGGTTTTCCAGGCGTCCGAAGATGTCCCGGCTGGCGCGCTGCAGGGCTTCGGCAGCCTCGGTCATGTAGAGTTTTTTGCCGACATAATCGAATAATGGCTGGCCGATCAGCTCTTCCAGCTGACGAATCTGTAGGCTGACGGCCGGTTGTGTGAGAGACATTTCATCGGCGGCGCGGCTGTAGGAGCGCAGATCACACACTTCGTTGAAGATCTGCAATTGGCGTAATGTCATACGCATCAAGGACTTACGCATTTTTTATGGGCTCTGACGGCAGGCTGATGGTTTAACTATAAGTCTTTGCTTATGCCTGTCCCAATTTTTATTCATTTTTGTTAATCCCTTGCGGGCGCTAGTGTGGAGTCGCGACCAGATTGAAACATTTGGTCACGCGTCGACCTGGGTCTAGCAGGTCGTGGTGCCACCGGCTCAAGGGAATTTCCAAGTGATAAAAAAGATCCTGATCGCCAACCGTGGTGAGATTGCCGTACGAATCGTGCGGGCCTGCGCCGAGATGGGCATTCGCTCGGTAGCGATTTTTTCCGACGCCGACCGCCATGCCTTGCATGTGAAGCGTGCGGACGAAGCCCACAGCATCGGTGCCGAACCACTGGCCGGCTACCTCAACCCGCGCAAACTGGTGAACCTGGCGGTGGAAACCGGTTGCGATGCACTGCACCCCGGTTACGGCTTCCTCTCGGAAAACGCCGAGCTGGCAGACATCTGCGCCGAACGCGGAATCAAATTCATCGGCCCGTCGGCAGAAGTCATTCGCCGCATGGGCGACAAGACCGAAGCCCGGCGCAGCATGATCAAGGCCGGCGTGCCGGTCACCCCGGGCACCGAAGGCAACGTGTCGGGTATCGAGGAAGCGCTGAGCGAGGGCGACCGTATCGGTTATCCGGTGATGCTCAAGGCCACCTCCGGTGGCGGCGGTCGCGGTATCCGTCGCTGCAATAGTCGCGAAGAACTCGAACAGAACTTCCCCCGGGTGATCTCCGAAGCGACCAAGGCTTTCGGTTCAGCGGAAGTGTTCCTGGAAAAATGCATCGTCAATCCAAAGCACATCGAAGCGCAGATCCTTGGTGACAGCTTCGGCAACGTGGTGCACCTGTTCGAGCGTGACTGCTCGATCCAGCGCCGCAACCAGAAGCTGATCGAGATCGCACCCAGCCCGCAACTGACCCCGGAACAGCGCGCCTACATCGGCGACCTGTCGGTGCGTGCGGCCAAGGCTGTGGGTTACGAGAACGCCGGCACCGTGGAGTTCCTGCTCGCCGAGGGCGAGGTGTACTTCATGGAGATGAACACCCGGGTGCAGGTGGAACACACCATCACCGAAGAAATCACCGGGATCGACATCGTTCGCGAGCAGATCCGCATCGCCTCAGGCTTGCCGCTATCGGTGAAGCAGGAAGACATCCAGCACCGTGGTTTCGCGTTGCAGTTCCGCATCAACGCCGAAGACCCGAAGAACAACTTCCTGCCGAGCTTCGGCAAGATCACTCGTTACTACGCCCCTGGCGGCCCGGGCGTGCGCACCGACACGGCGATCTACACCGGCTACACCATTCCGCCGTTCTATGACTCGATGTGCCTGAAACTGGTGGTCTGGGCGTTGACCTGGGAAGAGGCGATGGACCGGGGTCTGCGGGCGCTGGACGACATGCGTCTGCAAGGCGTGAAAACCACCGCCGCGTACTACCAGGAAATCCTGCGCAACCCGGAATTCCGTAGCGGCCAGTTCAACACCAGCTTCGTTGAAAGCCACCCTGAACTGACCAACTACTCGATCAAGCGCAAACCCGAAGAGCTGGCCCTGGCCATCGCCGCCGCCATCGCCGCCCACGCAGGCCTGTGAGGAATACAACAATGTCCAAGAAGATCTTTGTCACCGATACCATCCTGCGCGACGCTCACCAATCGCTGCTCGCCACCCGCATGCGCACCGAAGACATGCTGCCGATCTGCGACAAGCTCGACAAAGTCGGCTACTGGTCGCTGGAGTGCTGGGGCGGCGCGACGTTCGACGCCTGCGTACGCTTTCTGAAAGAAGACCCGTGGGAGCGCCTGCGTCAACTGCGCGCCGCGCTGCCCAACACCCGCCTGCAAATGCTCTTGCGTGGGCAGAACCTGCTGGGCTACCGCCATTACAGCGATGACGTGGTCAAAGCGTTCGTCGCCAAGGCCGCGGTCAATGGCATCGACGTGTTCCGCATCTTCGACGCAATGAACGACGTGCGTAACCTGCGCGTGGCCATCGAAGCGGTGAAGGCTGCCGGCAAACACGCTCAGGGCACCATCGCCTATACCACCAGCCCGGTGCACACCATCGACGCGTTTGTGGCGCAGGCCAAGCAGATGGAAGCCATGGGTTGCGACTCGGTGGCGATCAAGGACATGGCCGGTCTGCTGACACCGTACGCCACCGGCGAACTGGTTCGCGCACTGAAAGCCGAGCAGTCGCTGCCGGTGTTCATCCACTCTCACGACACCGCTGGCCTCGCTGCCATGTGCCAGCTCAAGGCCATTGAAAACGGCGCCGACCACATCGACACCGCCATCTCCAGCTTCGCCTCGGGCACCAGCCATCCGGGCACCGAGTCGATGGTCGCTGCGCTCAAGGGCACCGAGTACGACACCGGTCTTAACCTGGAGCTGCTGCAGGAAATCGGTCTGTACTTCTACGCCGTGCGCAAGAAGTACCACCAGTTCGAAAGCGAATTCACTGCCGTCGACACCCGTGTGCAAGTCAACCAGGTACCGGGCGGGATGATCTCCAACCTCGCCAACCAGTTGAAAGAGCAGGGCGCGTTGAATCGCATGGGCGAAGTGCTGGCGGAAATCCCGCGGGTGCGTGAAGACCTCGGCTTCCCGCCGCTGGTGACCCCCACTTCGCAGATCGTCGGCACTCAGGCGTTCTTCAACGTGCTGGCCGGCGAGCGCTACAAGACCATCACCAACGAAGTGAAGCTTTACCTGCAAGGCGGCTACGGCAAGGCGCCGGGCGTGGTCAACGAGAAGCTGCGTCGTCAGGCCATCGGCAGCGAAGAGGTGATCGACGTACGTCCGGCCGATCTGCTCAAGCCGGAAATGACCAAGCTGCGTGCCGACATCGGCGCACTGGCCAAGTCCGAAGAAGACGTACTGACCTTTGCCATGTTCCCTGACATCGGCCGCAAGTTCCTCGAAGAGCGTGCCGCCGGCACGCTCGTTCCGGAAGTGCTGTTGCCGATCCCTGAAGCTGGCGGTGTGGCGAAGGCCGGCGGCGAAGGCGTGCCAACCGAGTTTGTCATCGATGTCCACGGCGAAACCTATCGCGTCGACATCACCGGTGTCGGTGTGAAGGCTGAAGGCAAGCGTCATTTCTACCTGTCCATCGACGGCATGCCGGAAGAAGTGGTGTTCGAGCCGCTCAACGAATTCGTCGGCGGCGGCAGCAGCAAACGCAAGCAAGCGTCGGCACCAGGCCACGTCAGCACCACCATGCCGGGCAACATCGTCGATGTGCTGGTCAAGGAAGGCGACACCGTCAAGGCTGGCCAGGCCGTGCTGATCACCGAAGCGATGAAGATGGAGACCGAAGTCCAGGCAGCGATTGCCGGCAAGGTCACCGCCATTCATGTGGCCAAGGGCGACCGGGTGAATCCGGGTGAAATCCTGATCGAGATCGAAGGCTGAGATAACTGCCGCGATTCAACGTTTTAAACCTCGGGGGGGGCATGTGCTCCCCTTTTTTTTCGCCTGCAATTGACCGTCCTCTGTAGGAGCTGCCGCAGGCTGCGATCTTTTGACCTTCAAGAGCAAAGTCAAAAGATCGCAGCCTGCGGCAGCTCCTACACGAGCGTTGTATCAGAACTCCATTCGCCACTGGCCGGTCACGCCGTAGCTGCGGCTATCAGAGCCGGCGTCGCCGCTGATGCCGACGCCCAGGGTGTTGCGAGTGGACAGCGTCAGGTCCAGACCTGCATCCAGGGTAAAGAGGTTGCGATCCATCCCGGCACCGATCACCTCGAAGCTTTTGCCACCTTTGACCAGTTGCTGGCGCGTTGCGTTATCGAGCTCGCCGTAGGTGTGTTTCATGCTCGCGCTCAGGCGCGGCGTCAACTGCATGCCGTTGGTCAGGTGACTGGTTTTCGCCAGGCGCAGGCCGACCGTGCTGCTCGGATTCGCCCGGGTCTGCCCCTGAACCTTGAGCGCCGCATCGCCACCCTTCTCGGTGTAACCATCACGCTGGTAGCGTTGATAACCGACGCTGGCGAACGGTTCGAAGCTGACGTTGCCACGCCCCAGGTCGTAGCCGACTTCGGCAAACACCTGCTGAGTGCTGGCGTCATAACTGCTCTTGAGGCGATCACTGAAATCATTGAAGGCAACGCGACGTTTGCCACTGCCATCATGATTACCGTACGAGGCCCCCAGACGCAGGGCGAACGGGCCGTCCTGACGCAGCGCGTAGGCGCCGAGATGCCAGCTGTCGAGATCACCGTCGAACTGTTGGGCATCGAGCCGGGTTTGCGCTTTTGCGCCCATCAGGCCGACATGCCATTGCTCGTCGATTCGCCAGTCGGCCCCCATGATCAGACCTTGAGTGGAATGCTTCAGGACACTGTCGGCGTCCCGGTCGACCTTGCCGCCATTTCCCAGAGCCTGCAGCCAGACCCGCCCGTTGCCTTCGACGCCAGCCGCCAGCCGCGGTGCATTCCCCGATCCTTGCGTGCCATGGCGGCCGTCCAATTGATGCATGGCCGAGAGCATGCTGGCGCTGAGCGGATTGACGCCGCTCAGTGTAGCTTTGGCGAGGTTGGCGTTGCTGCCGGCGGCGAGTTGTTCGAGGGCCACGCTGGCCGTCGGCTTGCTGGCGCCGAGCAGGGCCGTGACGGCAGTATTTTGAGGTGTGGCCGCGTCCGAGGCTTTCTCTGGTTGGCGAGGTGTCTCAGGCTCTTGAGGTTGCTGAGGTTGCTGAGGTTGCTGAGGTTGCTGAGGTTGCTGAGGTTGCTGAGGTTGCTGAGGTTGCTGAGGTTGCTGAGGGGTGGAGGGTGTCTCGTCAATGCTTTGCGCGAGCGCCTGACTATTCTGCGTGGTCGCAAGGTTTTCGAGCGGCACATCGTTACGGGCATAGAGCAAGCCCACTCGTTGTGCTTCGTAGTGCAGCGTCGGAGTCATGTATGCCAGATTGTTTTCAACGGTGCCAAACTGTCCCTCAATCTTTCCCGCTTCCAGAATGGTGTGCTGACTGCTTTGCGGGTAGTCGCCGGCGGTGACGAGTTTCAGGGTGGCGTCACCCAAATGAGCGGTTCCCTTGACGATCACGGTGGGACTGTTGCCGGAGGCATCCACGGCATAGGCCAGCACGGCAGACCGGGCCAGGCGCAGATCTCCCGCGACCTTGGGTGCGCCGTAGACATCGTCGACGGTCATGCGTCCGTACACGTTCAAATGATTAACCGCACCATTCCCGGCTATATGGCCGTTTTCCTGAACCTCCACCATGCCGTCAATCAGGCCCTGGTTGGTCAGGTCGCCGCCAGACGCGACAGTGGCGCCGCCATTGATCGCCCCTTTGTTGATCAAGATGCCCTCGGTCACTGCCGTACCCAGAATTTGCCCTTCATTGACCAGCAATGCCTTTGGATGAACCAGTACACCGAGGCTGAAATCACCCGGTCCGCTGCGGGTCCAGCTCCCGCGCCTGACCTCCAGTCCACTGAAGTTACGGGTTTCACCCAGCACGCCTTTCCTGTTCGCGTCGAGTTGCAGCAGGTTGTCGCCCCCGCCACCGTCGACCAGGCCGGCGAAGCTGCCCCGAGATTGCACGGTGACAAGGTCATTGCGCTCATCAAGCGCCAGCGCCACACCCTCCTGTGCCGGATAGGCTTTGCTGACCTTCAGCTGGACGGTTTCCGGATGATTAGCGAAAGCGGTGATCGCTGATTTGAATGTTTCAGGGGAGGCGGCAGAGATGCCTTGAGTGTCAGGCGGTGCGTCCTGAGCGATGGACAGATCGGCACATCCCATGGCCAAAGCAATGGCTAATGTCAGGTGTTTTGGTCGAAAGTGGAATTGAACGGGCATCGAGTTCAGCCTCTCGTGGAAGGAGGCCAAACTCTAAGTTGGAGCCGGCAGGCGCCGATGTCAGCCGGATCGCTCGGTGCTGCGGGCTGCGTCTGTTTGATCTTCGGAAAAGAGCGGCTCGACAAAAATTGGCGGATTACGTCGTGCCGTCGCGTTGTCTTTTCCTACAAATTGAATTGCCATTAGCCGCTTGTAATGATCGGAAATTCATTTGCCACTGCCAATCAACCCGTGGTTGCGACTGTTGCTTCCAATCTCGCCGCTGCGGCGCGAGAAAGGCATGGATGGAGGGCCTTTTGTTATTAGCGGGCCGTCCGTATATCGAGGGGTTTTTACAGAATGAGGTCGGAGGATGATCTGCATTATTTTGCGTTCAGATGATCTTAAGCTCAGTCGTATCTGCATTTTGTTGCATATTGCAACGCCCCATCATCCGTCGAAATGCACTATATTGCATCTGCGCGCAATAAATCCCCTGTTTAAAATGCATTTAAATGCAGGTGTCGAGACATGTACAACCTGACATTACAGATATGAACGCTTGCGTGAAGATGCCCAGCGTCTGGCGGCGCTCCCCGACATATTGACGGCGAGCGGTTTGCCCGACAGAACCATGAACCACCCGAGAATCCATCTGAAAAATCTGGAGCAACGTTTGAAAGGGTGGGATCTGAAATGAGCATGACAGTAGCCGAGCGCACGGTGCTCATCGAAAACATACAAGAGGCGCTGGCCCAAGGGACACTGGAGATCGGTGAAGCGGTTCGTCGTCTACGCGTGGAAGTGACCGGTCTGCATCAAACCCAGTTTGCCAGGATGTGCAAAATATCGGTTCGCACGCTGGTGCATATCGAGCACGGCGAGGGCAATCAGACATTGAAATCGTTGAATGCGGTGTTTCGTCCGTTTGGACTGAAAATGGGCGTGGTGCGGGTCCGACGAGAAATCAATTAAAAACCGACGCTGGCGCAAGGTGCTGATTAACCTAGCTACGCCGCACATAAGCCTTGCCGTAATACCGCTCCATGCGCGCCTGAATCAGCTCCAGACCGATCGACATCAGCCAGTAAATGATCGCCGCCGTGGTCAGCATCTCGATATAGCGGTAGCTCGAGCGTCCGTAGGACTGCGCTAGAAACATCACTTCCCAGACGCCCATCACCGAGATCAGTGATGAGTCCTTGAGCATCGAGATGAACTGGTTGGTGGTCGGCGGGATGATCGTGCGCATCGCCTGGGGCAGGGTGATGCGCCAGAAGATCACGCTCTCGCGCATGCCTAGCGCCAGCGAAGCTTCACGCTGGCCATAGGGCACGCCGAGGATGCCGGCGCGGAAAATCTCGCTGAGGTACGCGCCGTAGTTGAGTGACAGGGCAATGATCCCGGCCACCACTGCACCGGGCACCACGCCCAGTTGCGGCAGGCCGAGGTAGATCAGCAGGATCTGGATCAGCAGCGGCGTGCCGCGAAAGAACGAGGTGTAGAAACTGGCGATCCCGAATGCCACGGCGCTTTTCGACAGGCGCGCGAGGGCGGTGACGAAGCCCAGCAAGGACGAGGCGACGATCGCGCAGGCGCAGAGAAACAGGGTCAGTGCCGCGCCCTGCAGAAAGCCGTTGGGCGCCAGGTGCACGCCGAGCAGATTCGGCAGCTTGTCGAGGATGATCGAGAGCTTCAGGTCGAAGCTGAGGAAAAAACCGGCAAACAGGCTGAACATCGCCGCCCAGGTCAGGTACAGGCGCGTGCGGAAACCAAGCAGCCGTTGCAGGCGCGATTCAGCCACCGGTTGCGGCGGCTGTGGAGGTGTCGGGAAGGCAGTCATTGGCTGATATCGGCGCCGATCCATTTCTGCGACAGCTTGCTCAGCGTGCCGTCCTGCTTGAGTTGCGCAAACACCTCGCGCACCTTGGCGTCCCACTCGGCATCACCTTTTTCGATGGCCACCGAGTTCGGCTCCGAGTACAGCGGCGCGCCGGCCAGTTTGAAACGCTGGTCCTGATTCAGGCGCGGCTGCGCGGTCACCAGGTTGGTGAGGATGGCGTCCAGGCGCACACCGGCGCCCAGGCCCAGATCCTGGAAGGCGACGTTGTCGGTATCGTACGGAGCGATCTGCACATCCTCGAACGGGTACTCCAGACGCGTGTCTTCGGCGCCTTCGATGACCAGATTCTTGTTCAGATAGCTTTCGTAGCTGCTGGCGCTGGTTAGGCCGACCTTTTTGCCGCTCAGGTCCTTGGCGCCGTGGATGCGATCGTCCTTGGCGTTGACCACGATCACGGCGGGCGAGGCGTAGTACTCGACCGGGAAATCGAACACTTCGGCGCGCGCCTTGCTCGGGGTCATGGAGCAGATGCAGATGTCATAACGCCCGCTCCAGCGGCCGGCAGCGATCACGTCCCAGGAGGGTGTTTCGAGGCGCAGCTTGACCCCCAGCTTGTCTGCGACGGCTTTGGCGACGTCCACGTCGAAGCCGTCGAGCTGATTCTGCTCATTGAGAAACGAAAAGGGTGGGTAGCTTTCCATCAGCACGCCGACCAGTTGTTTTTTCTGTTCGACGCGATCGAGTGTGGCGCCGCCGAAGGCTTGAGTGGACGCGGCCAGAATCGTCAGGCCCAAGGCCAGTAGCGGTTGAAGTTTCACAGTCGACACCTGAAAAAAAGGGGTTGTTATTAACCGAATGGTGCGTATTAAATAGTTATAAGAACTACTCTGGTAGTGAGTAATTTTCATAAGCATATGAGCGAAAAGCATATGGGCACAGCAAGCACGGTAATTCTCGATGGCGGCATGGGCCGTGAGTTGCAACGCGCCGGGGCGCCGTTTCGGCAGCCCGAGTGGTCGGCGCTGGCCCTGATCGAAGCACCGCAAGCGGTCGAAGCGGTGCACGCCGCCTACATCGCCAGCGGCGCCAATGTGATCACCAGCAACAGTTATGCGGTCGTGCCGTTTCATATTGGCGAGGCGCGGTTTGCCGCTGAAGGTCAGGCACTGGCGGCGTTGGCCGGAGAGCTGGCACAGCGTGCGGTGCAGGCCTCGGGCAAAGCGGTGCGAGTGGCCGGTTCGTTGCCGCCGCTGTTCGGCTCCTATCGCCCGGACCTGTTCGAAGCGGCGCGGGTGAACGAATTGCTGACGCCATTGGTGACCGGCCTGGCGCCACATGTCGACCTGTGGCTGGCGGAAACCCAGAGCTCGATCATCGAGGCGCGTTCCATTCGCGCCAGTCTGCCGCAGGACGGCAAACCGTTCTGGCTGTCGTTTACTTTGAAGGATGAAGACACCGACGAGGTGCCGCGTCTGCGTTCCGGCGAACCGGTGGCCGATGCAGCGGCGGTGGCGGCGGAATTGGGCGTCGAGACGCTGCTGTTCAACTGCAGCCAGCCGGAAGTGATCGGTGCGGCGATTGATGCGGCGCGCGATACCTTCGAACGCCTGGGCGTGCAGATTCACATCGGCGCGTATGCCAACGCGTTTCCACCGCAACCGAAAGAGGCGACCGCCAACGACGGCCTCGATCCGTTGCGCGACGATCTGGATCCGCCGGGGTATCTGCACTGGGCGATTGACTGGCAGCAGCGGGGCGCCAGCCATTTGGGCGGTTGCTGCGGGATCGGGCCGGAACACATTGCGGTATTGGCGCAAAAGCTGGGGTAAGGAACAGATCAAAAGATCGCAGCCTGCGACAGCTCCTACATGGGATTGATGTTCACCCTGCAGGAGCTGCCGAAGGCTGCGATCTTTTGCTTTGACGATTTAACTACGGCACTCGACCAAACCTTTCACCTGCCCGGTCGGCGTCTGGTTGGCATCGCTCAACCACTGCTCGAACCCTGCCGCAATCGCTGGCCACTCCAAATCCACAATCGAATACCACGCGGTATCGCGGTTCTGGCCCTTGACCACCATGTGCTGGCGAAACACGCCTTCGAAGCTGAAACCCAGACGTTCGGCGGCGTATTTGGAGCGGGCGTTGCCGTTGTTGCACTTCCACTCCAGGCGACGATAGCCCTGTTCGAAGGCGTATTTGGCCAACAGGTAAACCGCTTCGGTACTCTTCGGTGAACGTTGCATCGGCGCACCGAAGGTGACGTGGCCGATCTCGATGCGCCCCTGCGCCGGGACGATCGACATCAGGCTGAGGATGCCTTGCACCTGGCCTGTGGCGCGGTCGATCACGCTGAAGAAATATGGATCGCTGCTGGCCGCATGATTGTTCAGCCAGTCATTGAAAACGCTGCGCTCGGGGAACGGCCCATAGGGCAAGTAATCCCACAGCTTCGGGTCGGCGCCGGGGCCTTCGAGGGCATTGAACAGATCGTCGCCGTGGCGTGCCGGATCGAGTCGTTCCAGACGGATGAAACGGCCTTCGAGCAAGGTCGCGGTGGGGGCGGGGACGCCTTTCCAGTCGGCAAGTGAAGTGGTCATGTACGCGGTTCCTTAAATGGCTTTGCGAAACTGGATGAATCCCGGGCGCTCGGCGATGCGCTCGTAGAGCTGGATCGCGGTGGCATTGGTTTCGTGAGTCAGCCAATGCACCTTGCAGCAACCATCGGCCTTGGCGGTGGCGTAGACGTGTTCGATCAGCAGGCGCCCGACGCCAGTGCCGCGGGTGTGCTCCTCGACCAGCAAGTCTTGCAGGTAGCAGGAGTTTTCGATGCTCCAGTTCGAGCGGTGGTAGATGAAATGCACCATGCCCACTGCCTTGCCATCGGCCCAGGCGAGGGCGGCGTGGGTCGGTTCGCTCGGGTCGAGGAAGCGCTGCCAGGTACTGTGGGTCACTGCGTCTGGCAGTTCGCCTTTGTAAAAGCTCAGATAGGCTTGCCACAAAGGTAGCCAGGCGGTGTGGTCGCCGGCGGTGACAGGGCGGATGTCGATCTGACTCATGCTGATTTCCTTAACGCATCAAGTGGGCGAGGGTCTGGTCATTGATGTCGGGGCTGGCAGTCAGGCCTTCGCGCACGCCGGCAATGTCTTCGGCGCTGCGGTTCTGGCTGAGCTTGCGTTTGCCTTCGAGGCGGTCGATCGGGATGGCGAAACCGACGATGGCCTTGAGCATGCCGTCGATATAGTCGGCCGGCGCATCGTCGACTTTCCACGGTTGCGCACGACCGGCTTCATGGCGATCAGTCAGCGTGCTGACGATGTCGAGCAGGCGTCCGCCGTCGCTGAAGGTTTCGGCGTGACCGTAGGCGTGCACGGCGACGTAGTTCCAGGTCGGCACGACTTTGCCGTGCTCGGCCTTGCTCGGGTAAAACCCCGGGCTGACATAGGCGTCGGGGCCGGCAAATATCAGCATCGCTTCAGCGCCATCGCGCAGGTCTTTCCATTGCGGATTGGCTTTGGCCAAGTGCCCGTACAGCGTGCCGTTCGGGCCTTGTTCGCGGTGCAGCAGCACCGGCACATGGCTGGCTTGCAGACCGTTTTCACCGTTACTCACCAGAATCGCGAGACGGCTGGACAGGATCAGTTCGTGCAGTTGCGACAGTTCGTCGATGGCAAAGGCGCGGGGCGTGTACATGGAGAGATTTTCCTTGGCGAATGCCTGCATCCTAGGCAGGCTATTGGTCTGTTGTAAGAGCCATTGATGACCAATTTCATAGGTCCATTGTCATGCCCGAATCGCCCACGCTGTCCATGCCATTCAATCCGGCCGGTATCGAACTCGACCGCCGTCAGGGTTTGAGCCGCCAGCTCTATCAGGCGCTGCGTCTGCGCGTGCTGGACGGGCGTCTGGCCAGTGGCACGCGGCTGCCGGCCAGCCGTGATCTGGCGGCGGCGTTGGCGATTTCCCGCAACAGCGTGGTGCGCGCCTACGATCAGTTGTACGCCGAAGGCTTCATCGAAGGCCGGGTTGGGGACGGCACGTACGTCGCCCAATTGCCGCAAAGCGCATTGCCCACGAAAAAACTATCCACAAAAGTATCCACAGGCTTTTCAACAGGCTTACCCACAGCCTTATCCACAAATTGGCTGGATTTACCTGTGGTTTCATCCAGTAAAGTTATCCACAGCGGTGCTGTGCAGCGCCTGGAAAACAACCATTTATCGTTGCCCCCCAGTGGTCCGCCGAAGGCGTTCAGGGTCGGTGTTCCGGCCTTCGATCTGTTCCCGTTCGAGGTCTGGGCCAAGCTCAACGCGGCTTTCTGGCGCAAACCCGATCTGCAGCAATTGTGTTACGGCGATCCGGCCGGAGATCAGCGCCTGCGTGGATTGATCGCTGCGTATTTGCGCAGCTCACGCGGCATGCAATGCACCGCTGAGCAAATTGTGATCACCAGTGGCGCGCAGCAGGGCATCAGCCTTTGTGCACAGCTGCTGGTGGAGCCGGGCGATGCGGTGGGCATCGAGAATCCGGGATACCGCGCGGCTGGCCATGCCTTTGCGGTGGCCGGCGGCCGGTTGCACGGGGTACCTGTGGATCAGGACGGCATTGATTGCACAGCGCTGGGGCAAATTGCCGACTGCCGGCTGGCCTATGTCACACCTTCCCACCAGTACCCGACCGGCGTGGTCATGAGCCTCGCCCGTCGGCTTGAGCTGCTGGCCTGGGCCGAGCGCAGCCAGGGCTGGATCATCGAAGACGATTACGACGGCGAGTACCGTTACAGCGGCGCACCGCTGGCTCCGTTGGCAGCGCTGGATCGTCAGGGCCGGGTGCTCTACGTCGGGACGTTCGGCAAGGTCGCTTTTCCTGCGTTGCGTCTGGGCTATCTGGTATTGCCGACGGGACTGGTGCAAGCCTTCGCGCGGCGCCGCGCGGTGGACGTGCGGCATTCGGAAGTCAGTACCCAGGCGGTGATGGCCGAATTCATGGCGGCCGGACATTTTCAACGGCATATCCGGCGCATGCGTCGCGCCGCCTTGAGTCGCCGCAACTGTCTGCTGGCGCATTGGCCGGAAGACATTGAGGGTGTCGCAGGCCTGCCCGCCGTGGCTGCCGGGTTGCACCTGACGGTCGCAGTGGACAGCGTTGCCCGTGAACGCGAGCTGATTGCCAAGGCCGAAAGTGTCGGGGTCGAGGTCAATGGCCTGAGCAGCTATTGGCTACCCGACTCCCCAACTCCAACAGATCAGCGCGCCGGCCTGGTACTGGGTTTTGCCGCCGTGCCGGAGGTCGATATCCAGGGCGCTCTGGCACGGCTCCGCAGCGTCTGGTGCGACTGAGCGTCAGCTTTCGTCGGCTCCCGCATGGCGTGGGTGAAGGAACAGATCCCGCACCGCCGGACGAGTGATCCGGCGCAGCACGTTATCCACGGCATCGAAGCTGTCCAGTTCCTGGCGCACTTTCGCTGGCAGCTCCTGCAAAAAGCCATCGGCAACCTTTAGGTGAGCAGCCGTGAAGCGGTCGCTCGGATCGGTCAGCGTGTCGTAATGAAAGTGCGCGACCCACAACGGTTGGTCGTTGCGCGTCTTGTCGAGGATCCGGTACTCCTGAAAGAAGTCCTTGCGCTGCCGGGTGCGGATGCGTCCGCGCGGGTCTTTGACGATTTGCACCAGATGGTGTTCGTGCAGCCATTTCAGATAGCTCTCCCGGGGTTTGCGCGCGGTGAGCATGCTGCCGTAGACGTTGATGCCTTCACGACGCAGGCGGGCAGCGGCTTCACGCAAGTCGGTAGTCAGACCGCCGACTGGAAATTCAGCGCTTTTGCGGACAAGTATTGCCTGAACGTTTACCGCTGCCTGATCGAAACGGGTTGCCTGTTGATCGAACAGATCCTGCATGTCGGCCGGGATGCGCGAAGGCCGCTGCGCATCGGTGCGCAGGCGTTTGATGAAGGCGTCCAGTTCCGCGACCAGGGTCATCGCATTGCCGATCATCTGCGCATCGTCCAGCGTCGGGACGACGGCGGGGCGCTTGATGACGGAGCGGATCACCGGCATGTCTTCCGTCGCCTGGGGTTTGTCAGGGGACGCTGCCCGTGGTGTTTCGATGATGCGCGGCCGTGACTTGCTCACCTTGCCGACCCCGCGCGATGTCGACGGTGCCGGATCGAGCCTGGCCATGGCTGCGGTGGGAACCTCTTCCGGTTCCGGCAGAGCGATCAGCAGACGCTTGCGGGCCAACTGGTGAAAGTCTTCGACCAATTGCTGAACCCGCTGGAAGCGGTTCACTTCAAGTTGCGCGGAGGCGCTGGCCAACACCTCCTGCAAGCGGCGCTGGGCATCGGCCAGACGGTCGACCACGGCGCTCAGTTGCTCGACATCCAGTGCCCGGCTGTTGCGCCGTTCCACCAGCAGATGGCCGGCCTCGGCAGCCCCCTCGAACACCGGAACGATCAGCTGCCGCAGTGGATCGAGGACGCTGTCCGGTGCGTCGCGCAGCGACAGCTCGGTGGACATGCCGATTTCATTGGCGTGCAAATCGCGGCGGGTGAACGAGGGCATCAGTCTGCGCAGCTCAGTCGCCACTTTGCGGGTTGCGCCGGTATGTTGGTCGAGTCTTCCCAGCGAGGTGTGCAACTGCGCAAGGCGCTCGACCATCTCGTCACTGACGGCGATGGCCTGGCGTGCGGCCTGCATCTGAGTCGCCCGTGAGCGGGTTTCCGGTGGTTCCGAGGTGCTCAGCTGCGGCGCGACGATGCGCGCGTATTCGCGCAACTTCATGCGCATCCAGCCGCTGAGATAGCGATGCTGTTCGACCGAGAAGCGCATCAGTTGCGACTGGTAGAACACCCCGGCACCACCGGCCTCTCGCCACTTTTCCAGATCCTGCAGAGCCTGACCGTAGGCACTGGCCAGTTCGTCGGCCTTGGCGATGTACGCGATCACGGCAGCTTCGGACATAGGCTCCGCCGGATCGCTGTTCTCCAATGGTTGCAAGGCTTCGTCGAGGCTGGCCTTGCGCCGGGCTTCCTGTTCGATGAACCGGTGCAATGCAGCCCATGCCTCATCCTTGCGGGTGGCGCGCTCACGCCGCAGGGCCTCGATCCTTCCGGTTGGGCCGCCACCGCGCAGGCGCAGCCTGAGATCCCAGTTCCACAGAGCGGTCTCGGGATCGAAACGAATGCACAGACCGGAATGCCCCGCGTTGTGCGGATCGACGATCAGCACCGGTTCGTCGCCCTCGGCGCTGACTTGAAACCAGCGTGTTCCGACCCGCGCATAGAGTTTTCCCGAGGCCTCATACAGGTGGGCGGCATTGACGCGTGCATTTTCCGGCAGCGCCGGCCGTGGGACTTTCAAGCGTTCAAGGCGTTGCACAAAACTTGCGTGTGCATCAAACCGTACTGGCGCGGAGTGTGCGAGCAAGGACCGATGCGCCTCGGGCGGGCTGGCGCCCCACGCCGCGGTGTCCTGCGTGATAGTCGGCGTGTTGCCGGGGAGCAGCGGCGCTTTGGCGGGTTCTGCATAGTGTGTGCGACTCGACTGTGGAATTTCGTTGAGCGGCCCCGAGAGTCGAATGCGCCGTACTGACGCTTTCTGCGCGAGCAGGATGCCCAGTGCCAGCAGCACATCGCCGATCGAAGACCACTCGACCGCAGCATTGCCACGCTCATGGGCATCCAGTGCCTGCTGGACCTGGCTGACGGTCTGCCAGACCCAGACAGCCGTGCCCGCCGGTCCGCCGAGAAAGTTGCTGGCCACACCGAAGATGGCCCAGCCGCTGTCAGCCAACAGCGTCCAGCGCCGCTCGGCATTGGACGTCGATTGGCGATCGGCGAGGTCGGCCATGGCCTGGCTGTTGCTGGCGAACAGCTGCGAAAACACATCGCCGCTCAGGGGCGAATTCGCCAGGTCGACGGCGGAGGTCAGGTCAAGGTGCAGAAAGGGTTCGAAGGCCAGTTCGGTAATCGTCCATGGCGAGGGCAGCCCGGCGGAAAACACATACTGGGCGTACTCGAAACTCAATGCCGGAGTGGGCAGCCAGGCCAGCACCGAATCGCGCAATTCACCCGCCTGGTAAAACGCGTACAGCATGTTCTGTTCCGAGGGGAACTGACGCAGCGATTGCTCAAGCAACGGTCGGTAAAGCAGGCATGGGCCACTGGCGCCGGCGCGCGGCCCGATGATGTACATGTTCGCCACCGTGTCCGGCGTACTGCCCAGGCGAAAGCGCGGGACGAAGGCCAGGGGCCGGATCTGCACCGGCCATTCGGAGGCGGGGGATTTGGCGGCGATGCAGTCGATCAATTGGCGAACCAGACGATAACCCTGTTCGTCGACATCACCCTTGCGCTTGAGCTTGCACTCCAGCGCCAGCATCGGCAGCAGCTGCGGCAACTGTCGGCTGTAACGGATCCTGTGGCGCCCGGCCTGCACCGGGTCGTCGATCAGGGTACGCTTGATCAGCGTTGGATAACGCTCGCCAATGTTGACCGCGCTGGCCATGCGTGACAGCAGTTTTACCGTCAGCCAGTCCGGCGTGGCGCTGCCGTCGGCGTAGGCGACCGTGGCGAGGTAAGGACGGGTGTTATGCAAGGCGAATTCGCCGAGGGTCTGGACACTGACGCTGGTCGGATCAGGCAGGGTCAGACCGCCGGCTTCGAAGCTTTGGGTCAGGGTGATCCGTACATCATCGAGGCGCAGTTGCAGGGTGTCGGCAGCGGGTCGCTCGGCAACGATGGCGGCGCGCATCTGTTGCTGGGCGTAGTCCAGAATCAACGGGACCTCGCGGTATTCGAAGCACTGGCTGTCGGGCTCGCCACGCAGGCTGCCCAGGTCGCTCAGATAACCGCTGTAGGTCTGGATGTCGTCCAGCGATCCTGCCAGCAGCCATTGCGGAATCGCCCTGTCCAGTTGCTCGATGCGCGCGTCGTCATCTGTCCTGGAGTCGGTATCCCCTTCGCGCGGGTGTGAAAAGAATTTGGCCAGGGGCGAGCGACTGCCCGGATCGAGGGCATCGATCGAGTCGATCTGACAGCTCACCAGCGCTTGGACCATGGCATCGAAAATATTCCCGTCGGGTTCATAGAGCCGCCATTTCAGACCCTGACCGCGCAAGTCGATGTCGATGCGCTCGGGCAGGGTGGCGCCCAATTGCGCCATGGAACCGAACGATTCATAGCCTTCTTCGATGGTGAACAGCGCAAGCAACTCGCGACCGCCCAGCGTTGCGCTGAGCACCAGCGCGCCGGCCAGCATCAAGTGCTGCGTCTGGATGCTCTCGGCCTGATCAAACACCAGGTCGAGATCGATCAGGCGGGCGCGCACGTTCGTCAGTTCGGCGCTGGTCGAGGCGCGCGATGTGTTGTCCGGGTGTTGTGCGACGAGGCGGGCGAGGCGGCACTCGTGCGCATTCCAGCCATTCACCGATTGTACGTTCAGCGCCTGTTGCAGGGTGTCAGCCAGTTGTTGCCAGCGCGGTTTCTGCTCGATGGTTTGATTCCAGTAATCGAGTTGGCTCTGCGCGAAGCCGGTGAACAGTACCGGGGCATTTTCGTTGAGCAACGTCGTCAGCGCATCCATGCCGGCCGGCAAATGCACCGGCTCTTCGGTTTGCGATGACAAGGTCAGGAAGTGCTCACCTTCAATGCAGTTGGCCTTGGTCTGGGTGAACGCCAGGCGCGCCAGCATGTGAGTCAGCGATTCGAAACGACAGCTATGGCTGACCAGACTTTCGCCCTGTACCTGCCAGACCGGGGTCGCCAGCAAGGCGGTGTCGGGATCGATCTGCAGATCGGGAAACTGCGTAGTCAACGCCTTGCGCAAAAGTTGTGCTGCGGCGTCGTGCAAGACCGGTCCGCCGCTGGTCTGTTCGACCAGGCGGCTTTTGTTCAAGAGTTGGGGAGCAATGTTCGTGCGGATTGTTTCACTCATGGGATCGCAACCGTTGGGCAGGTGGAGAGTGCGGCAATTGCCGTGTGCAACCGACAGTAGCGAGCGGTCCAGCCCCTCGGGTGGTAGATATGTATAGGTTGAAAACAAGCCCGCGCGAGGCGGGCTTGCGTTGAGGCGCCGGCGATCAGGAGAAGAACAGCGCTTCAGCCTGTGAGCGGCTGATGCTGCTGCGATGGATCGCGATCAGCTCCTGGTTACTGCGATTCTCGCGCTCGACAAAGGCGCCGCCCAGGCGCCGTTGTTCAACGGTTTTCAGATGCGCGGCAGTGAAGGATGGCAACGGATCCGCCGGGTTGGTGTAGTGAAAATGGGCGTACCACAGGGCTTTTCCGCTCTTGCGGTCGAGTATCGGGTATTCCAGCAGATAATCCTTGCGCGGGCCTTTGAGTCGGCGGCGCTCGGTGGTTTTACTGATCGTCACTTCGCCTTTGGCGAACAGCCATTGAACCCGTGCAGCGGTGGGCGGCTGCTGTTTGGTGATGTCGATTCTGGCGGCGCGACCTTCGGCATAAAGGGCAGTGGCTTCGTTGTCGAGTTGCTGGCGCAGGCTGCTGGCTGTGGACGTTTTGCCGTCGGTGTGATTGCCGGCGGTCAAGGCCTGATCGATTTTCTCCATGGCCTCGCGCAGGCGCGTGGCATGTATGTAGTAGATTTCCTCGATCTCCGTCGGATTGCGTTGCGCCCGGGCAATGTGCGCCTGAGTGCGTTTTCTGAAGTCTGCCAGACCGTTGAGCAACACCTGTGCAGCCTGCGTGCTTTTCGGCAGGTCGGGGCCCGGGCGTGGTGATACCGAAGGTTTGGCCGGCACCCGTTCCACCCAGTTGCCCGGGGATTTCTCGTGGAAGGTGGCAATCACTTTTCCAGTCAACGGGGCGATCACATCCACCAGGTCACCGTCCTGTCCGCCGGTATTGCGACGGGGTTGCCCGACCAGTGTGCCCTTGTAACGGGTCTTGATGATTTTGCGCGCCGGTGTGACCGGTGACTTGGACGGCCCGGCGACCGGTTCCACCAGGCGCTGCTCGCGCAGCAGGGTCGATAAATGTTGCACCGCGTCCTGATGGAATTCGGCAACGTGGCGCTTCACGCTTTCAAGACGCTCGGCATTCAGGTGCTGCGGATACTCGGCGACGAGGTCGACGAATCGCTGGTCGATGACGTCGAATTGTTCCACCAGATTATTCATCGCCTCGACGCGCTCGCCGAGTTGCTCCAGACTCTGTTCGGCGCTCAGATCCAGAGTGCTCTGAATGTTCAGCGATGCGTCTTCAATCAGGGTTTCCAGCGCGACGCGGGCGCCTTCGCGAAACTCATCCGTTTGTTCATTGAGGCACAGTTCCTGGCCCAGGGTGATTTGCAGCAGCTTCAGGTCCTCCAGCGAGAACGTTGGCAGTCGGGCCTTGTACTGGCGCGTGACCTCGACGGCTTCTTTACCCAGCAGGCTCAGTTCGGCAAAGCGGGTGTGGGCGAATTCGACCTTGTCGATGATCCCTCGGGTCAGGTCGGACATTTTCTCGAAGGGTTCCGAACGCGCGGTATCCGTTTCATTGCCCGGCGCATCCAGCAGCACCAGGGTCACTTCCAGGCTTTGGCGAAATGCCGGGTAGGTTTCATCGATCCAGGCCTGCATGAGGAACAGTTGCAGGGAGATCCGGTCGAGCATCGCGGTGCGGTAGTTGGGCACCGCTTCGAGGATGTTCAGGGCCTTCAGGCTATCGATGTGGACGGTATATTCCTTGACCTGTGAGTCGAGCGTATCGAGAAACTGCTGTCGGGCGCTTGCTGCAGTTTCCGGCGTGGCTTCCAGCATGGCGCGGCGTACCGCGACCAACTGGCTGCGTTTGTCTGCCAGCCCGGCGTCGAATGCTGCGATTTCCTGCTTTTTCTGGCGTAACGATTCGGCGTTCTGTTGCTGCAACGCTTTGCGCCGACTTTTCAGCCCTCCACCGCGCAGGCGCAAGCGCAGATCGACAAACCACTGTCCCCGCGCATTGGCGATCAGCAGCGGCCCGCGGCGTGGCGGTTGCTGACGGGTATCGATGATCTGCACGTCGTCATTGTCGTTGAGCGCGACTTCGAACCAGCGCGCGCCGACCTCGGCGTACCACTTTCCCCCCGCCGTGCGCAGGTGACGGTACGCGCCGTCGGCAGCGGCCGTACTCAGGCCTTCGGGTTGGCTGATCTTGAGGCTGTCGAGCAACAGGCCCAGGCTGGAAGGAGAGGCGGCCGACAATGCGCCCTGGGTGTGCAGCGCCGGCGTGTGATGGTCCGGCAGTTCATGCCCGACAATATCGGGTAACCGCGCGACGCGAAGGGCGTCTGGCTTGGGCGGCTTGCTGACTTCTCGGGTTGGCTGGGTAATCGTGGAGGCACTGCGTTGCGGTTTTTTGCGCGTGGCCGCGCGGTGGGCGAGCGCCATGCCCAGCGACAGCAGGAGGTCGGTCAGTGCAGTCCAGTCCAGAGCCTGCTGTTGTTCTTGAACGTCGCTGATTTCTTGCAGGTCATCCATGATCTGCCAGATCCACGCTGCAGTGCCGACGCCGCGTCCGAGAAACGGCAGGGCGGCATTGAACAATGCCCAGCCGCCACGTTTGAGCGTGGCCCAACGCGCTTGAGCATTGGACACCGAGCTGCGATCAGCCTGCGCGATCAGCGCGTCGGCATTGGCCTTGTACAGGGTCGCCAGCAGATCCTGCTCGATGACCCGGCTGCCCAGCGTCAGGGTGGCGGTCGGTGCCGGTGCCGGTGCCGACGTCGGGTCGACCAGCAGCTGCGGTATCGTCCATACCGAAGGCAGTGCACCGGGAAATACATATTGCGAGTAATTGAAACGCACGCGGTCCGGCAGCCAGGCGAGGACCGACTGGCGCAGGGTGCGTGAATGGCGGATGGCATACAGCAGGTTCGCGGTTGACGGGAATTGCAGCAGTGGTGCGTCGAGCAGTGGCCGGTAGAGCAGGCAGGGGCCCTTGCTCATGTCGCGCGGGCCGATCACGAACATGTTGAGCACTTCGTCGGTCTGCCCGCCGGTGACGAACCCCAGCGGGCGAATCACGATGTCCTGGCCGTCGACGCGCCTGTCCACCGGCGCGCTGGCCAAGGCTGCCAGGACATACCGATAGCCGAGCTCATCAAGCCCGGCCTGACCGCGGATTTTGTACTGCAACGCCAGCAGCGGCAGCTCGAGGGGCAATTGGCGGCTGTAGAGTTGTCGCAGGCGCAAAGACCGGGACGGGTCATCAAGCAGCCTGTTTTTGAGCTCATCCGGATAGGTTTTGCCGATATCGACCGTGGTCACCAGGTTTTCCAGATAGGTCGGGGTCATCCAGGCCGGTACTGTGCTCGCACCCTCGCGGTAGCGCACCGCAATGTTGCCCAGCGGCAGGCCGGCCAGATTCTGCAAGGCCAGTTCGACCAGTGACAGGGTCAGGGTCTGCTCCTGTTCGGGCGGAACGAAGGTACCCCAGACCACCACGCTGGTGACGGTGATTTCCACGTCCTGCAACCTGAAGTTCTGCGCCGGGGTCTGGCGGATGGCGCTGTTCAGTTTGCCCAGCGTGAAGGCCTGGATGCCGGGGAGCTCTTGTTGAAAGGTGCTTCCCTCGTTCTGCTGTTGCATGGCGACCAGATCCAGCAAGTGACGGCTGTAACGGGTTTGGTCGGCGGGTGCGGCGTTATCGAGCCATGGCGGCAACGAATGCTGGGTAACCGTAAACCGCGCAGGAGCTTGCTGCGCGCCAACGTCTGAATCGTCGGGCGCGCCATGGCGCGGAAGAAACACGGCGTCGGCAGGTCGCCGGAAAAAATCGATATCGCCAATTGCCTGGGCTTCCAGCGCAATCATCGCGCAGGCTTGCTGATCGAAAAAGTTGCCCGGCGGCTCGAACAATCGCCACCTGATGTCGATTCCGTCGACACCTGTCTCGACTGGCCATTGCAGTGACTTTTGCAGTTCCTCGAAGCTGTTGAAGCTCTGGAAACCCTGAGTGATCGAGTGGCTGAGGATCAGCGTGCGTTGACCGACGGTGCCGACCAGCACGGCGGTGTCGAGGACGCTCAGGTGGCTGCGCTGGCTGCTCTCATCGAGATCCAGATCAATCAGACAGGCGCGGGTCTGGTAGGGGTCGGCAGGCAAGCGCAGGGTTTTCTCCGGCTGGTTGAACACGGCGCGGGCCATTGCCAGTTGATCGGCATCCCAGCCGTTGTCAGCGCTGACATTCCATACCTGCTGCAAGGTGCGTGACAGCTGGTGCCAGCGGGGTACGGCGGGGCTGACGGTTTCGTTCCAGTAATCGATCTGTTGCTCCTGCAGAGACTTGAACAACAGAGGGGCGAGTTCGTTGAGCAGCGCACCCACGGTTTCCATTTTCACCGGCAGCTGGATTGCAGTCTCGACGCCGGGTTGTTCGGTGAGGAAGTGTTCGCCATCGATGAGCGTGACCGTCGTGCCGGACAGGGCCAGCCTGACCAGGACATCGGTCAGCGATTCGAACTGGCAGGGGCCGACATCGATCCGTTGTTTTTTGATCACCCAGGTCGGCGTACCGACCACGACACGTTCCGGGTCGATCGCTTGCTGCGGGTACAGCCGCGTAAGGGCGGGCTTCAAGGCATTGGAAGCGACTTCGGTGAGGGAGGGGCCACTCACCAGTTGGGTGAGTATGTCGACAGCGCTGGGCGCGGTACTTTCGGGCATGACCATATCCTTGTCTGACGTTGGCGGCCTGCGGGCGCAGGGCCGGATGCAGCCAAGGTAGGACTGGGTTGCTGGCCTCGGGTGGTAGATAGATATCGCAGACAAAAAAAGACCCGCACGGCGGCGGGTCTTGTCGTCAGCGTTGGCTCAAGTCCCTGACTTGATTTTGGTCCAGGCCCGGGTGCGTGCCCGCTCGGCATCCCGCGGCAGCGGTTGCAGGGTGTAAAGCGTGCCCATCGCCGCATCGGTCGGGTACAGGTTGGGGTTGTTGCGGATCGCCGGATCGACCCGTTGCGTGGCGTCCTTGTTCGGGTTCGGATACCCGACGAAGTCGCTGACCGGCGCGATCACCGCCGGTTGCAGCAGGTAGTTGATGAAGGTGTAGGCGTCCTCGGTGTTCTTCGCGCCCTTGGGAATGGCGAGCATGTCGAACCAGATCGGTGCGCCTTCCCTGGGCAGGCGCATGTCGACCACCACACCGTTGTTCGCTTCCTTGGCGCGGTTGGCCGCTTGCGAGAAGCTGCCGGAATAACCGACCGCGACGCAGATGTCACCGTTGGCGATATCGGCCATGTACTTGGAGGAGTGGAAGTAAGTGATGTACGGCCGGATCTTCATCAGCAGCGCTTCGGCTTTGGCATAGTCCGCCGGGTTTTTGCTGTTGGGATCCAGACCGAGGTGTTGCAGGGCCAGCGGCAGGATCTCCGACGGCGAGTCGAGCAGGGCGACGCCGCACTGCTTGAGCTTGCTGATGTTCTCCTCCTTGAAGATCAGGTCCCAGCTGTCCACCGGCGCATTCTCGCCCAGCGCGGCCTTGACCTTGGCCGGGTTGAAGCCGATCAGGATCGTGCCGTACATGTACGGCACGGCGAACTTGTTGCCCGGATCGTTGGCCTCGATCAGCTTCATCAGTTTCGGATCGAGGTGATTCCAGTTCGGCAGCTTGCTGCGATCCAGCGGCTGGAACACCCCGGCCTCGATCTGCTTGGCGAGGAATACATTGGACGGCACCACCACGTCATAGCCGGAGTTGCCGGTCAGCAGCTTGGCTTCCAGTGCTTCGTTGGTGTCGAAGATGTCGTAGACCAGCCTGGTCTGGGTGTTCTGTGCCTTGAAGTCTTCCAGCGCCTTGGGCGTGATGTAGTCGAACCAGTTGTAGACGCGCAGGGTGCGTTCTTCGGCGTGGACGGCGGCGCTGAGCAACGCCGCGCACAGGGCTGGCGCAATGCAGTGCTTGAGTCGGTTCATTGTTCGAACCCTTCGAGCACGTTCACTGCGTTGATGCCGATTTCCTCCACCGCGTAACCACCCTCCATGACGAACAGCGTCGGTTTGCCGAGGGCGGCGATGCGTTTGCCCATGGCCAGGTAATCCGGGCTGTCGAGCTTGAACTGCGAGATCGGATCGTCCTTGAAGGTGTCGACGCCCAGCGACACGACGATGATATCGGCGCCGTAGCTGTCGATCTCGTTGCAGGCCTGTTCCAGTGCCGCGCTCCACACATCCCAGCCGGAGCCGGCCGCTAGCGGATAGTTGAAGTTGAAGCCTTCACCGGCGCCTTCGCCACGTTCATCTTCGTAGCCGAGGAAGAACGGAAACTCGGCTTCCGGGTGGCCGTGGATCGAGGTGAACAGCACGTCGCTGCGCGCGTAGAAAATCGACTGGGTGCCGTTGCCGTGGTGGTAATCGACGTCGAGGATCGCGACCTTCTTGTGGCCGGCATCGAGGAATGCCTGAGCGGCAATGGCGGCGTTGTTGAGGTAGCAATAACCGCCCATCAAGTCGCTGGCGGCGTGGTGTCCCGGTGGTCGGCACAGGGCGAACGCACTGTGTGCGCCACGCTGGATTTCCGCCTGGGCAGTCAGCGCCACTTGCGCTGCACTGTAGGCTGCTTGCCAGGTGCCGGCGGTGATCGGCGCGCCGCCGTCGAAGCTGTAGTAGCCGAGCTGGCCGTGCAGGCTGGTCGGTTTGATCTGCCGCAGCGTGCGGGCGGGCCAGGTGTAGGGCAGCAGGTCGCCGTCGGTGTTGAATTCGGTCCAGCGCGCCCACGCACCCTTGAAGAAGTCGAGGTAGTCACGGCTGTGGATACGCGCGATCGGCTCCAGGCCGAAATCCTTCGGTGCTTCCACCGGACCGAGATTCTGGTGCTGTACCCGTTGCAGCACGTGGTCGGCGCGCGACGGCATCTCGAAGCACGGCTTGAGCTGGCCGTCGATGAGTTCGCAGCGGCCGTGGTGCAGGTGGTGATCGTCCGAGTAGATCGTCAGCATTTGTTGTTCTCCGCAGGGGGCTGATTCGGTTACCTCCAGTGTTGCGGCGCGCGGCGAATCGGAGAACGGCAGGAAAGGCCAAAAGGGGATCAATATGGCCAAAAACACTGACCGCAATTCGCCCCTTGTTGGCGCAGGTTTGCACCTGCCATGGGCAGGCAATACATGATCCTTGTAGGAGTGAGCCTGCTCGCGATGGCGGTCTGTCAGCCAACATAAGTGTTGAATGCTGGATGGCTATCGCGAGCAGGCTCACTCCTACAGGGGGGTTCTCAGTGCGGGCGAAACTGACTCGGCGCCACGCCGCTCCAGCGCACGAACGCATGGCGGAAGCTCGCGGTCTCGCTGAAGCCCAGGGTCTCGGCGATGCGGTAGATCGGCAACTGATCTTCACACAGCATCTGCTTGGCCCGCTCGAAGCGTAGTTCGTCGAGCAGCTCCTGATAACTACTGCCCATGTCCTTCAGGTGCCGGCGCAAGGTGCGCGGCGAACATTTCATCTGCTGGGCCAGCCCCTCCAGGCCCGGCGCGGCGTTGAGCTGCGCACTGAGCAGCTGACGAATCCGCCCCAGCCATGCCTGCCGCCCGGTGAACTCGATGTTCTGTTTGCGGCAGCGGTCGGCCATGGCCTGGTGGGTGATGCTGTCGGCCAATGGCAACGGTTGATCGAGCCAGCGCCGGTCGAAGGCGAAGGCGTTGTCCTTGGCGGCGAAGTGCAGCGGGCTGTCGAAGTGTTCGGCGTAGCTGTCGCGATAATCCGGCGCGGTATGTTCAAAGCGTGTCGCCAGCAACGGCAGCGGATGCCCGAGCAGGTCGTCACAGATGACCTTCAACGACACCAGGCAGAATTCCGCGTTGAACACCGCCATCGACGGGCTCTCGCGGTAATCGGCGGCGACGAACCAGACCCGCTCGCCATCGTCTTCCAGGCGCAGTTCGAAAAGTGTTCCCAGCAGCGCCGGATAGCGAATCGCCAGGCGCAAAGCGTCACCTAAGGTGGCACTGGTGAGCAGGGCGTAACCGAGGATGCCGTAGCAGGAAACGTGCATCCGCCGGCCCAGCTCCAGGCCAATGTCATGCTTGAGCGCGACCGCGTTGGCGCAGACCTGCATTTCCTGATTGGTGGTGATACGCGTATCGGCACGGGCTAGATCCGCCGCACTGATGCCGCTGCCGGCCAGCAGCGCGTCGCTCGACAAGCCTTCGGCCTTGAAGGTGTTGAGCACCAGCGAGACGGCGTTGAGCGTGGTGAGGTGGGAGTGGAGCATGGGCGGCATCCGCTGGTTTTTGGCAAAAGTGCCAGCAAGTAGCGTGCCGCGCATGACGTCCCATACGCTGGCGAGACGTCATGCACGGTCATCGTCGGGTGCCTCAACCTGCGCTGAAAAACAGCTGCCGGGCCTGCTCCACGCCGATCATGCTGCGGTAATAGGCCAGTCGTTGGGCGCGGCTCAGCCCGCGAGTGCTGTCGGCCTCGGATCCCAGTTGCTGCTCTTGCGGGGTTTTCAGCCGGGCAGAAAGAAAGGCTTTGTCCGGCACCCACGAGGTCGAATACAGAAAGTGCGCGTACCACAGCACTTTGCGGGTGGTCTGATCAGTGATGGTGTATTCGTCCAGGTAGAGCGCCTTGCCGCCCCTGAGGCGGCGCCGCCTGACGGTTTGCGCAATACGGATGCTGTCATTGGCCTGAAGCCAGGCGACAGCCGATGGCGTGGGTGATTGTGCCCTGGTCATCAGCGACATCGCGGTTTTGGCTTGCTGATACAGGCTGTCGACGGCATCGCTCAGCGCCTTGTTCAGCACCGCAGCCGAGCGCTGGCTGCTGTCGGTGGCGTTACTGTCGGTCAGGGCCTGTTCAACGGCCGCGCTGACGTGTTCCAGTTGCAGGGCGTGCTGGTGAAACAGGTACTCGATCCCGACCGCTGAGCGCCCGTCCCGGGTCATGAGTTCGTTCATGCGCAGGGTGAACGCCGGCAGGCCGTCGAGCAGGTTCTGCCCCTTGTTCAGACTGATTTCGAGCGCTGGCGTCGGCGTCGGCAAGGCAGTGCTGACACGTTCGACCCACACCCCGGGGGTTTTTTGATGAAAGGTCGAGATGACCTTGTCCGTGAGCGGTGACTTGATATCGACCAGGTCGGTTTCCAGGCCCTGTGCCGTCAGGCGCGGCTCGCCGATCAGCACGCCGTTGTAGCGGGTGCGGATGAACTTCTTTTTCGGCCTTGGCGGTTGCACGGGAGGCGCCGGGCGGCTACGCAACGTGTCGCGCTCTTCGAGCAACAGCACCAGGTTGTGGCGGGCGCTGCGGTTGAATTGCTCAAGCTGTTGGCGAAGATTTGCCAGCGGCGCCTCTTGCACACTTTCAGCGTACGCGGACTTGAAGTCCGCCAGGCGCTCGTCGAGTACGTTGAATTGTTCGATCAGATCGTTGAGGCAGTCGATGCGTTCATCGAGCCGGGAAACGCTGCGCTCCTCCAGAGTGTCACGCAGTGCCTGAACGGCGATATCGGCGGTATCGACAATCTGGTCGAGACTGAGCCAGGCATCCGCGGCGGTCGCTACCGAGTGTTCGGGCAGGCAGACATTGCGCGCCAGTGTCACTTGCAGTGCCTTGAGATCGTCGATCGAGTACGCCGGAAGTGCCTTGCGGGTCAGTTGAATCAGGCGCAAGCCGTCTCTCTCGAACTCTTTGAGTTGCTCCAGTTGTGCCTGGATCTGCTCCAGACGCGTGATCATGTCCAGATTGAGCTCAAGCATCTGCTGCGTCTCGGCAATATGCCGGTTCTGGGGCTGTTCAGCCTGGCCTTCGAGATGATTGAGCACGCTGCGCAATGTCGGCGTGAACAGGGTCAGCGCTTCGCGAATCCCCGCATGGATCAGTTCGAGCTGCGCCTTCAGGTAGCCCAGGGATCTCTGTTGGTAGTCAGCCGTTGGCGAGAATACATGCAACGCCTTGAGATCGCTCAACGCCTGGGCATAAGCGACGCGTTGCCTGTCCAGAGACTGGAGAAAGAGCTGGCGATGGGCCGCAGCGGTCTGAGCGGTGGCGGCGTTCATTGCCTGGCGGACCTGTTCCAGCTCGCCTTGCGCTGCCGCTTTACGGCTTTCAAAGGCGGTCAGGCGGGTGCGCAGGTTTTCCGCTTCGATCCGGCGTTGTGCGTCAGCCAGCTGGGTCAGGCCGGTCGAGCCGCCACCGCGCAGACGCAGGCGGGTATCGACGAACCATTCGCCACGCAGATTGCCGATCAGGGCTGGGCCGGTATGGGTTGGATCCTGCGGATCGATGATCATGACGGTGCCGTTTTCGTCCACCGCGACCTCGAACCAGTCACGGCCCACCGGGGCGTACCATTTGCTGTTGTAGCTGTAGAGATTGCGATAGGGCCCTGGCGTGGTGTTGGCGCTGCCCAGATGTTGTGGGCGAAGGATTTTGAAGCGCGCCAGCACGGTGCCCAGACTTGCCGGCGTGCGATTCGCGGCGCCGCTGATATTCAGGGTCTGCTGCAGGTCCGCGGTTTCATGGGGAGCGCTTTTTTCCAGTTGCTGCACGGTGATTTCCGTGGTCGTGGGTTCAGGGCTTTTCGGTGTTTCACTTGCCGCTGCCTCATGGGCCAGTCGTGGTCGGGAGCGACCTGCGATGTGCAACGTGATTGCCATCCCCAGATTGAGCAGCACCTCGGTGAACGCTGACCATTGCGCGGAAGAGTCATCCTGCTCGCGGGCTTCCTTCAGGGCTTGCAGTTGCTCCATCACCTGCCAGATCCACGTCGCGACCCCCACCGTGCGTCCGAGGAACGGCAGGACGGCATTGAACAGGGTCCATCCGGCCCGTTTGAAACTGGCCCAGCGACTTTCCGCATTTGACACCGACTGGCGGTCGGCCAGCTCGACCAGCGCCGACGCATTGGCTTTGAACAGCGCGCCTGGCAGGTCGCCCTCCACGGTCTTTCTACCGAGACTGATCGGCCCACTCATGACCCTCATTTTTTCCGCATCCACCAGAAATTCGGTGACGGCCCAGGGGGAAGGCAACGTGCCTGGAAACACATAGTTGGCGTAGTCGCTGCGCACGCGGTCCGGGAGCCAGGCGAGCACCGAGTCACGCAGGCTGGCGGATTGCTGGATGGCGTACAGCAAGTTGCTGGGGGAAGGGTATTGGGTCAACGGCTGGTCGAGCATCGGTCGATACAGCAGACACGGTCCGGCGCTCGGGTCTTCAGGACCGATCACGAACATGTTGGCGACTTCGTCATGGCTGCCGTCTGTTCTGCGTTGAGGAACGAAAGCCAGAGGCCGCATGACGATGGTCTGGTCCTCGACCATGCGATGGTTGCGGTCGGGGTCCAGCACCGCGACGACATAGCGGTAACCGCGTGCGTCGATACCGGCCTTGCCGCGAATTTTCGATTGCAGGGCCAGCAGCGGCAACTGGATGCGCAAGTGCTGTGTGAACAGTGCCTGTCGCCCGGCGGATGCTGGCGTGGTGTCGACCAACTGGCTCTTGATCAGCGCCGGGTAGGTCGTACCGATATCCGCGCGGGTTACCAGGTCTTCCAGATAGCTTACGGTCAGCCATGTCGGCAGTGGTTTGCCACGGGTGGAGTGCAGGCTCTTGTTGCCTATCGGCACTGCAATCAGATTCTGCAAGGCCAGATCGGTGACGCTGAAATTGTAAGTCTCGATTTTTCCCGGAACAGTAAAGGTGCCCCAGATCACCGGACTTTTGACCCGCAACTGGATCGACTCCAGGGCTGTCTCCAGGTCGGCACGCTGCGCATCGGCGTGCTCGTGAAGGGTCTCGGCATGCAGGATGTTCATTTCGCTCAGCGCGTATTCGCTGATTGGCAGGATGCCATCCAGATAGGACTTGCCGGTGTTCTGGCTATGCAGCGCCGCCAGATCCTTCAAGTGCCGGGAATAGTTGTTCAGATCCGGCAGTGATGCAGCGCTGAGCCAGTCAGGCAGGGCATCCTGGAACCAGCTCAATGGCGGGCCGGGCTTTTTCGCCGCTGCGTCGACTTGCGGGGTGGCCGTGGACAATGGCTTGTCGAGTGGCGCAGGTGTGGCAGGAGAAAAATCCAGCGCGCCGATCACATCGATCTGAATCGAGACCAGTGCGCACGCCTGATAATCGAAAATGCTGCCGGAGGGTTCCAGTAATCGCCATTTCAGTTGCTGGTATGGCTGAAGGTTGCTGACATGCTCAGGCAAGGATTTGCCCAGTTCATCAAGAGCGTCGAACTTCTGGTAGCCCTTGAGCAGCGAGTGGGCGAGGATCACTGTTTTTCCCTGCTGTGTGCCGATCAGCACCGCCATCGATACTTCGTTCAAATGCTTCACGGTTCCGTCATCGACCAGGTCAATGGCGATCAGGCAGGCGCTGCTCTGGTAGGGATCATCGATTTTCCTGCTGGCCAGATCCGCATCGCGATACAGCGCGCGGGCCATTGCGCAATCACTCTCGCTCCAGCCCTGCACCTGTTCGACGTTCCAGACCTCGCGCAGGGTGTCCGACAGCGCATGCCAACGCGGGCCGCTGCTGTCGTCGGCGCTGTTCCAGTACGCCAGCTGTTGCTCCTGAAACGCCGTGAGCATGACCGGAGCCAGCAGGTTGAGCAGGCTGGCGATTTCGTCGATGCGTACCGGCAGGTGGACGGCCGGCTCGCTGATCGGTTGTTGCGTCAGAAAGTGTTCACCTTCGATACACAGCGTCGGTGTGCCCTGCACGACCTGGTTGGCGAGGATTTCGGTCAAGGCCTGGTAGGTCGGATTTCCGGCAACGATCTGTTCGTCGACGATGGACCATTGCGGCTTGCCGATCATGGTAATGCTCGGCTCCAGATCAAGCGTGGGGTACAGCTTGCGCAAATGCTCGCGCAACAGCACGCCGGCCACGTCGCGCAAGTCGGGGCCGACACTCAATTGAGTGATCAGGGCTTCGGTGGGATTGGTGCCGGCGGCCGTCTGCCGGGTGGAGCTTGTGGTTGCTGAACTCATCGTGCGTCCCTGCGTTCTGGTGATGGAGGCGATCCCGAGGTCAAGCTTTCGGGGTCGCTCCATGCTAGGGAGGCACGATGCAGCATGGGTGGTAGATATGTAGGGCGCCGGATTATTGCCGGCGCCGGACACGGCTCAGCGCAACTCACCACACAGGTCGAGTTCGATCAGACGTCGCACTTCGGTGTTGTCCAGGCCGGCACCGAGCAAGCCGTGCAGCTTGCCGAACGCCGCCTCGCGGGTCATGCCGCCACCGGACAGCACACCGACGCCACGCAGACGGCTGCCAGCTTCATACACATCCAGCTCGACCCCGCCTTCATGGCACTGCGTGACCGCGACCACCACCACACCGTTGTCCCGCGCGCGGCCAAGGCTGGCGAGGAACTCGGGGTTGTCGCTCGGCCCGGTGCCGCTGCCGTAGCACTCCAGCACCAGACCCCGGATGCCGCTGGCCAGCAGGCCATCAACCGTCTCGGCGCCGATGCCGGGGAACAGCGGCAGCACGGCAACCTTGGCCAGTTGTTTCGGCTGGTTGTAGTTCAGCGCAGCCGGAATCGACGGCGCTTTCACACCGCCGTTCTGACGCTCCAGGCGCTTGAACGGATGCCGACCGAAGCTGCGCACTTTCGCGCAGCGAGTCGGCGCCAGCAGCTCGCCATGGAAGTACAGGTGCACGCCCGGCGCCAGACCCTGACCGAGAGCAACCAGCGCGCCACCGAGGTTTTCCCAGGCATCGCTGTCAGTCACGCCGGCCGGCAGCATTGAACCGGTGAAACACACACGGGCATGCAGGCCGAGCAACTGGAAGCTCATCGCCGCAGCGCTGTAGGCCAGGGTGTCGGTGCCGTGCAGGATCAGCACGCTGTCGCAGCCTTGCACGTCCACCGCATCGACCACCGCTTCGCGCAGTTGCTGCCAGTAGGCCGGGGTCATGTTGGCGCTGTCGATCAGCGGCGACATTTCCCGGAAACGCCATTGCGGCACGACCAGTTCGGGCTGGCTGTGCAGATAGTCGCGCATGCGGGCTTCGAAACCGGACGCCGGGGCCAGGCCATTGGCACTGGCCTGCATGCCGATGGTGCCACCGGTGTAGAGCACCATGACGTGTTGGGCGGCGGGGAAGGTCGACGAATTCATGGGGATTCTCCGAAAACGATGAGTTCCTGTGGGAGCGAGCTTGCTCGCGAAAGGGCCGTCAGATGCAACATGAATGTCGACTGATCCACCGCTTTCGCGAGCAAGCCCGCTCCCACAGTTTTACGAACTGTAACCGACGGGCGCAGGGGATGCGCCCGTCATTCACCTGTCAGCGTTGCGCTGCAGGCACGCCTTGCGGCTCGGCTGCGGTCTTGCCCGCGGCTGGCGCGTCGACTGGCCAGGCCTTCAGGTCCAGATCCAGGTCGGCAAATTTGCTGGCGTCGAACACTGGCTGCTTGATGCCGGCGCGGCGCTGCTCGTCGTAGTCACGCAGCACACGCATGCCGACCTTGAACAGCATCGCCAGGGCGATCAGGTTGACGAAGGCCAGGCAGGTCATGGTGATGTCGGCGAAGGCGAACACGGTCGACAGGTCCTGCATCGAACCCCAGACCACCAGCGCCAGAACCAGACCGCGGAAAATCATCAGCACGGCGCGGTTGCGGCTGAGGAACTGCAGGCTGTTCTCGCCCAGGTAGTAGTTGTAGAGGATGCAGGTGAAGACGAACAGCGATAGCGCGACGCTGACGAAGATGCGGCCCCAGTCACCGACTACGGCGGCCAGCGAGTTCTGAGTCAGGACGATGCCGTCACCTTCGAAGCCCGGGGTGTAGAAGCCCGACAACAGGATCAGCAGCGCGGTGCAGGTGCAGATCACGAAAGTGTCGAGGAACACGCTGAAGGCCTGAACCACGCCCTGAGCGCCCGGGTGTTTCACCGAGGCCACGGCGGCGACGTTTGGCGCACTGCCCAGGCCCGCTTCGTTGGCGAACACGCCACGCTTCACGCCCATGACGATGGCGCTGCCGAGCAGGCCGCCGAAGGCCGGGTCGAGACCGAAGGCGCTTTTGAAGATGGTTTCCAGCATGGCTGGCACGTGTTCAATCTGGGTGCCGATCACGTACAGGGTCACGCCGATGTAGGCCAGGGTCTTGACCGGTACCAGCAGGTCGGACACCGCGGCGATGCGCTTGATGCCGCCGATGAAGGTGATGGCCAGCAGCACCGCCAGGACGATCCCGGTGTGGCTTGGGTCGAAGGCGAAGGCGTTTTGCAGCGAGTGGGTCACGGTGTAGGACTGCAGACCGATGAAGGCGAAGCCGTAGGTCACCAGCAGCAGGATCGAGAATACCACCGCCATGCCTTTGAGTTTCAGGCCGTGCTGGATGTAGTAGGCCGGGCCACCACGGTACAGACCGTCACCTTCGGCGCGCTTGTAGACCTGCGCCAGGGTGCATTCGAAGAAGCTGCTGGACATGCCGACCAGTGCGGTCACCCACATCCAGAACACCGCACCCGGCCCGCCGAGGGTCACGGCGATGCCGACACCGGCGATGTTGCCTGCACCGACACGGCCGGCAAGGCTGAGCATCAGGGCCTGGAACGAGCTGAGTTGCCCGCCGCTGCTTTTCAGGCTGTCGCGGAACACCGCGAACATGTGGAAGAAGTGGC